>Ga0181527_1005452_pt1 | contig 10535 bp, 5 predicted proteins | sample PEATcosm2014_Bin_30_FD_119762 | JGI IMG/M metagenome (GOLD analysis project Ga0181527, IMG submission 119762) | Peatland microbial communities from MTU Mesocosm Facility, Houghton, MI, USA - PEATcosm2014_Bin06_60_metaG | ecosystem: Environmental > Terrestrial > Soil > Wetlands > Peat | place...
ACGTTGCCCGTGTAGGCGTGGCGCACACCGTTAGCCAGCGCGATGCGCCGCGCCCGGCTCAGCGTATTGGGCGGGGTGGCTAACCGGTCGAGCATCTTGAAGTCCGGGTGAAACGCGGTGAAGTGCATCGGCACATCCGGGCCGAGATGCTCGACCACCCAGGAGGTCATAGCGTCGAGCTCGGAGTCGGCGTCGTTGAGTCCTGGGATGAGTAGTGTCGTCAGCTCAATCCACACGCTCGTCTCATGTTTCAAGTACTCGAGGGTGTCGAGCACCGCGGCCAGCCCGCCGCCACAGACGTGCCTGTAGAAGTCCTCGGTGAAGCCCTTGAGGTCGACGTTGGCGCCCTCGAGGTGCGCGTAGAAGTCGGCACGCGGTTCGGGGCAGATGTAGCCGGCCGTCACCGCCACCGCCTGCAGCCCAACGTCGTGGCAGGCGTCCGCCACGTCGCTCGCGTACTCGAGGAAGATCGTAGGGTCGTTGTAGGTGAAGGCCACGCTCCGACAGCCCAGCGACTTGGCCGCGGCGGCGATCGCTTCGGGGGACGCGGCGTCGGCGAGCGTGTCGATCTCCCTGGACTTGGAGATGTCCCAGTTCTGGCAGAACCGGCACGCGAGATTGCAGCCGGCGGTGCCGAAGCTGAAGATCGACGATCCCGGTAGAAAGTGGTTGAGCGGCTTCTTCTCGATCGGGTCCACGCAGAACCCACTGGAGCGGCCATAGCTCGTCAGCACGATCCCGTAGCCCTGCCGCTCCCGCACGAAGCACAGCCCGCGCTGGCCGTCATGCAGCTTGCACGCCCGCGGGCAGACGTCGCACTGCACCCGCCCATCGTCGAGAGCGTGCCAGTAACGGGTCGGCACCGTGAACATGTTCATCATCCGGAGTAAGCGCCTGAGTCCCAGGATACCGCCAAAAGACTTGACAGCAGCCACCTCAAGGTTGGGCTAAGACGGTACAGATGCGAGAGGTCGAGATCGCCGGGGCTCGGCTTGGAAGCGACCCGTGGCGCCCCGCTTGTGGTTCTGCGGGAGGCGGACGAGCCGCACCGGGGGGCTGCCGATCGTCGTCAGTGCGCCTGTCCAGCTCGGGCGTTCCTCGCCTCCCGCGATCGCTTGCACTGGGCGTCGGGACAGGACGCCTGCGGGGCTGGAGTGAGGAAGTCTTTCGGCCTTCCTGATCGCCTACTGGGGAGGCGCGGACGTCAAACGTACTGTGACGGTGCGCCGCGCGCCCGAAGTCGAGAGATAAACGAGCCAGACAGAGGCGCCCGGCTTCTCGCCCTGGATGATCGTGGCCAAGTCGTTCGGTGAGCTGACTGGATGCCCTGCGCAAGATGTGATCGTGTCTCCCTCGGTCAGCCCGGCCTTGGCGGCGGGCGAGCCCGACGCTACGGACTCAATCACAGCACCGGCGGGACCACCGGGTCCGGAAGATGCGACGCCCACTCCCAAAAAGGCGGTCGGGCCGATGTGTACCGTCGAGGAAGAGCGTCCTTGGGTAATCGCGGCCGCGATCTCGAGAGCCGTATTGATCGGTATCGAAAAACCTTGCGTTGACGCGCTTCCCGGCTCGAACGAGAAGCCGGCTGAGGCGGCCGTGTCCATACCAATGACCTTCCCGCTGCTGTTTACAAGCGGGCCACCGGAGTCCCCCGGCTGGATGTCGGCATTGGTTTCGATAAGGCCGGTCAGTTGCTCGGAGGTACCATCGGCTTCGTCCCTTGCCGTGATGGACTGATCGAGCGCAGTCACGCTCCCGCCGGCGAAGCTCGGAGTGCCACCGGCCCCTCCGGCGTTGCCGATACCCACGACTCCTTGCCCTGTGCGGACACTCGAGGAATTGCCGATACGGACCGTTTGCAGACCGGAGGCGTGCTCGAGCTGCAACACAGCTACATCAGCGGTTCGGTCGTAGCCGACGACGTTGGCACCATAGGTCTTCCCGTTGCCCACATCGACCACTCGGATCGAGCTTCCGCCCTCGATGACATGGTTGTTCGTAAGGATCTCACCATTGGAGGTGAGCACCATCCCGGTTCCCTCTGCTTCGGCGCCTTCGTAGCTCAGTGTGCTGTCGATGTCCACGAGACCCGGGGCGACCCCACTCGCAACCGCCGCGGCATTCGCGGGGCCGCCCGGAACGCTGGAACTGGCGGGACCAGATCCCGACGCTCCAGTCTCGGTCAGCCCTTCGCTCGCCTGGCCGATCACTTGGATCGGCTGGCGTGAGCGCGTCGGCGGCACGACGGCGACATCCACGTCGCCTGCGACCATCGTGATCGAGTTGTAGGTGCCTGGCGGTAGGAGCACGCCGAGGGCGCGCCTGTTCGAGGGCTGTGTGACGAGATAGCCCGCTTGGATCTGCACAAACGTGGTCGCGAAGATCGGGAACGTGACGAGTGCTCCGCCATCGGCGAGTCGGTAGGCCGGATACGGGCATTCAGGCGATGGCGCGCCTGAGGCAGCGGCAGCCGGCGTCACCGTTGAGAATCGCATCGTCACCGTGCCGAGATGGGCGTAAGAAGCCGCGATGGAGTGGGGATCAGCCGCGTTCTTCGGTCCAAACTGCGCCGAGATTCCCGCAGGCAGCTTCCCGCTGACGGCTTCGGAGGTGAACGCCTTCGCCACGAGCGCGGTCACCCTGTCGGGTGCAGTCACAAGCCCATCGGTTTTCGCGCCATCAAGACTGGTGACATAACCCTGAGCGTCGGTCGCGGCGGCAGGTACCGCCACGCCGGCGTCGGTTGGGCCAAGGATCTCGCTGCTTGAGGCGAGCTTCCAACGGGCGTCAGACGAGGTCTTCACGTAGGTGAGGAGGTTGTTCGTCACCGGCTCAGAAAAAGCGCGGTCTTCGGCCAGCACGCTGAAAAAGGCAGGGTAGGTGGCCTCGTGGGGGACGAAGACACGGCCAGGAACCTGGTTGAAAGACCCACCCAGCGTGTTGGAGCCAGCGGCCAGATCGCCGCGGTAGGTGGCGTCGTCGAGGATCTGCTGCAGACACGACTCGTGGCTGCTCTGGAGCGACAACGAGAGGGACGAGTTGGCCCGATTGTTGATCGCCGTGTCCGCTGCGACGATCGAGGAGACCTCACCAGGTGTGACAACCGGCTTGGCCGAGGGTCGTAGTGCGCTTGCACCGGCCAAGCTAGGACCTGCACAAACACTCAGCAGGAGCGCAGCGACGGTCACAGCGGCTCCGCTGGCAAGGCGAGGACGCAAGGAGTAACGGCTACCAAGCGTCTGCGGGAAGAACGAGCTCGCCACGGACATCACCTCTGGAGTCGTCATAGGTGGACAACGGTTGCGGCTTGCAGTCAGCTCCGGCACAGATGAGGCTCAGCTGAATTTTGAGGCCGATCACCTGTGATAATCCTTGGAATCTGCTTCAAGCACTCTTAAGAAGACATCCCCAACCGGTCTCGAGGGGTTGGCACAGACCGCTACCAGGGCAGCGACCAGAAGATCTCGAGGTCACCCTGACGAACAAAGATACGACCCATCTTCGCACTGTCGGGCGCGCCCGGTTGCCACCTGCGAACCGTCGACTAGAGGCTGGAACCTCTAGCTGAGCTGATACCACGCCTGATCTGGAGCGTTTCGATGACGCCTTATGTGGAACGCAGTAACGGCTGACGCGTGACGCCGTAAGGGCTGACCATCGACACCTCAGCCCTATCGGTCCCGGTCTGGGCACCGTCGAAACGGAGAAGCCCCTGCACGGGTCCGGTCGGTGTCGGTGAGCTAAATGCGCGGCTGAGACGCAACTCGTGCCCGGTTGACCGGCCGGCCTTGGAGGCGAATGTCGAGCTCGGTCCCGGTTGCCTCTACTGTTTCGTTCTCAGCCTTTCAGGATCAGGGGGTCGCCGCCGTCTTGCCTTCGGCTTCGCAGTGGTGGGACGTTCCAGTTTCAGCTCGCCGGTGTCGGCATCGAACTCGTACAGCTCGCCGTAGCGACCCCAGTCGATGGCCACGTCGATCTGCTGGCGCGCGTTCTCCCTGGTGAATACGCGACTGAGCAGGTCCAGGAAGAAGTCCTCGCTCAGGGATCCGTCGTCGGTCGCCTCCAAGCTGGTGCAGATGGTCCGCACGAGTGGAGCCCTCGTCCTGGCTTGGCGGGCGAAGATCGACTTGGCGTTGTCGATGGTCCCTTTGACGAAACTGAGCCCTTCGTTGGTGAGCTCTATGTGGGCGCCGTCCACTGTCGCCAGATCGAGCATTTGAGCGGCCTCGACGAGCGGCAGCAGGTCCTGCACGTCCAAGTTCAGACGGTGGGCGAGCTCCGGAAGCTCGCCTCGCCCGCCATGTGCGGCGAGGATCTCGAGGAGGCCAGCCATCCCTCCGACCGAGGCCAGAGGCAATGGTGTCGTGTCGAGAGACGTCTCGGTCGCGACCGTGTCGCTCTTCGCGTGAGACGGGAGTTGCTGGTCGCCCCCGGTCATGATGCCGTAAATCTCGTTGATCAGTGCCTGGGCCTCCTCGCTGCGGCGGTCCCGGGGGCGAGCGAGCCGGCAAGGGAGCTCCGTGCGGATTCGTCCCGGATTGGTCCCGAGGACCAGGATCCGATCGGCGAGGATGACCGCCTCTTCGATGTTGTGGGTGACGATGAGCATGGCCTTGGTAGGGAAGTCCGGTGCTGCCCAGAGATTGAGCAGCTCGGTGCGAAGGTTCTCGGCCGTCAGCACGTCAAGAGCCGAGAAGGGCTCGTCCATCAAGAAAGCGTCCGGCTCCACCGCGAGCGCTCTGGCGAATCCGACCCGCTGTTGCATCCCGCCGGAGAGCTCCCTGGGATAGGCCGATTCGAAGCCGTCGAGCCCGATCCGGTCGATGTTCTTGAGCGCCTTCTCCTTGCACTCGGCTGCCGACTTGCCCCTGGCCTGCAGGCCGACTTCGACATTCTGCAGCACCGTTAGCCATGGAAGGAGGGCGAAGGTCTGGAAGACCATGGCCACGCCCGGGTTGGCGCTGGTGACGGGGGCGCCGCGGTAGGTGACCTTCCCCGAGCTCGGCGCGATCAGACCGGCAATGCACCGGAGCAGGGTGCTCTTGCCGGCACCTGACTTGCCGAGCAACGCCACGATTCCCCTTCTCGAAGAACGAAGGAAATGTTGTCCAGCACCGACAGAGGAGTGCCGTCGGGGGAGGCGAAGTCCTTTGAGACCCCCGAGATCTCGAGGATCGTCTCCGTTCCGCCCTTGGCGCTCGGTCCGGTCGGTGGCGTCGTGGTCATTTCGGTGGGGTCTGAGCTCACTCAGACCGTGAAGTGAGCCTCGGCAAGGCGGTAGAGGCGTTGCCAGAAGAGCCGGTTGACGAGCACTACGCACAAGCTCATCACGACGATACCAGTCAGCACCTTGGCGAAGTGATCTGGTGCGGGCGAGCTTGAGGACTCCGCGATATAGGCACCGAGCCCCTTGGCATAGAGGTAATGCGATCCCCAGTACGTCACCTCGGCGACGATGGAGGCGTTCCAGGCTCCGCCCGCGGCGGTGATCCCTCCCGTGACGTAGGCCGGGAAGATCCCCGGAAGGATCAGCTGCCGCCAACGTTGGCGTCGGGGGAGCCTGAAGTTCGCCGCCATCTCCCGAAGATCGTTGGGGATGCCGATGGCCCCGGCGATGCAATTGAACAGGATGTACCACTGCGCGCCGACGGCCATGAGCAGCACGCTGCCGATGTTGAGCGAGAGGTGGATGGCTATGAAGAAGATCACGAGAAACGGGAAGAGCAGGTTCGCCGGGAAGCTGGCGAGTATCTGGACGATCGGCTGGGCCACCCGGGCCAGACGCGGGTTCAGGCCGATCACTGCTCCCACCGGTACCCAGATGAGAGTGGAGACGATGACCACCACGGTCACCCTGGCAAAGGTGATCGCACCGAGCTCGACGCAGTAGCCAAAGGCGCCGAATCCGAGTGACCGGTCCAGGTACTTGAACGCGGCGACGGCCCCCCACGCGATGACGCCCCCCGCGATTACCCAGAAGACCGCGTCCCCTAGCTCCCGCCGGCTGCGGGGCTCCGTCAGGGGGTACTCGGCCAGGCCGAACGGGCGGGTGACCCGGTCGAGCGCCCGGCCGACCGGACGCAGCACTACCCCCAAGTTCTGCCTGAGACGCGAACGACGAAGCAGGTCGAGGACAAGACTTCGGGGCGGCTTTTTGCCGGACTCGGACCGCTCCATCCGAAACTTGTCAGACCAGGCGACGAGGGGTTGGAAGAAGATCTCGTTCACGCCTACCACCAGGACGACCATCACCGCCACGGCGATCCCGACTTTGCCGAGCGAGCCCTCAGAGATGGCAGCTCCCATGTAGCTACCCATCCCCGGGAGGGCGTACTGGCGACCGCTCACAGTGATCGCCTCGGAGGCAGTCAAAAAGAACCAGCCCCCGCCCATCGACATCATGGCATTCCAGACCAGGCCGATCATCGAGCTTGGGACGTCGAGCTTCCAGAATCGCTCCCACTTCGTCAGCCGGTAGATGCGAGCCGCCTCGTCGAGATCAGAAGGCTGGCTCTTGAGGGAGTGGTAGAAGCTGAACGTCATGTTCCAGGCCTGGGACGTGAAGACGGCGAAGATGGACGCCGCTTCGAGCCCGAGCATGCTCCCGCCGAACAGCCTCAGGAACAACACTGTCGTGAAGGTGAGGAACCCGAGAATGGGCACGGACTGGAGGATGTCGAGCACGGCAACGAGCAGCGGCTCGGCCCGTCGAAGCCGGGCCGCCGCCGTGCCGTAGACGAAGGTGAAGATCGTCGAGATGCCAAGGGCGATGAACATCCGCAATAGCGAGCAGCCCGCGTAGTACGGGATGTGGCTGAGCCCTGTCGGAAGTTTCGACGCGGAGGAACCGGCGACGATTCTGACGCTAATGGATTCGGCGTGGCGCACGATGCCGTAGAGGACGGCGATCACGCCGAGCCCAATCAGGACGTCGACGGGACTCGTTCTGCGCAATATGGAAACGCGGCCGGAGTACGTTCGCTGATGTGCCATGGGCTCGCCCTAAGTCGGTTTCCTTGGCTTCTCTCGGTGGCTCGCCCAGGTTAGCTTGCGCCAACCCCGAGGAGACGGCCCACCCCGTAGGTGACCGAGGCCGCGACGGCGGCGGCGAGCAACATCCGCCCGGCGGTGCGCCACAAGCTCTGGCCCGAGAAGGCGCCGATGGCCGCCCCGAGCGTCACGGCGGCGAGTGCACCGATGATGACAGAGGCAAGGAGTGCCGCCGTCCCGCGCATGAAGAACCACGGCACCAGCGGGAGGATGGCGCCAACCGAGAACGAGAGGAACGACGCCACCGCCGCCTGCCGAGGCGTGCCGGTCTGCTTAGGGTCGACGCCCAGCTCGAGCTGGGCGTGGGCTTCCAGTGCGGTGTCGGGGTTGGCCATGAGGATGCGTGCCACGGTGTCCGCGTCGGCAGCCGGCACACCTCGGGCCCGGTACATGTCGGCGAGCTCCCGCTGCTCTCCGACGGGATCGTCCGACAATTCGGCTCGCTCCACGTCGATCTCGTGTCGCACCAGCTCGTCGTGGGCCCTCACCGAGACCAGTTCCCCTGCGGCCATCGAGAAGGCACCGGCGAGCAGCCCCGCCACACCGGCCGCCCTCACGGCGCTGGCGTTCGTGGTGGCGCCGGCCATTCCGAGAACGAGTGAGACGTTGGTGATCAGACCGTCACCTGCGCCGAGGATGCCCGCTCGGAAGCCATTGTCCTGAACGTCGCGGTGACGGCCGGAACGTGACAGAAACAGTCGGCTGAGTCCCAACCTCGATCGGGCTGGAGGGGGTGGTGGAGATACGGACTCGCTCATTGCTACAGCTGACCACTTCCGACACGATCGGTCATCCGTAGTGCCTACTGGCCTCCGCGCGGGGGCTACGGACGGGCGTGGACCCAAGTGTTCGTGTCGAAGCTGCAGGTGGGCAAAGGCCGCACCCAAGGCTGCCCGGCTCGCGGCGAGCTCCGCTGGGCGGGGTTCGACAGCACAGTTCCACAGCTGGCACCTCGCGCATCTCGGTAACTCCGGATCGCCTAAGGAGCCGATCGGAAACCTGCCCAGCGATTCGAAGATCTGCGCCCTGTTACGACATGGCAGTTCTGCCAATGCCTACTGAGGAATTCTGAGTATCGCGGGCGCTCAATCCCGGCGAGCAAGTGGCCGATACCTCTCTGGGGCAGAGAAGGTCAACGATACCCCTGGGGTGCCGGAACATGAGCGACAAGGCCATGAACTCGCGTAGCGGGCGGGCTGGCTATATGGCGAGAATTCCTGAACGCGTGCCCGTACCTTGGACGACGCACGTTCCTGGCAGCTCCGAAGTCCATGTCGGACTCCGACACGTGGCAGAAGTTCTCTCGCGTTGGACGTTAGATCTCTCGTGAAGCGGCCCCTGACCGACCGCGGTCCTGTCCCCGTCGGCACAAGGGCACCCGTGAGACCACTCTCGCTCCAAGACGGTGCGTTCCTGTCACGGGCACTGGGCTCAGTCGGACCGGAATGGCCGTTGCAGTGCTTCATCTTCGCCCTCGTGATCGCCTACGGCGTCTCGACCCTCGTCGTGCATCGACCGCCGAGCGGGTACAACACGGTCTGGGACGGGTGGATCTACAACATCGCCCAAACGCTGCCCGTCATCCCCGTCCTACTGCGCGTCCGGCGAACGTCCGAATTGCGCTCGGCGTGGCTGGCCATTGCGCTCGGGATCACGCTGATCTCGGTGGGCAACCTCGTATGGACCTACCACGACCAGAACCTCAATCCCATTCCCGATCCGGCTCTCAGTGACGCTATCTATCTGTTGGCCTATGCGGCGTTCATCGTCGGTGTGGCCATCCTGACGCAGACGTCATTCGGACGCGTTCACGTCAGTGTCCGCCTCGATGGCGCCATCACCGGACTGGCCATAGGTGCCCTTGCGGGCATGGCCTGGTTCGAGCCCTTGCTGCACGCCACCGGCCGTCCCCTTGAGATCTTGGTGAACATGGCCTACCCGCTGTGCGATCTCGTGCTGATCGTGCTGCTGGCGGCTGGCCTGGCCCCGCACCGCTACCGGCCCAACTGGCCCACGGTCCTGATGATGACTGGCGTGGCGTGGTTCGTGGTCGGCGATGTGATCACTTTGAACCAGGTCGCCGCCAACACCTACGTGCCAGGGACGCCGCTCGACGATGCCTGGCCGATCGGCCTTTTCTTCGTGGGGCTGGCGGCATCGATGCGTGACCGCCGCCGCTCCCGGGGCCCACGTGCGGCGGCCAGCTCGCCAGCGGGCATCACCGTGGTGCCGGTGGTTTTCGGGCTGGTGTCACTCGGCGTGCTCGCGGTCTCTCTCGTCCGGCATGACTCAGCGACGGTGCTGTCGATGGCCATAGCCGCCCTTGGCCTTGTGATCGCTCGCATGTGGATGACGCTGCGTGAGGTGCGCCAGTCGGTCGCCAACTACCAGGATGCGCGCACCGACTACCTCACCGGCCTCCCGAACCGGCGCGCCTTTCTCGAACGCCTGCAGTCGACCTTCTTCACTGAGGAGAGAAGCGGCCTGCACGCCGGAGTGCTGTTGATCGATCTCGACGGCTTCAAGGAGGTCAACGACGCCCTGGGCCACGCGGCCGGGGACGAGCTTCTCTGTGTGGTCGCCAAACGGTTCGAACATCGGCTGGGCAACCGGGGGATCCTTGCTCGCCTCGGGGGCGACGAATACGCTTTTGCCTGCCCGGTGGACAGCGAGGACGACCTCGTGGGATTCGCGCACGAGTTCTCCCAGGCCCTATCTGACCCGTGCGCGCTCGACGGCACGAGCGTTCGTGTCGGTGCCAGCATCGGCGTCGTGGTGTCGCGCCCCGCTGACTCGAGTCCCGGTGAGCTGCTGCGCTGTGCCGACGTGGCCATGTATGAAGCCAAACGCATGCAGTCGGCGGTGTCGATCTACCGAGCCGAAGATGACCCCAACAGTCGGGACCGCCTGGCCCTCCTCGACGCCCTGAGGGACGCCATCGAAGCCCGGGCCTTCGTCCTGCACTACCAACCGACCTTGGACATGCGCACAGCGACGGTCCACGGCGTGGAGGCCCTCGTCCGCTGGGAGCACCCCACCCTCGGGCTGGTCTACCCTGACCGTTTCATCCCTCTGGCCGAGCGCAACGGGCTGATGCCGCAACTCACCCGCGCTGTGCTCGACCAGGCGGTGGCCGAAGCAGCCCGACTCGACCGGGCTGGCCAGCGGCTCGAGATGAGCGTGAACATCTCCCGCTACGACCTTGTCGACGAGGATCTTGCCGGCTATGTCGACGAGGTGCTGGGGTTCTACGGGTTTCCCCACGATCGCCTGACGCTCGAGATCACCGAGTCCGCCCTCGGCGGCGACCCGAAGCGGGCCGAACGATGCGTACGCGAGCTGCGAGCCCGCGGGTTGCGCATCTCGATCGACGACTTCGGAGTGGGGTACTCGTCGATGTCGCAGCTGCTCGGACTTGCCATAGACGAGCTGAAGATCGACAAGTCCTTTGTCCTGCGCCTCAACTCAGACCCGCGCGCCCA
>Ga0181527_1005457_pt1 | contig 10528 bp, 8 predicted proteins | sample PEATcosm2014_Bin_30_FD_119762 | JGI IMG/M metagenome (GOLD analysis project Ga0181527, IMG submission 119762) | Peatland microbial communities from MTU Mesocosm Facility, Houghton, MI, USA - PEATcosm2014_Bin06_60_metaG | ecosystem: Environmental > Terrestrial > Soil > Wetlands > Peat | place...
AGGGCCAGTAGAATATCGGGACATCATCAACGTAAAACGTGTTGTCACTTGAGGATACGACTATGCTCCGGCGCGCGCCGGCGGCCTCGACCTGAGCCTCCGGTTGAGCTTCCGGCGCCGGCGCGGCGGCCTTTCCTCGCACCGGCGGAGTCTCCGGCCCGACGAGGACCTGTGTCTCCGGGCTCTCGACTTTCAGGTGCGGCACGGCGAGGGTCGAGGTGGTGAGGTAGCCTTTGCCCTCGGTGGTGAAGCGATAGAGGCTCTGCTCGCGGATGGCGTCGGCGACGAACTGGATCGGAAGCTGCCGCACCGGCTCGTGCGTGCGGATGCGGGCGGCGACCGCCAGGCCCTGATCGGTGATACCGTCAATATAGAGCGCCTCGCACGTCAGGTGGAGGTCGCCGCGGCGGAAGTCCACCGAGCCCTGCGCGTAAATACTCTGCAGTCGGGGCGATTCGTAGCGAGGCTCGCGGAACTGGATGCGCACGCGCACGGCGTCGGCCAGAAGAGTCATGTCATCGGTGACGACGGCCGCGTTGCCCAGCAGCGTCACCGTGGCGCCGGCCTCGCTCACGTCGGTCACCGTCGTGCGTTCCGCGGAGGGACGCATCGGTCCGAGGAGTCCGGCCGCGGCGGCCTCCGCCGCGCCCGCGGCCGTATCGCCGTGCAGGGCCATGGCCCGCAGGCGGAACGGATCCGCCGCCGGCGGCTCGCCGGAGACCATCCCCTCGCCGCTCAGCACCAGGCCGCCGGAGGCGGCGAGCCGGATCAGCTCGGCCTTATCCAGGGTCGTCTGCTTGCCGTCCTCCAGAAGCACGGTCCCCTTTTCAGCGTACACCTCGAGGATACCGGCCTTGCCGCCGGCCTGCGCGGATTCGCTGAGCCAGACCCGCAGGCGCTGAGAGGTGATCCGGCAATTTCCCTGGAAGAGCTTCACGTCCCCCTGCAGGTCCAGCACCGTCTTCCCGTTCTGCTCCCAGCGGAGCACGCTTTTCGCCGAGATCCCGACGGGGCTCTTCCCGTCGCCGAACGGCCGGCGAGGCGCCTCGGCGGTATCCGCCCCGGCCGCTCCGGCCGCGAACAGCAGGCAAAAAAACAGCGTCCCAACCCTCTGCATCGGTCTGCCCAGTGCCGTCCTGGTCGTTCGTCGCTGAAAACGGCGCGCCCGCTCCGCAAGACCCGGGGTCCGACTGCGCCGCGCCGACTTGCGGCTTGCTGAAGATCGCTCCGCACGGCGAGTCCGGCTTCTTCGACAGCCCGGAATCGTTTTCGAGAAATGAGGCTCGGAAGCTCAGGATGACGGCTGCCGCTTCCTCGGCGGAGCTGCCGCCTCCGTCGTCTTTCGTGAGCCGCCCGGAAGAATCCCGCCCTCGTTGATCGCCCCGAGCATGGCCTCGACGACGCGCGGATCGAATTGCCGGCCTGCCTCCTTCTGAAGGGTCTGGATCACCTTCTTGAGCGCCAGGCGGTCGCGGTAAGGCCGCGTCGAACACATCGCGTCGAAGGCGTCCGCCGCCGCCAGAATCCGCGCCAGGAGCGACGGCTCCTCCTGCTTCAACCCATCCGGGTAGCCCGTGCCGTCCCACCGCTCATGATGATGAAGCACGATCTCGGCGATCTCCTCGGCACCCTTGATGTTCCGCACGATGTCGCTGCCTTTGCGGGAATGCACCTTGACGATCTCGTACTCCGGCTCGGTCAGCAGGCCCTCCTTGCGCAGGATCTCTTCGGGCACGCCGATCTTGCCCACATCATGGAGGAAGCCGGCCAGCGCGAGCGTGTCCAGCTTGGCTTCCTCCACTCGCATCCTCCTGGCGATCTCCAGCGCGAACTGGGTCACGCGCTCCGAGTGCCCCCGCGTGTATGGGTCCTTCGCTTCAATGGCGTCCGCGAGGGCCTTGACCGCGCCGCTGAGCATCTGCCGCAACTGGTCCGAAAACTGAGTGCGCTGGATGGCCAGTCCCGCCTGCCTGCCGATCGCCAGCAGCAATTCCCGGTCGCACTCCAGGAACGCTTCCGACTGCCTGACCGAGTCCACGTAGATAATGCCGATGGCGCGCTCCCGCGTTTCAACCGGCACGCAGAGCACCGACTGGATGTTCTGCGCGACGACGCTTTCAACCCCTTTCAGGCGCTCATCCAGGAGCGCGTTCGACTTCAGGACTGACGTGCGGTTGCGATAACATTCCTCGACGATCGTCGCGCTGAAGCCGCGCGGGCCGCCCACCGACGGCGTAGTCTCTTTCTGCGCGATGGCCTCGAGGCGGCCTTCCGGACCGGCGATGAGGAGGATCGCGCGATCCGGTTTGACCACTTTGAGAATTTCCTCGATGATGCGCTCGTAAAGGTCGGCCAGGCGCAATTCCGCGCCGAGGAGGTTGCCGACGTGGTAAATGGCCGCCAGGTCGCGCTGCACGCGGCGGTAGTTCTCGATGCTCTCCGCCTTCCCGGAGAGATCCATTAGGCTGCTGTCCTCGAGCTTGACATCCTTCGGGACTTCTTCCGTCGGGCCTGGCACCTGGACGATGAAATCCGCTTCCATCCGGCGCTGCTCCGGAGTGCAGCGGAACTCGAACTCGACCCCGCCGATGCGGACGCGGTCACCGGCGTTCAGTCGGCAGCGCTCGATCCGCTGATCATTGACCCAGGTGCCGTTCGTGCTGGCCAGGTCGCTGAGGAAATAATCCTCGCCCGCCTTCTCGATGCAGCAGTGCCGGCGCGAAAGCCCCGAATCCAGGACCTGAATATCCGCATCCTCCCCGCGCCCGAGAACAAGTCTCTGGCCGTTCCGAAGCTGGAACGGCCTCGTGTAAACCTGCCCCTTCAGCGCGACCAATTCTGTCTTCATAGCCCTCCGCCGCCGCAGAAACGGCGGCATTGTATCAGTTTCCCCTTCACGATTCTACTATTCCGCATTCGGCACCCCCTCCGGCGGGCAAGCTCGGCATTCGGCAACTTGTCCGCCGTAGCTCTAGCGAAGGCGGATCGGCATTATCGCGCCATCCATCCCCCGTCCACGACCAGCAGGTGACCGTGAACATACCGCGCCGCGTCGCTGACCAGGAACAGCAGCGGCCCGACCATGTCCTCCGGCTGACCCCAGCGCCCGGCGGGAATACGGTCGCGGATCTTCGGCTCGCGCACCGGGTCGCGCGCCAGCGCCTCGCACATCTCCGTCTCGAAATACCCCGGCGCGATGGCATTGACGTTGATATTCTTCGACGCCCACTCGTTCGCCAGCGCCTTCGTGATCCCGGCCACGCCGTGCTTGGCCGCCGTGTACGCCGGAATCGTCCAGCCGCCCTGGAAGCTCGACAGCGAGGCGATGTTGACGATCTTCCCGCCGCCCTGCTTGACCATCACGCGCCCCGCCTCCCGGCACAGCTCGAAGACCCCGGTCAGCATCAGGCTCAGGATCGTGTCCCACTTCTCGACCGGGAAATCCAGCGACCGTTCGCGATGCTGAACCCCCGCGCAGTTCACCAGGATATCCAGCCGCCCGAAACGCTCGATGACCTTCGGGATCAGCCTGGCCCGCTGCGCGCGATCGGCCAAATCCGCCTGCACGTAGAGCAGCTCCGAGCCGGCGGCGCCCGCCTCCTCCTCGAGTCCCTTCGAGTCCGCGTGGCTCGCCGCGACGGCCAGCTTCGCCTGCGCACGCGCCAGCCCCAGCGCCATCGCCCGGCCGAGCCCGCGCCGCCCCCCGGTCACCAGCGCCACCTTCCCCGAGATATCGAACCAGTCCCGCCGCTCGAATTGAACCGCACTCATTCGCGCCCTCCCAAGCAGGCCATTGTCCTTGCATCCAATCGGCGCCATTGTAGAATCCGCCGCGCCGGACTTCCAGGGCATTCAGCTTTTGGTTGACATCCCTCCGCACAGGTCATAGCATTTTAAGGACATGCACTTGACTCAACCCACCGCAACCGCTTGTGGCGGCCCATTGCCCGAAACTCCATCGCGCGGCCAGGACGAGAGGTGAACGGGCGACAACAGTAAGAATATTTACAATGTCACAATCTATTTAGCCACTGCATGTTACGAAATCAGCGCACACGGCTTACCCGTCAAAAGAGCATGTGCCGCTTGACAAACCAGAAATTTTATGGTATAACTTGCTTTCGGCCCGACAGAGGATTGGGTAAAACGGGGGAATTGAGTGAGGAGTTGGTGCGTGAGAGCAACAGGCTCCGAAACCGGACTCAAGAAATGTGTAAGGCGCTCTGTGTATGGCGCTCCTCGATACCGAAAACTGGAGTAAATAAAAATGGGTAACGGTATTTTAACTGATGGCGGCAGCGGCGATGGTATTCTTGTTCACAAGAACGCCGACGACGGGATTCTAGTTCACCGGAATGCCGACGACGGCATTCTTGTTCACCGGACCGGCGACGATGGCATTCTTGTGCACAAGACAGGCGGCGGTATTCTATTCGCAGACCGCGCGTTGGAGCAACTCGTGGAGAACGCGGCCGAAGACAACGGCGTACCGCCCGGAATTTTGAAGGGCTTGGTGAAACAAGAGTCGGGCTGGAATCCGAATGCAGTCAGTTCTGCAGGCGCAGCGGGGCTGATGCAATTGATGCCCAGGACCGCTTCCGGATTGGGACTGAAGAGCCACGAAAGATATGACCCGGCCAAAGCAGTGCCCGCGGCTGCAAAATACCTCAAGGATCTATATGATGACTTCGCGGAAGCGTGCGATGACTTGGAGCGTTGGAGATTCGCGTTGGCGTCGTATAATGCCGGGCGGGGCGCGGTCAACGGGGTTATACAGCACAAAGCCAATCTTCGAGGTATCAAGAATATCTTTTGGATTCAAGTCGCGCAGTTTGCTCCGCTGGAAACACAAGGTTACGTTGAGAAGATTCTCGGCTCTGCAGGAGATGCTGGAGGCTATGCGAGGGAATATGGCTACAACGGAACACAAACGCCGGATTGTGCTTGTTTGCTTGCTGCTCTTCTTGATTACTAGCTGCAAGGGCGAGGCAGTTAATGCGCCTCGCACCGGGACTGCTGGAATCAATTGGGTAGCAAGAATTAAGGGGCTGGAAGATGTCTATCGCAGCGGGGGAATTCGGAGGTTCCTTGAAGCCAAAGCTGCATTTAACCAAGAAGTCAAAGATCACAAGTACGAGTCAGATGCGACCTTCGATCTCTGCTATTACTTTGTAGATCCTCGCATCTGGAGTTGTAAGGAACCACAATCAGCGGACGCGCGTCTGCTGCAAGCGCTGATGGATGAGATTGAGTGCGCTCCCGGTGTGTCAGAACACCCCTACTGGGTTGAGTTGGAGAAGGAGACCTATTTTGAGTGGACGGGGTCAGGCAATCCTTATCTGCCCCCCGTTGACGGAGCAGTCTTAGAACTCTACAAGACGATCGCAACGGTCAGGAGCCTGCGGCCATAGAACCATGACATGTTGCCCTTGCTTCAAGTCGCAGAAAGGGCAAGCGCGCATTTCGCTGACAGCGATTCCTGCTTCGGTTCATCGGCCCGGCGTTGGCAATACTCGCAATCTGGAGCCTGGTTTCCATCCGGGCCGGAGAATGGGAAGCTGCTTTCGCCCTTCCTTATTTGCTTCCAGTATGGGCGATGGGGCTGGCGCGGGATCATGACCGGATGGCAATCCGACAAGGAGCTTTCCGCCGCTTCGAACGGCGCATCCGACGTTCCTGGGAAACGATAGGTGATTCCTTCCCCCAATTAAGAGGGCCTTGGGCGAGCTGCCGAAGCGGTTCGCCCAAGGCCCATGATGGCTGGCCACCCAGGACTCGAACCAGAACCTGCTGCCTCGTCATCGTCGCTCTGAGCGATCCCGATATCCTGTAAGAATCAGCGGTCGCGCGACCGGGCAATCAGCTTTGGTTGACATTGGCCCCTGCAGACCATAGCATTTTGACATGGCCTCGGAGACCGGAGGAGCGGCGTGAAATCTGAATGTCCGCCCCGCGAGGCCCGTCCTCCATGCCGGAGGGAGAATCCCTTATGAACGCCGGTTATCCTGCTCGCATCCAGGTCGGGCTTGTGCTCGTGTTCTTGCTTGTGCTGCTTCCGGGGCTTCCTCAGATCGTGTCAAAACCCGGCGAGTGGAAGCGGGTGAGGCCGGAGGACTCGATCGTGTCGCGCGATCGGCGCTTCGCCCAACTGCGCGACGCGCTGCCCAAACGGGGCACGGTCGGCTATGTTACCGACGGCCCGCTGGTGCGTCCGCTCGGCGACGGCAGGGTGCACTCCGTTTTTCAGATAACCCAGTACTGTTTAGCGCCTCTGATCGTGGTCAACTCGACCGAGCCGGAGATGATCGTCGGCGACTTCTCCAGCATGGAATCGGGCGCGCAGGTGATCGCGAGGCAACACTTGGTAGTCGCTCGCTGGTTCGAACAGGGCGTCTGTTTGCTGCGCAAGGGCGGCCAGTGATTTTGATATCCCTCATCGCTTTCGTCCTTCCGATCCTGGCCGGGCTTGTCTTTGTGTCGCTCCTGTGGCCGGATCGCCGGTGGCAGGAGAATCTCGCGCTGAAGACCTCTCTGGCCGTCGGCGCCGGCTACGGCATCATCTCCTGCCTCTTCTTTATCTGGCTGCTCTGCTCCGGGAACGCGCATTATTCCGCTTACTTTGCGACGGAGTGCGCGCTCCTGGCCTTGTCGGCCGCCCTCCTGATCGCGCGCGCGAGGAAGAGGGACGACCGGCCAGTCTGGCATCCGAACGCCGCGCCTTCGCCGACGCCGCGGACACGGCTGCTGATCCTGGGGGCGTTCCTGCTCTTGATGTTCAGCCGAATCGCCGCCGGCCTGATCGAGGCCGTCGGCCAGCCGAGCGGCGACGCCGACGCCTGGGGCACCTGGAACTTTCGGGCAAGGTTCCTCTTCCGGGGAGGTCCGAACTGGAATGACCTTGCCCAGTACGGTTATCCGCATCAGACCGACTACCCGCTGATGCTGCCGTTATCGGTGGCCAGGGGATGGCACGCCGCCGGGGTCGAAACGGCGGCTGTGCCCATCGCTATCGGAATATTTTTTACCTTCGGCTCGGTCCTTCTCCTGTTTTCGGCCTTATCATTCCTGCGCAATCAGGTTCGCGGCTTTCTGGCAAGCGCGGTTTTGATGGGCACGCCATTCTTCATTATCCATGGCGCCCGGCAACTGGCTGACGTGCCGCTGGCCTTTTTCATCCTGGCGGCGACCGTTCTCTTCTGCCTTCAGGACAGACTGGCAACCCGCAGTTTCGCGCCCGTGGCGATGGCCGGCGTAGCTTGCGGCCTGGCGGCCTGGACCAAGAATGAAGGACTCCTGTTTCTGGGATGCATTTTCCTTGCGCGTTTGGTGACCGTCACGCTGAATCGCGGCTGGAGATCCTGGCTCTCCGAGACGCCCTGCTTTCTGGCGGGCCTGGTCCCGGTCCTGGCGGTGATCATCTGCTTTAAGGCCTGTTTTGCCGGCCCGAACGACCTCCAACTCGGCCATAATCTCGCCGGTCTGGCAACCCCGTCGCGCTACTACTACATTGCGAAGGAATTCGCCCGGCGGGCGTTCACCTTTGGCCAGTGGCAGGAATTCGGGCCGGTTCCGTTCAACCCGGTTCCCCTGCTGGCGGGTTACTTGTTCTGCTTTGGAATCAGCCTGCGCCCGAGGGAAGCTGCCGGAGTGGCCACGTCGTTCCTCGCGCTGATTCTGGCCCTTGCAGGCTATTTCTGCGTGTTCCTGTTGACGCCGCACGACCTCGTATTTCAAGTGACGACTGCGTGTGACAGGCTCTTCCTGCAACTATGGCCCAGCCTTCTCTTCATCTGCTTCATGGCGCTTCCCAGCCCCATTGCACAACCCCAGCCTCTGAAAAGCGATTGACTGCCCCGTCAGATGTCGTCATATTCCGCCGTCGAGCATCCAGCGGCCCGGCTGACCTTCCACGGGCCGCACGTAAGCCGTGCCATTCTTGTGAGGCTCGCCAGGGCTCCACTCGACCTCGAACGGGACACAGTACGTCCCTTTGCGGCCTGGCCGATCATCGGGCTTGGCCGGGCCGATCGAGATGACCTTCGGCGCCATTGGGCCGATGGCCTTCTTCAGCTTGTCGCCCGGCAAACCGCTGTAAATAGCACCCGCCTTGTCATAGTCCTTCGCGATGATGAATTCGAAGAAATGCCGCACAACCGCCTCGGAAACTTCGGAGTCGCTCATCTTCCCCTGCGCCAGGCCGATTTCCTGTTTGCTCCAGTCCACGCGCGTCACGTCCGCTTGCAGCGCCGTTGCAAAGACCGAGGCCGGAATCGGCTCGTTGTATTCCGTGAAGCGAAACCGTGCGGCGAATTCGAGCTCGGTTCCCTTCTTCTTGTACTTTTCATACTCCTGCAGGAGCTTGGTCTTCGGGTCAATGACGTAAACTTCGACCGTTCCTTCGGGCTCGGGCGGATTAACAACCAGTACCTTCGGGTTCAAATCCGATTCGTAAAGCAGCTTGATCTGAGAGACCTGGACCTTTCCCGCCGATACGCGCTGATCGAGCGCCTTCACCATGGAGTTCGGATCGAGGAACTCTTTGGGAATCTGGCTGAGCACTCTCGTATCGTTGATGGTCAAGAACACGTTCTTGCTCGGGAACCAGACGCTGGCCTTGCCGTCCCGCCAGAACACGGTTTTCGGCCCGTCGTCAGTCCACGCCATGTCCATTCGCACGCGCACCGGCTTGCCGTCCTCGCCGACCTCGATCCACATTTCCGTCGCCCCCGACTCGGGCGGATAGGTGAAAGCGCCGTCCTTGCCCATCGTCAGCCGCGCACCGTTCTCAATCAGCACGTGGACGGTGCGCACGTTCCGATGCGCCTCAACGGTCTGCGCGAAGGAGTACCGGTTGCCCCGGCCGACGAAGATCAGCGCCGCGCTGATGAGCGCCGCGAAAACAATCGAGGCGGCGCTGAGCCGCCAGGGATGCGCGAAAAAGCGTTCCCGTATCGTCATCATTGGTCCAACCTCCTGTTTCTGTTGAACGTGTTGCGCAATCCGGTCCATGACCGTTTGCTCGATGGATGGCCCGGCGCCTGCCGTTTCGCCGAGTTGAATCATCCGGTCGCGAAGAGCGCGGACGGCGGCCGCTTCGCCGCGACACGCGTCGCACTCCGCCAGATGCCGCTCAATCTCGGCCACCGGCGCGCCGGGGATCTTCTCCAGAAATGCAACCAGCGACTCGCGGCATTGCCTGCATGTCATGTCCGCGCCTCCCGGGAGTTCAACTTCTCCCTCAACATCGCGTACGCACGCGAAAGACGCTTGGTAACCGTGCCCAGGGGCAGATCGAGGACCTGGGCGACCTGCTCGCAGGTCATCCGTCCGTGGTACCGGAGGACGATAACCTGCCGATAACGCTCGTTCAGTTCAGCGACGGACGATTGGAGAGTCTCGTCCGGAACCGCTGGCTCAACCGGCGTCCTGGCCGGGACGTCATCGGAAAACGGAAGGCGCTTTTCCCGACCTTTGGCGCGGTGGCTCTCCTTGACGACCCGGTTGGCGATGCCGAAGAGCCAGGGCACAAACGCGGACGTCTTCTTCAGTGTCGCAAGCCCCGCGTAGGACCGCACGAACACCTCCTGGGCGATCTCCTCCGCCTCCTGCCGATCGCGCAGCCGTCCCACGAGATAACCCATCAGCGGCGCCTGATACCGCCGGACGAGATGTCCGTAGGCCTCCGGATGGCCGTCCAGGCTCGCCCTAATGCACTCGGCGTCGGTTTCCAACGATGTTCTCCAGCCTCTTCGGAAAGCGCTTCCGTAATATAGTGCACTGAGGGGCATTCTTGCGACACAAATATCGAAATAATTTCAGCGCCTCCGGCGCGGTTGAAGCTTGACAGCCGCCGGTTTTCAGGCCATACTGTTAGTATGAAGTTATGGTCCTGGGCGGAAGAGCATGGCTGAGAGTCGCGACATTCTGCACGTGGACGTGGACGCCTTCTTCGCGTCGGTCGAGCAGGTGCTCGATCCGCGACTGCGGGGGAAACCGGTCATCGTCGGCGGCAACCCGAATGACCGGTCGGTGGTGGCTTCCGCCTCCTACCCGGCGCGGGCGTTCGGCGTGCGGAGCGCGATGCCGATCGCGCAGGCGCGCCGGCTCTGCCCGGACGCGGTTTTTCTGCCGGGCAATTTCAAGGCGTATCGGGAATTCTCGGAGCGCGTGCATGAACTCCTGCTGCGGTTTACGCCGCTGGTCGAGGCGGCCTCGCTGGATGACTTCTATCTCGATTTCACCGGCTGCCGTCCGCTGCACGGCCGGCCGCTCCAGGCGGCGGAGCGGATGAAGGCGACGGTGCGCGCGGAGACGGGGCTGAGCGTCACCGCCGCGGTCGCCGCGAACAAACTCGTGGCCAAGGTCGCCTCCGACCTGGCGAAGCCGGACGGCCTCCTCGAAGTCTGGCGCGGATGCGAGGCGGCGTTCCTGCGGCCGCTGCCGGTCGGGCGATTGCCCGGCATCGGCCCGAGCACCGAGGAGACGCTGCGCAAGCTCAACCTGGTGACCATCGGCCAACTGGCGGAAA
>Ga0181527_1005463_pt1 | contig 10521 bp, 9 predicted proteins | sample PEATcosm2014_Bin_30_FD_119762 | JGI IMG/M metagenome (GOLD analysis project Ga0181527, IMG submission 119762) | Peatland microbial communities from MTU Mesocosm Facility, Houghton, MI, USA - PEATcosm2014_Bin06_60_metaG | ecosystem: Environmental > Terrestrial > Soil > Wetlands > Peat | place...
AAAGTTCATCAATGCTCAGCATGCGGGTTCCGGTCCTCTAATGGCGCGTTCACCTGCAAATATGCCCCGCTTCCGCTATTTGTACCAGAGCCATGCGCCGCAGCAACAAAATGTTTTCCCCACGGAGGGGTAATTCATGCGCCGGGCGTTGGAGGCGGCAGACTCCTCATATGGGCGTCTCGCCATTGCAATAAGCTTCGCAGGTCGCTATTTTTGCTGATCGATTTTCGGCCTGACGACTTGGACTTGCTTTGGAAACAAAGCCGCTGACGACCTCTCCCAAACTCGATCGATTCGGCCCCGCGCACGCGGGCCTTCTCCTTAAAGTTTTGGAGAGACGACAATGGCTACCGGCACAGTGAAATGGTTCAATGGTCAGAAGGGCTATGGTTTCATACAACCCGACGATGGCGACAAGGATGTTTTCGTCCATATCAGCGCCGTCGAGCGCGCCGGCCTGCGGAGCCTCGCCGAAGGCCAGAAGGTGAGCTATGAAATCGAGCAGGACCGCCGCACCGGCAAGTCCTCCGCCGATCAGCTCCAGGAAATCTGAGACGCCCCTTCGCGGCTGCTTTCCGTCGCGCGAAACGCGGCGGCGGCGAGCTGCTGCCAGAGATGGCGAAGGCCGGACGGCGCGGGCTCAAGTCATTGAGGGCTCTAAGTGAATTCCCTTAATGTCGTGGCGGCATAGGTCGTGATAGAGGCTATCTGTGACGGGAAGGAAGAGCCTCTATGGTAAAATTTGTCATCGTCGAGCGCACGATTTGCGACGCGATCAGCAGCACCCAGGCAGGGCCGGCGCCGTTCACGCCGCCGCGCCAGCGCAGAGAGGTTATGCCTTGGGGCAAAGTCTCGGAAGGCGACGCCAACGGCAATGCGGTGACTGCAAAATCTTCCCACGTTGGGAAAATTTCGAACGCGGCAGACGACAAGCTGTCCATAAGAAATAGCCGGGCCGTAGCGACGTAGCTCGAGGCGGTCGCAGACAGGGCACGACCGCGCTGGGGCCGCCCGAAACATACGGAATATGGCTCACATGTGCGTCGCGGCGAACGCGGCGATCCTACCAGCAAAGACGATGGCGAGCGCCAACGATCCATATTTCATGATCGACATGAGCGCGTAATAAGATTCCGGCCTCAGCATTTACTCATAACCTTTCCTGCTAAAGCGCGACCTTTGAGCGCGGGAAGCCGCGAACGTCGCGATAATAACAACAGATGAGCGCCAGTAATTCGATTGCCAAGTGGCAGGTGAGGGCCTGCGATGTTTGGTCGCAAGATTATTGCCGAGCTTGCGGAGATTGACGAGAACCTAATCCGCTCGCCGCTCACGCCGGCAAAGGAAGCCTCCGCGACCCGCAAGAGCCGCCGCACATGGGGGCGTACGATAACGCGACTCGTTCTGAACCTCCCGCCTTCAGATGGCGTCGATTTCAAGAGGATTGACCAGGACTCAGGCGACGGGTGGGTATTTTAGCACAGGCGCACCAGGTCGCCGGTTCTTCGTGGATCTCGGAGGCGCCGCCGTTTGAATTTCGGCTCTTCCGCGCCACAATGGAAGCAAGCCGCGCCTTCGTCGCTGCCGGCAATTCGCATTGGCCGGCATTCGAGGAACAGTCATAGGACAGCTGAGTCCCGCCGCTGGAAAAAAGGAAAGGCGCCGCATGGACGCCGCCGTCAAAGAAACTCGAATTCGCGTCGCGACCACCCCGCTGCAAAGAGCAGAGCGACTGCCGGGCATCGACCACCTGCGCGGGGTCGTCATCATTCTCATGGCGCTCGATCACGTGCGGGATTTCTTCGACGCCGACGCGCTACGCTTCAGCCCGACGGATTTGACCCACACCTATCCGGCGCTGTTCGTCACGCGCTTCGTCACCCACTACTGCGCGCCAACCTTCGCGTTGCTCGCGGGAATATCGGCGTTCCTGCATGGGACTAGACTCGCAGGCCGCGCGCCGCTGGCCGGATTTCTGTTGATGCGCGGGCTCTGGCTCATTCTCCTCGACGCCTTCGTTATTAGCCCAGTCTGGACCCTTCAGTTCGGAAGGATTGGGCTCGGGACGCTGTGGGCGATCGGGTGCGGCCTGATCGCGCTCTCGGCGCTGATCGCTTTGCCTGCTCGGGCGGTGCTGGCGATCGGCGCCCTGATTTTGGCGACGCACGACTTGCTCGACAACATCCACGCCTCGGCCTTCGCGGGCTATGGCCCGTTTTGGTGCCTACTGCATGAGCCGGGACCACTGCCGTTCGGCGTGAACGGACGGGTTTATTACCCGGCGCTGCCGTGGATCGGAGTCGTTGCGGTCGGCTATGGCCTCGGACCGCTGTTTCTCGCCGACGCTCGCCGGCGCGAATGGATTCTGAGCCTCATCGGCGTCGCCGCGCTCGCGCTCTTCGTGATCCTGCGCGGCTCGAATCTCTATGGCGACCCGCACCCATGGAGCCCGCAGCCGACGCCGACAATGACCGCGCTGTCCTTCCTGAACGTGAGTAAATATCCGCCGTCCCTGCTTTACGCACTGGTGACGCTGGGGCCGGCCTTCATTTTGTTGCCTGCGCTGGAGCGGCTTGGCGGCGCCCTCGGGCGAGTCCTCGCCGTTTTCGGTCAGACGCCGCTGTTTTTCTATGTCTTGCACCTTTACGCCGCTCTTGGCGCGGCCATGGCGCTCGAATTGGCGCGCGGCTTCAGCCTGGGGGAAGTGGCGGCTTTCGCCGCCAGCAGAGCGCCGCCGGAAAGTTTCGGCGTCGGCCTCCTTGGGGTTTATGTCGCCTGGATCGCGATTGTCGCGGCGCTTTACCCGCTCTGCCGCTGGTTCGCGCGCTTCAAACGACGCCGGCGCGACTGGTGGATCACCTACTTGTGAGCGCCGCGCGCCAACGAAAATGCGATCACTTTATCAAAAAGGCCCGGAACCGACGCTCGGTTTGTCTTGCCCCGATTTGTTCGCGACTGACGTTCACGACCTTTGCCGTCAGCAATCATGCACCTGAGAACAAGCGGTCGCCGGCAATCGCCTTTCCTCGGTTGCCGAACCGGCTCGGCACCCCGACCTCTCGCTGTGACGCAGGGCGTGCTTGGCGCTTAGGCGAGATTGCGGTAACGAGCCTCAACGAAATGGCCATCCGGCTGGCGGACGAAGATGCGTGAAAGATCGCGCGGATCATATTTGATTTCGAGTTCTCCGCCACGTCCAACCTCGCGGGATAGGGCGTCAGACCAATATCGAATCCTTTCCAGATGAATGCCGTCCTTCAGGAGACGCCGTCGCTCCGCGGGTAAGAAGCTTGTCCAAAAAGCCATTCTGTCCGGCGGAAGATCGAAATTGACCTCGCCCTGCCGCTCGCGCCAAACCGCCAATGGAGGACGCAGCAGTGTGGAGTGGATTCGCTGATGATATTTTCCGGCGATCTCGATCGCTATCCATTTCTCCAATTCGCGCAACGTAAAGGTCGCGCGGCCTTCCGCGTCGTAATCGCCTCTGATCTTGACATTGCAGAACGTTGTGCCGGACAGCACGTGCACGGCCCCCATCATCGTACCAATGAGCCGTTCGATATGCCCGCCGAAACGCGGGGTCGCAGGCGGTCTGAATTGAAGCTTGATCCCGTACTCCCGACATGCGCTGGCGAGAGCGCGCGACCGAAATTCGGCGCCATTGTCGCAATGAAGTATCTCGGGCAGTCCCGCGACAGGCCAAGGAATATCTATCTCTCGTTCGTTTAGCCAGGCGGATTTGTCATACACGGCGTGAAGCAGGCAGAGCCCAACGGATACACTGGATGGCGCTTCCAAAGATAAATGAAAGCCCGCCACCATCCTCGTGCATAGATCAATCGCGATTGTCAGAACTGGCCGCCCTATGGGTCGGCGGAGTTCCTCGTCGACGACGATTACGTCGACAATGGTGTGATCAATCTGCCAAATGGCGTTGGGTCGATGGACGAGGAATTGTCCCGGGCTCGGCGTCGCGGCTGCTTCAATCTCGCGTTCCCCCCGTCTGCGGGCCGCTGCGATCGGGATCAAATCCGCGACGCGTCGTTGCACCGTCTTTCTATGCGGGATCTTTAAGCCCTCGGCGAGGCAGATCTCGCGGATTTGTCCCATCAATGCGCTGAATTTTGGCTTTTCCTTTCTAAGCCAGAAGCACTCGATTTGCTCGGCGATAACGCGCTCGATCTTTGCGTCAATCCGATAAGCTCCCTCGGGAGTTCCACGCTTTTCCGCGCGGAGGCTTGAAGTGCGGCGCGTATTCAAAAAACGTGACGCGAGACGAAATAAAGTTGATCTCGGAATGCCAAGCTCCGCACGCGCGGCGCGAACAACCTCCGCAGTCACTTTCCAACCGGACCGACGAAGCAGCTGACGGAGAAATTCGTCTCGCCCATCCGCTTCTGTTCGGCGCTCGTCTTGCCGATCAATGGCGTTTGAATTCATTGCCCCACGATACGGTCGATCGACCGGTCGATCAATCCCACTTTAAGTCCCTAAAACGCCTGACGGAGTCTCAATTGAAATGGCTCAAGGGACATTTCAGTCTCAGCTAACTAACTGAAATATCGCAATACGTGAGTCCCGCTTTGAAGTGTAAATCGACAATTGGAATGCGAAATTGAGCCCATATCGGTCAAACTCATTAGCCTTCGACTTCGCCAGTCGCCGGCGTCCACCTCGCCGGTGGCAAATTAGTGCAGAACGGTGCCGAGGTCGCGACCAACAGGGGTGATCCAACGCAGCCTAAGAGAAGGACTGTGCTTCATCCTTGAGCATCAAGCGACTCGCCGTGGCGAAGGAACGCGATGCGACGGATTTGGGATCGCCTTTGAGAACCTCCCAATGGGTTACATCTCCCTCTCGCCAGAATCGAAGGTCGAAGGTTTGCTCCCCAACCCGCATATCCATAATCTCGATGTCTGGCAACCAATCCGGAAGCGCGGGGTCCACATAAAGCTTGCGGCGCGGAGCATCCGCCTGCAGACCAAGAATTGCCTGGAGGAAGACGAACGCCGAACCAGCGGCCCAGGCTTGCGGCACATTGGCGCCGAGATATTGCACCGGGAAGTTCGTTTCGGTGCATTCGATGCCCGAATAGAGTTCTGGCATCTGATGTTGCGAAAAATAGCTGCCAGCGCCGCTGACTTCGCGAACGATACGTCCTGTCTCCGTTGAAAAGCCATACCGCCGGAAGCCAAGAGCAATGAAGCCGTTGTCGTGCGGCCAAACCGAGCCGTTCTGGTAGGAATACGGGTTATAGGCGGGGTTGTCGGCGGAAAGGGTTCGGATGCCCCAACCGCTGCACATGTCGGATGCGAGTAGCCTTCTGACGACCCGTTCGGCGCGCTCCGGCGGTACGATGCCCGACCACAGGCAGAGGCCAACGTTCGAGGCTACGCTCATGACTTTCTTCTTGTCGCCATCGAGCGCGTAGGCGTAAAAGCCCGTTTCCTCGTTCCAGAAGACGTCGTTGAATTTATGGATTAAGACGTTGGCTTTCGACCGCAAGGCGTTCGCTTTATCGGCCTTGCCGAGAAACTCATAGATTTCAGCCATGCGAAGCCACGCGTCGTAGACGTAGCCTTGCAGCTCGCAGAGGGCTTTCGGCCCTTTGACTTTAGAGCCGTCTGCGTTCACGACAGCGTCGCCGGAGTCCTTCCAACCCTGATTTTCATAGCCTACGGGAGAGCGCGTCTCATATTCCTGGAAGCCATCTCCGTCGCGATCGCCGTATTTGTCTATCCATTCCAGACAATTCTCTGCTGTCGTGAGATGATTTTCGATCAGACTGGCGTCGCCCGTGGAAAGCCAAGCGCTGTGCAATACGATCAGGTACAGAATTGTCGCGTCCGCTGTTCCATAGTATGGCGTGTGCGGGATGAGCTTGAAATGCGCTAGCTCGCCTCGCCGCAGTTCGTGCATGATCTTGCCCGGCTCTGCGTCGCGGTAGTCATCTCGCTCCTTTGCTTGCAAGGAGCCGAGTATTTGGAGCGCCCCGCGAGCGAAGTCCGGATAGACGAGCGCGGTTTGCAAGGAGACGATCAGACTGTCACGACCAAACAGCGTCACGAACCACGGGACGCCTGCCGCCGGCACGAATTGCAGGTGGTCTGTACCTTCGAACGGAAGCCGGAGTGCGGCCATATCGTCCACTGCTTGGTCGAACAGACGGTAGAATTCCTCATTGGTAGTTCGGATTTTGAGTACCCTGCGCTTCCAGTCCGCCGCCTTTATGCCTACCGGTGATCGCCCGCAGTCTTTGATGCATTCTTTCGGCGCCTCGAAACGTACCGATCCATCTCCAAGCTCGTAAAGAATGCAAGAGTGCCAAGAAGCTCCCGGCACCAAATCGATCTCGAAGCTCAAACGGCCGTTGGCATAAACAGCCTGGGCATCGTTGTTCATAATGCGAATGTTGACCTCACGCCCGAAATTCTTGTTTCTGTAGGTTGTGCGCAGTTGCGCCGTGTCAGCCGACCATTCCGTCTTGATGTTCCCGCGTCGAACAATGTGTTTGGATTTGACCTCGAATATATCGGCGAAGTCGCTTCGGGCGGCGATTTCCAGGTTGAAGCGGATAGCCTTCATACCTTGATTTATAATATCAATATCCTCGTGGACCCCGCCATCGAGCGACCGGCTGAGCACCAGTGACAGAGTATGTTCTGGAATGTCGCCTTGCTCGGTCACGATCACAGAATTTGATAGATAAACGCGGGCGGCATAATGTGTGATCGCTCCCGAATTGAGCAGCTCGAACGGCACGCCGTTCGCGAAAATATTCCAACTGCTGATCAATCTGGTGTCGAGAAAATAAAGCCCTTTGTCGCTTGGCCATGGAATCTGGCCATCGTAGGCGGTCACGAGGAAGGTATTGCCCTGATTGATCACGAGTTGAGGCGGACCGACGTTGATTTCGACAGCCATGTGCTCCGCCTTTAGTGCGATCTTCGGGCGCTCAAGCGTGCTTTCGTCGGGTAAAATAACGCTCAAGATCGATATCCGTTCCGCACTGGGGTTATTCGATTGGCACGTGCGTTTACGTTCTGATTAGGATCCGAGCTGCGTTTCTGCTCCATTGCCACGTTCTCCAATGTTCTCCAATGCGGCAATGCTCGGCATGTCGGAGCCACAATGACGGAAACGAAATCGTGTCGTGCGCTCGCGGGTCTTCGTCCGAGATCAAATCGGCATACGGTATCCATAGAACTCATGATCTTCGTTATAGCCACCTTGGCCGGCGCCCAGGTGAGCGAAATCGTGGACGAACTCGATCGCAGCAATCCACTTGACCATCTTGAAGCCTAACTCGTTCTCGCAGCGCAGCCGCAACGGTGCTCCATGAAGAACGCTGATGGGCGCTCCGTTCATCTCATAGGCGAGGATGGTCAATCGGTGCCGCATATTATGAATCTCGTGAACGTCGTAATAGCCGCCACCCGCAGAACCCTCGGAGAACGAGTAAAAGACGGCGTAACGAGCGTCAGGTGCTGGCTTCACGATGTCCAGGATATCGCGCATCGGAACGCCGCCCCACTTGGCGACGCCGGACCATCCCTGGATGCAAAAATGAGTCGTGATTTGTTCTTGCTTCGGCAGGGCTTTGAGGTCTGAGAAGGAAAATTCCCGAGGCACCTCCACCAGTCCACCGACGCGTAGCCGGTAGTGCTCGAACCGTTCCGCCACGAGGGCATCGAACTCGGCGGAGTTCGGCATTGTCCCGTTCGACCAGAAATGCGGAGAGATGTCCTTCTCCGCTAGCTGGGCGGTCGGTTCCCACCACTCGGACAGCCCCTTGATCCAGCCGACCATGAGCCTTCCGGTCCGCTGCACCAGGCGGGCGTGCCGGATCGTGAAAGGTGAGGCGGCCCACCAAGCCAGCCCCACGACCGCCATGGCCAAGACGAAGAGCGGCAACCCGCTCCACGTATTGTTCTTCACACCGAAAAACATATGATTCGTGTTCTGCCGCAGACCGGTGACGAACACCATGATCCCATGCGCCAGGATGAACAGCACGAACCAGGAGAACGAGATGAAATGGATGGATCGGGCTGCCTGCCGGTTCAGCACGGTCCCGAGCAAGCCCGGCCTATTGGAGATCGCCGGGCTCTGCATGAGGCCGGTCGCGATTGAAACCGGCGCGGCGATGAACACCGTGATGAAATAGCTGAGTTGCTGCAGACCGTTGTAGCGGGTCCAACTGTGGTCCACCGGGAAGTTCAGCGACGCATACTGGATGGCGGTCGAGAGCGCGTTCGGGAACGCCTCCCACGTAAGAGGCACCAAACGACGCCACTGATCGGTCGCGAAGAGCAGCACAAAAAAGGCGATGCCGTTAATCGTCCACAGCAGCAGGATCGAAAAATGCCACCAACGGGCGAGCCCGATGGAGTGCCGAATGCCAGGGATGCCCAGCCAGCCCGGTAGGGTCACCGAATCGTCCTTGGAGGTCCAAATCCGGCCCTCGGGGATTGGGTGCTGGAAGCGGAACCACTCCGTGCCGGGAGTGCAGTCCCGAGACCAATAAAGCCGCGGATGATCGGCCAGGATCTGGATTCCGGAGCGGATGATGAACATCATGAACAGCATGTTCAGGAAGTGCTGCAGCTGCAGCCACCACGGAAAGCCGGAATCGACCGAGGGCGCGGCCTGCGCGATACCAGGGTACTCCCTGATGAAGGCCCGGACGCTTGGAAACTCCCGCAAACTTTGTGCGAGGGCGATCAGAAGAACTAGTGCCGCCGCTCCGATCGGTATCGCCCACAAGATGCTGATCCAGCGCCGGCCTATGCGGATTCGGGGAACTGAGCCCTGCTGTGGGGGCAGCCAGTGGCTCAGGACAATACGGTCGTCCGCAGCGCTCAGGGTTGAGGCAATGGGATCGTGTGGTGGCAGTTTGATTTTCACTGAGTCCGTTATGGGCTTGGCCTTTCTTTGAGCCTTGGTCGTGCTGGAACCAGAGTCCCACTCACCGGAACGTCTGGCGCTCGCTTCCCTAGGACCTGGCCGCCCAGAGCCGGCGTTGGCCGGATATGTCTCCAGCGATCATCCTCGGCCTCCACCACGCAAAGTTTGCGACAGAACCCTCCTATTTCTGATGCTCGGCCTTTGGCGTGCGACGGCAGCGTCGAGGCGACGCCGTCACCAAATAAAAGCTGCGCGACATCAGCATCCCAAAGTCGGATCCCGCCGGGGATTCCAACTTGAATGGATTCAATCCTGACATGCCCGGCGTTCGGGGCGCTGGCGAAATAGCCGGCATTGAGTGCGCCGACCGAGGCGCCGACCACAAAATCGGGATGCAATCGAGAAGATATCAGGGCACGCAACATGCCGACCTGGATCGCGCCGAGGCTTCCTCCGCCGGCGAAGACAAATGCAGTTTTCTCCGCGGTCGGAGTCATGAGAGGAACTCCTTCCAATTCGCCATTGTCGCGCATGAAACACTCGTCCTAGTTGCGAATGTTTTGGGATTAAGACGGGACAAAGTCTAATTCTCGTCTTGCGACACTCGGATTCTGGCCATCACACGATTGGACAGTTCTTGGCACCGCGCGCCATCGAAGGGGAACACATCGGAGAGCGCAATCAGGAAGTTTTTCTCAAGCTCCTGGCGAATCAGCGCGCGGGCGCGATGGAGTCTTGTTTTGACTATTGCTTCTGGAATCTCAAGCTGTTGCGCTACTTCCGCACCGGACATTTCTTCAACGCTGCGCAGGACTAAAACCGTGCGAAAGTCAAGTGGTAGTGTATCCCCAAAATCCGCGATGGGATTTTGAGTGAGGGGTGCGACTTGGGCTGAAGGTTCATTTTCAGCCCGTTTTGCTCTGCGCGGCGGGCTCCGGCGCCTTGCCGAGGTCTATGGTGGTGGTTTCGGCGGCGTGTTCTGGCGCCATCGCGGCGTTTCACGCGCGGCTATGCTGTCGACGTTGGTGGTCGGCGTGTCGGTTCGCCAAAACATTAGCGCCAAACGATCACGACGTCTCTGGAGCAGCGCCTCCTTCCTGCATGATGAGCGCGCAGCGCTCGCGGATCGCGCTGAATATGTCCAGCATGGCCGCGCTGATCTTCAAATACACCCGCCGACCATGGCGAACGATCTTGCCCGCCGTCTGGAACAGCCGCCAGCGCACGGTTTGCACTTGCGAGCGCTCCCATCCGCTGCCCAGTGCATTGGAGCGAAAACCCAGATAGAGGTTGTAGGTCAGCACGCCGATGGAAAAGAACACCGCGTTGGCTGCGAATGTCCCGCACGGCATGTAGTCCATGCCAAAGCCGATCTTTAAATCCTTGATGCGGTTCTCGCTCGCGTCACCGCGTTTGCTATACCACTCCATCGTCGTCGCCGCGTCTTCGTTTTCGCGATTGCTGGCGATGGCGTGATAGCGCCAGGGCGATCTCTCCTCGAACAAGTCCCGATCACGAGGGCGACGCATGACGATCAACCGGAACGCCTTGTCGGTCTTGCTCATGCAATGAACCGTCTCGGCGATTTCTCCGTCGCGGAACGTCTTCCAATCG
>Ga0181527_1005464_pt1 | contig 10518 bp, 8 predicted proteins | sample PEATcosm2014_Bin_30_FD_119762 | JGI IMG/M metagenome (GOLD analysis project Ga0181527, IMG submission 119762) | Peatland microbial communities from MTU Mesocosm Facility, Houghton, MI, USA - PEATcosm2014_Bin06_60_metaG | ecosystem: Environmental > Terrestrial > Soil > Wetlands > Peat | place...
AGATTTTCGCACTCGGTGAAGGTGCCAATATTTTAATCAGCGATGCTGGCTTTGATGGACTGGTGATTAGGCCGACATTGATCCGTCTACAGACTTCCGACTTCACCGAGGTTACGCCGGACAAGCAGGATCATACTAATGGTAGTGAGGCATTAGTAACGGCCGGTGCAGGCGTCACCATGGATGCACTCATCGAATATTGTTTGAATAATAATATTTTGGGCCTTGAAGAATTTAGCGGCATCCCAGGAACTGTCGGCGGGTCGGTGTACATTAATTTGCACTATTTCCAATTCTTGCTCGCACAATTTCTCATAAGTGCAACAGTAATAGAACGCAAAACAGGCATCGTAAAAACGGTTGATAATGCCTGGTTTAATTTTGGTTACAATCAATCGACGCTCCATGATGAAGAACATTATTTACTCGATGCTACATTCAAACTCAAACCCGGAACTGATATTGAAACCGCATACGCACGCGGCAGACGCACCGAAATCATTCGCCATCGCGTATCGCGCTACCCATCGAAAAACACCTGCGGCAGCTTCTTTAGAAATTTTCATACGGATGAAGTGACCATTGAAAGCAATGGTAAAAAGATGATCTTTGTTGCTTATTATTTGGATAAGATCGGCGTGAAGGGAACGCTGTGCGTCGGCGATGCAATCGTTTCATACCAACACGCCAATATGCTCGTCAATCGCGGCAATGCAACCACGCAAGATATCATCACACTCGCACGCACCATGCAAGAATTGGTGCAGAAAGAATTTGGCATCATTCCGCAACCTGAATGCCGATTGATTGGATTTAAAGAATATCCGTTGCTTTCATAATTCTTTCAAAAATAGGGTTGATTCAGATTGAATGGCGACATCCATTCACCCAAAGATTCTTCGCCTTCAGCTGCAATTGGATGAACGTGATAGCTTCGCGACCAATATTTAGAATGCACGGTAGCCATTTGCCAACCCAAGCTACCCTCGCGCACGGTAACATGCGTCGCATTGCGAATGCCACTCGGCACAAAGCCTTTCTCTATTTTGAATTCCGCATTACGACTATATACATTGCGCCTATGCATGAAGCCCGCGCGATGAATTTCATCCTCATCTTGATAAAAAATAATCGTAAGATACCTAGCTAGTTGATGTATTGAAGTTATATTGCCAGGCACCGTTGCTTGCCAGTTAATGTATGTAGATTCTTGCTGCGCATCCTTTTCTATAAACCACTCATGTATTCGTTTAAGACTATCGATGCCTATAACCCACTTTCCGCCTCTCACAAGTAAACAGATTGAAGAATTGTTAAAGGTGATTTCATCTGATTCATTCTTAGTGTTAAGTATAATTGCTTGATCATAAGATATGCTCTTTTCAGTGGGCATGGGAACTACTACGAGTTTATTATCTAATGCGTGTACAATATAAGAGCGGTCTTCATCCGTTGATAAAGCAGCATCGTGTTGGTACTTGTCCAGATAGTTAATACATCGAACATATAATGGAACTTTTTCTTCATCGACAATCACATCATGCATAGTTTCAGCGTGGTCTTTTTTCGAGAGTGCTGCTTTTTCCAATTCCTCGATCTGTTTTTCTACATGATATTTTCTTGCTAATTCCCATAAGACTCCATTATTGGGGACTCGCCTCATTTCAATCTCACTTCCCGCAGTACTGGAATCTCTATATACTGTAACACCCTCATCCATCGCAAGACAACTACTCCACACGCCAAGCGCCAATATGATTACGCACCACATATAAAATTTCCTTCACATAATAGGGAATAAAAAAACTTAGATAAGTTTACCAAGAGTATCTCCCAACAACAATGTAATGTTGCTCTTTCGAGCCATATCGTTCTTTGGTATAGTCTCAACTTTAAAATGATGCAAGAATTTGGCATCATTCCGCAACCTGAATGCCGATTGATTGGATTTAAAGAATATCCGTTGAAATCTTCGGTGATGTGAGTGGATATTCTTTAATGAATGTTATTCGCGTTAAAACATGGCCTTAGTCATTAATGTTCATATCATTAAAATGAAGGTCTGCCCTGTCCAGAGTCTCTTCATCTATCTCATCATTTGATGAACGTCTTTCCCAATGAATCTTATAATGACCGTCATTCGTTGAAGTCTCAATGATATAGGATTCACCTATAGATAATTCCTCACCCTTGCCATTTTTTATCGTCTGCGCCGGCACTTGCAGCAATCTATCAATACTGATAATCTCAAAATCCTCACGTGGTTTTTTGAGGTATAAAAAGTCATCATGCGATCTCTTTGTATCGACTAACATACCAGCTACATCATTCCCTATAGTGTGTATTAACATGACAATATCATTATTCCACTGCACGCCTTTAATGATACAGGTATTATTCTTCGCATCTTTCACCGGCTCAGATGCCTTAAATGAATTCGTTTTTAATAATGCTTCCAGATATTCCTTACACGCCTGAAACTTTTTTACTTCATCCGTTTGTTCGCCTAACTCGGTACATATGCCTACTACGGCACTATAACCATCTATCATTATCTCTGTTATTTCACGAGTATTGTCTATTTCTTTTGCTTCCTTCAAGTAGGCCTTGCATAACTCCGTCTCATTTTCTATTTTTGATCCATTATTCATCGCACATACATTACTCATGCAAAATATTAGTGCTATTGCGTACCACATATTAAAATTCCTTATATAAATTTATTATCATTATTCTGATTCACCGCGAGCAATCATACACTACAGGATGGTACATACTCCCTGATTAGACAGCTCTTGCTCATCGCGCAGCTCTCCATTAAGAGCGTATGCAGGCCCGCAGACAGCACTCTTTATACCATTTTCCAAATGAAGTGTGAATTTATGGAAAACTTGTGGATATCCATTCTTTATATATTGAGATATCTCAGATGAAACATGCGTAATTTCGCTTTCAAAATCGTTTCGTTTCATCTGCAAGTAACTTTCGTCACGAGCGCTAAGCGCAAACCCAACACGTTTCGATCCTAAAACACTAGTGAATGGTTATTGCAAACCACAGCACCCGCAGTATCCATCATCACCCCACGTTGCAGAGTTCAGAAAAGATAATTGCGCACCTACCTCTGATTCATTATCGCCAGGATTAACAGTACCTACTTCACAATAGGTTTCAACCTCTCCTGCATCATTATGTACTCTGAAAATTTTACGTACCCTTGGACAATCTTTCGATCTTGCCAGAACGTGCGTAACATTATTAAGTGCGCTCACTTTCAGTGCTCTATCTATTCTTTGGGCCTCAAAATTATAGCGGCTAAATGCAAGCGCAACACGCGCTACATTTTTCATATCTTTAAAAAATAATGCCGTTGCGTGACCCGATAATTGATGGATCGCCGTAACGGTACCTGGAACTTTACGCTCCCATTTGATGTATTTGTCATCATGTTTTGGTCTTAAGAGCCATTCATGTATCGCATGATCAGTATCTACCGCAAAAATATTTGTGCATTTAAAATTTTCTTGCTCAAAATTCTCTCTATTTCCAAACCATACAGAACATGCTTCAAGACGTAGTGTGTCAGCCGTCTTTGGAATCTTCAGCTGTTTGGTTATCGATTCCTTATCCTGCATATTGACCAGATTAAGTCCATTAGCATAGCCATACACTACTACATGTCGATTTGCCTCTTGCAACGCAACTTGTGAAGATTCCAACGCTGCAATCGGAATATTCGGCTGATCTTGCAAATAGTTCAGATACTGTTCGTACTTTGCTCGTTCTTCACACGCATCTTTATCCATGACGCCGGTCAATGATTCAATACGCCGACCATAGTGCACGATAAGTGCTGCTTTTATTGATGATGGAGTCCGACTGAGCTCTCCTGATTGATGTGATGCGTTATTGGCATAGACGATTGTAGAGGGTTCTTTCCAAAAATCTGCTATCGAAAGAAAAGGATTTGATGTATCCGGATTTTCCGTTTCACCGTTGCTTACGTTTCGTTGCATCAAATGAATCATATGCTCATCATTCATTGCTCTGCAATCACCCCAAATTCCAAATACCAACACCATTACATACCACATATCAAATTCCTTTCCGCATGAAAAATTAATTGCTCGCAATCTTACCAAAATATTATCAAACAATACAGATACACATGATTTCTTTTGTGCATCTCATTTCTATGCTATAGTGTACCATCACAAATATTCACCTCCTCAAAACAGGAAAAAAATTATGATTAATGAAATAATATTTTTCTCCCATATCATCATTATGAGCCTTTCCACACTCGTGGCATTGCGCATGGGCAAAGAAGCGCTTGTCGCACTCATCAGCATCCAAGCAGTACTTTCAAATCTTTTTGTGGTGAAGGAAGTAACTCATTTTGGATTGGCCTCAACAGGAGCGGATGCGTTCACTATTGGAACTGTTCTTGGTCTTAATCTATTGCAGGAATATTATGGTCGCGAGATTGCGCAAAAAGCAATCTGGATCAGCTTATTTAGCCTCTTTTTTTATGGCGTTGTTTCTCAGATTCATATCTACTATATACCCCACCCTCATGACACCATGGATTCCTGCTTTAAAACCATCCTGACCTCAATGCCCCATATAATCGTGGCGTCATTTATCGTCTATTTCATCACCCAACAGCTGGATTATGCCCTTTTTGGCATCTTAAAAACTGCCTTTGAAGGTAAATATTTAATATTCCGAAACTACTGCTCTGTCCTGATAGTCCAGCTGATAGATACGATTTTATTCAGCTTTTTAGCCCTTTACTCTATACCCTTTTTGGGACTTCATGGTATAATTACTAACATGACTGAACTTTGGCAGATTATGGCCATCAGTTATGCAATCAAAGTTATAGCTATCGTGGTTTCAACGCCATTCATAGCATTATCCCATAAAATCTATAAACCCACAGGATCATGAGCAGTTTCCGATTTGAACTCATTCACCAATCTTCCCGATCAAGAGCCCGTGTCGGCCGTATTCATACGCCGCATGGTATTATTGATACCCCTGGATTTGTAGCGGTCGGCACCAATGCCACCCTCAAATCAATTGATAGCCTTGCAGTCAATGAAATTGGCTTGCAACTCATGTTTTGCAATACCTACCATCTCATACTCCAGCCTGGTTCAAGCATTATCAAACATGCGGGCGGCCTGCATAAATTCATGAATCGCACCAATCCGATTATCACCGATTCTGGCGGATTTCAAGTGTTTAGCCTGGCTTATGGCGGAGTGAGTGATGAGCTGAAAAGTCGTGGACAGAAAAAGAATGACGGATCTGTACTGAAAATTACGGAAGAAGGTGTTCTTTTCCGTTCATATCGCAATGGGGACAAAGTGCTCCTAACGCCTGAAAGTTCTATCCAAGCGCAAAAAGATTTGGGTGCCGATATTATTATCCCGCTTGATGAACTGCCTCCCTATCACGTCGATAAACGAAAATTAATCGCATCACTCGATCGCACGCATCGCTGGGAAAAACGATCACTCGATACTCATTTGGCAAATCGCAACAATCAAGCAATCTATTCCGTAATACACGGGGGCATTGATCTTACCTTACGTAAAAAAAGTTGTGATTTCTTAACCAAACTCCCTTTCGATGGACATGCAGTCGGCGGAAGCCTTGGAAAAAATCGTGACGAAATGGTCACCATGCTTTCATCCACAATGCCATTATTACCTGAAGATAAACCGAATCATTTATTGGGTATTGCAGATTTAGAATCTCTTGACGCCTGCATTAGACTCGGCGTTGATACGTTTGATAGCTCACACCCCACTAAATGCGCGCGGCATGGATTGCTCTTTACAAGTCACGGTAATATTAAAATTTTACAAAGCCGCTACAAAGAACAATTCGCGCCAATTGATGCAAATTGCCGTTGCTCAACCTGCATCAATTACACTGCTGCATACATTCATCATCTTTTTAAGGCACATGAAGGAGTAGCGCACACACTCGCCAGCATTCACAACCTTTATTTTATGGTACAGTTGATGCAACAATATCGTGAACACATTCTTAATGGTGATGTATGAAATATATAAGCTCCCGCATAAATCCATTGGTTAAAGAGGCCGTAAGCCTTCACTCGCGCAAAGGGCGCATCGAACATAATAAATTTATCGCAGAAGGATTACGCACCTGCGAAACACTCGTTAAATCATGCACGGTGATCACCTGTTTTGTAACAGATGCGATATCGCTCAATGATATTCCCTTTATTCCGGCAGAACGTATCATTGAAGTAACCGATGATGTCATGAGAAAAATCAGCACAACTGAATCACCAAGCGGCATCGTATGCGTCTTTGAAATGCCTCCAAAAAAATCACTCCAGAACCTTGAGCACAGCGTCATTTTACATGGCATCGCCGATCCTGGAAACATGGGAACGCTCATCAGAACGGCAGCCGCCCTCGGATTACAGCACATAATTTGCATTGATACTGCGGATGTATGGAATCCGAAAGTGGTACACGCGAGTGTTGGCACCATCGGAAATGTCACCATTCATGATACTGATTGGGCAACCGTTGAAAAACATAAGAAAGAAATTTCGCTCTGCGCACTCGTAGTTAAAGATGGCAAAACGCCAACTGAACTTGATTTTGCACGCACGGTGCTCGTAATTGGAAACGAAGCGCACGGCTTACCGCACGACATCATCACCGCATGCGATCAACAATGCACACTCCCCATGCCCGGCAACACTGAGAGTTTAAATGCTGCCATTGCTGGTTCTGTCGCGCTCTACTGCGCGTATTTATCGAAAAAGTCGTAAAAAAAGCGGGTTGATTTTACTCAACCCGCTTTTTTTATTTTTGATCTTAGATCGATGATTTCCTTTACAGCTGGCTCAGTCGCTTTTTAAAGTACTGTATCAGGGCATAATTATCCTGAGAGTTTTCCCTAGAGTAGAAACTCGCCAATTTACTACAAAATGATGGATACTGTTCCCAATATTCTTCTGGAATGATGGATTCCCTCACATTATGCACATGCCATTCTCTGTTGTTTTGTAAGGCTGCGTGCAAAAGGCGCTTATCATTGGGTATGACATCATAGCTATATTTTTCAAGATACTTAGATGATAACAAAGCTGATGTAAAGCTGCAGCTCCAACCAAGGATAATATCACGTGCTGCTCCAGCCACCGTTGATGACCTATTATGAAGCTGCATAAGGATCTGCAGCAAGTAACCCGAACTGAAGAAGACGCGTGGGATTGAGTAATAGCGCAATGAGGCAAGATCACGATGAAGATATGCTTGATCTGCATACATTGGATGTTCGGTTTTTTTGGTTACGATAACCTTGGGAATGCTGCCAACCGAATCAATAGTTATCGCAGTAATATCCTCTTTCCGTTCCATACGTAATGCATCTTCTAGTGATGAATGCCTTGCTTTACTTAAGGTACTCATATTTGCAGTATCTGCATTCGATAAAAAAAGTGGATTTGACCTGATATGACTCACTAACCGAGCATAAAAACTTTTGGGCAATAAAATAGTTTTTGAAGCTTTTTCATAAAAGATAAAGTTCTCATTGGTGGCTATTGGCAAAAATCTTACATTATCAAAGTTATGATAGGTACGCGCCAAATTCTGTAATCGATCTTGCAATATGACCTCTTCTTGCGAGGGCGTGAGGTAATCCGGCTTTGGGATATCATTATCATTATATCCATACGTATACATTACTGCGGACGCTAAAGAACCAAGCGCTATGATAGCTGCATTAGACTCATCAAGATGCATCGCGCGCACAGGACTATTATTTCCCAATAATGCACCCGTAAGTAAAATAAGCCATAATTTTTTATTTTTCATGAGTATAATCTCCATTTCTTACTATTTTCTTTGACCATAAAACGACTTTTTTACTTACTTTCATATCCAATGAGCCAACCTCGCGTTTGAATATATCTTTTCATAGATAAACACTTATTCATTCTATGTATCATTATTTCATTTCTTTAATAACTTTTTCTAACCAAAATTGCGCAGCCGATTCATCCATATTATCTCCAGGATATGTTATGGATGGCGTATAAAAATGAAAATGAGGCTTTGAATTAATTCCTAGAGCCGTTGGATATCTAAAATGAATTCCACTCGGCAATATATCTTCTCTAATTTCCATGTATGGAGTATTTATTGCGGTCTTTTGGCCTATTAATGTTATCGTTTCATCCACAGTTTTTAATTCATGAATAAAACTCAAACATGAGCTAAAACACCCTGAATCAATAATAACCGCTATGCGCGCAGAACAAGGATTTATTATGTGTGATTCTAATGCTTTTGATTGTTCTTCTTCCATCAATTTCATGGAATAAAATACTTGGCGCTCATCATATGCGTTCTTCATCCCATCTGACAACTTTTGCAATTGCAGATACTCTTTTGAATCTTCACCAAAAGAATCTTTAAAAGAGCTCAATACTTCTTCCCAATAATCAAGGTTATTCTTACTTACTCTGAAATTTTCATAGCTATCGCCATAGCTTTGAGCAAATTTTTGCATAACATAATCGTGAGAAAACAAAGATTCTAAAATACGCGTTCCCCACAAACAACTGCCTCCGGGATTTCCACGAACATCAAAAATAATATATTTTTTTGATCTCAATGCCGGTAAATCTTTAATCAATAGTTCTAATGATTCTTGTTCTAATCGAGTCGGAGAAAAATTGGGAATAGGTACCCATGCAATATCAGCGGTGAAATTTTTAATTGAAAAATCCCGAGGCGATGGCTCTGCTTGCGATGTATTCAGCTCACTGGTTACATCTATACAAAGATGTTGATCACAAAAAGATTGTGCAAATGTATGCAAAAGATTCAAAGCATCTTGCTGCGAACAAACATGCGCAATATTATTTTTTGCTTCTTGATATGCCCGATTCATATTATTCATAAAATCAGGATCTTTTGGATTATATGGCCCGGGATGATTTTCAAGAATTGCTTGATACATTGCATCAAGATCTCGTGACCCCTTCAGCCTAAATGATTCACAGAGATAAAACTCAGGCAAGGAGAGCGAAAACATTGCTGCTACACCCATAAATATGCCTAATCCTAGCACCATGCCTGCCCCTAAAGGAATATATCTCTTCATAGGCCAAAACCTCATTATTAATCTATTCTAATATTTTACATTACAAATAGAATATCAAGATAATAAAGGCCTGTCAAAGGCAGGTATATATCCAAGACATAGAGAATTTTGAACCTGTAGTACCAAAAAATACAGGTTCAATGCGGCGAATTACACGTCTGAGAGCAAACATTTGGGCGCTATACACAACAACACTGAAAGTCTAAACGCTGCCATTGCTGGTTCTGTCGCACTCTACTGCGCGTATTTATCGAAAAAGTCGTAAAAAAAGCGGGTCAATGTTACTTAACCCGCTTTTTCTTATTCGATATATGTATCATTCAGGAAATGACTCTCAATCACAACTTCCAATGAACAGAGACGTTTAATGATGGGCGCTTACTGTAAAGCGCACTGCGTTTCATTTTCATCCTTGAGCTCTGCTTTCAATCTTCTCTCTTGCTCTCTCCACGGCTCAAGTTGCAGCTCTTTTTCATCTTTTGATATATTTTTTGCTTTAATGTCTCTTTTTTTACGTTCTATTTCACTCAATCCGTATCGAATTTCATCACATGCTCGTTCTGCAGCATCTGCATTTTCAAGACCAAGACGGTATAACTCAGCAGCAGCCTCATTTTAAATACGACGCAACTCAGCGAGCTTTATTCGAGCAGATTCTTTTGCCGCAAGGTCAGCATGTTGATCATTTACCACTTGCTCAAAATAAGTGCGAGCTCGTGCGTAATCTTGAGAAACTCCTTGGCCGAAATAATAGATTCTGCCAAGTATATATCTTGCGTTCGCGATTACTGTAGGATTATCGTCCGAATTTGCGACCACTTGCTCAAAATAAGTGCGGGCAGTTACATAATCTCGAGGAACTCCATGGCCACCTAGATAATAGATTTCGCCAAGCATATATCTCGCGTTTGCGGTTACTCGGGGATCAATGTCTGGATTCGCTATGATTTGCTCAAAATAAGTGCAGGCTTGAGCATAATCCTGAGGAACTCCTTGACCACAATAATACATTAATCCAAGCATATTTCTCGCTCTTGCGGTTACTCGGGGATCAATGTCTGGATTCGCTATGATTTGCTCAAAATAAGTACGGGCTTGTTCATAATCTTGAGGAACTCCATGTCCGCCTACATAATAGATGTCGCCAAGCGTATTTCTCGCTTTTGCGGTTACTCGGGGATCAATGTCTGGATTTGCGACCACTTGCTCATAATAAGTGCGAGCTTGTTCATAATCTTGAGGAACTCCATGTCCGCCTACATAATAGATGTCGCCAAGCGTATTTCTCGCTTTTGCGGTTACTCGGGGATCAATGTCTGGATTTGCGACCACTTGCTCAAAATAAAT
>Ga0181527_1005469_pt1 | contig 10511 bp, 7 predicted proteins | sample PEATcosm2014_Bin_30_FD_119762 | JGI IMG/M metagenome (GOLD analysis project Ga0181527, IMG submission 119762) | Peatland microbial communities from MTU Mesocosm Facility, Houghton, MI, USA - PEATcosm2014_Bin06_60_metaG | ecosystem: Environmental > Terrestrial > Soil > Wetlands > Peat | place...
ATTAAAAAAAAATCTGATTTTCGGGACAGTAGCCAGCGCGCCCGGCGCTGCATGACCAGATTGACCAGACGCGTTTCAGGATGGGCGTCCGGATTGATGGCCAGCGCCTGCTGGAGCAGGGAATCGAATTCCTTGACGTCTTGTTTTTGCACCGCCACCGATTCCGCCATGGCCAACAGCGGCGCCGCCTCATTACCGCCCGAGAGGGCCATTGCCCGCTCAAAGTGTTGTCGTGCCCGCGCTGCGGGATCGCCCGCCGCCCCTTGCCGGCTCATTTCATAGGCGATCAAAAAGCCGTGGATCGCGCCGAGATCGAAGCTCTCGTCCAATTCCAGCGCCCGATCAATCAGCGCCTCCATCGCGGGGACTTGCGCGACCAAGTCCGGGTTGTCTTTCGAAAGTGAAATGGCCCCCGCCCACGCGCACGCCGTCCAATAAAGCAGCGGCACATCTTGCTTGGTGGCACTTTGCACGGCCACCGTGGGATGGGCCAGCAACGCGTTCGAAAATCCCGGGTGGCCCGCCTCCAATCCGCGCAGGCCGTAACCTTGCGCTCGCAGATACAGCCGTCTCGCCCGCGCCCGCAACGCCTCGGCCTCAGTCAAATCGTGCGCCTCAGTTTCGTCCGCATCTTCCTGCACAAACGCGAACGCGTACTGCGTGAAGCCGCTGGTGGCGGCCAGGAGCAGCCCGCGATGCCGCGGCTTCTCGGTCAGCAGACTCTCGATCAGCTTGAGACTGAATGGGGACGCCGCCTTCACCAAGTCCGGATCGTCGTCACTGGCGAAAACAGCCCCGCTCCGGCTCACGGCGTTGGATAATTGATTGACCGCGTAACTATGAATGGCGCAGCCGCTGCCGGCGATCCACGCCAGCACGCCCAGGCACGACAGCATCCGCCCCCCCGCAAACAATCGGCTCGCGCTCCGTTCCTTCCACCCGGCGCTCCTGGGCTGGTTCACATGTTCAATTTTCGACTCGTCGGTCTCCACAAACATTGACGTAAAGTGCCACAACTTTGCCTTCGCAAAAAGTCAATTCACCAACGTCGCTCTCCAAACCTCGGCATCAAGCCCACAACTGCCGGATACCCAAACGCCGAAGCGATGTTGGGATCTTATTTGACGTTCAGAAGACCGAATGAGAAAGATGGCTCGAAACCAGATCCCAAAGGACGGTTGGTCACCCCTGCCAACGAGCAGCCCAGCCGGATCGAGTAAGTGCCGGGCATGAGCGGCGCCGACAACGTCATGACGTTTGACACTGTTTCCCCAACGGCCAATGCGAGCGCGCGGATATTGAATCGGGCGAAAGCGGGGTTGGATGCGGCGGGGTTGGGGGTAGAAGGCATCCCATTCGTCCAAGCGGACATTTTGAAATGGACGCCTCCATCACGGGAGTTTGATCTGGTGGCCACCCATTTCGTGCTGGATTGCTTCCGGTCGGAGCAATTGGAAAGGTTGGTGGGACGCTTGGCGGAGGTGGTCATGCCGGAGGCGCGATGGTTGCTGTCGGATTTTTGCAGGCCGCCGTCGGAGTTGGCCAAATGGCGGGCGCGGCTTATTCTGGAGGCGATGTGTCTGTCTTTCGGCTGGACCACCGGGCTTCCCGCTGAAAGGCTCACATGCCAGACCCAGCGCTGGTGCGGCGGGGTTTTGTCCTTCGACAACGGCATCTGTCCGAAGGGGGACTCTTGCACACTGATTTGTGGGAATGGAGATAAACTGACGATCTCGACTTGGGCAATGGGTTTCCGGCCCGTTTTGCGCGGACCGCTCTTTCATCGCCAGCAGGGTCGAAACCCCGCTCAAGGCCATCGGTTGAGCGTGCTGGATTGAACCAGACACAGCCGGGTTTTCCATCCATCCCACACATGCAAGAGCCACGCCCACACGGCGCGGTTAAGTGACCGGAAAAGGCGGACCGAAAGATTTATTCCGTTTATTCCAAGCCTGCATTCATTATTGTATCAGTCGAACATTGAAATGAAGTGGTTGTTCTTTAAGTTTAATTATGTGGAAACGGATGATACGACGGCGCGGCTTAAGACAGATCCCGGAAATTGGGGCAGGAGCCACCTATCTTCGGAAATGGGGATTCATCGGGATTCTGATTGGCGCCGGGGCCGGCCTGGGGGCGTTGGCGCTGATCTGGTGCATCAATTTGGTCAAGCATTTCGTGCTCGGTTCCATTGTTGGATACATTCCGCCACTGCCGGGTGGAGAAGGGGGTATGAGCCAGTATTCATTCCACATGAGCCGCCCCTGGATGCTCCCCCTGGTCACAACGGCGGCCGGTTTGGTGGGTGGATTTCTAACGTGGAAATTCGCTCCACAGACCGCAGGTATTGGCACCAATGCGGCGATTCGGGCATTCCACAACAGCGAGAAGCTCAACTTCAAGACGTCCATCTTCAAGCTGGTCACCTCAGCCATCACTATCGGTGGAGGTCTCACATCTGGACGGGAAGGGCCGATTGCCCAGATTGGCGCCTCCACCGGAGCCGGCATTGCCAATCTCCTGAAACTTTCCGCGCGGGAACGCAATATTGCCCTGGCCGCAGGGTTGGGCGCCGGCATCGCCGCCATCTTTAAGGCGCCGCTGGCCGGGGCCATTATCGCGGCGGAGATTTTTTACAAGGAGGACTTCGAAGTCGAGGCCTTGGTGCCTGCTTTGATCGCTGCGGTGGTCGGCTACTCCATTGTCGGAGCCGCCGTGGGATTTCAGCCCGTGTTCACCCCCCCGCCGCAGGCGACCCAGTTCGACCACCCGTGGACATTGATTCTGTTTGCGTTGTTAGGAGTCGGCTGCGCTTTGCTGGCGCGGTTCTTGTTCACGGTCTATTTTCATCTCGAAAAGTTCTTTAAGCGTTTCCCTCTGTGGGTTGCCGCAGCCCTTGGCGGTTTTTGCACCGGCATCCTCGGTCTCCTGATTCCTTCAGTGATTGGAACCGGCTATGGGTGGGCTCAATTTGCCATATCCCAAAACGTGCTGTTGTTGCCACCGCTCATGCTCTTGCTGGCGGCGGTTGCTGAAATCGTGGGCGCGTCCTTGACGTTGGGATCCGGCAATTCGGGTGGCATCTTCGGTCCGAGCGTAGTCACCGGCGGCATGTTTGGCGGGGCTTTCGGTTATGGGGCGGCCTGGCTCTTTCCGTCCGCGGTGCCGCATCCGGGCACTTACGCGATCGTCGGCATGATCGCCTTCTTTGCCGCCGCCGCCAAAGCGCCCATTTCCACAATCATCATGATATCGGAGATGACCGGCGGTTATGGGCTGTTAGGCCCGGCCATGTTCGCCGTGGTCACGGCGTTCATTCTCTCAGGGAAACGAACGGTCTTTCCCGCCCAGGTCAACAGCCGTCTTGACTCCCCTTTCCATGCGGACGAGTTCGAGCCGATTGTGCTCCATCGGGTCAAGACCGGCGATGTCATGATTCACCTCCCGGTCTATGTTAACGCGAACGCGAACGCGAGCGATGCCATGAGTTTGATGGGAGATTACGGCCTGGCCAGCCTGCCGGTGGTGGAGAACCACAAGTTGTGCGGACGGGTGACGCTCCTTGCCATCCACCGGGTCGCCGAGGCGGAGCGCCGAACCGTGCTGGTCAGGGCCCTAAAGTTGGGTGATTGGCCGACGGCATATCCAGACGAAGACCTTTTCACCATTCTAAAGCGATTTGCCGCCAAGGATGCCGGTAATCTCCCGGTAGTCACACGCGAAGAACCGGATCGCCCCATCGGACTGATTACCCGCTCCGGACTCTGGGCCGCTTTGGAAACGGCCAAACAAGAACGCGCCGGACGGCTCGCCAAGACAGAAACGGAAGCGCGGCCCAGCGCGCCAAGTCTGTCCGGTTAATGCGGTGCAGAGCGAATTGATAATTCTCGCGTACTAAGGATGCGCTTGGCGCTCTTGTTGCTGGGGAGAACCCCGCGAGAATCTCCGCGGTGATAAAAGACTGCCCGGTCCTGGTGGGCCCGGCATGATCTTAAGCGGTAATGTATTAGCTTGATTTTCCACTTCTCTTTTGCGGTTGTCCTTTCCCATAATGGGACATGGCAAAAGCCGGCAAGAAAGTGATGCCCGATTTAATCAGCCCGCGCTCGTGCCAGTCAAATTATGAATGAACCACCATTGAGCAATGCGCAAGCGGTGGCAACGACGGCGGGGGAGGTTCAATCGAGGGAAGGCTTGTTCCGCTTTTCCATGGCGCAATTTCTCGTGGCGCTGATTGTTTTGGTCGTGACGTATCCATTTGTCCTTGAACTGGAGGCCGGAGACATCATCGAGAGCGTGTTGATGATGATTCTGCTGATCTCCGCTGTGCTCGCCGTGGGCAGTCGCAGTTGGTTGCTGACGATACTCCTGGTCATTCCGGCGCTGGCCGGCCCGTGGCTGGATCGTTACTGGAACGGACTGGTGCCTTCCTGGATAATCACTGGCACACACGTTGTTTTTGTGGGCTATGTGGTCACTCGACTTTTGCGGTTTATTCTGCGTGCAACCCGCGTGAACTCGGAGGTGATGTGCGCGGCCATCTCCGCCTACCTGATGCTTGGCATCATGTGGACACCCGCCTTCCTGATGGTCTCCCAGTTAAGTCCTGGTTCTTTTTCCAGCGTCCACTTCGCCGCGAATCAGCCCTTGGGCCGGTTTGATGCGCTCTACCTGAGCTTTGTTTCTCTGACCTGTCTGGGCTGCAACGATATCACGCCGATTTCCAAAGTCGCCCGCATGCTGCTGATGGTGGAGTCAACGACTGGCGTGCTTTATCTGGCCGTTTTGATCGCCCGGCTGGTCACGCTCTATTCCAGGTCGGTTGAAAGTGGCACGGAAAAACAGCCCAAGGCATAATACAGCTTTCCGCGGCATTCTCCTCCATCTCGTTGAGATGTGCAGGGCAGTGTCACCACAGCGCGATTGTCCGAGACAGCCTGCATCCATATTCTCTCCCAGTTGCCGTCAAGACCGGCGTTGTGGAGGTTCAGCCCCGCTGAGCATTGACCTTCGTTGCTGGGGTCTTTTCTCTTTGCCGCTCATTCTTCAACTACAGGTTGCAACTTTGTAATTCCGCAGACAGACCGCAGCCATCCCCTCATGGTCTATTGCTTACAGAACAAAGCGGTGTCGATTTGATGCCGTGGAAGTGACACAAAGCAAATGATCGACGAAAGCATATGAAAAACAATAATTGGAATCCTTTAGTTCAAGCCCGCGATGCCGCCTCCGCAACGCTGCCCGCTCTTACGCCAGCCGCTAACGACGCTGCCTTCGACGGCCTCCGATACCGGCCCACCCTGCGACCCGGTCCCAGACTCGCGCCGGCGCCAGTGGCCAAACCAGCTTCGCCGGACGCCGGGCCGAATCCGGCCATCCAGGGGGTGCATGATGCGGTACAACAGACTTCGGCGTGGGTGCGCCCGCTGCAGCAGGAGATGGGGCGCGTGATCGTCGGACAGAAGCACCTGATTGACCGACTGCTCATTGCGCTCGTGACCAACGGCCATGTCCTGCTTGAAGGTGTGCCCGGCCTGGCCAAAACGCTCTCGCTCAAAACACTCGCCGGAGGCGTCAGCCTCAAATTCCAACGTCTTCAGTTCACGCCGGATATGCTGCCCGCCGACATCGTGGGCACGATGATTTACAACCCGCAGGATGGCGGCTTCCGCACCAAGCGCGGCCCGATTTTCAGCAATCTCATTCTGGCCGATGAAATCAACCGCGCTCCGGCCAAGGTGCAAAGCGCGCTGCTCGAAGCCATGCAGGAACGCCAAGTCACCATCGGCGAGACGAGCTATGAACTGCCCAACCCATTTCTGGTGCTCGCCACGCAGAACCCGCTGGAGCAGGAAGGCACCTATCCGCTGCCCGAAGCGCAGGTGGACCGTTTTATGATGAAGGTCATCATCGGCTACCCGGATCGTGTGGAGGAGCGCGCCATTGTCGAAGCGATGGCCACGAGCGAACCATCGCTCCGCGTCCAGCCGGTGGTTTCGGTTGAGGAAATCGCCCGTGCCCGACATGTGGTGAACACCATTTATGTGGACGACAAGATCAAGGACTACATTGTTGACTTGGTGTTGGCCACACGCAACCCGAAGGCCGCCGGCCTGGACCTCAACGGTTACATTCAAACCGGTGCTTCGCCGCGCGCCTCCATCAATCTCACGCTCGCCTCGCGCGCGGCCGCGTTCCTCGACGGTCGCGGTTACGTGACGCCCCAGGACGTGAAGAAGCTCGCGCCCGACGTGCTGCGCCACCGCGTGGCGGTCAGTTACGAGGCTGAGGCCGAGAACATCACCTCGGAGGACATCATCCAGAAGATCCTCGACACACTGCCCGTGCCGTGAAGCGGCGGCCAACTTGGAAAGGAGCATCTATTATGAACCCAGAAAGAGCCAAGGCCATCATGAGCCGGATGAGGAAGCTTGAAATCCACACCCGCCGCCTCGTCAACAACACCCTGGCGGGCGAATACCACTCGGTTTTTAAGGGCCGGGGCATGGACTTCGACGATGTGCGCGAATATGTCGCTGGTGACGAAGTTCGCACAATTGACTGGAACGTCACCGCCCGCGCCGGCCGCCCATTCGTGAAAAAGTTCACCGAGGAACGCGAGTTGACCATCCTGTTGCTCGTGGATGTCAGCGCGTCGGGCAATTTCGGTTCGGCCGCGCTGAGCAAGCGCGAACTCGCGGCCGAACTGGCCAGCGTTCTGGCCTTTTCCGCCATCCGCAACAGCGACAAGGTTGGCCTGATTCTCTACACCGACCGCATCGAGCAATACATCCCGCCCAAGAAGGGCCGCCGCCATGTCCTGCGGGTGGTGCGGGAAATCCTTTTCCACCCACCTCTCGGTCGTGGCACAGATACCGTGAAAGCGCTCGACTTCGCCAACCGCATTCTTCGCCGCCGCGCGATTGCGTTTCTCATCTCGGACTTCCAAGCATCGGGTGACCCCGATAAGGCGCTGGAGGATCTGCGCCGGGCGATGCGGCAGACCAATCGCCGCCACGATCTCGTGGCCTTGCACATCGAAGACGGGCGCGAAAAATCGCTTCCTGATGTGGGCGTGCTCGCGATGGAGGATGCGGAGACGGGCGAGGTGGTCGAACTGGACACCGCCAATCCGGAAGTGCGCAACCGTTTTGCCCAGGAAGCCAAGGACCGCACGCGGCGACTCGTGCGCGGCTTTCGCGCCGAGGCCGTCGATACGCTGGAGTTGGACACCGCCGCGCCTTACCTGCCGGCACTGCAACACTTCTTCAAAACCCGGGAACGGAGACGCTCATGAATATAAAACCCACATTAAATATGCCGCGCACCCTGGCCATTGCCGCCGTCGCGTTGTCAATCGGCAGCCTCAACGCCTTCGCGCTGACACAAACCGCCCCGGCCAAACCCGCGCCCGGCGCGGTGCCAAATGCCGTGGCGCAAGACATCCGGGATATCCGCGGCCCCAAACACATTCCCTCGCCCTGGCTCTGGCCCGCCTGGGCGGCCGGCGGTCTGGCACTCGGGGCGCTCGGTTACGCGGTATGGCGCTGGAATCGTCGTCGCGCTATCGCCGCAGCGAAGCTGCCATATGAAATCGCGCTGGACCGGCTGGAGGAAGCGCGCGCGTTGATGCAGCCTGAAAATGCCCGCGAGTTCTCCATTACCGTCTCTGAAATCGTGCGCAATTACATAGAAGACCGATTCCAGGTCCGGGCAGCGCGACGGACGACGGAGGAGTTCCTGCACGAACTGCTCGAACCCTCTGACTCGATGCTGGCGAGTCACTGTGGGTTGCTGGCGGATTTTCTCATCCACTGCGACCTCGCCAAGTTCGCCCGCTGGATTCTCTCCATCCAGGAGATGGAAACGATGCTCCAGAGCGCGCGCACCTTTGTGCTCGAAACGTGCAAGCCGCCGGCGATGCAAACAACGAACCTGGTTGCTCAGGCGACTGAGAATGAAAGGCAACAGTTATGATCCGATTCCTCCAACCTCAATGGCTGTGGCTGCTGACGCTCTTGCCGCTCGCGTTGCTCTGGCGCGGGCGACGCGGCGCCGTAGCCGCCGTCGAATACTCCAACGTCAGTCTGGCCAGGCGGGTCGCCCGCCAGACGCGCAGCCGCGCGGGCCGCTGGGTGTGGTTGCTGCCGATCCTGGCCGGCGTGCTGATGGATGTCGGCTTGGCGCGGCCGCAATTTGCCCACGGCCGCGCCGAGGCGCAGGTGAGCGGCATTGACATCGTGCTGGCACTGGATGTGTCCGGCTCCATGCAGGCGCTGGACTTCAAAATTGACGGCCAGCCGGCCAACCGCATTGATATTGTGAAGACCGTCGTCGCGAAGTTCATCCAGGACCGGCCCAACGACCGCATTGGCATGGTCGCGTTTGCCGGCGCGCCTTATCTCGTCAGCCCGCTGACGCTCGACCACGATTGGCTTCAGCAGAATCTCAGCCGCGTCCAGACCGCCGGGGTCGAGGATGGCACGGCCATTGGCTCGGCGCTCGCCACCTGCGTTAACCGTTTGCGCGACACGCCCGCCAAATCGAAGGTGGTGGTGCTCCTCACCGACGGCATGAACAATTGCGGCAAGATTTCGCCCGCCACCGCCGCCGAGGCCGCCAAAGCGCTGGGAGTGAAGGTTTATACTATCGCCGCCGGCGTGCGCGGCGAAGCGCCGGTGCCGGTGAAGGACCAATTTGGCAACACCCAACTCGTCATGTCCAAAGTGGATGTGGACGAGGAGACGCTACAGAAGATCGCCACCGGGACGGGCGGGCAATTTTATCGCGCCACGGACACGGAGTCGCTGAAACACATTTACGCGGAAATCAACCGTCTCGAAAAGAACACGCAGACCGTCCGCAAGTACGAGCACTATCAGGAGCTGTTCGCCTGGGCCTTGATTCCCGCCCTCGGCGTGCTTGGCCTGGCCGTGGGGTTGGAGCAGACGCGCTATCGGAGGCTGCTATGACCCGGAACCAATCCAATTCAACCCAAACTCTAAAGGACTATTATGAAATTCGCTGATCCTCTCTGGATGCTGGCCGGCCTGGCTGCGTGTGCGGCGCTTATCTGGGCATGGCGGCGTTACGATGCCCGTCAACGCGCGGCGCTCGCCACCTTTGCCTCGTCGCACCTGCACGCGCAACTCACGGCGTCGTTCTCCGCCGCCAGACGGAACTGGAAGCGCGGTTTGTTCCTCGCCGCCACCGGCTGCCTCTTCGTGGCGCTGGCGCGGCCGCAAGCCGGTTTCCGCTGGGAAGATATAAAGCGGCGCGGCATCGAAGTCATCTTTGCCGTGGACACCTCGCGTAGCATGTTGACGCCGGATGTCAAGCCGGACCGCCTCACCCGCGCCAAGCTGGCAGTGGATGATTTCGTGAGCCGTCTGGACGGCGATGGCGTCGGTCTGATTGCTTTCGCGGGCGATGCCTTTCTGCAATGCCCGATCACCATTGACCACGACGCATTCCATGAATCGCTCGCGGCGCTGGACACCACCATCATTCCCCGCGGAGGCACCGACATCGCCAGCGCGATCCGCGAAGCACAGACCGCGCTGCAAAACCGCCCGAATAACGACAAAATCCTCGTCCTGCTGACCGACGGCGAAGATCTCGCCGGCAACGACCTGGGCGCGGCGCAGGCGGCGGCGGAGGACGGCTTGAAGATTTGCACCATCGGAGTTGGCACGGCCAATGGCGACTTGATCCCCATCCCGGCGGAACAGGGCGGCGGTTTCGTGAAAGACGAGTCCGGCCAGTTCGTGAAGTCACATCTTGACGAAGCGGGCTTGAAGGCGATCGCCACGGCGACCGGCGGAATTTACGCGCCCCTCGGCGCCCAAGGCCAGGGACTTGCAACCATTTACCAGCAAGCCCTCGCGCCGCTGGCCACCCATGAGCTGGCATCGCGGCAGCAGAAGATTTACACGGAACGATTCCAATGGCCGCTCGCGGCCTCACTCGCCTTGCTTCTCGCCAGCACCTTCATCGGCACGCGGCGACGCCTGGCGCGGAAGAGCGCAGCTCCGATGGCCGAACCAGCGCAGCCACAATTCCTGAAGCACAGCGCGGCGATGGCGCTTGGCGCGCTCCTGTTCCTCCCGTCCGGCCAGGCGCAAGCCTCGACTGTGACCGCCGAGAAGGCCTACCAAAAGGGGGACTTTGCCGCGGCCCAACGCGAGTATGCCGCAGCCGCGCAACGCAACCCCAAGCAACCGGATTTGGAATTCAACGCCGGCACGGCGGCTTACAAGGCGGGCCAGTTCCCGCAGGCCGCCGAGGCCTTTCAAAAATCGCTCGGAGGCGAGCCCTCCGCCGACCTCAAACGCCTGGCCGGCCAGGAGGACGCATACTACGACCTGGGCAATACGCTCTATCGCACCGGGCAGAAGACCGAGCAGGCCAACCCGAAGGAAACCATCAAAAACTGGGAGCAGGCGGTGAAAACGTATGACGCCGCGCTGCACCTCCGCACGGATGATGCCGACGCCAAATACAATCGCGAC
>Ga0181527_1005470_pt1 | contig 10509 bp, 8 predicted proteins | sample PEATcosm2014_Bin_30_FD_119762 | JGI IMG/M metagenome (GOLD analysis project Ga0181527, IMG submission 119762) | Peatland microbial communities from MTU Mesocosm Facility, Houghton, MI, USA - PEATcosm2014_Bin06_60_metaG | ecosystem: Environmental > Terrestrial > Soil > Wetlands > Peat | place...
CAATTGATGAGTGGCCTGCCTCATGGACATATAAAAGTAGGGCGACCTGCAACTTGTATTTTGCGATGATGAACTTCTACACGCCCAGCTCCTTCCGTATCGCCCCCGCAATCGCCTCTGCGTGCCTCTTCATCGCCTCTTCGCTTTCTGCCTCAATCATCACCCGTGCCAGTGGCTCCGTGCCCGAGTAGCGAATCACCACCCGCCCCGACTCCTTCAACTCCTCTTCCGCCGCGCGAATCGCCGCCGCTACCGGCGGAATCCCTTCCAACAGCCTCTTTTCCCGCACCTTCACATTCACAATCACCTGCGGAAAGACCTTCAAATCCTCAGTCAGCTCGACGATGCTCTTCCCGGTCCGCGCCACCAGGTCAAGCACCACCAGCGCCGTCAGCAGCCCGTCGCCCGTCGTCGCCAGATGCGGCAACAGGATATGGCCGGACTGCTCGCCGCCCAGCGCCGCGTTGTTCCTCTGCATCTCTTCCAGCACGTAGCGGTCGCCCACCTGCGCACGCAGCATCCGGATTCCCGAGCGCCGCAGCGCCGCTTCCAGGCCCATGTTCGACATGGTAGTGGCCACAACCAGATCTCCCGTCAGCAAGCCGCGGAGCTTGAGATCGCGCGCTACCATCAGCAGAATCGCGTCGCCGTTGATCACGTTGCCGTGGCTGCCGGCCAGCATACAGCGGTCTGCGTCGCCGTCGAAGGTCAGGCCCAGATCTGCTCCGCGCGCGCTCACTTCGGCGGCCACCTGCTCCGGATGCAGCGCACCGCAGTTCAGGTTGATGTTGCGGCCGTCGGGCTTGATGTTCTCGAGAATTACATCGCCGCCCAGCCGCCGGAAGAGTTCTGGCGCAACTGCTGCCGCCGCTCCATTCGCGCAGTCGGCCACAATCCGCAGCCCAGCCAGCGTGAGCCCCGGCACGCAGTCGAGCAGAAACTGAATATAGTCAGCCTGGAGCGTCGCGTTGTCCACCACTGAGGGGAGCGTTGCCGGGTCGGGAGCCGCTGAGCGCGAGGCGTGATGGAGTATTTCATCTTCCATGGACAGCTCTACCGCATCGGCCAGCTTGAAGCCGTCGGCGCCGAAGAGCTTGATGCCGTTATCCTGCCAGGGATTGTGCGAGGCGGAGATTACCACGCCCGCCTGAAATCCATGTGTCCGCGCCAGAAATGCCACCGCCGGAGTGGGCACGATGCCCGCGCTCTCCACGCGCACCCCGGTCTCGCTCAATCCTGCGGCAAGCATTGCCGCAATCCACACGCTCGATTCGCGTGTATCCCTCCCCAGCAACACCTTGGGAAAATTCCCCGGTACGGAGTTCCGCAGCGAGTGGCCTAACGCCAGCCCGCAGGCGAAGATGGTGGTTGCGTCCAGCGGATTTTCGCCCGCCACGGCGCGAATGCCGTCGGTGCCGAAGAGTTTACGTGCGTTGGCTTTTGTCATCGTCTCACTTCTTCATCTTGGATTCTACGCGGCTGATAAATCCGCCATCTGCCAGGCGCGTCGTGACCTTGTCACCTGCGTCAACCTGTGCGACGGATCGCACCACACCGCCTGTCGCATCAACCACCAGCGCGTAGCCTCGCTCCAATACGGCGAGCGGTGACAGGGAATGGAGTCGCGCGTCGAGTGCGTTGTGGCGGGCAACGGATTCATGCACCTTGCGCTCCAGCGTGCGGTCCAGGTGCGTCCTGCACGCGGCCAGCCGTTCCCGCGCCACCCCAAGCTGCTGCCGCGGATCGTGACGTAACACGGCGGCTGTCAGCTCCGCCAGCTGGAGATGATCCTGTTGCAGCAATCTGCCCGTCGCTGTTCCCTGGCGGAAACTGAGCTCGTCCAAACGTTGCGCCAGCCTGTGCAGCAGCGTATTCACGCGCCCCTCGGCGCGGCTCACCGGCAGCCGCGTCAGCCGCTGCCGCGCTTGCAGCATCTGGAAGCGAGCGGCGCGCTCCAGCCTGTGCGATTGCTCGGCCAAATGCTCGGCAATTTTGTGCTGCGCCTCGGTAATCAATTCCGCCGCCGCCGAAGGCGTTGGCGCGCGCAGGTCAGCGACGAAATCCGCAATAGTAAAATCCGTTTCGTGTCCGATGGCCGAGACCACCGGCAGCCGCGACGCCGCAATTGCCCGCGCCACCTGCTCGCTGTTGAATGCCGCCAGGTCTTCCAGCGACCCTCCGCCGCGGGCAACGACAATCACGTCCACCAACCCTGAACCGTTGAGTTCGGCCAGTGCCACCTCCACCTCGGCGGGAGCCGAATCTCCCTGCACGCTAACAGGGCAAACAAGCACATTCAGCCCGGAGTGGCGTCGGGCAACAATATTCAAAAAGTCGCGTATCACGGAGCCAGTTGGAGAGGTGATGATGCCCACCGTTCGCGGAAACGCGGGCAGTGGCCGTTTGCGTTCTGCGTCGAAGAGGCCTTCGGCCTTGAGCCGCGCCTTCAATTGCTCAAAGGCCAGTTGCAGCGAGCCCGCGCCCACCGGCTCCATCGTCTCGGCCACCAGTTGCATCTGACCGCGTTGCTCGTAAACGCTCACCCGCCCGCGCACCAAAACATGCAGGCCGTCCTCGGGCCTGAAGCGCAGCAGCATCGCCTGCCTTCGGAAGAGCACCACCCCCAGTTGCGCCTCGGCGTCCTTCAGCGTGAAGTAGACGTGGCCGCTCGGCGCTGGACGGTAGTTGGAGATTTCCCCCTCTACCCATACGTCGCCCCACTCCTGCTCGATCAGCTCGCGCACCTGGCTCACCAGCTCGCGCACCGGCCAGATGCGGCGTGCGTCCCGCGGTCCCTCAAAGCTGAGGCCGAGTTGCGGCGTGAATGGGTCTTCTCTGCTCACTGGTAAGAGTGTAATCGCGCGGGGCTTGCCTCGAAGTCGCGGGAAGGAAACGGGCCCCCGATTGGAAGGGTGTCCCGGTTTTGCATGCAGAGCGTTAGGGATGCAGGCCGGCCGCGGCCAGCATCTGTAAGAATTGGCGGCGGGACCGTTGGTCGACGGCCATAGCCACCAGCTTGCCCTTGCGGTTGAAGACGAAGCTTCTGGGAAGGTTCTCGACATGGAACCGCTTGGCCGCCTGGGAGTCCGGGTCGAGCAGGACGGGCGCGTGATAACCACTTCCATTCACAAAGGAACTGACCTTCGAGCTTTCCTCATTGGTGATGGAGAGGACGACCAGGCCCTGGGACTTGAAACGGGAATAGAAGTCATTCAGATCGGTCATTTCCAAACGGCAGGGGCCGCACCAGGTTGCCCAGAAGTTGACCAGAACGACCTTGCCGCGGAGTTGCGAGAAGGTGACATCCCTGCCTTGGAGATCTTTGAGGGTAAAGTCTGCTCTTTCGACGTCGGCGTCGTCGGCAACCAGCTTTTGGGTAGCCTTGGCGAGAAGAGGATCATCAATGCTAGTCGTTACGTGCTCGTAACGGACCAGTTTGGCCAGGTCGATGTAGGGCATGGGAGGCTGGTCGCCTGTGCCTGATACGGGTAACTCCGTCAGCGATTGGGCCAGTGTGTCGGCTACAGCTTGAAGGGCTGGCAGGCCTGGGTCGTCTCGGGAGGCCAGGTGAGCGAGAATGTCAGCGAGTTGTAACTTGTTCCGGCCGGCAGGCAGGGTACGAATGTTGGAGGCGATTTTGATCATCGTTGTTGGGGACTGGGGTGCAGTGGCTGTCGCAAGACTCCTCAGCTCGCTCATGATGGATGATGCGGTCACCTGTGCTTCCTGTGCTTGAAGAAAAGGCGTTGCAAAAAGAGGTGCTGCGATAAGAAGAGCGCGACGGAGAGGAATCATGCGGTCTCGCTGAATGAGTGGATTGAAGCCATCAAGGCTTCGAAGGAATTATATTCCTGTGGCGCGAATGGGTCTTCTCTGCTCACTGGTAAAAGTGTAATAGAGCGGGGCTTGCCCAGGGGTCGCTGGAAGGAAAGGGGCGCACGCGCCGACGGAGCGCCCCGGCCGTACGGGAGGTGATCATGGATGAAGATCTGTCTGGGAGAGCATCGCCAGCCACTGGTGCATGACGCGCCGGTCAATGGCTTCCGCAATCAGTTTGCCATCGCGATTGAAGATAAAGGTTCTGGGATTGCCTTCGACATGGAACTGCTTGTGTACCTTGCCGTCGAGATCGAGCAGGACGTTCGGATGGTAGTTGGATGCGTTGACGTAGGAGGAGACCTTGTAGGGTTGCTCGTCGGTGATGGAGAGAATGATTAGCCCCTGTGGTTGAAAGTAGTTGTAAAGCCGGTCCAGGTCGGGCATCTCCTGTATGCAAGGCGGACACCAAGTGGCCCAGAAGTTGATCAGCACGATCTTGCCTCGCAGTTCGGAGAGGGTGACCTTTTTGCCCTTCAAATCCTTAAGGGTGAAGTCGGCCTTCTGAATATCCGCTTCTTCGTCGGACAGCGTCTGGGTGGCCTTGGTGAAGAGCGGGTCGTCGAGAGTTGCGGTAACGTGTTCGTAGCGGACGAGCTCCGCTAGCTCGCTGTACGGGGCAGGGGTCTGGCCGCCTTTGGCTGGGACGGGGGATTCAGCCAGCGCCTTGGCAAGGGTGTCGGCAACGGCCTGGAGTGTTTCATGGCCGGCATCGCCCTCCGTGGATAGGCCGGCAAGATTGTAAGCCAGCTTGACCTAGTTTGGGCCGGCGGGCAGCGAGCGTATATCGAGGGCCAGCTTGGCGGTGGCGATCGAACGCTGTTCCGGAGAAAGGGAGCGAAGTTTGTCGAGCTGCTTATTGATGGCCGACTCGGAGGCCTGCGCATAGAGCAGAGGCGCTGCAAGAAGGACGGTGGCTACGAACAGCAGGGTGCGGCGAATTGTGATCATAGGGTCTCCCTGGAGGGATAAATTGTGGGCATTATAGCTTTGACGGAATTATATGCCTGCGGCGCGAGGTCGAAAGCCGGTTATTTCGGCGTTGCAGCGGCCAGCTTGGCCAGCCGTTCGGCAACGGTGGCGACGATATGGTCCTGAACCTCTTTAATGCTGTGATCGCCTTCAATCAGCACCACGCGATCCCGTTCGCGGGCGGCTATCTTCAGATATTGTTTCCTGACTCGGCGGTAAAATGCGTCCTCTTCCTGCTCAAAGCGGTTTTCATCCTTGCTGCTCTTTTCGGCGGTGCGCAGGTTGCGGCGCCGCGCCCGGGCCAGCGCCGGCCCCAGCGTGGGCAGCAGCATAAACGTCAGGTCTGGTTTCAGGTTTGAACAGAGCAGGCGGTGGAGCTCCAGCACCACCTCCGAGCCCAGTTCGCGGCCTCCGCCCTGATAGGCTTCCGTTGAATCCGTGAATCGGTCGCAGAGAACGATCTTGCCATTATCCAGAGCGGGCTTGATGATCTCGGCAATAGCCTGGGCGCGGGCGGCAAACATCAGGGCCATCTCGCACTGGGGCGCCAGGCCCTTGGAGCGAGAGTCCAGCACCAGTGCGCGGATGCGTTCGCCGGTCGTCGTGCCGCCCGGCTGGCGGGTGGGCAGGGTGCTGTAACCGCGTTTCTTCAGCCATGCCGTCAGGCGATTGATTTGCGTGGTTTTACCCGAACCATCAAGGCCTTCAAAGGTAATAAACAATCCACGCCGCATGGGCTAAGTTTACCACTTGAATTTAGTTGCAGACGAATCTACTGCCGGTGTGTTACAAGGAGATTAATTTCATAACCTCACCGGAGGCAGGCGACTGCGCTCCACAGGAGTAAAACAAGTGAATCTTCGCATTGTTCACAAAATCTCCGTTTGCGGCTTATTCGCGGTCGCTTTACTAACCACACGGCAACTCAGCGCACAGAACCTGTCGCTGGAGGGCCAAACCGGCGGGTTCCTCACACCCACCGCGTATGTTGTTGAATCGGCCAAGGGCCAATTCTTCTCTCACCCCGCCATCGGCATCCACTTCATCGGCTCCTATGCGGTCATCGGCAATATCGAGACCTTCAATATCACTGAAGGCTTCGCCAACCGCGCCGAGGCCGGCTATACCCGCAGTGTGCACCAAAACGGCAACCAAATGACCTCTGGCCTGGGTCTCAGCAATCTCTGGAATTACGACGGTATGAATGTCATTCACGGCAAGGTGGTGCTCGTCAATGACGGTCAGTTCGGCCCATATATGCCCGGTATCGCAATTGGTGGTCTGGTGCGCACCGGTGACCACTTTGTTTCGGGTGCAGCCAATAAACAGCTGACGGGAACTGACAAGTCGTACACCAACGGCGACGCGTACATTGCCGTCACCAAGACCTGGGCGAAGAAGCCGGTTCCCTTCCTGGCCAACTTCGGTTGGAAGGCCACCAATGCCACCATCTTCGGCATCGGCGGACAGAGTACGCGCTTCGGCGGGCGGCTCTTCGGCGGACTCGGCATTCCGCTGCCCATCGGTAAAAGCATCGTAGCCGTACCCTCGGCGGGATTTACGCAGGAGCCCAAGACCTCGGTGAATCTGAATACCCTGCTGAATGCAACCCTCTACGGGTGCGAGCTTGCATCCCTCTGTAATCCCGCGTCGTACCCGCTGATGAGCGCCCATCTACCCACAACGCTGGACTACGCCGTGCGCGTGACCCAGCGCGAGCATCCCCACTTCGCATTTGATTTGGGCGTGGGGCAAGTGGCCGGTAACATCGGATCCATTTATGTTCCAAATCCCTACTACCCCGCGGTGGGGCCTCCGGTTGTCACCACGCCCGTGAATCTCCAGGCGCGTCATGTCGTCGGCATGGGACTCAGCTACCGCTACTGATGGTGTTGTAATTCAAGAAGACTGAAGCAGAGTATGCTTCATGTACAGTTTTGACCAGAACGGGGAGAGGGCTCAGGGTACGCTTGCTGCGTAGTACCCATGCCCTCGCCCCGCGCAGTGAAAATCAATTCTCTCAGCGGAGCAGGCATGAATGAACCAGGAGGTTCTTCTCATGCGAATTTTCCGCTATGCGCGTTGGCTCTTGCTGACGCTGCTTTTCTCTCTGATTCCCGCTTCATCGCACGCGCAAGTAGTAATCTCTGTCGGATTCGCTCCGCCGGAACTGCCCGTCTACGAACAGCCGTACTGCCCTGAGCCCAACCTGATGTGGATACCCGGCTACTGGGCCTACGATCAGAACCAGGGCGACTACTACTGGGTGCCCGGCGCCTGGGTTCCCGCTCCCTATCAGGGTGCGCTTTGGACGCCCGACTACTGGGACTGGTACGGCGGCCACTACAGGTTCCATCACGGCTACTGGGGCCGCCATGTGGGCTACTACGGTGGCGTGAACTACGGCAACGGCTACGGGGGCATCGGCTACTCCGGCGGCGAGTGGCAAGGCAATGACTTCCGCTATAACACTGCGATCACGCGCGTCAATGAAACCGTCATCCATAACACCTACAGAAACCAGACGATTGTGGAGAATAATACCATTGTCAACAATAACCACGTCGCCTATAGCGGCGGTCCCGGCGGGGTGCAGCACAAGCCTACCGCCTCTGAGCAGGTAGCCGCGCGTGACAAGCACACGGCTCCTACCAGCATCCAGACGCAGCACGTGGCGGCGGCCAGGACCGACAAAACCTCGTTTGCCAAGGCCAATGGCGGCCACCCACAGAACGCGGCAGTCACCAAGCCACTGGCCCCGGTAAAGAACACTCCGGCTCAGAAACAGCAAGCTCAGACACAGCAGAAACAGCAGGCGCAGACGCAGCAGCGTCAGCAGGCGCAGACGCAACAGAAACAGCTGGCTCAGAAACAGCAAGCTCAGACGCAGCAGAAACAGCAAGCTCAGACGCAGCAGCGTCAGCAGGCGCAGACGCAGCAAAAACAGCAGGCTCAGAAACAGCAAGCTCAGACGCAACAGAAACAGCTGGCTCAGAAACAGCAAGCACAAACGCAGCAGAAACAGCAGGCTCAGAAACAGCAAGCGCAGACGCAGCAGAAACAGCAGGCGCAGAAACAGCAAGCACAAACGCAGCAGAAACAGCAGGCTCAGAAACAGCAAGCTCAGACGCAACAGAAACAGCAGGCTCAGAAACAGCAAGCTCAGACGCAGCAGCGTCAGCAGGCGCAGACGCAGCAAAAACAGCAGGCACAACAACAGCAGGCGCAGAAACAGCAAGCTCAGACGCAGCAGAAACAACAGGCACAGCAACAGCAGGCTCAGAAACAGCAAGCTCAGACGCAGCAGAAACAGCAGGCTCAGACGCAGCAGCGTCAGCAGGCTCAGACGCAGCAGCGTCAGCAGGCTCAGACGCAGCAGCGTCAGCAGGCGCAGCAGCAGCAATCGCGTCCTGCACCACAGCAGCAATCACGCCCTGCTCCGCAACAGCAGGCTCGTCCTGCTCCGCAGCAGCAGCATGCCGCACCTGCACCCAAGAATGAGCCAAAACACTAATTACGCGGATGCTCACCACAGAAAACAACAGGCCCACGGCATGCCGTGGGCCTGTCTGTGTCTGAAAGGCGCATAAGCGCCGCCCACCTGGACGGCCTGTCCCCGCACCGCAGGCGGCCATAGCGCGAAGCGTGCCCGCCTGGACGGCCTGTCAGGTGGCGCAGGTGGTCAGAGATTCAGCCTTTGCGAGCGAATAGCGAGCGGCTGGCCCCACCGCAGGTGGCGCAGGTGGCTTTAAACGGAAAGAGCCGCCCGGCAACTGGGCGGCTCTCTCCTCAGGGAGAATAGTTCCAACGGAGGCAAAACCATCAGAACTTTCTGGCTGCATACTAGGGGCGGGGGAAGGGTGTGTCAAGGAGAAATCGAGAGAGAAATAAACGTATATATATCAATAACTTGATAAATATTTTTTCGAAAATGCACAGGCGCTGTCTTCGTCGTTTCTTCGCCTTATTTATTCTGCTTTATCCCTGCTTTTTGGGGTGTTTTATTGGGTTTATGCCGGGTTAGCTCCCTGTTTTCCTCCGCATTTACCCTTCGGATACGCCCTCGCGATTTTTGCCGGATCTTCTCCCCTCCTCACTCTCGCAGGTTCAGGCTGGTGAACTCGATGTCGAACATCGAGGAAATCGGTTTGCCGCGCGCCAGCCGGTACAGCACCCGGAAGCCTCCCAGAAAAAATGCCAGCAATAGCGCCGAGCAGCAGCCGATGAGCACCAGGATCGTGATCCCCAACAGCAGCTTGCCTGTCTTCAATACGTCGGACTCGGTCGGCTGCTCGAGCGACGTCAGGTCTAACTCGTAATGCACTGAGGCCAGCAGCTTGTGGCTATCATCGGTAAAGGCATTACCGCTTACCAGCGCCACCAGCGGCCCGCTGCGCCGCACCTCCAGCGCCGCCAGGCCCGAATCCTGCAGCGGCTTGGGCCACCCCGCCTGCGTCTGCTTGTCCGCTCGTTTGCACGCTTCAACGAACTCGCGAATCGTCTTCTCTTGCGCCGCCGCCATCTGCGGAGTGGGGTAGTCGATGATGGTCAGCGTAGCCGGCCCCGTGCGCAGCGTATAGTTGGCGGTCACGGCCTCCGCGCCGCGATCAAAGCCCACCAGCTCCGGCGGCAACACACCGCCCGCGCCGGCATAGCCCGCCGGCCCCAACGCATAGTGCGTCGTCTGCCCGTCCAGTTGTGCCTTCGGCAGGTTGGCCAATATGGGAGGCGCCAGCGCCTTGCCGCCCTCCGGTTGCGTCAACATGCCTGCCAGCTCGCGCAATTCCGCGCCGCTCATGGGCTCGATGTGCGAAAAATTCGCATCCACCACCGTGTTCCCCACCCAGAAGAGCACCCGGTTATGGTTGGATGTCGCCCCTGTGCCGATCTGTTCCCTCGGCCATCCATTCTGTCTATAAAACGAATACGCGCCAAATGCGCCGCTGGAGTCATGAAAACGGAGCGCGCGCAGGTTCAGCGTCTCGCCGCTTCGCTTGTACACAGCCAGCTCGGCATCGGTAAAGTCGTACTCCCTGAGAGCTGCTGCGTTCGCCGGGTCGGCTTGAGCCGCGTCGGACACCTTCTTCGGCGCGCCTGTGGCCACCCAACCGGCAAACGTCTCCGGCAGCAGTGCTTTGGCAACCGGCGGCAGCACCAGCTGCACCGCTTCCTTTGAAGCCGGGGCTTTGGCTGGCGTAGCCTGCGCCTCGCCCGCGGTTGCGCCCCCTGCCAGCACCACCGAACAAACCAGAATTGAAATCCAACGCATCCAAATGCTCCCATCTTCAGGGTACACGTTCCCTAACCTTTGCATGTCTGTCCCTTGTCGCCTTCACAGTTTCTATATCCTGAATCTCCCCTCCGCGTCCGGACGTTTCGGAAGCAGTATCAACGCGGCTATTGTGGCGATGGCCAATAGCACAACCGCCAACCCCTGGCCATGGAAGCCAAAAACCTGCACCGCAACGGTGGTGGCAAAAATGAAGCATCCGCCCCACAGGCAGAATCCGGCCATCGCGCGAAGCGTATGCCTTACCCATGGATCGTAGGGAAATGGCCGCGAAGAACCACGGAACGAGGCTAAAGGATCCGCGTAGAATGCGCGTCCCACAGATCAAAACGCAGCCCAGGATGGCTCGCACCGCCAAGGCAACGATGGGA
>Ga0181527_1005471_pt1 | contig 10509 bp, 10 predicted proteins | sample PEATcosm2014_Bin_30_FD_119762 | JGI IMG/M metagenome (GOLD analysis project Ga0181527, IMG submission 119762) | Peatland microbial communities from MTU Mesocosm Facility, Houghton, MI, USA - PEATcosm2014_Bin06_60_metaG | ecosystem: Environmental > Terrestrial > Soil > Wetlands > Peat | place...
ACCGCCATGTCCGGAATGGAGGCTATCACCCAGGCGGATACACAGAACGCGGCTATGCCCGCCGCGACAGGCACTCCTACCATCAACCACAATGCAGCCGCGGTTCCGATGCTCCTGAAAGCCACTAATGCTGACGACCGCTGCGCCATAAAAACTCCTGCCAGTTTCACGTGTATCTCAGACGCCCACAAGGACTGAGGGAATCTTAACGTGATGCGACGATATTGACAACATTGGGCGGTCAACTACTGATTAACGGGCCATAGGGATAAGTACGCTATGCCCGCGCAGGATTGTAGGAATCTGTGATCGGTATATACCCACCCGCTAACGGCGTAGGATTTACGCAACCTAGTTCACTTGACGGTCGGCAAACCGGACATGTGGCCCATAGAGTTCAGATCCCCCCGCACGAGCGTTCGGGTACTCAAACCAGACCCCGGGACAAGAGGACTTCAAGCGGGATATGCCGGAGGGTAATTCGGAACCTTGCGGCTTAGTAGCAATACTGTTCACATAAGGGGTGTTCAGCAAACTCCTTCCAAAATCTCTCCAGCGTTACCCCCTCACCCGTCCGTCGGCTGACGGACACCCTCTCCCCCAAGGGGGCGAGGGAAGTAAATTCGAATTAACCTCCCCCTCCGTCGCCGCGGCGACAGAGGGGCAGGGGTGAGGGGTACTAGGTCGAACAGGGAGCAGCATCTTTGAAGAAGCGTGAGTGAACAACGTTGGTCTTTAGAGGGGGAATCTCTCCGGCGTTGCTGTCAATGTTACGATGCTATACAATTCCTTCGGAAATTCGATCTAAGGCGAAGGGGCTGATACGAAGATGATGAACTTATATTTCGGAACCAAGCTAGCTGTAGCCCTGGCTGGGGCGACGGTATGGGGTTTGGCGGGAAACGGCAAGCTGTCGGCGGCCGATCCTCCGCAGGCCGAGATTACAAACGGCCAGATCCGGGTGAAGCTCTACCTGCCCGATGCCCGGAACGGATTCTATCGCGGCACCCGGTTCGATTGGTCGGGAGTGATTGCCGGCCTCGAGTACAAGGGGCATAACTATTACGGACCGTGGTTTAACAGGGTCGATCCGAAGGTGCACGACTTCACTTACGAGGGGGCGGAGATTATCGCCTCGTCCTGTTCCGGGACCACAGGCCCCGTCGATGAGTTCAACACCAATCGGAGCGCCCTGGGATGGGACGAGGCCAAGGCGGGCGGGACTTTTATCAAAATCGGCGTGGGAGTGCTTCGCAAGGACGAGGGCGGCTATGACTACGTCAAACAGTACGAGATCGTAGACCCAGGCAAATGGAGCGTCAGGAAGCATGCGGATTCCATCGAATTCACGCAGGAGCTTACCGATCCGTCCTCGGGCTATGGTTATGTTTATCGCAAGACCGTGCGGCTGACCAAAGGCAAGCCGGAGATGGTGTTGGAACACAGTTTGAAAAATACCGGCCGCCGCACCATCCAAAGCACGGTGTACAATCACAATTTCCTGGTACTCGATAAGCAGCCCCCCGGTCCGGATTTCTCCGTCACGGTTCCCTTCAAGATTCACTCGCCCGAGCCGCCCAACCCGGAGCTTGCCAAGATTCACCGCAACCAGATCGTTTACTTAAAGACGCTGGAGAATCAGGAAGTCGTGGAAATCCCCATCTTGGGGTTCAGCGACAACCCCCGAGACAACGAGATTCGCATCGAGAACAGCAGAGTAGGCGCCGGCATGAGAATCAGCGGAGACCATCCGCTATCGTTCGAGAACCTGTGGTCGATCCGGAGCGTGCTCGCCGTGGAACCCTTCATCTCGATGACCATCAATCCCGGCAGCGAATTCTCTTGGGAAATATCGTACGAGTATTACACCCTCCCATCGAATATGAAGTGACCGCCAGCCGCGCCGCTTCGCGCCGGAGGGATTCTCGCATCAACGCCACGCCTGGTAAAGTTCTATAATCGAGTTGGGATATCGACCGGCCGGGAAGTTGATCCGACCGATAGAGAGAGGACGATCGTGGCGCGACAAAACTTTGACCAGTCCAACAATGCCTTCGAACTCGACCTGCACGGATGTTCGATGGAAGAAGGCCGCAGCGTAGCGGGGCAGCGGATCCGCGAGTGCTTTCGCTATGCCATCGAAGAATTGCGCATCATCTACGGCTCGCCAGAGCATGCCGAGGGGACGCTGCGTCAGGCTGTTGAAGAGGCGATTCGCGCGGCGAAGAGTTGCGTATCCTCCAGCTCTTTTCGCGGCTCGTACGGCATGTTCGCGGCGGAGAAAGAGTCCACCGAAGTGAGGGTCAAGCTGGCGCCGAACCCTCACCCCCAAACTCAGGACCGAAAGATGGTATTCGCTTCCTTCACGTCACGGTACGACACCGAGCGCCCTCGACACGAGCCGTATTATCCCTTGCGTCCCAGCAGCAGAAACTAGGTTTTGGGTGCTGTCCTAATTTGAACGTAGCGCCTCCATCTTGGCGGCTCAATGCCGGCTGGAAGCCGGCGCTACGTCTGAAATCAAGACAGCACCAGGTTTTGAGTCCGCTTGCAAGGACCAGCGAAAAGGGTTAGATTATGGATTCTGACGTTATAATTTTATCGGTCTTGCATCGAGCGGGGGTAATTCAGCGGTAGAATGCCAGCTTCCCAAGCTGGACGTCGCGGGTTCGATCCCCGTCCCCCGCTCCATCCTTTCAACAACTTGGGAAGGTTTCCCCAAGCGGGCCTGCTCCAAAATGCTCCATTAAGAATTACAAGCGCGATCCACCGCATGGTCGGCTTGCTCAATGTCGTGCTCCAGCGCGTCGGTAGCTTCCTTCCGCAGTCGGAGCGCGGTGTCTGTGTACACGTTCAAGTTGACATCAAGTGAGTGTCCTAACTGGTCTGCGACCAGTTTCGGGTCAACGTTCTTTTCCCTCATGAGCGACGAATGAGTCCGCCGCATTACATGAAAGTCGACCCACTCCAGGCCGGCGCTCTTGAGCCTTGGCGCAAAATGCCGGCGCCAGCAATTGTCTTTCGCCACTGGTGTTTTGCCTCTCTCCGATGGAAATACCCAACCGTCGCCAGTAAGGTCGACGGAAGCATCTTGCCATTTGTGGAAAAGAGTCTGAAGACCGTTGGAAAGCGCAACCAGCCTGACTGACCGGTGGGTTTTCGGAGAATCAAGCTTGCCGCGATAAAGGCGGCGCACGATTTCGATGTGGTCGCCCTCCACCTGCGGCCACTTCAGGGCGAAGATCTCGCCGGGGCGCATCCCAGCGATTACCGCGAGCTTAGCTACCAGGAGCTCGCGGAGATCCAGGACAGAGAATAACAAGTTCACCTCCTCCCAGCTCATGCGCAGTTTGTTCGGCCGCGGAGCTTCTCGCGGTGTGAACAAAAGTACGGCCGGATTGCGTTGCACAAATCCCTCGACGAGAGCCATATCGAAGATTTGTTTTAAATCCCATCGGAGATGATCGACGGTACTGAAGGACAAGCGGTGCTGTGCTTTTCGATCAAGCAAGGCCTGGAGCTCGTCACGGTCGATACTGCCGATTTCCCGCCGAGAGTATTCCGAAAGCAAATGGTGTCGGACTCTGTCTTCATTATTCTCGGCTGTTGAAGACTTCCACTTCCTTCGGTAGAAGGGTAAGTAGACACTGGCCAAAAAGTCGCCAAAGGAATGATGCGCCGATGGCGAGTCAAATCGAGCATTAATCGGTGATAGAATTTGGGCAAGCTGCAATCGCGCTTCGCTCTTGGTGAGTTTTGACAGTCTGCCGAGAGTCTTCTTTCGGCGGTGGCCGTTTTCCCACCACTGCGCAATCCAAACTCCGCCCACATTAGTCAAGCTTCCTTCCTGGTGCCGCTTTCGCATCGATTACCTCCTCAGGTGCGTAAAGCGGCGTCGACTTTCGGTGATGAAATGATGTTACCACCCCCATGGCTTTTCTCATTAGCTCGTTTCCAGATCTCAAGGGAGTCCGCGCATACCAGTCTCCGCCGGCCCATGAAAATGGCCGGAAGCGGAGATACACCGGGGACCTTACCCTCGATCACTTTGTACACAAAAGTCTTCGAGCACCTGAGATGTCGTGCAACATCCGCAACGGTAAGGACCGTTGCCGGTGTAGCCCTGGGTGGTTCGTTTTGCGAAGGTGCTGGGCACGAGTCTGACCAGATCTCTCGTCGAGAGTTGTTGGTTTCTGTGTGAGTGACTACTTGAGCAGGCATGGTATTCCTCCGTGGAGGAAGCGTTATTAGGCCTCCTCGCCGAGACCTGGAATGGCTTAGAGGCTGTTGAAGCCTTCCGGGCGGGTTGCGCCTTTGAGTTCAGCCTCAAGCTCCCGAACGCAAGGCAGGCTACGCTTGTTCAGGTCGTTCAAAAGAGGGGCGTACCTTTGCGGTAAGGCGAGCTGAGTGTCAGCCATTGGTAATTCCTCCTAGGGTTACAGGCTTCGTTTGTCCAGGCCCTTCGGGGCCCACACATTCACATGCCTGTGGCTGATTCGGCTCAATTACGACGGCCGCTCCGTGAAAGAGTGTTTCAACGTCAAGGGCATTGTCGTAGCAGGTACCGATGATGGCGTTCGCTCCCATATTCTCAGCATGTTGGAGCAGTTCATCGAAGGTGGCACCGCACGCAGTCCCTTTGTAGCCGGTTATGCGAAAGCCCTGGACGTTGCTGTCGATTGTAACTGCGACCATTTTAGTTCCCTCACCAGATACCAGGAAGAAGCCGACAACGTACGACCTCGGTGTAGGCCGAATAGCCGATTAGCTCCCTCCTGAGATAACAGTCCTCAAGCGCCGTGCGGCGGACAATCACTGCGCTGAAGGCAAATGCTGGAATCAATGCGAGCCACGATCCCACGGCGAGCGCCGACGCGGGAACGGCAACGAGCATTGCGAAGTAGCCGGGATGCCTGACAATTCGATACGGCCCACGAGTAACCACCGAATGGCCGTGCTCGGTCTGGATGCGGAGCGCGGGCGAGAAGAATGGGTTCACGATCATTGCTGCTGCCTGGAAAATCAGGGCCGCCGAAAACACCAGGATCGCGGGAAGATGCCAGGAAGGCGGGACGCCGTCCGACTGGTGAAGGCGTCCAACATCCAGGGCCGCGAAGATGATGGTCACGAGAAACAAGAATCCGCTGGCGATACGCGATTGAGGATCGATGTCGGCGCCGGCCGGGCGGGCTCGCTCGCGAGCCAGCATGGGGTCAATCGCAACCATGATAACCAACAGAAGGGCCGAAAGCGTCGCGACGTAATCGCGCAAAGCAGGGATCTGTGTGCTTCCTGCAGCGATAAAGAGAATCGCGGAGAGTAGCGAGGTGAGCACACCCCAACGGAGCAACGGGCGAAGCGTTGACATCGACCTGGTCCTCCCGGAAGGAAGCGTATTATCTGCGCTTCTTCCGCCAGAGTTTTCGAAACAGCAATATCCAGATGATTCTCGCCATAACTATATTATCGGCTGGGCTGAACCTCCGCCTCGCGGGCGGCCGGCTTTTCTGGCGGTGTCATGCCCAAGTGTGTCATTGCCTTTTTTACAGTATGCTCGGCGTAGTAGTGCGGTTGAGCCTTCGCCGGCACCAAGTTAGCGGCACGATCGGAGCGATCCTGGCTCCGGTAGTTTCCCATGTCCTTGATAATCTTCTGCGGATCCTCACCGGCCTGGAGCTTGCGGATCGCATACCTCCAGTCGCGCTCAGACTGGCTCAACGGCTCACCCTCCGCTCGCGGCCGCTTGGCCACTGGGCCAGACGCGGTACGCTCTGCTTCCTCACTCCGAACCTTAAAGTCCTCTGGGCGGTACACGTGGGCGGCGGGCGCTTCCATCGCCACGGTCACCTGGAAATCCTGTGCGTATTTCTTGCTGTTGAACCCCGGCAGCCGGAAGATGCGGGTTGAATCGGTCGCTGCGGGATCGCCGCCGAAGCGTTGAGCAAGTGTGCGCAGCGCGGCCTCGGCCTCGACCTGGCCAAAGCCCTCGACTCGCCAGATCACCTGATACTTCCCGGGCGAGGTATTGAGGACGTAATTGGGAGGCGGAACCGCACTGTCATGCCGGATGGCTTCGAGCTTGCGCGCCCCGTCCTGGTCCAAATCGAGATAAAGGTGCCGCACTTCCTTCACGTCTCCCTTCGTCCTCCCGCGGGCGTGCTCCTTAAACGTATTGAGGCTCATGTAGACGTCCGCGCCCGTGGCATTCAGGTGGCGCAGCCAACGTTGGTAGTCGGGGCTGGCAATATTTTTCGCGGGACTGATGCGCTGCACGACCTCGCCATTTTTGCGGTTGAGGGCGACGACTGCTAACCAATCATCAGCCTTGAAATTCTCATTGATGTAGCTGCGCACGGACTCCTCAGCGGCGCGAATCCGTTCGGAAAGCGCAGGAGTCGGCTCTGGGTGCGTATCGTTCGAACCCTCCAAGTCGGGTTTGCGGGGCTCAACTCCGAACTCTCTCTTAAAGTCCTGCTTCCATTGGTCTGAAGGAGAGAGGTCGAGAGACGAGGCGGTATTCTCATCTTCAATCAAATGCCGGGCGTAAGCGCGAACGTCGCTGCCGGGATTCAGGCGCACGAAGTCGCTTTGCAGGGCAACGTGTTCTTCGATCTGGTCTTCCGGTACGCCGAGCTCGAGCTCCTGGCGGATGAGCGCGCGGTCGCTCTCCTCACTTTCGTATTGGGCGCGGAAATTGTCGCTGGGGTCTGGACTCATGCTTCCTCCTTGCGAGCGAATACGGGTGTGAAGCTGTAGACATCGGTTTCGAGGTTGTACTTCTGTACTTCCAGGATTTCAGAGACGAAGCGGCGCCCTGGCCGACGCTCGATATGGACGATCAGGTGCAGCGAGTCGGCGATGTTGCTCTTGATGGCGCGGTAGGGAAGCTCCATTTCGCTCTGGAGCACGCAGGTGGTAAACCGGCGTAGCGCCTGGGCAGCGGAGTTGGAGTGGACGGTGGAGAGCGTGCCCGAGTGCCCCGTGTTGAGGAGTTGCAGCAGATCGAAAGCCTCGCCCCCGCGAATCTCGCCGAGAATGATGCGATCCGGGCGGTGCCGAAGGCTGGCCTTCAGGAGCTCGCGAATGGTGACTGCGGGAAGGCTGCCGTCAGCGGCTCTGGCCTCAAACCGCACCAGGTTGGGAGTGCGTACCTGAATCTCTGCCGTGTCCTCGATAACGAGGATGCGCTCGTCCTCGGGGATGAAATTCGCGAGGATGCTGAGGAGAGTGGTTTTCCCAGTGCCGGTTCCGCCCGAGATCAGGATGTTCTGGCGGTCGAGCACGGCCTTGACCAACAGGTCGGCCGCCTCCCTGGTAATGGATCCCACCGAGATGAGCTCGGGAAGGCCAAAGTTAGGGGCATTGAACTTGCGGATCGTCAGCGTCACCCCCGTCAGGCTGCAGGGCGGAATGACGGCCGCCACACGCGAGCCGTCCGGCAGGCGCGAGTCGAGGATCGGCTTCTCGTCGGAGATGTCGCTCCCGAGACGCCGCGCCACATTCTTCACCGCTACCAGGAGAGACTTGGGGTTAAGGGTGACGGGGACCGGTTCGAGAAATCCCCGGCGCTCGACAAAGACGTGCTCGGGGCCGTTGACCATGATCTCACTCACCTCGGGATCGAGAATGAAGGGTTCGATCTGCCGCAGGAACGGCAGGATCATTTCGAAGCCAGATTCCCGCTCAGTTCTCCGTCTTCCAGTTGCCGGAAGTAGCTCTTGTTCACGTCCAGAAAGCACGGCTTGAGGTACATGAGCGTCGGGGGCAAGGGGTTGAAGCCGTCGTACGCAAGTGTGATCGTCTGGGCGTTCTTGAGCTCCGTGAAGGTCTTCGTGTCGAAGCGGAAGTCGCTCTGGGTGTTGTAGCTCTTGGAGGTCGTGACGTTGGCCTTGTGGGCCACGGATTTGCCCGTCCACAGGCTCACCCGGGCGTCGTGCCCGCTCTCCGAGATGTTGTAGTTCACCTTCCACTGGTCCTCCTTGCCGCACAGTTCGCTGGCGGTCTTGGCAGAGAATCCATCGGTCTGCGTCAGGAAAATCTTAGTCCGGAACGCTTGCAGCACCGTGCGCCAGGTTTCCCCCGGCAGGGCGTCGTGCAGCGAGCTGATGCTCTGCGTCGCGATGATCGGGATGCAGCGAGGCTCGCGGGAGAGCGCTAGAAACTTCTCGTCGCCATTGGGGTCGTTCTGCCCTGCCGTGGCGAACTCGTGGTACTCGTCACAGATGAAAAACACCTGCCGCCAGTAACGGTCGGGATCCTTCTTGATCTTGGGAATCCGGTTCAGCACGGCCCGCTGGAAGTCGAGTTTCATCATGCAACCGATGGCTCGGGCCAGGCCGGAGTTGAGGCTCACCGGGAAGTCGATTGCGCAGACCTTTCCTTGCTCGATCAGTTCGCCCAGGGGGGGCAAAGGGCGGCCGTAGCGCCCGTCGGCGTTGAGCTTCGGGTCATAACACTCCTTGGGCGGGCAAAACGTGCGCTTCACCAGCGGATTGTCGTCAAACAGCGAAAGGAAAACCGAGATGCCCTCGACAATCGAGGTGCGCAACTTGTTCTCGATGGCAAGCCAGTCATACTGATACCAGCGTTTGACAGCGTCGAGAATCTCACGCTTCATCGGATCCACGGTGTTGGGTGAATTCTCTGTCTGGCACTCGTAGTCTATCTCAGCGTCGGCGAGAGCCTTCTCAAGGAGGCGCGACGGAGGAGCCTTGTAGGCGGTGGCCGGATCGTCCGGCTGGAAACCGAGAGCCTCGAGCTCCGGGTGGGCAAGGAACGCGCTTTTCGGGATCACTAGATACTGTCTGCCCTGGATAAGTTCCTCGGCCTCGAGAATGCGTTTCCGCAGCAACTCGCGGTTGATGGCGCATTCGTATACATCGAACAGGGTAACGTAGTCGTAGGCAACCTTGTGAAGCTGGATGATAAACTTGACGAGATTCGTGTACGCCTGCTGCCAGAAGGGCTCCTTGCCCTTGCCGAAGAGATTGTTCAGCAGGCTGGCGATGTTATAGGCCAGCGCGTAAGCGTCCAGATCGTTGTAGAGCGGGTTGTAGCGGTAGTCGCCGTGCAGGCTGACTTCCGTGTAGTCTTCCGGGCGGCCGTGCTTCGCGAGCAGGCGCTTCACCTCGTGGCAGAAGCCGCCCTTCACCTCGAGAACGAGACCGCCGATTCGCTTGGCGGGATCGGCCGCCTTAAAGGCGATGAGTTGGTCGGTGTACGGGAGAATGCAGCCCGTGGTCTTGCTCGCGCCGATGGCTCCGAAGATACCGATGCCGGTGTAGAGGCCGCGCTCTGGGATCTCCATCCAGAAGGGGTTCGCGCTCGGGACGGGCTTGCGAGGGTCGTGGACCTCTCCGAGCACGAGGGAGAGCTTGTCACGGCTGCGCGGATCGGGATAGGGCGGGAGCTCGTGCTCTTCGATTTTCTTCGAGGGCTTCCAGCCTAGCACGTAGAATCCCGAAAAGAGAATCGAGTAGAGGATGTACGGGGTCGTGAAGAGCAGAAGCGTGTAGGCATAGTACAGGCCGGCGTAGACGAACGGCTCGCGCACTGCGATGAGGCGCAGCACCAGGTCGTCGGCCGGCCACGGGCACCAATAGCGATCGAGCGACATAGCCGTCGCGCACGCCAGGGTGTAGGAAATGAAAGCCCGCGAGTGGAGAATTCTCTCGATCATATCGTGGCCCCAGCGGTAGCGTGTTCGCTCTCAGGCTCCTTGCCTTGTGCTGCGGGCTTAGCCCGCTTCGTTTTAGCCGGTGCAGATGGCGTAGTCCCAGAACCGTTGGCCAACCAGATCTTGAAGTCCGTGTCCTTCCGGAAGACAAAGTCCAGCGCTTGGGCGATGACGTGGTCGATGCTGTCGGTCTGGAGGAATTCGGCGTATTTCTCCATGGTGATCGCAAGCGGCTCGTTGATCTTCACGTAATACTTGCGCTTGGGTATTTCGGGTTTTGGTGGGTCGAGCAGTGGCACGCTTGTTCTCCTTAATCTCTTAGTTCGGTGCGGCAAAAACTGGCCGGGAGCGACTCCAAAGCCCGGACGGGCGTTTGGCCGGACCCGAGGTCGGCCAAACGGGGTCGCTCCCGGCCAGTTTGTGACTTGTGACGACGCACAGACCTCGCCACGCAACGAGGTATGTATTTGCGCCACAACCTGTTAGGTTTCACAGGAGGTAGAACCAGATATGGATATCTGGCCCGAGGACCGGACCCGGTCGCGAGTTCTATAGTCCGTTCTAGCATCGGTCGAAAAAATGGAATAAGACTCGGGTAAGACATAGGTCTGAAAGCACCCCTTTCTCTGGGTTTGGCGCAACCCCAGAAGGCTCATAGCTTCGTCGTTTGACAGCCTTCCGTTAGACCATTTTTGATAGGCGGACTCGAACGCAGCAGCGTGGAATTGCTTCATCGACTCGCGCAAAAAGTCTCGGTCGGCGCGGGTCAATTCGGCGGTGTGCTGTGTTTACCACAGCTTGCGAAGCTCAAAAAAGCGGAATAGCCGACGAGT
>Ga0181527_1005472_pt1 | contig 10508 bp, 11 predicted proteins | sample PEATcosm2014_Bin_30_FD_119762 | JGI IMG/M metagenome (GOLD analysis project Ga0181527, IMG submission 119762) | Peatland microbial communities from MTU Mesocosm Facility, Houghton, MI, USA - PEATcosm2014_Bin06_60_metaG | ecosystem: Environmental > Terrestrial > Soil > Wetlands > Peat | place...
ACGATCATCATAATGTCGGTCTGGCTAATGCCGTTTCCCAACCGTTTTGGAGGTCCCGATGGCCACGACGAAGCTTGCCGTTGCTACCTTGTTCCCTCTGCTCGTCGCTGGGTCGTTTGCCCGGACGGGGCCGGCCGCGGCGGATGACGCGGCGGGGTACCGTGTCGTGCAAACCTTGCAGGTGGGAGGCCAAGGCGGCTGGGATTACCTCGCTGTCGATGCCCAGCACAAGCTGCTCTTCGTGCCCCGCAGCACGCACACGCTGGTCGTCGACGCCGCCAGCGGCCAGACCGTGGCCGACATCCCCGGCCAGCGGCGCAACCACGGCGTGGCCATCGTCCCCAGCGCCGGCCGCGGGTTCATCTCCGACGGCCAGGACGGCTCGGTCACGATCTTCGACCTGGGGACCTACCAGGTGCTCGGCAAGGTCAAAGCGGCTGCCGACGCCGACGGAATCATCTACGACCCGGGCTGCGACAAGGTGCTGGTGTCCTGCGGCGATGCCAACGTGCTGCTGGCGATCTCGCCGGAGGTCGATCCCCTTAGCGGCCGGCCGGACGCCGCCGTGGCCCTGGGCGGCAAGCCCGAGTTCCTCGCCGCCGGGCCGGGCAAGGTCTATGTCAACCTCGTGGACAAGGACCAGGTGGCTGTGGTAGACACGAAGACGATGAAGGTTATTCACAAGTGGCCGACCGCTCCCGGCGGTGCGCCGGTCGCCATGTCGCTGGACCCCGTGCGCGGCCGGCTGTTCATCGGTTGCCGCAAGCCGCAGAAGCTGATCGTGATGAGCGCCGATGACGGCAAGGTGCTGGCCGACCTGCCGATCGGCGCCGGGGTGGACGCCACGCAATTCGACGGCGACATTTTTGCCAGTTGCCGCGACGGCACGCTGGCCGTCGCCCGCGAGACCGCGCCCGGCAGGTTTGCGATCGTCCAGACGGTCCAGACGCGGGTGGGCGCCAAGACGATGGGCCTGGATCCGGCGACGCACACGTTGTATCTGCCCGTGGGGGACCCGGCGGGCGGGCGGGGTGGAAAGCCCGGTCCCACGGTGAAGCCCGTTGCGTTTGTGGTTCTGGTCGTACAGGCGGGAGGGAGGTAGGCAAGGCGCTCTCCGCCCGGGCAGTCAAGGCGACGTGATATTCCTCGTTCCCACGGTCCCCGTGGGAACGGGCTGAGCGGCCGCTCCGGCGGCCATGCTGCCTCTCGGCATTGCTTGCCGCCCGGGCAATCCCGGGGGACGCAGAGCGTCCCCTCAGTGCGTTCCCACGGGGACCGTGGGAACGAGAACACGAGAACCAGGCTACAGTCCCCGGTACACTTCCCTGCGGTGCCCGACGCGGACGATCAGCACCAGGACTTCCTTCCTGCGTACGAGGTACACGATCACGTAGTCCTTGCTGGCATGGACGCGACGCAGCTCGCCGTGCCCCTCCAGCTTCTTGGTTCCTTCCCGGCGGGGGTCATCGGCCAAGAGGTCAAGCCAGCGGGCGATCCGCTTCTGCACGTGCCGAGGAAGGTCGCCGAGATCCTTCTCCGCCCGGGCGGTCAAGGCGATGTGGTACTGCACGGTTCACAGCCCCAGCTTTGCCTTGACTTGTTCCCAGGGAATCGGCTTCTCGCCGGACTGTTTGAATTCCTCGAGGGCCTTGCGGCCTTCCTCCGCCCAATAGCCGTCTTCCAGCATTTCCAGCAGCTCGAGGTCCTCCTGGCACACGAGGAAAACGGGCTTCCCCCCGCGGCGATCGATCCGAACCCGCTCGCGCTGGTAGGCCACGCGGTTGAATGCATCCGGGGGAATGCGGGTTTGCGAGGCTTGCAGCGTGGTCATGGGTTCTACCCGGTCATCTAGGACAACTCGTACAACTCGGTCATCTAGTACATTATCGGCCGCCTGGCGGAAGAAGTCAACCTGCTCCCCCCTACCGCATCGCAAAGACGCCCGTGGCGTACCACACCCCGTTCGAACCCCGTTTCATGTCGTAGCCGAAGGCGGAATTGGGGGCGCTGACGCCGCCCCAGTGGCCCGGCGAGCACCGCCAGGAGCGGACGCACTCCACGGCCGCCTCGACCAGGTCCTGGCCCGGCCAGCTTTCGGCACACACCTCCCGCACGCCGCAGCCCATGAAGCCGCTGATCCGCTGGAACCGCGACTCCCAGTTGTGGTGGCCTTGCCGGCACCGCTGGGCCTGGCACTGCGAGTGGCTTTCGGCCTCGTCCAGCAGCCGCTGGTCGGGCTGGCCCGCCGCACTGGCGGGCCGTTCCGGATGGGTCCGCACGGCATAGATCAGCGTCCGCTGCGATAACGTGCCGCGGGGCAAGTCCAGGATCGTCAGCATCTCGCCGGGCCCGTAGAACAGCCGCGGCCCGAGCGGAAAGGTGCTCACTACGCAGCCGCGGTAGCGAGGCTCCCCGGGGCTGAAATCCACCAGGGCAATACCCGGCTGGGCGTGCATCTCGCCGAATGCCGAGTGCCCCAACAGCACCACCTGCTTGTCGTCCTGGGTGATTCGGGCGTCCAGCGGCAGCCGCACGCAGACGAAATCCGCTAGTCGCCGCCGGACCTTGGCGTCGGCCAGGGTCTCCTGCTCAAACCGCTTGCAAAGCGGGCTGTCCGGATCGAAGAAGCAGAGCACCAGCATCTTCTTCTGCCGGTCGGCCAGACCCATCGCGCGGGCGTAATCCGACTCCCAGGCCACGCTCGCCGGCTCGTGGCCGGGGGCGGGCTCCTGCTTGGCTGCCTTCTGTCCCTGAGGCTGGGGGGTGGCACTGGCTGAGCCCATGGCAGGCTCGCCGGCAAACAGGCATCGGCAGCCCAGAAAACATATTGTCAGGGCCAGGACGGCCGGGCGGATCGGATGATACATGAATGCCCTCTAAGTCGGTGCCCTCTAAGTCGGGTTGTAGTGAATACGTATACTTGCTAAACTGGGGAAAATCAAACGTCTTTTCCGGTATTCCCCCCCACATGAAGGAGCGAATCGATGGTACTGCATCGAGTGGGCCTGGTCGGCACGATCGCTGTGGCGGTCATGGCTTGGATGGCGGTGGACCGCGTTTTCGGGCAGTCGTCGGCGGGCCCGTCGCCGCAGCAATTGGCGGCAACAGCCCGCGCCGCGAAGGACCAGTTCCGGCCCCTGACCGAGGCCGACGCCCGGCAGGCCCTCACCCGCCTGACGGCGGCGGTTGGGGAGTTGGACGCGCGGCTCACCAACGCCGGCCAGACGGGGGAGGACTGGAGGAAGTACCTGCTCTGGGACAAGCTGCAAAGCCAAGTCCAGCGGCCGCAGCCCGACATGGACGTGCTGGGCACGGTTTTGGGGCGGCTTTCGGCGGGCCATGAAGGGCTGGAGCTGAAGTGGTTCGTCCGCGTGCGGCAGGCCCTGCAACAGTACAGCGAGCTGACCGGGGCCGTGGGAAACCCCGCCCTAAAGGACGCTTACACCGGCTGCCTCGACCGCTTGGCCGGGCAACTGGAATCCTGGGCGGCCCACCCCAACACGGAGACGATTGCCCAAATCGCCGAATCGGCGGCCTGGCTGGAAAGCCACCGGCAAGCCCCCGAGCTGGTTCAGGCGGTGCGGGCTTGCTTCGGCCGGCCGAACTTCCACGCCCGCATCGGCGGCGAGCTGCTCGCCGCGGGCTTCGCCGGCCCCGTCGACGAGACGGAGCCGATCAGCGACGTGATTCTCGGCACGTACGTGCAAGGCATGGGGCACACCTTGGGAAAGACCGAGTCCCGGCTGGTGCCCGACGCGGCCTGCGGCGTGTTCGACGCCGTGTTGCTGGCCACCAACCAAAGCCAAAACGTGGGCAGCCACCCGCCGGTCTGCATTTACACCTCCGGCACGACCTCGATCGGGGCCTGCAAGCGGTTCTGGCTGGATGAGACAGGGCTGCACGCCTGGCCGGCCGTCTCGCAGGTCCAGACCAGCAGCACGATCTCCGACATCCGCGACAAGAAGGGCCGCGCGATGGTCGAGAAGCTTGCCTGGCGGAAGGCCCTCAAGCAGGAGGCCCAGGCCGACGCGATCGCCTCGCAGCACGCCCAACAGCGGGTGAACCGCCGCATCGACGACGAGGCCGCGGCGCCGCTGGAGAAGGCCAACACGAGCTACGAGGCCAAGCTGCACCGTCCGCTGGGGGACCGGCTCGCGTTTCCCCGGCGGCTGGGTTTCTCCACCGCCGCGGACGGCATCCTGTCGACCGGCTGGCAGCTCGCCCCGGACCAGTTGGCCGCCCCCAACGATCCGCCCGAGCTGAGCGTGCCGTCGGAGCTGTCGGTACGGATCCACGAATCGGCCGTCAACAACCTGGCGGCAACCGTGTTGGGCGGCATGGAACTCCGCAAGGACATGCTCCAGGCGACCGTGACCGACTTTCTGGGCCACGTCCCCGAGCGGTTCAAGGACGAGCAGGACGAGGAGCCGTGGACCGTCGTTTTCGATGACCGGCGGCCGCTTACGGTGACCTTCGCCGACAACACGTTCAGCCTGACGATCCGCGGCGTCAGATACTACTTCAGGGGCGACAAGAGCCCGCGTCCCGCCACGAACATCAAGGCGGTCTACAAGCTCGTGAAGACCGAGCAAGGATTCAAGGCGGTCCGCCAAGGCGCTTTGGAATTCCTCCCGCCGGATTTCGTCAAGGGCGTCAGCAAGCTGAGCCCCAGGCACATTCAGCTCTACACGATCCTGCGGCGGAAGCTGGACAAGGCCCTGCAGCCGGAGATGGTGCCGCAGGGCTTCACGCTCGGCGGGAAGTGGGCCACGGCGGGCAAGTTCATGCCCGTCGAGCTCTCCACCCGCGACGGCTGGCTGGTGATCGGCTGGCGGCGGACCGCCGCCCCGCCCCCCACCGCCACGGCCGCCGTGCGATAGCCTGTCGCCACCACCTCAGCAGGGGAAATTCGAGGAGCCAGAGGCCTTCATCAGCCGAATCGGGCCGCGTACAGGTCCAGCAAGTGTCGGATCATTCGTTGATACCGCGTGTGGCTCCGGCGCGCCCGCGCCTTGAAGAACTCCACCGTCGGCTTGCTAAGGCTGATGGTCACTTTGACAGTTTCTTGTTTTAGTGCCAGGCATTCGGGCGGTGGCAGGAAATCCTCGACCACCTCCACTTCCAAAGGCTCACTCGCGTATCTGATTCTGTTTTTCATAGAGCTTCTTCCCCTGCCGCCAGTATCCGGCTCCGATGATGCGAATCGTGCCGCCCCGAAACGTGAATCGCACGGTCACAATTCCTTCTCCGACTCGGCCCATACAGTAGTAGCGTTTTTCGCTCCCGCTATGCTTCAAGTCACGAGCGATGACGCGTTTTGGATCCAAGAACGCCCGCTGCGCCAGCACGAAAGACACCCCGTGCTTGCACTCGTTCTCAGTAGCCTTGCGATCATCCCATTCGAAGGTAACCTCAGACATACTCGCCCATCTTTCGTACCGGCACAAGCCATATAAAATACCATACAGTTGTACGGCCGAAGTGTCAAGCTCAAGTCACCTTCCCTTTCCCCTCTCTCGGGGAAAGGGGACCACTGCCGCATCTTGGTGGCTGGCACCCGCTGGTTTATGGCGGGTGGCGTGAACGGTGCCAAGGGTGTGAAGGATACCAAGGATGGGAGAAGTGGGAAGGGTGACTGGCGGCCCGTGTCCCCCTCTCCGCCTTCCGCCGGCCAGCCTCGGGGTGGTCTTCCACCCTGCGGATGGTTCGGGCCGCCTGGCCCACCAACTTCGCGCCGATTACTTCGACATGCAGAAGGCCGGCGGCATGGACCAGATGTTCGACGGCGAGTGCGCCGCCTGGCCCGTGGACTTCTACCCCGTGGCCGAGGTCGATACCGGCGACCTGCAGGAAGCCTTCACCCTCACCAACAGCATCGACCGCCCCTGGTGGGAGAACCGCCGCGTCAAGTGCCTGCGCCGCGACCGCTCGACCAGCGTGTGGGACCTGTTGGAGACCCGCGCCGGGCTCTACCGCGTTGCGTCCTCCGGTTTCGAGCCGTTCCCGGTGGCCGGGAGGGTTGGGGCCCCATGACGAGTATAAGAGTTGGCATGCCCATCGGCGCGCCGTTGTTGCGGATGCCGTCCCCATCGGGGATTACGTTCGACACCGGCGCGGTGGGTGCGAAGCGGGCTGGAGGGCTGTGCCTTGGAGCTGGCGGGCGTCAAGCCTTCGTCCCGCGCCGCCGCAAACCGTAGCCGATTGGTCCGACTTACACCGGCACTGAGAGTCACGTTCCGAAGCTCCGGGAGGCAAGAGAGAAATTCCTTTGACTCCTTATCCCTTTCGTCAGGCCCGGTACGAGTACCCATTCAATCAAGTTTGGTGATCTTACGGCCAATTGGCGTAAATGTGAACTCTCGGCCGAAGTTATCACCTCGAATCCGGATGTTTCGCAGGACCGGCAAGTCGCCAAATTTCCCGCACGTCTTTCTAGTCTTCTCGTCGTAGTACACGACGTTCCAGAAGTCGAATGCGATCGTTCCCATGTCGATATCATTGCAGAGGTACAAGTACGTCCAGGGATAAAAAGGATTGGTGCCCGATCTCCACGACGGAACTCCAAATTCTTTGGCCACGTCCGCCGTGTTGAAGTTTTGTGACCGGCAGGTGCCACGTAATCCTGAGCGAAGGGTCGCAAATTCGTTCTTGTCGAGAACGCGATCGGTGTTCAGATACCCCATCTTGAATGCAATCTCGGCATAGACCGATCCAATTTCGCCGCCCGTGGCCGGAAGATGCGTGTGTTGCGTGAAAGCCCCACCGACCCCCAAGGATGTGAATGCACCACGGGTGCGAAGCGTCTCCATGTGGGCTTTGAGTTCGGCATCACGTTCATCGACGAAGGCGAGGTGGGACAAAAAATAATCAAGCACAACTTCTTCGCCATACATGCCCAATCGCGGAAGTGCGCTGTTGAGCAGGTCAAGAAAGTACTCGCGGATTTCCTCGGATGATCTCATGCAACTAGAGGGTAGAACATTAGCTACCGCGCGATTTCTAACTTAGTTAGTATAGGCGGGCGGATACGCCTCCGCAAGCCGGGGCAGGCGTTCTGCCAAGCGTGACCCTCTCGATTCCAGGAGTTGTATAGCCTAGGCAGCGGCTACCGCCCGCCATGTCCCCTCCGCTTCGAACGAACGAACTAAGCCTCGGCTTGGTGGCACGCCACTTGGCTCGTCTGCCTGTACCGGCGCCGGGCAACGCCTTCGTCCCATCCGCCAATAACGCCTGCCTTTGGCTTTCTCCAGCCGCTGCTGCCTTCTTGTAGGCAGAGAGCCCCTCCATTGCGGTGCCTCCCAGGCCTCTACGCCCGCGAGGGCTGGTACATCGTCGAAGTCAAGGTCCCCGTTCCACCGCGAGGCGTCCTGCCGAGCGCGTCCGAGTGCTCGATGCCCACGGCCGGCTGTTCTTCCGCGAATACCGGACGCCGGCCTTCGTGTTGACGATACGGCGCGGCGTGCCTCCCCACCCGGAGTCCGCCGGCCGCGAGCGCAAGATTTCCCGCAAGCGGGCTGCCGACTTGATCCGCGCGGCCCGCTTCCTCGGGTTCAAGAGCGTGAGCCGGTCGCAGGCCGTCCCCGCTAGCCCCAAATGACCATGGTCCCGGGGCGTCAGAATGCCGCCACCATAACCGTGCCGCGGCGGCGCGCCGTGCAGCTTGCTCACCAGCGAAGCTCTACGCCCAGGTGCGGGCCGTGATAGACCACGCTCCCGCGGCGGTCCAGCGGCGGCTTGGCGGTCTGGTCCGTCAGCGCGGGAAGGCTCTCGTTGAAGTTCTCGCACGCCAAGGCCAAGTGCTCGATCGCCAGCAGTTGATAGCCGATGTGCACGCTCAGGGAGTCGGTGGGCCGCCAGAAGGCCGTGATATTCGCGTCGCCGACGTAGGCCGCGGCCGCCTGCCACAGGTGATCGTGCGGATAGGTCGTGTCGGCGATGGTCGCGTCCAGCTCCCGCGCGGCGCCGTCGTCGCAAACGGCCCCTTTCACCTCCAACTCCAGCCAGACGTTGGGCGAGGCCGCCAGGTCCATGAGCACGCCGATCTGCGGGCCCCAGAGATCGTTGCGGGTCTGGGTGATGATGCGGTTGGGCGTGCGGGCGGGGTCGAACACCGTGGGATCGGTCAGCGACGTGGTCGGCTGGGCATAATAGTCGAACTCCTCGCGGATTCCCACGTGCCGCGCCCCGACCAGGATCGTCATGGCCATCCAGTCGGGCGACGGTATGGCGCCCTTCAGGTTGATTTCCTGGCTGTTAAACCGCGAGTCCTCGTGGATCTGCACGAAATTGTCGTAATCGACCTTGGTGCTGGGCGGATTACCGAAGGTGGTAAAGGGGGAAAAGAGCGTGCCCGGCGTGCTGTTCAAGAGGGAGGTCAGGTCGCTGGTGCTGGCGGTGGCCACCCAAGGGGCCTGCCAGAGACAGTTCGTCTCGATCTGGTAGCGTGAATCGCCGAAGGTATGACCGAAGGTGAACCGGCCGCCGCCGGTGAACTGCTCGTCCAGGTCGTTGCGCTTCAGGGCGATTGACGATCCGGCGGTCCCCAACTGCCCGGCGTAGGCTACTATCGTATCCTCCTGGACGTTGCGGAACAGGGCGACCCCCTCTGCGCGGGCATACCATGATGGTCGCAGGGGGTTCAAGGGGGCTTCGAGGCTCTCTCCCTGCGGCTCTTGTGCCGCCGGTTCTTGTGCCGCCGGTTCTTGTGCCGCCGGTTCTTGTGCCGCGGCGTTGGGCCCCGCCCGGCTCCCAGCCATCAGTGCCAGTGCCAGCAGCAGTTGTAATACGCAAGTCCGCATATCTACTGTTTTCGGTTCTCGTGGGCGGCAGGATCAATATATTCGCCACAATCGGCAGAACCGGTGCAGGTTACGCAGTGAGGCTGTTTTCTGCCCCCGCCACGGCGGTTTGGCCGCCGGGCACCCCCTGGGTGGCGTTGCGGAGATTCCGCCAAGCCAAGTTTACCCGTGATGCCGAACCTGCCGAATGGAAGGTACGAGATAGTATGTCGATTTCCGGCCCCCCGCGAATCGCAGGAAGAAATGCGGGATGTACGAGACCTACTTCAACCTTAACGAACGTCCGTTCGCCTCTGTGCCGCGAACCGACCATTACTTCCCCGCGGCGACGATCGAGGCGGCCCGCTCGACGCTGATCCGCTCGATCGAGCGGGCCGAGGGGCCGGCGATCGTGGTCGGTCCGCCGGGCACCGGCAAGACCCTGTTGTGCCGGCTCCTGGCCGAGCACTTCCGGGATAGTTTGCGGGTGGTCCTGCTGGGGACGGGGCGTCTGGCCACGCGGCGGGCCATCCTCCAGGCCATTTTGTACGAGCTGCACCAGCCCTACCGTGACATGGACGAGCAGGAACTCCGCCTGGCCCTGAGCGACCAAGCCACGCTCGCGGAGCAGGGCGGACCGGCCATCGTGCTCCTGGCCGACGAGGCCCACAACCTGCCCCTGCGGCTCCTGGACGAGCTCCGCATGTTGACCAACCTGCTGCGCGAGGGCCAGCCGGCGGTGCGGCTGGTCTTGGTCGGCGGCCGAGGGCTGGAGGAGCGGTTGGCCAATCCGCGGCTCGAGTCGTTCAGCCAGCGGCTGGCCGTGAGGTGCTACCTCGAGGCGTTCGATCGGGCCGAGACACAACAGTATATCCACGCGCGGATTGCCGCGGCCGGAGGGGCACCCGCGGCCGGAGGGGCACCCGCGGCCGCGGCCGGAGGGTCCGCACCGCAGATCTTTCCCGCGGAGACCTGCCAGAGCGTCTACAAAGCGACCGACGGCGTGCCCCGCTTGATCAACCAGGTGTGCGACCACGCGATGCTGCTGGCCTGCGCCGCCGGCCTGAGCCGGATCGAGCCGGCCCACCTCGAGGAGGCCTGGGCCGATTTGCAGCAGTTGCCGACCCCGTTCAGCGACCCGGCGCGGGACACGCCGCCCGGCGTGATCGAGTTCGGCGGCCTGGAGGACGAGCCGGCCGCGGACGAGACCCCCGGCCAGCCCGACGCGGATTCCACGCGGCACCTGCTGCGGATCTCACCCGCGGGCGACGAGTCGGAGCCGCCCGAGGCCGGCGACCTGGAACCCGCCGCCCAGATCGGCCGCATTCAAGAGATCCTCGCCGAAGCCAAGGGGGAGTTCGAGCCCGCCGCCGACCCGCCGACCCGTTTCACGGGTGCCCCGGGGTGCCCCGCCGGACCGGAGGTCGAACTGTCGTTGGGCGAGTCGGACCACCCGTTCCGCGAGACGTTCGCCGAGGAGCAGGTTGTCGCCGATCGCTACGCCTTGGCGACGGCCCGCCACCCATTGCCGCGTTCTTCTGGTGCAGCCGTCCCGGCGGCCGGGGTGGGCGGGACGCCTGCACCACAAGTCGAGCCGGCCCCGGCGCTTTCGCACACTGCGGAGGAACTTTCGCACGCTGCGGAGGAACAGGTGGCTTTTCCCCAGGCGGATCCGGAGCATGCCCCGCCCGACGACCGAGACACGAGCGCCGTCGAGGAGGGCTTGCCCGA
>Ga0181527_1005477_pt1 | contig 10504 bp, 10 predicted proteins | sample PEATcosm2014_Bin_30_FD_119762 | JGI IMG/M metagenome (GOLD analysis project Ga0181527, IMG submission 119762) | Peatland microbial communities from MTU Mesocosm Facility, Houghton, MI, USA - PEATcosm2014_Bin06_60_metaG | ecosystem: Environmental > Terrestrial > Soil > Wetlands > Peat | place...
AATGGAGTCGCGACCTCACCCGGATTAACCACGGCTCGCGGCAAACGATCTTTCCACCATCTCAGGAACACCCTACCATCGCTCAATCGCGATTCTTGGGTGCCACCCACGGCTTGACATTCCCCCATCCACGGTCTAGTGTGAGGCTTATGGATTACCGGAAATACATTACGATCGAGCCGGGCAAGCGCGGGGGGAAACCCTGTATTCGGGGCATGCGCATTACCGTCTACGAAGTCCTCGACTATCTGGCTTCGGGCATGACGGAAGCGGAAATTCTGGCTGATTTCCCGGACCTTACGGCGGAAGACCTTAAGGCCTGTCTGGCCTTCGCGGCCGACCGCGAACGCAAACTGGTTACGATTCCTTCGTGAAGCTCCTCCTTGATCAGAACCTATCACCGCGTCTGGTGAGAACACTTGAGGCTGTCTACCCCGGTACTTCCCATGTACGGTTGTTAGGCCTGCGCGACGCGGATGACACCGTCGTTTGGGAATTTGCCCGCGAACACGACTTCATTATCGTGTCGAAGGATTCCGACTTTCATCAGCGTAGTTTCGTTCTCGGATTTCCGCCCAAGGTCATCTGGATCCGCCGGGGCAATTGCCCCACAACGGAGATCGAAAAGGTTTTCAGGGAACGTCAATCCAGCATCCTCGAATTTTGTGAGGATGACGTCCATGCCTTCCTGGCCCTTTCCTAGCCGCGTCCTCACCTACAATCACCGCCGCGCAGGCGCGTAATGCGTTTAAAGGTGACACAGGCATTCTTGCCTGTGCTTTATGCATGGAATGCATCAACCATAGGCACAGGCAAGAGTGCCAGTGCCACTCACGGCTTGTTCATGAGGGCTTTTTCCACCGCTTCCGGATTTCTATCCGTCACCGTCAAGTAGGCGCGCCGCGCTTTCCGGGTTCCTGCGCCAGCCGGCTATTTCAGCGATACTTGCGGGTACGGAGCAACGCTTTGACCTCATCGTGATTCCCCAGAAAGGAGACAAACAGGTCCGATGGCCGGTCCTGAAAGATGAAGCGTAACGAAGCGTTGCCGCGACACTCGAAAATCGTGCCGCCCAACTTACGAATCCCCAGGCCGCTGTGCACATGTGGGCGGCCAAAGGACTCCGGCAACTCGCACAGTGCTAACAGGCACTCGGCCCTTTCGCTTTTCGGCAGGTTCTTCAAGCGTCGTAACACTGCGGGGTCAATCGACAGAAGCTTACTCAAGCAGGTTCCTCAGTTGCGCGGCACTGACGGTCACCAATTTTCCTGACCGCTTGAGCCGGCGATAGCGTTTATCGGTCGAGTCCGCAAACGCCGCAATCTGCTCTGGGGTCGCCGCGTATTCGCGTTGCGCGTAATCGGTGGCTTCCACGTCGACCCTGCGCAGCGCAATGATTTCGGCCCCACGGATAATCCCGATATCCTGCCCGCGGGCGGCAGCGTCAAGCCAGCGGCTCAGATTTTTTTTCGCGTCCGTAATCGTAAGAGTCTTCATAGAGTCTTTATACAGTCCCTAAAGCGCTTTGTCAATCCCCCGGCCAATGGAGCTACCCGCTCCTGACATTCCTATTCTCCGCGGGTAGCGCCCCGATGCATCGGGGCGCCCCACGAACCCGGGCAACATCTCTGTCACCGCGTCCCATCCGTGGCCGGTTCTGCCTTCAGTGGCACAGGCACTCCTGCCTGTGTTCTATGCATGGAATGCATTAGCCCCAGCCACAGGCAGGAGTGCCTGTGCCACTCACGGCTTGTCCGTGAGGGCTTTTTCCACAGCTTCCGGATTCCGATCAATCACCGTCAAGTAGGCGCAAGGAATTTTCGATTGACGATTTTCGATTGCCGATTGACGGACCAGGCGCGCACCGCGCTTTCCGGAAGCCTTCGCCCTTCCAGTTGTGGATTGCGAGTCACTCCGGTACAATCAGGTGGAGGTGAAAGGCATGGCGACGGAGACGATCACCATTCAGGTAGACCGCGAAGCGGCAAGAGCATACAAGGCTGCGCCGGCTGCCGATCAGAGGAAGATGGGGGCGCTCCTCAGCCTTTGGTTGAAGGACGTGGCCATGGCGGAACCCGCAGCTCTAAAACAAATGATGACCGATCTCAGCAAAAAGGCCCGCGACCGTGGCCTGACGCCGGAGATACTGGAAAACCTCTTGAAAGAAGCGTAGCTTGCGCTTCGTCTTTGACACCAACGTCCTCATCAGTGCCGCCCTTTCCGACGAATCGACGTCGCGGCGCGCCTTCGACCATGCCTTGGACCGTGGCACCATCCTGCTCTCTTTACCTCTCGTGGCAGAACTTAGTCAGGTGCTCACTCGGGACAAATTCCGCCCCTACGTCACCGAAGATGAAGCAAGGCAATTTCTCGCCATGCTGGCCGGGGCATCCCAATGGGTCGAGATTGATGTTCAAATCAGCGATTGTCGCGACCCCAGCGATAACAAGTTCCTTGAGCTCGCAGTGAGTGGCCGGGCGAGCCACATTATCAGCGGAGACGGCGATCTCCTCGTGCTCAACCCATTTAGGGGAAAGCCGGTGTTAACTCCTGGTGAATTTCTTCGGCAAGTTCGATAAGACATGCGACGGCTTGTTCATGAGGGCTTTTTCTACCGCTTCCGGGTTTCTATCCATCACCGTCAAGTAGGCGCGCAAGCAATTTTCGATTGCCGATTTTCGATTGGCGATTGACGCGGGGGGCGAATAGCTCGCCTTTTATGTATACGCCCCACGAACGCGGGCGACATCTCTGTCACCGCGTCCTATCCGTGGCCGGTTCTGGCTTAAGTGACACGGGCACTCCTGCCTGTGCACTATGCATGGAATGCATCAGCCACGGCACAGGCAGGAGTGCCTGTGCCACTTACAGCTTGTTCATGAGGGCTTTTTCCACCACTTCCGGGTTTCGATCAATCACCGGCAAGCAGGCGCAAGGAATATTCGATTGCCGATTTTCGATTGGCGATTGGCGAACGAGGTCAAGAACAGAGCCAAGCGGCGTGTGGCAAGTGGCGCCCCACATCCGGTATCATTGGGTTCGCCTCTTGCCCAGCCAAAGGAGCTCGATGGGCTCGCGTTTGGAGAGTTGCCACAGTTCGGGGTTGCCCGTCACCAGGATGGCATTTTGCTGCCGCGCCGTTTCCACGGCAAATGCGTCCGCGTAAGAAATAGGATAGCGGCTCTTCAAGCGGGCGGCACCAAGGATCAATCTTCGATTGGGGAGAAGCGCCTGAATCGGCATCATCGCGAGGTCGGCAAGGAAGCGCTCGGCGGGCGCGGCCCCGTGGCGCTTGGCAATCAGGTAGAAAACTTCACCGACGTTGATCAGCGAGATGCTGACCGTGGCCGCGCCGCGCGCAGCCTGCTCCAGAAGTTCGCGCACTTTGGCGCGGGCGGGCTCCTCACCCTGGAGCCAGCCGATGATCGCCCAGGAGTCAAGAACGCTTGCGGTCACGCGTCAACTCCTTGCGCCGGTTGCGAGCCAGATCCCCCAGTAGATCGGAGCCCTTGAAGCGTCCTTCCCACTCCCTCCAATTCCCCGTTAGCACTTTCCGCAGGATCACCTCATCACCTTCAACTCTCACGGATAGGCAGTCGCCCTCGCCCAGGCCCAATTGATCTCGGACTTCTTTGGGAAGAGCGAGTTGTCCCCGTGAGGACACATGGGCTTTCATCATGACATCTACCTCCCGTCTTACTTTAAAATAAGACTGATATCAATTCAAGACAGATATGAAGCGGGCAGCCCCCGTGTCGCCGCGGCTGAAAGTCCGCCAATCTTAATGGTGGACGACCAGTCCTGACCGTGGGCTTTTCTCATGTCTGATGCCCTTCGCATCTCAGGACTTGTTCATTGACGGTCAGAACGGCGCTGACCGTGGTACCCGCTGCAAAACCTGCGTGATTTGTTACCGGGGCGGTTCGCGAACCGCCCCTATGAGATGCAACGGGTTCCGTCTCACGCCGCCGGCGGCCTCGCAGTACGGGGGGCGGACTGCTGAATTCCCAGCACGCCGAACTGCGCGTGGACCACGGCGATCGCGGCCATGTTGACGATCTCCTCGACTTCGGAGCCGCGCGCCAGGACGTGCACGGGCATGGACATGCCCATGAGGATCGGTCCCAGGGCTTCCGCGCCGCCCATGCGCATCATCAGCTTGTAGGCGATGTTGCCCGCCTCCAAGCTCGGAAAGACCAGCACATTGGCGTCCCCCTTGACCTTGGAGAAGGGATAATCCTCGACGACCAGTTCGGGAACGATAGCGGTATCGGCTTGCATTTCGCCATCCACGATTAACCCCTCCACTCTTTCCTTTACCAGGGCGGTGGCCTTGCGAACTTTCTCGGCCAGCGGATGCCGGGTGCTGCCGAAGTTCGAAAACGAAAGCATCGCCACGCGCGGCTCTACGTTGAACCAGCGCGCCACTTCCGCCGAGAGGATGGCGATCTCGGCGAGCTGCTCCGACGTCGGTTCGATGTTCACCGTAGTGTCAGCAAAAAAGTAAGTGTCCTTTTTGGTCACAATCACATAGAGCCCGGAAACGCGTTCGACCCCCGGGCGCGTGCGGATAATTTGTAGCGCCGGACGCACGGTATCGGGGTAGTGCTGGCTGACGCCCGCCAGGAAGCCATCGGCGTCGCCCATGTGGACCATCATGGCGCCGAAGTAGTTGCTGTTGAGCATCCACTCCTGGGCTTCCGCGCGGGTAATGCCCGAGCGCTGACGCAGCCTGAAGAATTCATTAATGTAAGTAGGAAGGCGGTTGGAGCGGGTCGGCTCAATGATTTCGACCTCCCCTTTGTCGAGGCCCAACTCCCGGAATTTGCTTTCGATCACGGCCGGCCGCCCCAGCAGAATGGGATGAGCAATGTTTTCCTCCACCAGGCGGACGCTGGCGCGGATGATCTTTTCGTGCTCGCCCTCGGAAAACACGATGCGCTTGGGCGCCGCCTTGGCGCGATAGCGAATGTTCTGCATCACGGCGTAAGTGCGGCCCAGACGCCTTTGCAGTTGCTCGCGATACTCGTCGAGGTCCACGGTGATTTGCGCCACACCACTCTGCATGGCGGCTTCCGCCACCGCCGCGGATTCCCAAATCAGCACGCGCGGGTCAAAGGGTTTGGGGATGATGTACTCCGGCCCAAATTGCAGCCGGCTGATGCCATAAGCGCGCAGCACCGAATCGGGCACGTCCTCTTTGGTGAGCGCCGCCAAAGCGCGCGTGGCCGCCAGCTTCATGGCCTCGTTGATGGCGCGCGCCCGCACGTCCAATGCGCCGCGGAAGATGAAGGGGAATCCCAAAACATTGTTGACTTGGTTCGGATAGTCGGAGCGGCCGGTGGCGATGATGACGTCGGGCCGCGCCGCCTTGGCTTCGTCGTAGCTGATTTCGGGAACGGGATTGGCCATGGCGAAGACCACGGGGTGGTCCGCCATGGAGCGGAGCATTTCCGGGGTGACGCACTTGCCGATCGAGAGGCCGACGAAAACATCCGCGTCCTTCAGGGCGTCGGCCAGCGTGCGCCGCTCGGTCTTGGCAGCGAAGCGCGCCTTGTACGGGTTCATGTTCTCTTGGCGGCCCTCGTAGACCACCCCTTTGGTGTCGCAGAGGAGAATGTTTTCGCGACGCACGCCCAGTTGAACGTAATGTTCCGCGCAGGCAATGCCCGCTGCGCCTGCACCATTCACGACGATGCGAACTTTGCCGATGTCCTTGCCCACGATTTCCACCGCATTCAGCAGCGCCGCGCCGGAAATGATGGCTGTCCCGTGCTGATCGTCGTGAAACACCGGAATCGACATCGTCTTGCGCAGGGCTTGTTCAATATAAAAGCACTCCGGCGCTTTGATGTCCTCCAGATTGATGCCGCCGAAGGTCGGCTCCAGAAGCTGGCAAAGGCGGATGACCTCTTCGGGGTTCTCGGAGTTCACTTCCAAATCGAAAACGTCGATGTCCGCGAAGCGCTTGAACAGTACGCCCTTGCCTTCCATAACCGGCTTGCCGGCCAACGGGCCAATGTTGCCGAGACCCAGGACCGCGGTGCCGTTGGAGATCACCGCCACCAGGTTCCCGCGGGCGGTGTATTCGAATCCCAACTCGGGTTTTTCGTGAATTTCCAGGCACGGCTCCGCCACGCCCGGCGTATAAGCCAAACTCAAATCCCACTGGGTGTGGCAAGGTTTGGAGGGAACAACTTCGATCTTGCCCTTCCGCCCGGAGCGGTGGTAGTCAAGCGCGTCCTGCTTGCGAATTTCCATGGCATAGCCCCCATTCGACAATCTGTACGTTATACCGGTGCCCTTTGTACACCATCGTGCGGCAAGCTTCAAGCTTTCAAAATGAGTCACGACCAAATCTCCCAGCGGCTTGCGGCTGGCCAGCCAGCGGTGTTAAGTTGATAACTTAACCTGAATTCCCGCCCGGAGGAGGGCTCGCTCCCGCAAGGATGCCCAGCCGCTGTCTGGCTCGCACTCGTCCCTCGCCCCGGCCTGACTTGCATGACCCGACGCTTTCTCACCACCACCGAAAAGAAAGGAAGGCCACACGCATGGATAACCCCGCTTTGAACCTTGGCAATGAGGATCACCTGCCAACCGTAAGTCGCAGAACTTTTTTGGAAGTGACCGCCAGCTTGTTTGCAGCTTATTCAGGAAGCGCATTGACGGGCCATGCAGGGGAGGGAGGCGTGGTTACACCGAACGCAGAGCTGAAGGAATTTGAAACCCCGCTCTGCACCCTGCGTCTCGATTCCTTGACCGGCAACCTGCGCGGCATAACCTGGAAGGATCCCAGGCTGGAGATTATTCAGGAGCCGCGTTTGGGGGAAAACTTCCGCTTGCGTTTTCCGCGCCCGGGCTATGAACCCAATTATTTTCTCAGCAGCCAGCAAAAAGTAAGCCGCATCAAGGCGCGGCCCGACGGCGTGACCTGCCACTATGATTCCCTGCGCAATGCACGCGAGGAGATCAACGTCAAGGCCGCCTATCACCTTCGCGCTGTCGAAGGCCGCTTGGAATTCTCCCTGGAAATCGAGAATTCCAGTGAGTTGCCGCTGGCAGAGGTCTTCTTCGGCATCGTCGGAGGCCAGAACGGCTTGGTCAATCGGCTGGATACGGAATCCTTGGTCCCCGGGCTGTTTTCCAACCTCGCGCCGGGCATCTTTCGCGGTTTCGCTGGGGGTTATGGTGGGGGCAATTTGGGCATTCGTTATTCCGCGCAGGGTTTCCAATACACGGGATTCAATCTACTCATGGGATGGACGGAGTTTTACAATCCTAAAGCAAACGTGGGACTTTATTATGCGTACCACGATCCCGAGCCCAGGCTCGCCGCCATCTATTATGAGCTTCGTCCCTTCACCAAAACCGCCGTGGTGGGAGACAAATGGCCGACGCCCGCCGACGTGCCCGCGGACGAGCCCGTCGGGCTCACCATGGGCTGGCTGAATTTTCCCTACGCAAGAAAGGGCACGTCCCGATTTGGCCCCGTCGCCCTCCAGGTTCACCCCGGCGATTGGCACGAGGGGAGCGCGCTCTACCGCCAATGGTTCGATCAGCACTTCCAGGTGCGGCGCCGCCCCACGTGGTTGCGAAAGGAAATGGCGTGGCAATCCGTCATCATTTCCAATTGCGAGGATCAGGTCCTTTACCGCTTCAAGGATTGGCCAAAACTGGCCGCCGACGCCAAGAAATACGACGTAACCACTTTTGAAATCCTGGGTTGGAACGTGGGCGGCATTGACCGCGGCTATCCTCAGTATACGCCCGACCCGCGCCTGGGCACGCGCGAGGAGTTTCGTCAGGCGCTGGCGGAAATCCGGCGCCTGGGAGTGCATCCGCTTCTCTTTGCCAACATCCAGGTGGCGGATACCGCCACGCCTCTCTTCAAGGAAAAGTTGTATCGATATGCTGTAAATGGAAGATGGGCTCCGGACTATCCCCTGATGGGCTGGGGAGAAGGCACCATCAGTGCCCGCCTGTCGCTGACCCGCTCGAACATGACTTTGGTCAGCCCCTCTCATCCCGAGTATCGCAAGCTACTCGTGGATCAATTCGTCGAGCGCGTCAAAGACGGCGGGCAGGGATTCCAATTTGACAAGGCGGGGATCACCTCGGGCCTGGACTTCAATCCGAACCTTCCGACCTCTCCGGACCGATCTCTGCCGGAAGGGATGCTCCTGGCATACGCGGACATCATCGCCAAAACGCGGGAGGTTTACCCAGACATTGCCATCGCTTCGGAAATGTTTTGGGACCGGGCATTTCCGTTCGTGGACGTCTCGTACGCGCGCATGAACACAATTGACATGCCCTCGCCGGCGCTTAAATACACGTTTCCCGAGTGGACTTCAACGATCTGCGCCGAGTCTCCGGGGGATATCAATGTCATGAACAACGGCATGCGTTATGGATTGGTGTGGGCCGTGCAGCCTCGCCACTACAACGACTCCATGGATGAACCGCTCACGCGGCCGCTTTCCCGATACGTGCAGGAATTGATTCGCATTCGCTCCAAATACAAGGATGTCCTCTTCTTCGGGCGTTTTCGCGATACCCTCGGCGCGGAAGTCAAGAGAGACGCAGACGTGCGGTACTCGGTTTTTGAGGGCATGGATAAGCCCGGCAAGGCGTGCGTGGTTGTAAACTTCGGCGACGAAGAGGCAACCGCCGAGGTCACCTGGCCGGGAGGGGAGGGAAGCCAGGTGGAGGTTCTGACGCCCTTTCATCCCGACACGGTCCAGACGCTACCCGCGACGGTTAAACTGTCGCCTCGTACTTGCGCGGTGATTGCGCAGAAGTGACATGCACCTTCCGACCTATGGGCCTGATTACATCCGCTGCTCTCCCATGGTCGGGTCCTGGACCTTCAGTCCCATATCGATCGAGTGCACCACTTCGTCCCACGCCGGAAGCACCCGCCCGGCATCTGCCTCCCAGAAATCGAGAGTCACGAGAGCGTGGGCGTTTGTTCCACGAACGATGGCAATCCGCGATCGCGCCGGTTTGTTTTCGTTCGGGTCAATGAAGATCTTCTCAACCCACACTATGTCTATCCCTGGACGACTCTGGCGATGCACACCATGGTTCCGAATTTCTTCACCTGACTTCCCATCCCCCAAGTGGCGAAGCAATTGATCGAGCGGGAGTAGGCTCCAATCGATCTGGGGGTGACGGAGCAGAGAAACTTCCAGACAGCAATTGTCGTCTGGTGGCTGACGATCGTAAAACTTCACCGATGGTTCCCCCAGTTCCATGACCCAGTCTTCAGGAACATCGAAGCGCAATACACCCTGGTCAAGAACAAAGATTTTGTAGCCGGGCTTGCATTTCCACGTGTGGCCTTCCTGGAGTTTCAGGACCGACTCATGAAATTCCGCCATGTTGGGATCCTCCCGTGGCAATTCCCCCCCAGCACACTCGGAGACCTTGCTCGTCAAGGGAGCAGTTATATCGCCTTCGCTGTGGTGAAGGCGAGCGCCAGCAAGGTCTTTTGCTGGACCTCGTGCGCTTTGCCGGAGCCGGTCGCCGGGCTGGGACTGGCCGAGAGCTTCACCGAGCGCACCGCGCGCGGCTTCGCCAGCCGCCGCAGGCGCGGCATGAGGAAAAACAACGCGCCCATGTTGGCAGGCTCTTCCTGCACCCACACCACCTCACGCGCTGCGGTGTGGTGATTAAGGGCTGCAACCACCTCGTTCTCCGGAAAAGGATAAAGCTGTTCGAGCGCGGCGATGGCGGTGTGCGTGTCGCCGCGCTTCTTGCGCTCCGCCCGCAGCTCGTGAACGATTTTGCCCGTGGCGATCAGGACGCGGGTGGCATCCGTCACCTCGCGGTCAGGAATCACGGGCAGGAAGCGGCCGCCGGTGAACTCCTGCAACGGTGAGGCGGCGGCCGGATGCCGCAGCATCCCTTTGGGAGTGAACACCACCAGCGGTTTGCGCCAGCGTCGCAACGCCTGCCGGCGCAACATGTGGAAGTATTGTGCTGCGGTAGTGGGCTGGCAAATCTGCACATTATCGCGCGCGCAAAGCTGCAAGAAGCGCTCCAGACGCGCGCTGGAGTGCTCCGGCCCCTGCCCCTCGTAACCGTGCGGCAGCAGCAGGACCAGCCCCGAGAGCAATCCCCACTTGTCTTCGCCCGCGGTGATGAACTGATCGATATAAACCTGCGCGCCGTTGGCGAAGTCTCCGAACTGTGCTTCCCACAGTACCAGGGTCTCGGGATAATCGCGGCTATAGCCATACTCGAAGCCCAACACCGCGGCTTCCGAAAGGGGTGAGTCGTAAACTTCAAATGCGGGCTGCTGAAGGGCCATATTCGCGAGCGGCGTATACGCGGCCTCCGTGTCGGTGTCAATCAGCGTGGCGTGCCGTTGGTTAAAAGTACCGCGGCGGCTGTCCTGGCCGGTCAAGCGCACCGGGATTCCACGCCGCAGAAGTGTGCCGTAGGCCAACAACTCCGCCGTGCCAAAATCAATCGCATGGCGGCCCTGAGTCATCTGCAC
>Ga0181527_1005481_pt1 | contig 10500 bp, 10 predicted proteins | sample PEATcosm2014_Bin_30_FD_119762 | JGI IMG/M metagenome (GOLD analysis project Ga0181527, IMG submission 119762) | Peatland microbial communities from MTU Mesocosm Facility, Houghton, MI, USA - PEATcosm2014_Bin06_60_metaG | ecosystem: Environmental > Terrestrial > Soil > Wetlands > Peat | place...
AACCCACGACGACCAGTCCCTTGGAAGACGCCAGGGCCAGAATTGCTTCGGGCTCAACACCGCCGTGGACCACGGCCACTCGCGGACTGACCCGGAGCACGTCGAGGCCGAATTCGTTGGTCGCGGCGTTCGTGTTCACAGCAATCTTCTCCGTCTCCGCGCCGTCCGCCGCCTTCTTTGTCTCTCCGGTCGGACTGGCCGCGAAACACAGTGTAATTGGCAGGGAAGCGACAAGAAGAAAAACTGACACCGCGCGCAGATTGCGTTTCTGCAGACGGCAGAAGGTTCCTGACGTTAATTCAGCGTAACTCAGATTCATGGTGGCCATTGTGAATTCACCTGTTTGATTTGTGACTGCACTATCGACGTGTGATACACCGGAAAGTGAGCATTCTCCGGCAAAGCTGGAGAATGCTCACTCCTACTCGACGCTGGCCGGGCTGGAGCCGTCGGGCGCGTGAACAATGCGCATCAGCACGCCGCGATCCATCCAGATCAGGCAGCAATCCTCGCAGGAGCTGATCACCGCGTTGCCGGGACCGGCATAGAAGTGTGTGTCCATCGGGTGATGGCACTGCGGGCAGTTCATCTTGCGCTGCAAATCTTCTTTGTCGGGCGCGGCCGGAGCAGCTCCGCTTCCCTGCCCTGCCCGTAACTCATCGATCAGCCCTTCCAGCGCCCCCATGGCAACCATCATCCCTCCGCATTTTTTGCAGTAGATCATCGGGCACTTGGCGAGGACGGCGCGCACCAGAGGAACGTTGCACAGCGGGCAATACTGATCGCACGGGTCATCGAGAACGCGCACGCCGTCGTCGTTCTTCTCCGGAAAATAGACGCTCTGGCAGTAGTCGCACTTGTAGCTCTGCATATCCGGCTTGAGCCGCATGGGAGCGCCGCAGGAGGGACAGTTCATTGGGGTTTTCCACACTCCGGACAGAATTTTGCAGCTTGAGGGATGGTAACTCCGCACTCGATGCAGAACTTGCTTGCGCCAGCCGCTGTAGCTGGAGTACTGGCGGTAGCTCCAATCAGTACCGGAGCGCCAGCCATCGGCTGCGCCGGAGCACCCATTGACGGCCTGAGAGCGTTGGAGAGCACCTGCGCGACCGCAGCGCCCGCGCCCAGACCCATGCCCATGCCCGCTGCGCCGCTGGTGTTGGCCGCCGAGAGGTCCAGCGACTCCGCCGCCGCGTAGAGCGTGTAGCGGCCCAGATCGCCAACCATGTTCATGCCGACGCGCTGGTCGAAGACCTTTTGCAGCTCTTCGGGCAACGAGACGTTTTCGACAACGAACTTGTCCAGTCCCAGGCCGAGAGCGGAGAAGGCAGGCTTGATCTGCCCGGCAATCTTTTGACCAAGAACGGTATGATTGGCGGCCATGTCGAGGAAGGAGAGATCGCTGGTGGCAAAGCTCTCAGTGGTACAGCTGACGATGGTCTCGCGCAACTGGCCTTCCAGCTCGGCGGCGAGGTAATGGCCGCGGGTGCCGCTGATCTGGTTGAAGAAGACGCGCGGATCGGCGATACGATAGGAGTAGATGCCGTAGCAGCGCAGGCGCACCGCGCCGAACTCCTTGTCGCGGATGGTGATGGGCGTGGCCGTGCCCCACTTCTGGTCGATCTGCAGGCGCGTGGAGAAGAAGTAGACCTCGGACTTGAAGGGCGACTCGAAGGCCTTGTCCCAGTTCATCAGATCGGTGAGCAGAGGGAGATTGCGGGTATTGAGCGTGTGCAGGCCGGGGCCGAAGACATCGGCAATTTTGCCTTCGTTGACGAAGGCGGCCATCTGCGACTCGCTCACGGTCAGCTTGCCGCCGTTTTCAATCTCCAGGTCGCGCATGGGATAGCGATAGGCGAGAATGCCGTCCGCCGGTTCATTCCATTCAATGACAGAAATAAATTGCTTGGCTAGAAAATCTCCAAAGGTCATAATTATTCTCCGCCAGAAATATAACATAGGCGACGGCTTGTGCGTCTCGTGGAGAGTGAGGATGGATTCCAGTAAGGTGACAATTGAATTGCGAAACAATCATCAAGTGAGGAAGTGAAATAGTGAAATAGTGAAAAACCCGCGCTTTTCAGACTTCACTCTTCACTTCTTCACTTTTTCACTATCAAACAGTCACGATACTAGCTGTTGATCGCCTCAGCCATTTCTTGCAGAATCGCTTCGGCTGCGTCGGCCGGGTCGGGCGCCTGGGTAATGGGGCGGCCGACGACCAAGTAGCTTGCGCCCTGGTGAAGAGCTTCGGCGGGGGTGGCAATACGCTTCTGGTCCCCGGTAGCGGCTCCTGCGGGGCGAATGCCGGGGACAACCAGCACGCCCCCCGGCCCGGTAAGCGCGCGCAGACTGGCAACCTCCAGCGGTGAGCAGACAAAGCCGCGAATCCCGGCTCCGAGACCCATGCGGGCCAGCAGATCCACCTGTTCGGCGGGTGAGCGGTTGAGGCCGACGGCGTTCAGTTGGGCCTGATCCATGCTGGTGAGCACGGTAACAGCAAGCAATTCCGGCGGGTCGTCAACCCCGTCCAGCGCGACCCGCGCGGCGGAGAACATGGCCGGGCCGCCAGAGGCGTGCAGGGTCAACATTTTTACGCCCAGAGCGGTGGCAGAGCGCACCGCCCCGGCCGCGGTGTTGGGAATGTCGTAGAGCTTGAGATCCAGGAAGACGGAGTGGCCGCGCGCCACCAGCAGTTCCACGAAGGCCGGACCGGCGGCGACGAACAACTCCAGCCCCACCTTGAACCACTGGCAGCTCTTCTCCACCTGGCCCACCAGCTCAGCCGCGGAGGCCGCATCGGGTACGTCGAGGGCCACGATCAGGCGCTTGCGTGCCTCTTCAACGAAGTCCACTTCGGGAGGCCGGGCGGAAGCAAAGCTGGGATTCAGCCGTTCGGGGATGGGCATGGCTTCATTCTAAAGCATTTTCCTATTGGTTTAGAATTCAGCGTGGACCGGGAGGTCCACGCGACAGCCGGCCAGGAGGCCGGCGCTACAGTTTCATTCCCCGTGGGTCGGCGAAAGCCGGTGTGCGGCTATTACCATGAACTCAATGGCGAACGAGGGGGAAATTTCCTTTGAAGATCGTTTCGGGCTGGATAAGTATCTGCGGGTTTGTGTTGCTGGCGGCATCCAGCCTGTGCTGGGGCACCTCGGTGCATACCAATCCGCTGAACCGCGATCCGCTTGTGCGAGAGGCTTATCAACACTTCTACAACCTCGACTATCCGGGCGCCGTCGAGCGCTTTGATCGATTTCATGCGGCCCATTCCGGCGATCCTCAGGCCACCACGCTCTTGCTCAACGCCGTGATCTTTCAGGAACTCTACCGGCTCGATATGCTGGACACGACCTTCTACGCTAACGACGGCTTTTTGACTGGCCGCCACGCGACCGAGGAGGACCCCAAGACCCGCGACCGCATCCTGGGACTGGCCGACGAGGCCGTCCTCGAGGCCGACGGGAGGCTCAGCCGCAACCCTAACGACATCGACGCCCTGTACGCCCGTGGCTGGGCGCGCAGCCTCAAATGCACCTATATCGCCATGGTCGAGCGGGCGTATGGCACCGGCTTCCGGCTGGCCACCAAGGCCCGGGACGACGAAGAGCGCGTACTGCAACTGGACCCGGAGTATGTGGACGCCAAACTGGTGGCGGGGGTCTACGAATACGTGGTGGGAGCGCTGCCCTGGCCCTTCAAGGTGCTGATCGGATTTGCCGGGATTACCGGCTCGAAGACCCGGGGCATGGAGTTGCTGAACGACGCCGGCAATCGCGGCGTAATGACCAGCATCGAGGCGCGCACCGTGATCGCCCTGTTTCTACGCCGCGAGGCCCGGTACAAGGAGGCGATCCAGGTGGTGCGCGGCCTCAAGATCTTGTATCCACACGACTTCCTCTTCTGCCTGGAGGAAGCCAACCTGCGCAAGGATGCCGGAGAGGGCATGGCCGCGGTCGAGGCTTACCGGGAAATCGTCGCCAACGCTGCCCGCCCGGGCTATTTTGCCGAGGCGCGGCTGGAGCTGGCCTACTTTGGCCTGGGCGACGCGCTGCGCGGCCAGCGACACTTCGGCGAGGCGGCGCAGGCCTACGAGAAGGCAGCCTGGACAACAAACATTGGCCCGGAACTCAAGATTCGCTCGCTGTTGGCCGCCGGCGAGTGCCGCGACATGAACGGCGAGCGTGACCTGGCGCTCAAGGACTACCAGATGGCCATTGACGCCGGCCCCAACACCTCCCGCGCCGACACCGCGCGCAAACGCCTGCGCACTCCTTACCGAGGTGTGTGACGGCCAGTTCTGAGGCGATTTTCGTTCTGCGCCCAATAGGCTGCGATGGACGGGTAAACTCAGGAAGACCACCGTGGTTACGATTGTTCCTGTTCGTGTGCAATTTTTCTATTGATTTTTGGATAAAAAATCCGTAAAATAGTTAATGTAATAATTCGCCTGGACCCGCAGTATCCTCCCGCCCGTGGCCCAGGAGTTGCTGGTATCTCAACCTTTAGAGGATCCCAAATCGATGGCAAAGCGTCGTGGAAATCCGAATTGGGGCAAGCCGGAGCCCATTGGCCCGGTTGTGCCCACCGTTACCTCATTCGAGCAGATCGTCAAGGAGTTCAAACTCAGCCCGGATCAATATATCCGCTCCACCCGCCTTCGCGAGTGGGCTCGCCGCAACAAAAACTCCAAGTACATTCCCGAGGCGCTTCTGGAAGCCTGGGGCTTTGAGATTGAGTCGGCGTTGTAAGCCTTTTTGCTGTTTGGTTCTAGAAGAGCGCCGCCTTCGAGCGGCGCTCTTTGCTGTCCTGGGGCTGATCGCGGCCCTTCTATAACAAGCCAATCGACTCGACCGAGATGGCTCGACAACTTGATTGCCGCGTGCTGGCACATGTTGGCCTGTCGCAGGCAGGGGGTATATGTTTGGAAGGCGGAGGAGTAGTGGTTGGCAATGGACGCCGAGCGCACACGCGCGTTTCTCCGATCTCTGCCGCTGGTGGTGGAGACGGCCACCGATACGACGCGGTGGGGCGACAAGCTGGTCTTCCGGATTGGAGAGCAAGCTGCTGGAGGAACGATATTCTCCCAGATTGACTTTGAAGAGGATGGGCGGGCGATTCTCTCCTTTGCCGCCGGTCCGGAAGGTTTTCGCGAGTTGATCGAGCGGGAGGGTGTGATCCCGGCGCCATACCGGGCGCGTATGCATTGGGTGGCGCTGATGCGCTGGGATGCAATTGGTGATTCTGAGTTGAAAGAATTGCTGCGCGACGCCATAGCGATAACCTTTGCCAAGCTGCCCAAGCACACCCGCGATCTGCTGACGCCGGGCGGTAGACGATGAACGCGGCTCTGCCCGCCGGAAGCGACTAATTTGACAATTACCCCGTGGTCAGTGAATACTGCTTTTATGCTGAATGCAGGCAAATACGGAATTGGGGCCATGTGTATGTGTATGTGCATGGGGTGCGGACCCGTCCGTTTGGCTTGCGAGAGGCAGATGCGCTAAGCGCAACCGATCTTGAAGTCACACGGCCCGGTCCGAAGAGGATTGGGCCGTTTTGTATGTGGGAAGAGCCCGAACCGCAGGTCCTTCGACTCCGTTTGTCGCAAAAAGCGCGTCAAACTACGCTCAGGATGACAGAGTTTTTAGTGAGTTCAGGAATTCCCACCCTAGCCGCAAAAACAAGTACGCGGCGAGGGTGGGGCACCCAGCGTGTGGAGTTCATCGTATCCCACCCAGTAGTCACGGAATGATTGAATAACCTCAGAAGGAGAACGTAATGTCCGAAGCGAAGCAGCACCTTGCCACCCTTGCCGTTCATGCCGGTCAAACCCCTGACCCCACTACCGGCTCGCGCGCCGTGCCCATCTATCAAACCACTTCTTATGTCTTCCAGGATTCCGACCATGCGGGGCGGCTCTTTGGGCTCAAGGAATTCGGCAACATCTACACCCGCATCATGAACCCTACCAACGACGTGCTGGAGAAGCGCGTGGCGGCTCTGGAGGGCGGAGTGGCGGCGCTGGCCGTGGCCTCAGGACAGGCGGCGGAGACGCTGGTGGCCACGACGCTGGCCTCGGCTGGGGAAGAGATAATTTCCACGACCTCACTTTACGGCGGCACCTATAATCTCTTCCACTACACGCTGCCCAAGCTGGGGATTACCGTCAAGTTTGTCGATGCGGACGATTTCGATGGAGTACGCGCGCTGATCAACGACAAGACGCGGGCAATTTACACCGAGACGCTGGGCAACCCCAAGCTGGATATAGCCGACATCGAGACGTTGGCCGCCATCGCCCACGAGCATAAGCTGCCGCTGGTGATCGACAACACCTCTGCCTCGCCGGCGCTGATCCGGCCCATCGAGTGGGGCGCGGACATTGTGGTCAACTCCGCAACCAAGTTTCTGGGCGGCCACGGCACCTCGATCGGCGGCGTGATCGTGGACGCGGGCAAATTCGACTGGGCCGCTTCCGGGCGCTAAGGAGTTCACCACGCCGGACCCGTCGTACCACGGCCTGGTCTACACCGAGGCCTTCGGGCCTCTGGCCTTCATTCTCAAGGCGCGGGTGCAAGGGCTGAGGGACACTGGCGCGGCGCTCTCGCCCTTCAATGCGTTTCTTTTGCTGCAAGGGATCGAAACGCTACACCTGCGGCTACAACGCCACTCCGAGAACGCGCTGGCCGTGGCCAGGCACTTGGAAAAGCATCCCGGCGTCGCGTGGGTCAACTATCCCGGCCTGGAATCCAGCCAGTATTTTGAGCGGGCGAAGAAGTACCTGCCTGACGGCAAGGGCGGACTGGTCACTTTCGGCATCAAGGGCGGCTACGAGGCGGGCAAGACGCTGATCAACTCACTGAAGCTGTTTTCGCTGCTGGCCAACATCGGGGACGCCAAGTCGCTGGTGATTCATCCCGCCTCGACGACGCACGCGCAACTCTCGCCGGCCGAGCAGGCCGATACCGGCGTGACTCCGGAGTTGGTGCGGCTCTCGGTGGGCATCGAGGATATCCGCGATCTGATCGCCGATCTGGACCAGGCGATTCTGGCGGCCAATGGAGAGAGTGCGGCATGAAGAGCGCGGGGGACGGTGCGTGTAGCACAATAGGAATCATGAGTGAAACACGAGCCGGCACGGGAAGCTCGCCGCCCGCGAAGCCTTTTCTTGCGCCTACCTACGAAGGCGACTTTGTGCTGGACGAGCCACTGTTGCTGGAGTGCGGCCGCGCGCTGGCCGGCGTAACGCTGCATTACGCCGTTTATGGCCGGCTGAACGCGGCCAAAGACAACGCCGTGCTGGTCTGCCATGCGCTGACCGGCTCGGCGCTGGTGGGTTCCTGGTGGCCGGAGATCTTCGCCCCCGGCGCAGTGCTCGCGCTGGATCACGACTTTGTGATCTGCATCAATATGCTGGGTTCCTGTTACGGCTCCACGGGCCCCGGCTCTGTGAACCCGGAAACCGGCAGTATCTACGGCCCTGACTTTCCGCTGGTTTCCATTCGCGACAATGTACGCGCGCAGGCCAAACTGCTGGACTCGCTGGGCATCCGGCGGCTGCGGCTGGTTCTGGGCGGTTCCATCGGCGGCATGCAGGCGCTGGATTGGACCATCCATGCCCCCCAACGGGTCGAGCGAGCGCTCATCATAGGCGTGACACCGCTTTCCGCCATGGGGCTGGCGCTCAACCACTTGCAGCGTCAGGCTATTCTGCGCGACCCGGAGTGGAAGGGTGGCCGCTATCGGCCGCAGCGCCCTCCACGCCATGGGTTGGCCTTTGCGCGCCAGATCGCCATGCTCAGCTACAAATCCTCGGAGCTTTTTGACGAGCGTTTTGGGCGTAAGCCGAACCGCAACGGGGAGGATCCGTGGGAGGCGGACACGCAGCAAGGCGGCCTCGGCCTCATTGGCGGGCGCTTCGACATCGCCGGCTACCTTGACCACCAGGGGGAGCGCTTCATCGACCGCTTTGACGCCAACTCCTATCTGGCCATTCTGCGCACCATGGATATTTGGGATCCGCAGCGAGGATGCTCCTCGGCAGCCGAGGCCTTTGGCGGGATTCGCGCCCGCCTCAGCTTTGTCGGCATCAGCTCCGACTGGCTCTTTCCTCCCCAGGATGTGCGCGACTTTGCCTATACCATTCGCGCGGCCGGCGTTCAGGCCGATTACCGGGAGATGACCAGCGCCCACGGCCATGACGCCTTTCTGGCCGAACAGGCTGAACTGGTTAGGCTGCTGCAATGAAGACAGGGAATAGGGAATAGGGAACAGTTTTGCCCTCATTGGCGTCTAAATCGTTATGCATTGGAAAAAACCTCCATTCCGATGGATATGGGAGCTGGGATCGGGGATCAGAAGGCCGTTTTTCGCCTTCGGTGAGCCCCGGTCCGGCTATAAAAGCTCCCTATTCCCTATTCTCTATTCCCTATTCCCTGTTTTTTTTACAACTTCTCTTGTCACAAAGGGCCTAGCTTTCTATAATCCATCCAACACCGCCTTGAAAGCCGTGGTATCGTTGAATCGATGCCACGGTGTTCGACCGCCCCACAGAGCGGTTGCGCATTCCGTGAGCGAGTGCTTGAACATTGATCTCCATTTCGCAGTTCCCAGGAGTACTAAATGAAGAAGTTAGTTTTCGCGTCTGTGTTGGCATTGGCGAGCGTAAGCCTCCTTTCCGCGCCCATGCTTCGAGCCCAGGATTCCATCGTCATCAAGGATCCGGCAGAGTTCAACACCTATCAAATTGCCACATCGCAGGCCGATCCAAAAGCCAAGGCCGCGGCTTTGGAGAGCTTTCTGACGGCTTACCCGCAGAGCGTCGTCAAGAACTCTGTGCTCGACTCGCTGATCGATACCTACCAGGGTCTGCAAGATGCCGACAAGACGCTCGGCGCGGCCAGCCGCTTGCTTCAGGTGGACCCCGGCAACATGAAGGCCATTTTCTTGTCGGTCATCATCAAGAAGGGCCAGTGCGCCAAGACCCAGGATGCGCAGACCTGCGACGATGCTGGGCTGCTCGCCGGGAAGGGTCTATCGGCTGTCAAGCCTGCCGCTACATCCGACGCTGACTGGAAGAAGCTGATCAGTGGAACCTATCCGACCTTTCACTCGGCGATCGCTTTGGACGACATTGTCTCCAAGAAAGACATCAAGGGCGGAATCTCCGAATACCGCACCGAACTGATGCTTTATCCGCCCGAGCAGACCACCGCCTGGCCCTCGCAGGGACTGTGGGATACGCTGCAACTGGCGGAAGCCTACACCAAATCGGATAGCCCCGATCACCTGGTGCAGGCGGTCTGGTTCTATGCGCGCGCATGGAACTACGCCACTCCGATCAAGGCCCAGATTGAAAAAAAGATGAACTACTACTACCAGAAGTACCACGGCAATCTGGACGGCTTGAGTGATGTGAAAACGCAGGCAGCGGCTACGCTCTTCCCATCAGGAACTTTTGTGATCTCCGCCGCGCCGACTCCTGCCGAGCTTGCCCACAAGGCGATTGTGGAAACTCCCAACCTGGGTGGCATGAACCTCGGCGACGCCGAGTACGTCCTGGCTAACGGCGTCAAGGAGGACGCCGACAAGCTGTGGGCCGCGCTGCAGAATCAGGTTACGCCGGTCCCGGGAGTTGTCATCGAAGCCAGCGCATCGGTGATCAAGGTTGCCGTGACCCAGGATGCCAAGGATAACAAGATTGCCGACTTCATCGTCAATCTGAAGAAGCCCTTGGCAGAGAAGGATATTCCCGCGGTTGGCTTTGAGTACAAGATTCCGCCGGCGACTGCGCTAGTTGGAACCTATGACACCTTCACCCAGGTTCCAGCCACGGCGACTTTGGCGCAAACAGCACAAATCGTGCTGCGCGACGGAGATATCCAGTCGGAGAAGAAGAAGCCTGCCGTCCCGGCGCACAAACCGGCAGCCGGGCACAAGCCGGCAGCGCATTGATTGCTGTACGGGTCGGCTGAACTCTGATCCATTGCTCGCCGCCGGGACTGGCAAGCTCCGGTGCGTGCTACTATCCTCCTGGGCCACAAGGGCAGCCTGCATCAGGCTGCCCTTTTTCTGTTTACCCATACCCTCGACCAAAGGTCTGCCCCACGCAGTGGTGGTAGGCTCAAGGCAGCATGGAAGGATTCAGAATCCTCCCCGACGGGCACCCAGGTGATGTCAGCTAGTGGCGGCGCCGCGATTATATTTACCGACGTGTCGGCGATTCCACGGCCGATGCAATGGACCATGACCTTCGACGGTATAGGCAAGCTGCGGAAGGCCACGCATGCAGCGACGCCAATATCGAGAGAAAAGGTAGTTCAGAAAACTCCAGTCGAGGTCCAGGGTCAACTCGTCCAGCAGCGGCACTAGCCCTGAGGGAGGTTTTTCCCCTCCTGTGAGCGATAAGCGAGCGATTGGTCCCACCGCAGGTGGCCGCTTCGTTGTATACTCCAACCCGTATGCAAGTTTTTGTGATCCTTCCCGCCGCGGGGCTGG
>Ga0181527_1005485_pt1 | contig 10497 bp, 5 predicted proteins | sample PEATcosm2014_Bin_30_FD_119762 | JGI IMG/M metagenome (GOLD analysis project Ga0181527, IMG submission 119762) | Peatland microbial communities from MTU Mesocosm Facility, Houghton, MI, USA - PEATcosm2014_Bin06_60_metaG | ecosystem: Environmental > Terrestrial > Soil > Wetlands > Peat | place...
CCGCCGGTCGTATTGATGCCGATCAAGCCGTTGCCGCTGGTGGTGGCGCTGATGCCCGTTCCCGCCGTCACCGGTCCGCCCGTAGCGATGCTGACGTTGCCCGAGGTGGGATCGACCAGAATGCCGGTGAACCCGCCGCCGCCAGCGTTCACCGCGCCCGCCGTCGTGATCGTGATCGCCCCGGTCCCCGTGGTGGAGTCCGCAACGATGCCGTTATTGTGACCCGTCACCGCGCCGGCGGCGATGCTGATGGCGCCGTTACCCGCCGTCGCATCGATGGCATCGGCTGTCGTGCCCGTCACCAGACCGCCGGTCGAGTTGATGAAGATCGCCCCGCTGCCGGTCGTCGTGGCGCTGATGCCGGTTCCCGCGCTCACCAGTCCGCCGCTGGCGATGCTGACCGTCCCGGGGGTGGAATTCACAAGGATGCCGGTGAAGCCCGTGCCACCGGCGTTCACCGCGCCCGCCGTCGTGATCGTGACCGAGCCGGACGTCGTGGTCGCATCGATGCCGTTGTGCGTGCCTGTCACCGCCCCGGTAGCGATGCTGATCGCGCCGTTGGCGGTTGTCGCGTCGATGGCGTCGGCCGCCGTGCCCGTCACCAAACCGCCGGTCGAGTTGATCGTCACGTTGCCGCTGCCCGCCGCAGCCCCACCGATACCAAACGTGCCACTGACCGGGCCGCCAGCCGTTACTACCACGTTGCCATTGCCACCGGATTGCGACGCTACGATGCCAGCGCCAGTCGTGCCGGTCACCGCTCCGGTCGTCGTCACCGAAATCGCGCCGCCGCCGGTCGTAACCGCATAGATGCCAGTGACCGTGCCCGTCACCGCCCCGGTGGCGATGCTGATCGCACCGTTGGCACTTGTCACGTTGATAGCGTCACCAAACGTGCCCGTCACCAAGCCGCCGGTGGAGTCGATCGTCACCGCGCCGTTGCCGGCCGCGTTTGCATGAATACCGATGCCGGCCGTGACCGCGCCGCCAGTGCTCACGCTGACGCCGCCGTTGCCGCCGGCCTGCACCGCGTTGATGCCGATGCCGCCAGCGCCGATGCCGCCATCGACGGTACTGCCGGCCGCCGTTTGCACGGTCACGCCGCCGCCGCTGGACGTGGTCGCATTGATCGCAGTCACCCCGGCCGTGGTCGCCTTCACCGAGCCGGAATCGACCGCGATCTTGCCCAACACCGCGGTCGCATTAATGCCGTTGCCCACCACGCCGGTCACCAAGCCGCCGGTCGTATTGATGCTCACGTTCGCGTCGAAAAGCGCCGTGGCAGAGATGCCGGTTCCGCCATTGACCGGTCCGCCCGTGCTGATCGAGATATTGCCGCTGGTAATGCCCGCCGTGACCTGGGTGGCGACGATGCCGTAATTGGTGGCCGCCCCCGTCGCGCCATTCACGCTGTCGGTGGTCGTGATCGTGATCGAGCCGTTGTTGGTCGTGCCGGTGGTGGTGGCCTCGATGCCGTTGGTGGCGCCGGTCACCGACGCGGTGATGATGCTGATCGCGCCGTTCACCGTGGTGGCCTGGATGCCGTCGCCGGTCGTGCCCGTGACCAGGCCGCCGCGCGAATCGATATCGACCGCGGCGCCGCCGACCGCATTGGCCTGGATGCCGATGGTGCCCGTCACCGGGCCGTCAGGTCCGTTGGTGGTGGTGATCTGAATGTTGCCGTTTGCGGTCGTCCCGGTCTGCTGGGCCAGAATGCCGACCCCGCCATTCGCCAGAACTGCGCCGCTGGCCGCGATGGTGATGCCGCCGGCGCCGCTCCCGGTGTCGGCCGTTTCCGCCTGGATGCCGTTGGTCCCGCCGGTCACCTGCCCGGCGTTGATGGTGATCTGGCCGGCGCCGCCTGTCGCCGAAATGCCGTCACCGTGGCTGCCCGTTACCGCTCCGGTCACATTGACCGTGGTCGTGCCGGCACCGGTCGCTGAAGTTAAGATGCCGGTATAACCCGACACCGTGCTGCCCGCCGTCACCGAGACGTTCCCGCTGGTGCCGCCGCCGGCGGAAATGCCAGCGGTTGCGGGCGTAACACTGCTCCCCGACACCGCGCCGGTGGCCGCGATCGTGACATTGCCGGTGAGCGAGACTGCAAGGATACCGTCGCCGCCGGTGCCCGTCACCGTCGCGGCGGAAATGTTGATCGGGCCGCTGCCGCTGGCCGCGCTGATACCATTGACAAGGCCGGAGACCGACGCCAGGGACAGCGAGACGAAGCCGGTGGCCGAAGCGGCATCGACACCGTCCAGAGTCTTGCCGGTGACGGTGCCCGCCGCAGAGACGGTGACGTTGCCGCTGCTCGTTGCATATGCGGCGATCCCGGTGCCGCCTTGCACGGTGCCGCCCGCGGTCACCTGCACATTCCCGCTGGTGCCGGTTGCCGAAGTCGCCCCGCCTGCGAGGATGCCGAAATCGGCGGGAAGTGAGCCGCCGCTGACATTCCCGGTGGCCGAGACCGTCACCGAGCCCGAACTCGAGGTTGCCTTGATGCCGTCGCTGCTGCCCGTCACTCCGGCGGCGGCGACGCTGACCGCGCCGCTGGCGCTCGACGCGTCGATGCCGTCTCCGGCGGCGCCCGTCACGTCTCCGGCCGCCGCATTGACCGTCACCGTGCCCTTGCCTGCCGCGGACGCATTGATGCCGGTGTCGGCACTGACCGTGTCGCCCGTCGTCACCATGACGTTGCCGTCACCGCCGGCTTGCGTCGCGATAATGCCGGTTCCCCCGGCGCCGCCTTTCACCGGCCCGATGGTCAGCACGGTCACCGAGCCGCCGCCAGTGGTGGCGGCGGCGATGCCGTTGACGGTGCCGGTCACGTCGGTGGTGGAGATCGAGATGTTGCCGGATGTCGCCCCGGCATTGATGCCCGCGGTGTCGCCCTTCACGGCGCCCAGATGCGTGTCGATGAAGATATTGCCGGTGGTCGAAGTCGCATTGATTGCGGCGGCGGTGGCGCTCGATACCGAAAGGTCGTTATTCGTGGGAGCGGTCACCCCGGTGACGATGTTGATGGCGCCCGTCGTGCTCGTGGCATTGATGCCGTAGGCGTTGGCGTTGATCGTTCCGGCCACATTGATCGAGGTCGCGCCGGCGCCCGAATTGGTGACGATGCCGCCGAGCGGAGCCGTGACGTTGCCGTTTTGCGAGCCGCCGTTGGTGCCTTGATTGATGACAGACCCGACGATGGTGGTGATGTTGACGGCACCGCCGCCGGTTGTCGTCGCCTGGATGCCGATGTCGTTGGCGGTAATGCTGCCGTTGGTGCCGACGCTGATGTTCACGCCGCCGGCGCCGCCGGTCACGCTCGTGCCGATATCGGTCGGATCGATCGAGCCGTTGATGCCGACGACCACGGCGCCGCTGGTGCTGGCAGAGATGCCCTTGCTGCCGCTGCCAGTGATGGCGCTTTCGGCGTCGAAGAGAACGTTGATCGCGCCGCCGGAGCTGCTGCTGGCCGAAATGCCGGTGCCGCCCGAGCCCGTGGCAATGGATGTATTGCCGGTGATATCGATGCCGATGACGCCGGTGGTCGAGGTCGAGGAAATGTTGGTGCCCGAGCCGGTTACGGTCAAAGCGCCGCCGGCGAGGAAGATATTGGTCGCTCCGGTGGCGGCGGTGGTCTGGATCGCGTTGGAGCCCGAGACGGTTGCACTCGCCGGCGATCCCTTAGAACCGATCGCGATGCTGCCGCTGCCGGTGTTGGACATCGTGACGCCGCCGGTGACGTTCAAGCTGTCGAACAGCAACACGCTGCCGCCCGAGCCGGTCACCCCGAGGCCGCCGCTGACCGAACTACTGCCCTGCTGGTCGACCGTAATCGACTGGCCGCCGGTGGTCTGGAACGTGAGACCGCCGCCGCTGATGGTCGCGCCCGCGTTGATCTGGGCGTTGATCGTCTGGTTGTAGCTGTAGGTGCTGGCGGTCGAATCGATCACGCCCGCAAGGGTGAGGTTATCGTTCACGGTTACCCCTAAAGGGGGAATCGCGTCGCCAGCATCGTCCGTGCCGGGGTCGGTTTGGCCGGTGCCGGTTTCTGAGATGATATGGGTCGAGGCATAGCCGTCGCCGTTGCCGCCGTTGTGCGTGCCGGCGGTCGAGGTGCTGGTGCAAGCGATTTCTTCCGCACCGGAGCCGTTGATCACCTGGGCTGCGTAGCAATCCGCGTAGGCGCTCTGCGGGTTTGCCGCCAGCATCAGGGCAAAGACGCCGCCGGTAAGCGCGGACCCCGACAGTAGATTCCGCCGGAACGACTTGGGTTGCGACGACTTGAGTTGCCCGTCCGCACGCAACTCGGCGTGCAGAATCTTGCTCAGCCCGATCATGTGCCCCGTGCCCCCGCCTAGAACGGCTAACGCCGTTGCCCCCTTAAATCGATTCCGCGAAACCAATGCACCACGTAATGACGAATCGCTTCCCCACGCGCGATCACACCACGGAACGAGTACGTACTAATAAGTACAGACTCGCCACGGCGTGGCAATTCTCAGCGGTTCCGAATTGCGGGGATGCAGCACGGTATTTTTGATGTGTGGCATGGAAACAACAAGACGCCGCGTCGACTGTTCGGATTTGTTGATTTTTTTGAATGGCGCGGCGGAGAAAACGTCAATAATTCGAGAACGTTATTTTGTTTGTCTGATGCTGAATCCGGCGACGAAACCGCAACCGAACAATCAGATTGTAACAACCGTTGGGTGGCGGATTTTGCTAGAATCTTACAATTAGAGGTAGACCTTTTTCATGAAAACCTCCACAGAGAGCATAGAAGAGTATCCATATACCGTTTCCCGAGTGCGTTAACCGGGCGAGCCGCGAAAGCGCTGCACGACGATAAGACCGGATCGTCGTGGGCTTCGGATGTCCTTGATTAAGCGACGATCGGGCTGCGAGCGAGCTGCCTTGCGCCTGCGTTTCGGCGGTGGTTCAATTGCAGCGGCTGTGAGTTTCCACTTGGTGGCGGTGCTGGACAAAACCCGAGCGATCGACTTGTTTGACGGCGGCGCGGCGGGCCAAATCCGCGGCGCAAGTCTGTGCGCCTAATTCAGTGAGCGTGGTTCAGTGAGCATTGCCCGGCTGGCAACCGTGTTGGTGGTGGCGCCGTCGCTGGCGGTTGGCCTCCTTGGCTGCTCGCGCGGCGACCGCGACAACCCGGATGCTTGGTACAACAAGACCGTCATCGAGAACTTTGCCGGGCGCTCAAATCCGCAGCCGGATCCTCGCACCCAGCAGCCGCTTCTCACCGACTCGGCCGCGGCGCCGATGGGCACGGTGCAGCCTGGCACGGTGCAGCCTGGCATGGTGCAGCCTGGCATAGCGCAACCCGGCTCGATGCAGCCTGGCATTACGCAACCAGGCGTGGTGCAGCCGGCAGCGCTACAGGCCGGCGGGGTGCTGCCGACCGAGCTTTATCGCTCCGAGAGCAGTTGCGGCTCGATGGTGTCTGGACCAGGATCCGCCGGACTGGCGAGCGAGATCGCGCTCGATATGACCGAATGCGACGTCGCCCGCCGCGCCGGCGTGCCCGACAAGGTCGAGCTTGCCGCCATGCCCAACGGCGCGCGCGCGCTCACGCTGTCCTATCTGCGCAGCGCTCGCCCGCACGTCTATCATTTTGCGTCCGGCCGCCTGTATTCGATCGAAAACCTTCCCGAATCGGCGCGGGGCAAACCATCGCAGTCGAGCCTGTCGGCGCGGCCGGCGCGATACTGAAACATCCCCTTGAAAATGAGCCTGCGCCAGTTTTGCGGCCACCGTTTCGATCGGATCACAGCGCAAACGACGCGGTCGAACAAGCGCGCCCTTGCTGCCGTGATCGCGGCCCTCCTCTGTCTTGCGGCGGGGAAAGCCGTCGCGGAGGACGCGGCCCGATGGCGCCGGCAGCAATGGCTCATCCCATCGCCCGAAGCTAAGGTCGAAATGCGAACCGCGGCGCTCTTGCCGTCCGGCCGCGGACCCTTTCCGCTCGCGGTGATCAATCACGGCACGACGGAGAACGAGGAAGAGCGCGCGCAATATCCCGCGCCGCAGTTCGACGTCGTCGCCTCCTGGCTGATCGCGCATGGCTATGCGGTCGTGTTGCCGCAGCGACCGGGTCACGGCGAGACCGGCGGGCCTTACCTGGAATCAACCGAAAGTTGTGATCATGCCCGTTATGCGGAGGCCGGATATGGGGCCGCCGACAGCATCCAAACGGCGATCGACTATGCGCTGCGCCAACCGATTGCGAAGCAGGAACGCGTCCTCGTCGTCGGCAATTCGGCGGGCGCGTGGGGCGCGCTGGCGCTGGCGAGCCGCGGCGCGAATTCGATCGCCGGCGTCATCAATTTTTCCGGCGGCCTGGGCGGGCATTCCTACGGGGATGCGAACCGAAACTGCGCACCGGACCGCCTCATCGACGCGGCGGCAACCTACGGACGCACCGCCAAAGCGCCGACGCTTTGGTTCTATTCCGCCAACGACAGCTATTTCGGGCCCGACCTGTCCGAGCGCATGGCCGATGCATTTCGGTCCGCCGGCGGTCGCGTCGATTATCGGCTGTTGCCGCCGGTGGGCAATGAGGGCCATGCTTTGATCTATTCCCGCGCTGCCGTGCGTTTGTGGGGTCCGATCGTCGAGAAATTCCTGACCACGCTGCGCCAATAGACCGAGCGATGATGTCTCAAACTCCACCGATGCTCCGCCTCACCGTGCCGCAAGCATTGCAGCGCGCCAGCAACTTCCACCGCCAAGGGCAGCTTGCCGATGCCGAGCTGATCTACAGCGACATCCTCAAGGTCCAGCCGCAGAATTTCGATGCGCTGCAGCTGCTCGCCGTCTTGCGGTATCAGCAAAGCCGCGACGCCGAGGCGCTGACGCTGTTCGAACAAGCGCGCGCGCTGCGGCCGGAATCGGCCGAGATGCTGTCGAATTTAGCTCTCGTGCTGGAGCGGCTCGGCCGGCATGTCGACGCGCTCGCCGCCGTCGACGAAGCGTTACGGCTGAAGCCGGGCCATGCCGAGGCGCTGGCCAACCGCGGCCATTTTTTGTTCGCGCGCGGCGACACCGCCCTGGCATTGGAATATTTCGACCGCGCGCTGATGGCCCGGCGCGGGTTCGTCGACGCCATGCTGGGCCGCGGTGTGGCGCTGTTCAAGCTCAAGCGCTTCGTCGATGCGCTCGTAACGCTGGAGCGCGTGCCGGCGAACGATCCGCGCTACGCCGAGGCGCTCACGCATCGCGCCGGCCCGCTGCTCGAGCTCAAGCGCCATGACGAGGCGCTGGCGAGCTGCGAGCGCGCCATTACCATTGATCCGCGCAATGCCGTCACCCATTACAATCGGGGCGTCGTGCTGGCCGCGCTCGGCCGCTCGGCGGCGGCGCTCGAGAGCTACGATCGGGCGATCGCGCTCGATTCCGGCTATCTCGACGCGCTGTTCAACCGCGGCCATCTGCTCGAACAACTCGGCCGATTAGACGAGGCGCTCGCCAGCGCCGATCGCGTCATCGCGCTCAGGCCCGATCACAGCGGCGCCTGGAACAATCGCGGCAATGCCCTACTCAAATTGGCGCGCCATGGTGAGGCCATGGCCGCCTATCGCAAGGCGCTGGCGCTCGATCCCGAATACGGCGAGTGCTGCTACAATTACGGCAATGCGCTCCAAATAGTGGGGCGCGTCGCCGAGGCGCTCGGCTATTTCGAGAAAGCGCTGGCGCTGCGCCCCGATCTTGCCGACATCCGTTTCAACGAGGCTGTGGCGCGGCTTCTGCTCGGCGACCTCAAGCGCGGCTTGCAGAGCTACGAAGGCCGCTTCGACAAGACCGAGCAAGCGCCGGCGCGCCGCAAGTTCAACCGGCCATTGTGGACGGGCGGCGATCCGGCCGGCCGGACCATTCTGCTGCACGCCGAACAGGGCCACGGCGATACCATCCAGTTCGTGCGCTACGTGCCGCTATTGGCGCGCGCCGGCGCCACCGTGCTGCTCGAGGTACAGCACGCGTTGAAGCCGCTATTGGCGGGCGTCGAAGGCGTCGCGCATATTTTCGACCGCGACCAAGCAGGCCGCTCGGAGACGCTGCCGGCCTTCGACAGCCACCAATACCTGATCAGCCTGCCTCACGTCATGGGCACCGAACTGCACAGCATTCCAGCCGAGATTCCCTATATCCGAGCGCCGCAGGATCGGCTGGAACTGTGGCGCAAGCGGCTGCCGCCAGCCGACGGATTGCGTGTCGGTCTCACCTGGTCGGGCAATCCGCAGGTCACAAGCGATGTGCGGCGCTCGGTCGGGCTGCCGCTCCTCGCGCCGCTTGTCAGCGTGCCGGGAGTCCAGTTCGTCAGCCTGCACCGAGAGGTGCGGCCCGACCATGTCGCCACCTTACGGACGCTGCCGCAGATCCTTCATTTCGGCGAGCAATTGCGGGATTTTGCCGACACCGCCGCGCTGATTGCCGAACTCGATCTCGTCATTTCGAGCGATACGGCAGTCGCCCACCTTGCCGGCGCCATGGGCAAGCCGCTGTGGCTTCTCACTATGGTATCGCCCGACTGGCGCTGGTTGCTCGATCGCGACGACAGCCCTTGGTATCCGACCGCGAAGCTCTATCGGCAGGAGGGCATTGGCGATTGGGTCGGCGTGGTCGAGCGCGTGCGCGAGGATCTCGTCCGTTTGACGCAGGCAAAGTAACCGCGCCGCGATTGCGGGCGCAGCGACATCATCCGGATCGGGAACGGCCTTCTCGTTTCCCCCGCCACGACGGCGCGGAGCGCTGTTGTCACGCCGGCTTGCCGCGGATGGTGTTGAACGTGCTCTCGATCAAGTCGGTAGCGCCCGCCCGGTACAGCGCCGACATCAGATCGAACGTGTTCTGGGCCGGGCCGTTCACCGTCCACCGGCAGTCCACGAACTTCGGATCGACCAAAGTGCAGCCGAGATAGCCGTTGATGATAATGGTGCAACGTTCGAACCGGCAGCGATAAAACGAACTGCCGTCCAGATAAACTGTGGCTTCCTGGAAAATCTGGTCGTATGCGATCATTCGTCGGACCCCGCCTGTCGTGTTGTGTTTTGGCAATCGCCTTATTTTTTCGCTTTTTCGATAACAGCTTATGCATCGAACGGCAACGTTCGGCCAATTCGCCGCCGCCTCGACCTGCGGCCCGCAAGCGGCCGGTCTGCCGGCTCTGCCGGAACGGCGCGTCGCGCCGGCGCGTTTCCAATCCATCGAGACGGCGCCGCAGTTCGGGATAGCATTTTGCAAAGCAATATATTTTGGGGTGCATGCGCAAAAATCCCCAGCGAAGCCGTCGGCACACAAAAAAAAATGCCCCGCCGGCCGAAGCCGGGCGGGGCGGAACAGTGACAAGGAGCGGCGCCTCACGCGCCGCCTCTGAATTCGATCGTCGATGTCAGCTGTCGCGGCGCTCTTCTGCGCGGATCGCTTCTTCGTGATACCAGCCGCTTGCGGACGCAATCCTCACGCCTCGCGGCAACTCAAGATTCGCAGCCGGATTGGATTCGTTGGATTGGCTGCCGATCGCGAAGCGGCCTCGCGGCGGAAACATAAAAATCGTCGCCGATCCATGAGAAACATACGTGGTCATTTCGGCTCTCCTGATTGCCGTCGGCGACAACCGTTATCGTGTTGTGTGCCACCTTATAACGTTCTCGATGTTGATTTCGCTCAACGTCGCACATCAAATAATCGTATGACTACATTCTAGGCAGACTAGATTGCTGCCGTTTTCGCCAGCATCCGTCACGGACTTGCCGCCGCCGGCCAACGCGTCGAAATGCTGAGCAATTTCAAAGCCGTGGCGGGAACTTCGTGGCACGGCCGATTGGCATATTTAATGCTTGGGCAAGCGCGGCAGTCGCCGCCCGGGCGCCGTTGGCGAATTAGCCCACATCGGTAATCCCTCACTTGCGCCTAAGCCTAAGGGAGATGTCATGACAAAATTCAAACTCGAGTACATATGGCTCGACGGTTACACGCCGGTGCCGAACCTGCGTGGCAAGACGCAGCTCAAAGATTTCGATGCCTTTCCGGCGCTCGAGCAGCTTCCGCTGTGGGGCTTCGACGGAAGCTCGACGATGCAGGCGGAAGGCCACAGTTCGGACTGCGTCCTCAAACCGGTCGCCGTGTATCCGGACGCCGCCCGCGTCAACGGCGCGCTGGTCATGTGCGAGGTGATGATGCCGGACGGTTCGCCGCACCCCTCGAACAAGCGTGCCACCATCCTCGACGATCCCGGCGCCTGGTTCGGTTTCGAGCAGGAATACTTCTTCTATAAGGACGGCCGCCCGCTCGGCTTCCCGTCGAGCGGCTATCCCGCGCCCCAGGGCCCCTACTACACCGGCGTCGGCTACAAGAACGTCGGCGACATCGCCCGCAAGATGGTCGAGGAGCATCTCGATCTTTGTCTCGCCGCCGGCATCAATCACGAAGGCATCAACGCCGAAGTGGCGAAGGGCCAGTGGGAATTCCAGATTTTCGGCAAGGGCTCCA
>Ga0181527_1005487_pt1 | contig 10496 bp, 11 predicted proteins | sample PEATcosm2014_Bin_30_FD_119762 | JGI IMG/M metagenome (GOLD analysis project Ga0181527, IMG submission 119762) | Peatland microbial communities from MTU Mesocosm Facility, Houghton, MI, USA - PEATcosm2014_Bin06_60_metaG | ecosystem: Environmental > Terrestrial > Soil > Wetlands > Peat | place...
AGCGTGTTGAGCAGATTCAGCTTGTCCTTGACGCTCTGGTTGAAGGCGTTCAATCCCAACGAGCGGGAGGCCAAGGCGTACACGCGGGCGAGAAAGGCGTCGGGGAACGGCTTGAAGGCGTTGGTGACCGCTTCGCTGAACGCCTGGCCGTCGAGCATCAGCTCGCGGATCCGCCTCATGCCGGCCCGCAGGCGGCCGACCTTGGCGCGGACTTCGTAGGACTCCTGCAGGCTGCCGTCGAGCTGGTCGTCCAGGCAGTGCAACTCGCGCAACTGCACGTTGGCCAGCTCCAGCACCGTGAGCACGTCGTCCATATTGCTGCCGCAGACCAATGCCGCGTTCCAGGTGACGATGGTCAGGTCGTCGGCATAATAGGCGATCCGCCCGGACAGTTCTTCCCGCCGCTGCTGGGCGGAAAGCCCTTTGGTGTTGCTGCTGAGGACCTGGGCCAGCAGGTGTTCGTTCTCCGCCAGGAATTGCTCGATGCCGCGACGGTCCCGGTCCAACTCCGGGATTGCGAAGACGACGTAGTCTTCGACCTGCTGGCGGACCATCGGGCGATTGACCGCGGGGGCGACGGCCCCGAGCAGGGCTTCGGCCCGGCAGTGGGCGTCGGCGGCCAACCGCTTCTCGTCGTACAACTCGCTGCTCAGCTCGGCAAGCTTTTCGAGCGTCCCCTCGAAGGGAATGCGGTACTGGACGGATACGGCGCCGAAGTCGTAGATCGTGAGCGTGGCCCGGTCTGCGGTGAGGAACGTCCGCCCTTGGATCGGCTCCATGCCCTGGCTAATGATAACCGGCAAGGGCTGCAGATCGACCGACGCCGGCGTTCGGGCGTGATGCTGGAATCCGTCCGCTTCGCGGGCTTCGCGGAGCAAGGCCGCACAGCGTTTCAGATCGACCGAGAAGCCGATGTCCAGGGCGTGGTACACGCGGCAGCAGCCGCGGACAGCGGCGATGGGGGGCGTCGCTACGGACATGGGAAAGCCTCCTGGCAGTCGCCGGCTGAGGTTTCCAAGGGCCCGCCGGTACTGGATGCCCGGCTTCTCCCATGCTACCATTCCGGGCAACGGCTGGCGATAGCCGCTTGCGGCTTCGGAAGTGGTAAATTACTCGCGCCGCGTGCCGCGGGGAGTTGTCTCTCGCCACGCGGCGCGGGATACTGACGGTGATTGCGGCAAAGGAGAAGGAGGGAACGCATGACATCGCGGCGAGAATTCATGATCGTTTGCCTGGCGGCGGGCGCGATCGGCTTCGCGGCCCGGGGCAGCCTGGCGGCCGACACTGCACAACCCCCGGTCACGGGCACCCCGGCGGCCTGCCGGGTTTCCGAGGATGCGGATCTCATCCGCATCGAAACGCCGGAGCTGGCGGCGGCCGTCCGCAAGAAGGCCTACGTCACAGGCGTGGCCGCCCAATCGCTGTTGGACAAGAAGACCGGCTTCCGCGATGCGGGCTTCGGCCTGGACATCGTCGACTGGATCATGGAGCCGGGCAGCGACGCCGCTTACCGCGACGGCCTGGACCCCGAGCTGATCTACCGCAACGACGGACCGTACCGGCTCTACCACGGCGCGCGGCCCAAGCGGAGCATCGAAGGACCGCAGATCTGCACCAAGGCCGGGCACCTGCAGCCGTCGATCATCCGCGGCAAGGACTTCGTGGCGGTGCGGCAGCAGTTCACCTACCGCACGGCCGCCCCGGGCAAGAAAGCCGGATCGGTCTGGACGCAACTCTTGGTCTTTCCTGCGGGCAAGCGGTATTTTCTCTCGATGGACCGCATCGACGCGGTCAACTCCAGCGAGGCCATGTTCCTGCGGCTCGACATGCCGGGCCACGTGCGGCACGTGCGGGGCGACACCTTCAGCGAGATTTACCTGAGCTATCACGGTCGCATTCCGGCCAAGGAATTCCTGGCCGACTTTCCGCCCGACGCCCGCTTCGACTACCGCCGCGACCGCGACCCGCTGCCGGAGCGCTTTATTCGCGCCTACCGGCTGCGCGACCCGGCCACGCAGAAGGACGGCCCCTGGCTGGCGGGCATGACCCTGCAGCCGTCGGTAGTCTGCGAAGCCTGGTGCCACCAGCGCGGCTACGTGTGCATGATCGAGGAGTTCGGCGGGCAGCCCATCCGCGCCGGCCAGTCGTTCAGCGCGGCGTTCCTCGTGGGTTACTTCGACAGCCTGGAGGAAATCGAGCGCGTGTATGACAGGCACAAGGGCCACACGGGCTTGGAGGCAACCGCGGACGGCTGGAAACTGCTCAAGTAGGTTATGCTTCAGCAGAACGCCGCATGAGGGTCGCCGCGGGGCGTCGCTTGTCATGCTAAAGCATAACCTACCTGTTGCTCAAGTGAGGCCCCCATCGGCACGGGTTCGCAAATCTTGCCCAGCCCGCCTGTTCGACAAATTCCCCAAGGTCCCTGGAGGACCGCCGGCCGGGCGGCCGATGGAGACTAAGGCATACCGCCGGACGTGGGGGCTCAACGGTGGGCGAGGGCTTGGCGACGACCTTCGAGTGGCTTTCCCGCACGGACAACGAGGCGGCCGTGCCGGTCCTGATCGCCGCCCTGGACCACGCCAGCCAGACGATCCAGGAAGGTGCGCTGGTGGCCTTGCTGAGCCGGCGGCCGGCGGCCGGCGGCCGCGAGATCCTCGACCGCATGTCCCAATTGAAGCCCGAGTGGAAGGCCATCGTCCAGCAGCACGAGGGCCGGCTGACCGGCGCCCTGCGTGACGCGATCCAGGGGAGCGACGCCCGGCGGTGTGCGGCCGCCTGCTCGCTGGCGGTTTCGTTTCGCGAGTACGACTTGATTCCGACGCTGCTCGCGTCGCTGACAGCGGCCCCGTGCTCCGCGGCCGCGTTGGCGCCCAAGACCGTGTTGCAGATCGTCGAGGCCCTCTACGACGAGTTGGCTGCGGCCCGCACCCCCGGTCAGCGGCGCGACCCGCAGCAGACCCGCCGTTACGTGGTCGGCAGCCTCGAGGAGGGGGTGCAGCGGTTCGGCCAGCACAAGCGCCGGGAAGTGGTCGAGGCGTTCCTGCTCTTGGTGGGGCGTGACAATGCCACCCTGAAGCAGGTTCTGCAGAGCCCGCACCACGCGGCCTGCCAGGTGCTGCTGGACACGCTCGCCAGGAGCCCGCAACGCGGCGTAATCCGCCTGCTGTTGAGTTTCTTGGAGGATTTGCGCGCGCCGGCGGCCGCGTTGTCGGTCCTGGCCCGGCGGAGTGACGCCAGGTTCGTCCACTATCTGCTGCGGAAGGTCGGGCGAGAGCCGTCGGCGGCCGTGGCGGGAAATCTCAAGCGGATCGAGGCGTTCGCATGGCTCGGCGGCCAGGCCAAACTCCTCGATCAACTGGACGACGCCGACCAGCACGCCGTCGTCCGGCTGCTCATGGCCAGTGGCGTGCCGCGGCAACAGGCGATGCTCACCATCGAGCACCTGCTTTCGTGCGGTAAGCCGGGGGGGCGGCGCGAGGCAGCCCGCGCCCTGGCCGAATTCCACGGCAGTGAGGTCAACGCGCTGGCCATGCGGGCGCTGCGGGACCCCGATCCGCAGGTGCAGGCCAATCTCGTGCCGCAGCTCCGCGGCCGCGGCATCCCCGGCACCCTGGTCATCCTGCTGGAACTCGTCGAAAGCCCCTACGACGTGGTCCGCCGCGCCGCCCGCGAGGCCCTGGCGGAATTCAGCTTCAAACGGTACCTCGTCACCTTCGAGATGCTCGACGACGAGGTGCGGCGGAGCACCGGGCTGTTGGTCAAGCGGATCGACCCGCACGCAGCCCCCCGGCTGAGAAGCGAGCTCAAGTCGCCGTTGCGGACGCGGCGGCTCCGCGGCCTGGCCATCGCCCGCGCCATCGAGGCCGTCGAAGCCCTGGAGCCGGTCGTCATCCAACTGCTGGAAGACGAGGACCACATGGTCCGCGCCGAGGCGGCCTCGGCCCTGGGACTGCTCGACTCGCCAGCCAGCTTCGCAGCCCTGCAGCGGGCCTTGGCCGACTCGTGCGAGGCCGTCCGCGAGGCCGCCCAACGGAGCCTCCCATGAACGCTCTTGCCGGAACCCTTCTGGCCGATGCCGTCCACGGGCGGACCCCCGCCGGCCGGCAACAGGGAGCCCTGCTGGGATTCGTCCTCATCGCGGCCCTGCTGGTGGGTCTGTGGGCGATCCTGCGGGTGTCGGCGCTCCGCGGACGGCGCAGGGGCTCCAACAGCCCGCGACGGCTGTTTCGCAGCCTCTGCCGCGCCCATCGGCTCTCCTGGTCCCAACGCTGGCTGTTGGGGAGGCTTGCGCGGGCACACGGGCTCGCGCACCCGGCGCAGTTGTTCGTCGGTCCGGAATACTTTGACGAGCCCCGGCTTGCTGCAAGGCTCCGCCCGAAGGCCCAGCGGCTGCGGCAGCTTCGCGATCGTCTGTTCGCCGGGCTGCCGACCATCCAAGACCGGGCAAGCCGCCCGCCGGCAGCCCTGTCGAGTCGCCTCGGGCACTCCGCCGCCGAAACCGCCGCTCCCCCCCTACTGCCGCCCATCCCCCGCCCAACGCTCGATATCCCCCCGTGGCCGGATTCTTCAACGGCGGGCCAAGCACGGTAGCTTGCATGCCAAGCCGCAAGCGGTTGCAACCCAATTGACGCGGGGGGGGAAGTCGCTACGATGGACCGGCCGAGAAACCGCTGCCATTGCCAAGTAACGTAGAATAGCGAAGCTCGGTTAACGCCGTCCCTGCGGAGCATACCATGCCAGATCGGCTTCCCTTGCGACTGCGGAGGGCCCGGCTCTTCGTGGTCCTGATGCTGTCTTTGACGCTCGGGGTGTTACTGACCACGGCCTTGGGGGGAAAATCCGCTCCCGCCCAGCCGTTGCCGGCGGATTTGCGGGGGGAATTGCGGACCGAGCCCGCCGTGGACTACACCCTCGTCAATGACCTCGCTCCAGGGCAGCGGGCAAGCCCGCCCGCCAAACCGCCCGCGGCCGAGCCGGAGAACTCCGCTGCCACGCCGGCCGAGTTCGTGACCTCGTTATTCGTGTTAATGCTGGCTACCTTCATCGGGCTGGAGGTGATCCGCAACGTCTCGCGGCTGCTGCACACGCCGCTGATGTCGCTGACCAACGCCATCTCGGCGATCGCCGTGGTGGGGTCGATCCTCCTGGCCGGCAAGCAGGAGACCACGGTCAGCACAGTGCTCGGCGCCGTGGCACTGGCCGCTTCGATGACGAACATCGTCAGCGGCTTCCTGATTACCGATCGCATGCTCAAGATGTTCAAGAAGCGGGAGCCTGCCAAGTCATGAGCCAGGACACCGGCACGCAACTGATCTACCTGTTTTCCACCGCCCTGTTCATCCTTTCGCTGAAGTGGATGAGCGATCCGCGTACCGCGCGGCGGGGAATCGTCTCCGGCGTGGTGGCCATGCTGGCGGCCATCGGCGGCACACTCCTGCACCCCGGCCTGCACTTCGATTGGATTGCCGGGGCGATCGTGGTGGGGGTCGCGGTGGGCATACCGCTGTCGTGGGTGCCGCTGACGGCCGTCCCGCAGCGGACCGCCCTGTCGCACGCGTTCGGCGGCCTGGCCGCGGGCCTGGTGGGGGCCGCGGAATACTACCTGTGGCTCACCCGCCACCCCGAGCATATCACTCGTTTCGGCACCGGCGCCCTGATGGCCGAGGTGATCCTCGGATTCCTCACGTTTACGGGGAGCCTGATGGCGGCCGGCAAGCTGCAAGAGTGGCTCCCCGGCCGGCCCATCACCTTCCGCCACCAGAACCTCGTCAACCTTGCGCTGCTGGCCGTGGCGGTCGCGGCCGCCGTATGGCTGGTGCTTGCACCGCAGCATTGGCCGCTTTTCCCGCTGATCGTGCTGCTTTCGCTCTGTTTCGGCGTCCTGCTGATCATTCCCATCGGGGGCGCCGACATGCCGACGGTCATCGCCTTGTTGAATTCCTATGCCGGACTGTCGGCCGTGGCCATGGGGTTCGTGCTGAACAACAGGCTGCTGATCGCCGCCGGGGCCCTGGACGGCTCGTCGGGACTGATCCTCTCGATCATCATGTGCCGGGCCATGAACCGTTCCTTTGCCAACGTGCTGTTCGGGGCTTTCGGCCAGGTGCAGGCCGGCGGCGGAGCCGTCGAGCAGCGGACAGTCCAGAGCGCCACTGCCGAGGATGCCGTACTGATCATGGAGGCCGCCCGTACCGTAGTCATCGTGCCGGGCTATGGCATGGCGGTGGCCCAGGCCCAGCACCGCGTTTACGAGCTGTTCGACGAACTGACCAAGCGGGGCGTGGAGGTGAAATTCGCCATCCACCCCGTGGCCGGACGCATGCCCGGCCACATGAACGTCCTCTTGGCCGAGGCCCAGATTCCTTACGATCGCCTGGTCGAGATGGAAGCCATCAATCCCGAAATGCCGGAAGTCGACGTGGCGCTGATCGTGGGCGCCAACGACGTCGTCAATCCGGCGGCAAGGCACAACAAGTCGAGCCCCATTTACGGCATGCCGATCATCGACGCCGACCGGGCCAAGACCGTGTTCGTGCTGAAGCGCAGCATGAACCCCGGCTTTGCCGGCATCGAAAACGAGCTGTTCTACGACAAGAAGACGATGATGGTCTTCGGCGACGCCAAGAAGACAATCACCGAGATGGTGCGGCTGCTGAAGCAGTGACCAGTAGGCGGTGAAAAGCCCGCCGACTGCGTCGGCGGGTTGACTAGGCCGCGCTGGTCGGTTATGCTCGGTGGCAGGAAATCCGCAGCAGGGGAGGCCGCCGGGGGGCAAGCACATGCCAACGATTTCGATGTTCTACGGCATCGTCGTTCGGATGTACTGCGACCGGTCGGAGCACAATCCCCCGCATTTCCACGCCTACTACCAGGAGCACTCCGCCGAGATCGCGATCGACTCGGGCGAGGTAATCGCGGGGAAGCTCCCGGCGAGGCAACTGAAGTTGGTTGCGGCCTGGGCGGAGTTGCACAGGGACGAATTGCTGGCGGACTGGCAATTGGCCGCCGGAGGAGAGTTGCCGTTCAAAATCGAGCCGTTGAAGTAGGAGTCCCGCCATGCCGGCCGTCTACCATTCGGTTCGCTCCGTGGTCCCGCTGGCGGACCACCGGTTATTGTTGACCTTCGATGCCGGCGAGCAGCGAATCTTCGACGTGAGGCCGTACCTCGACAAAGGGATCTTTGCGGCGCTTAAGGACCCATCGCTCTTCCGCTCCGTCCACATCTGCTTTGATACGATTGAGTGGAGCAACGGCGCCGATATTTGCCCGCAGGTGCTCTACGCGGAGAGCGTGGAGGTCAATAACCAATAATCGTCAGTCCGTACGGCATCCGTACGCGACTGTGGCCGAACAACGCCTCAGCGGTCCGACGCGATTCATCGTACGGTCGACTCTTGTTCCCTTTACCCCATTTTACCCCATTGGATGAAGTTTGAGATCCCGAGGCACAGGTGGCTGACCTGCACCATCACCAAGGCCTGCAGAAGGTCGCGGTAGAGCGCACCGCCTCGGATTGCGCGAGTGGCCTCGATCTCAAGCCCGCACTCCCATGCCGCGTGATAGGCATCGACCTCGAATCGCAGAGTTGGCTCACCGTTCTCACCGAAGAATACAGGACGCTCGATCTTCTGGTTCGCGTGTTTGCCCTGCTCTACGCTGAACCCGATCGCATCAAGGTCCGCGCGCAGCACAGCGAGGACTTCGTCGCTTTTCAGGTGCCGCTCGCGTTCGATCGTGGCTATGACCGACTCGTGCTGTTGGAACACCTGGACCACTTTCGGGGCGAAGTCCGGCGGGGGCTCGGTCAACGGGAAGGAAATGAACCGTATCGTCGTGTCGCTCAAGTGGGTCTCCTCCGAGAAACGGCAGACGGGCCCGCCTACAACGCCTTCTCCCGCACCGCGGCGTTGGGGACTTGCCCTTCCCGGGCAACCAGCGTCTCGCGGATGATCTGGTCCTCCAGGTCGATCTGGAGCTTGCCGTCTTTGACCAAGGCCAGCAGAAATGTGGCGATGTTTTTCGCGTAGAGCTGGCTGGCGTGGTTGGGGACCTCCGCGGGCAGGTTGAGCGGCCCGAGAATCGTCACGTTCTGGTGGACCACCGTTTGGCCGGGGCGGGTCAATTCGCAGTTGCCGCCCCGCTCGGCCGCCAGGTCCACCAGCACCGAGCCGGCGGCCATCGCTTCGACCATCGCCGCGGTGACCAGCACCGGGGCCTTCTTGCCGGGCACCGCCGCCGTGGTGATCACCACGTCGCTCTGGGCCACCACCCGGGTCATCAGCTCCCGCTGCTTGCGATAGAACTCCTCGTCCATCTGCTGGGCGTAGCCCCCCTTGCCCTCCGCGGCGGCGGCCTCCAGCGGCATCTCGACGAACTTCGCCCCAAGGCTCTGCACCTGCTCCTTCACCGCCGGCCGCACGTCGTAGGCCGATACGATGCCCCCCAGCCGGCCAGCCGTGGCAATGGCCTGCAAGCCCGCCACCCCCGCCCCCACGACGAAGACCTTGGCGGGGGTGATCGTGCCGGCGGCCGTCATCAGCATCGGGAAGAGCTTCGGCAGGGCCGTGGCGGCCAGCAGCACCGCCCGGTAGCCGGCCACCGTGGCCTGCGACGAGAGCACGTCCATGCCCTGGGCGCGGGTGATTCGCGGCAAGAGTTCCAGGGCGAAGAGGGTAACGCCGCGGGCGGCCACCTCCTCGATCGCCTTCGGCTCACTCAACGGGTCGCAGAGCCCGATGACGACCTGCCCTTGGCGGAGCCCGGGCAAGTCAGCCTTGCCGGCCTGGGGGTTAGCCCCGGCCGCGCGGACCTGCAAGACGACGTCGGCCGCGAAAACCGCTTCCCGGGTGGGAGCGATCTTGGCGCCCTTGTCGGCATACTGTCTGTCGGGAAAACCCGCCGCAAGGCCGGCGCCCGCCTGCACGCGAACCTCCAGCCCGGCCTTGGTAAGGGCTGGGACAATGGCGGGCACCAGGGCCACCCGCCGTTCGCCTGGGAACGTCTCTTGGGGAACTCCGATGATCATCCTGCACCGTCCGGCTGCTGTGGTGTTTGGGGAAACGTCGAATTATTGCGTCCGGGGCGGCGGATTGCAAACCCCCTCGTAGTGGGTAGTGACCAGTGGCGGATGGCAAGCGGGCAGATAGCCGCGGGTGCATACCCGCGGAGTGGGTCAACGGGCGGGCTCGTCCCGCCTCCACACTGATCATCCCGAACCATGTCCCGCGGGGAGAGAGGTCCCCCGACAACAGACAACTGATAACCCTCTCCCGCAACAAGAGGGGGATGCAGCCGCCTGCGGAATTCCCTTGGCGGCGCCCCGGCACGGCTTGTCGGCCGGCCCGCAAACCGGTAAACTACAAGGTTTCCGGTGTGTCGCCCCAGCGGAGTTGGACCTGAGCCGAGAGCGCGTATCATGGTAATGACAAAAACGTACATGGCCCGGCCAGGTGAAATCGAGCCCAAGTGGTGGCTGGTCGACGCGACGGACAAGGTTGTGGGCCGCTTGGCCAGCGACATCGCCATGATCCTCATGGGCAAGCACCGCCCGACGTATACCCCGCACATCGATACGGGCGACTTCGTCGTGGTGATCAACGTGGAGAAGATCGTTTTCAGCGACCCGAACAAGTGGGAAGAGAAGCAGTACACGTGGTACACGGGCTATCCGGGGCTGCACGTCGAGACGGCCGCGGCACGCAAGAAGCGCAAGCCGGAGAAGGTCCTCTACGAGGCCGTCCGCCGGATGCTGCCCAAGAATAAGCTCGCTTTCCAGATGATCCGGAAGCTGAAGATTTACGCCGGCGACCGGCATCCGCACCAGGCCCAACAGCCGGAGCCCAAAGAGCTCGGAATAAAGTAGACAAGGGTCATTCATGGCAGCGACACTGACGGAAGGCAAAGGCAAGAGCGACATCCTGGGGATCGGCCGGCGGAAGACGGCGGTGGCGCGGATCCGGCTCCGCCAGGGGCAGGGGACGATCACCGTCAACAGCCGCCCGCTGGACGCGTACTTCAGCAACCTCAAGGACCGCAACGCCGTGGTGGCCCCGCTGGTCCAGACCGGCCGCCGCGAGCAGCTCGACGTGATCGTCCGCGTCAGCGGGGGCGGCATCACCGGCCAGGCCGACGCCTGCAAGCTGGGCATCGCCCGGGCGCTGAAGAAGCTCAGCGACGAGCTGGCCGCGCCGCTGCGGGAGTCGGGCCTCTTGACCCGCGACAGCCGCATGAAGGAGCGGAAGAAGTACGGCCTGCGCGGGGCGCGGCGGGGCACGCAGTTCTCCAAGCGTTGAGGCGGATCGCTCATGGCCGTCGAGATGAAGGACGTCCTGGCCGTGATCCTGGCCGGGGGTAAGGGCTCCCGCCTGGAGCCCTTGACGCGCGATCGCGCCAAGCCCGCCGTCCCCTTCGGCGGCATCTATCGCATCGTCGATTTCACCCTCTCGAACTGCCTGAACAGCGGCCTGCGCAAGAACCTGATCCTCACGCAATACAAG
>Ga0181527_1005488_pt1 | contig 10495 bp, 10 predicted proteins | sample PEATcosm2014_Bin_30_FD_119762 | JGI IMG/M metagenome (GOLD analysis project Ga0181527, IMG submission 119762) | Peatland microbial communities from MTU Mesocosm Facility, Houghton, MI, USA - PEATcosm2014_Bin06_60_metaG | ecosystem: Environmental > Terrestrial > Soil > Wetlands > Peat | place...
GCGGTATCTGATTCAATCTTCATCCGCCCCCCGCGCCCGTAACCTCCCTGCCGGCGCTTGAGCTCTCTGTTTATATAATCGAAGTCCACGCACAGGCCCGCAGGCATTCCAGACAGGATCGCCACCAGGGCTTGCCCGTGCGATTCGCCAGCCGTTTGAAAACGTAACATCGCCTTACTTGCACGTTCCCTTAGGAAACGTCTCCACTCTGTTAATATTAGCGAAATTGGGCGACGCGGTCAAAAGTCGCGCGACATAGGGCCGGGGCTTGCCCCTCTAAGCGTTAACTTAAGGGCTTCGGCATCGTCCGAAGCCGCGTTAGCGGCGCAATAATGTGGCCCACGGCGCAAGCCGTGGGATCGCGCAGCGCAGAGTGGAGCGTGAGCCCCGATCTGATCGGGGCGACATAAGGATCCCACTAGGCCCGTCGTGATTATGTCGCCCCTACCGGGGCTTAAGAAGTCATTCCAGCTCCCTCCTTTCCCACGGCTTTCGCCGTGGGCCACATTATGCCGCCCGCCCAGGCGGGCTTTCGGCCGCGTCTAGCCGTTAGGTTAACGCTTAAGGCGGCTTGCCCCGGCCTGGCCGTCGCGCAAGGTGGGAGGCGGCCCTACATTCCAACGGGGACACTACCAACAGTCGGGACTTCGATTTACGCCAGAATTCTCATTCTCGCAAGACGCCGCAAGACATGATTTACCTACCGGCAGACCTCCGGTCGAACTATAATGGGGTTTGCTGCGGATGTTTGCCAAATATAGTGACGAGCATTGGTTGTAACCCCATAGGTCACAGGGCGCCACGCGGCCCGGCGGTTTTTTTGCTGCGGGGAAAATCCACGGCCAGCCCGGCAGGCACGAGCGCTGCGTAGGAATCCGTCTTGCGCTATCTTCTCCTCAGCGACATACACTCGAATCTGGAAGCGCTGGACGTGTGCCTCGAGCTGGCGCAGGGAAAATACGAGCAAGTCTTGTGCCTAGGCGATCTGGTTGGTTACGGTCCCGACCCCAATGCCGTCATTGAAAAGATAAGGCCCCTGGCCTCGATCATCATTCGCGGCAACCACGATAAGGCTTGTTCGGGCCACACCGTCGCCGCGGAATTCAATCCCCTGGCGCGTCTTGCCACTGAGTGGACTCGGAATGAGCTCACGCCCGAGCATTTTAGTTTCCTTCACAGCCTTCCCGCCGGCCCGGTCCAACTGGACGGCTTTCAAATTGTTCACGGCTCTCCACGCGATGAAGATGATTACATCCTCGGGCCGGGCGAAGCATTCCCCTTGCTCAGGAGCCCGGAAACTCGGACCGTTTGCTTCGGCCACACGCACCGCCAGGGCGGATTCATGATTTCCCCCCAGGCACGCTTTCAATCCATCCGCCTCCCCTTAAAGAAAGACGGGCTGATCCTCGCTCTTCCCCTGGAAGACCAGGGCCGCTATCTGGTCAACCCCGGATCAATCGGGCAACCCCGGGATGGTGATTGGCGCGCCGCTTTCGCTATCTTCGATTCCGGGCAACACATTGTCGAGTACTTCCGCACTTCCTATGACCTGCCCAGGACGCAAGCGAAAATGCGGAAGGCAGGTTTGCCACAACTGCTCATCCAGCGGCTCGAACACGGCCGGTGAAAGAAATGTCTGCCACCTTGTCATTCCGAGCGAAGCGAGGAATCTCGCTCTGATCTTTAAGTCGAAGGTCGAGGGTCGAGAAGTTCGACTCCTCGACCCTCGACTCCTCGACTTGTAAACAGAGCGAGATTCCTCGCTTCGCTCGGAATGACAGGCTACCAGAGGAGTCCCGCGAGGGCTTCAGAATTCCAAATAGACGGGCGTCATGGTTGGAGCTGCCTGGTTCCAGTCCACAGGTATGTGCTCGAAGGTGACGCGGAACGCCCTGCTTTCACCCGCCTTGAGGGGTGGTGTGCGCGCGCTCACGGGATACACCCTCTCGCGCAGGATCACCTGGTTGAGCGTGTCCACGAAGGTTAGATCCAGGTCCAGCCTCCGCACGGTTTTTGTCCCCGCGTTCCTCACCCGTGCGTCCAGGTAAGTCACGTTATCCCCAAGAAAATTCTGCGCCGCGCTCATGTGCAAGTCGGTGAATTCGAGTTGGCGGAAGTAGGCCTTCTGCTCCTCGGTCGGGATACCGCTGGCGGAGAACCGGGTGGCGCCGCGTGAATGCCAAAAGAACACGACTACGGCAAGGAGCGCCAACATCGCGGCCCCGACAATTAGGATTATGCGAAGTGTTGAAATGCCTTGGTCTTTGAATCGCATCGTCGAAGTGTTCGATCGAGTCAAGAGTCGAAAGTCGAGAAGTTCGACTCCTCAATTCCTCGACTTCTCGACTTAGGTTGTCATTCCGAGCCCTTCGCTGTCATCCTGAGCGCAGCGAAGGATCTCGCTCTGCCCGCTCAGGGTAAACTCCGCGAGGAATCTCGCTCTGTGTACGAGTCGACGAGTCGGAGGTCAAGGACTCAAAGTTTGAGAGGCTGGGCTCTTCGACTCTTGACTCTTGACTTTCGACTCTCGACTGCTCTACGTCCCGGCCACAGTCAGGCCGGAAATCAGCAAGGTAGGAGAGGCAAGGGCGCTTCGGAACTCCAGGTCTGAGCCCACCATTTCGATGCGAGTCAGCATCTCAGCAAGGTTGCCCGCAATGATGACTTCTTCGACTGGGTAGGCAAGCTCCCCCCTCTCGATCCACATCCCGGCAGCCCCACGCGAATAATCCCCGGTCACCGTGTTTACTCCAAACCCAATCAGCTCGGTCACGTAAAACCCGCTCTTCACGGAGCGCACAATTTCTTCCGGGGAGTAAGGGCCAGCCGGCATATAGAAATTCTTGAGTCCCACACCGGGCGGGCCCGCGATCCCGCGCGAAGCATTGCCGGTGGTCTGCAAAGCCAGTTTTCGAGCCGTGTAACAATTCAACAGGTAGTTCTGAAGCACACCCTTTTCCACAACCGGTGTAATGGAAGAAGGTATTCCCTCCCCGTCAAAAGGACGCGAACCGAAGCCGCCGGGGCGCAACCCATCATCCAGGACGGTGACGTTTTCGTTGGCCACCTTCTGACCCAGCTTGCCGGTCAGAAATGATGCGCTGCGATAAATCGCGTCCCCGCGCACGGCATCGAACAAATGGCCCAGCAGGGAGCGGGCCGTCTCCGGATCAAAGACCACGGGCACCTGGCAGGTTGAAACCTTGCGCGCTCCAAGCTTGCGCAAGACACGTTGCGCAGCTTTCCGACCTACCGCCTCAGGGGTTTCAAGCGCTGCCGCGCCCCGCGCCACCGAGTACCAGTAGTCCCGCTGCATGCCCCCGTCTTGCTGGGCGATCGGCGACACGGACAGGGCACAATAAGATGAGCGGTAACTCCCCGCGAAGCCCAGCGAGTTGGCGTAGGCCATCGTCCCCTGGCTGGCCTCGAACCACGCGCCCTCGGAGTTTTGAATCCTCGCGTCGGCCCCCAGCGCAGCCTCCTCGGCGCGACGCGCCAATTGGATCCGGTCCTCGATGGATAGCGATTCAACATCGCTCGAAAAAAGAGCGAGGTCGCCGGGATAGCATCCCAATTGGCTTGCTTCAGGAAGACCGCTTGCCGGGTCTTCGGAAGTCACCTTGGCCATGGTGATGGTCCGTTCTACAAGCCGCCCAAGAGACTGCTCCGAGAAATCACTTGAAAAGGAACTGGCGCTTCGGATTCCCAGCAAGACGCGCAATCCCAACGCCTTCGAGGCCGCCTCCTTCAGGCTTTCGATCTTTCCCAGCCTTAAGGTGGTGGAGAATTCATCCGCTTCGCGCACCACCACATCGGCAGATGTAGCGCCCGCGCGCTTTGCCCGATCCACCAAATCGCTAGCGACTTGTTCGAGACCGGCCATAAGAGCGGTGACTAGTGACGAGTGACTAGTGACGAGCAGAAGTCAGGAGTTAGAAGCCAGGAGTCAGCGGAAAAGAGAAAGAGGAGGAGAGCAATTCAGAATTCATCATACAATTGCCCCAGCACCCAGCCCCCAGTCCCTAGCTCCTGTCCTTTCGACCTTCGACTCTCGACTCTCGACTCTCGACTTCGACTGACTTCACTGAAACGATTGTAACCTTCCCAACGACGTTCCCCCCACGGTCAGCCGGCTTACTTTGATGGTGGGAATGCCGACGCCCACGGGGACGCTCTGGCCGTCCTTCCCGCAGGTGCCAATTCCCGGGTCGAGCTTCAGATCATTCCCCACGGCGGTCACGCGTGTCAGCACGGTCGGGCCATCGCCAATCAACGTGGCGCCTTTCACGGGCGTCGTCACTTGGCCATCTTCGATCAGATACGCTTCCGAGGCGGAAAAGACGAACTTCCCATTTGTGATGTCAACCTGCCCTCCGCCAAAAGACACCGCGTAAAGACCATGCTTCACCGAACGGAGGATATCCTGCGGATCGTCGTTTCCGGCCAGCATGTAGGTATTGGTCATGCGCGGCATCGGAATGTGCTCGTAGCTCTCGCGTCTGCCGTTCCCCGTCCTGGTGGTCTTCAGGATGCCCGCACTCAGCTTATCTTCGAGATAGCCCCGCAAAACTCCATTTTCAATCAGCACTGTCTTCTGCGTCGGCTCGCCCTCATCGTCCACATTCAGCGAACCACGCCGGGCGGGGATGGTCCCGTCATCGACCACGGTGCAAAGCTCGGAAGCGACGCGCTGCCCGATGCGGCCACTGAAGGCGGAAATACCTTTGCGGTTGAAATCCGCCTCGAGCCCGTGCCCGACGGCCTCGTGCAGCAGGATGCCCGGCCAGCCTGGTCCCAACACCACTTCCATCTCACCCGCTGGCGCCTCGCGGGCCGCGAGCTGAACGATGGCCTGCCGCGCCGCTTCGCCGGCAAAATACTCCGGAGAACGCTCGCCGCGGAAGAATTCCAGGCCCACCCGGCCCCCGCCCCCGCTCGTGCCCGACTGCAACTTGCTTCCCTCTTTGGCGATGGTAAAGACTCCCAGCCGTACCAACGGCTGGAAATCGGTCACCACCCGGCCATCCGAACCCGCAATCAGCACGTGGCGAATCTGGTCTCCAAAGCTGACGCGAACTTCTTTGATGCGCGAGTCGTAAGCGCGCGCCGCGCGGTCCGCGCTCAACACCAGCTCCAGCTTCTCAGCTAGCTCGTGTTCCGTGGCTGGCGACGTCACCGGATAAAAGTTGTGGGCGTTCTCAACCGTGCTCAACCCTACGCTGGAAACGTGCGCGGGCCCGCTGGCAATTCGCGCCGCGATTTTCGCCGCCTTAAGAATTCTCTCCGGCGCAAGGTCATCCGTGTAACCGTAGCCCGTCTGCTCGCCCGCCAGTACGCGGATGCCGCAGCCCATTGAAATACCTTCGGTAGCCGTCTTGACCAGCGATTCGTCGAGGAGGATGGATGAGGTCGTAGTATGCTCAAAATATAGGTCGGCATAGTCTCCCCCCTCCGAAAGCGCCGTCGCCAGATATTGCGAGAGGCCAGCTTCCGTCAGCCCGTAGCGGTCGAAAAAGAAGCGTTCAGGATTCGCCATGCTTGGTTGTCCTAGCGCCGCCGCTTGCCCCGGCCTGCCGTGGGTCCCGGCGGCTTCCTTACCCCCTAGCTGAGACGTGAGCCGTACATTCAGGTGATCGAGGGATTGACCGAACTTTCAACCTAACATACGCACCCAAGCGTGTCAATTTCCGCGCTGCCCTGCTGTCGCGCTGCCCGGCACGGGTGGCGCCGACATCGCCCCTTATGTCGGCGACCCTTAAGAAGCCAGGACAGGCCACCGATGGGACGCGGTGACGGGGATGTTGCGCGTGTTCGTGAGGCGCCCCGATGCATCGGGGCGCCACCCGCGATAGAATACGGCACGGTGGCGATAGTAGCCACGGAAAAGACGCGGACCGCAAGATCGGCCCGTCGTCCGAAGGCTATGGGCCGCAGGGCTGCGGTCCGCGCTACTTGCTCCCGCGTCCTCCTTTGCGAGCGCTGCAACTTATGCTATAAATGGGAGCTCTCCGGAGTGCGTGGCCAAGGCGACCGCGAAGAGAGCGCTCGTTGCTAGCATGCATTCGACTGTGGCAACCAAAGGTCGCGAACGTGCACTTGGAGGTAGACGAATGGACAACCAGAGTCGAGAAAGAGATGCCGAGGAAACATCACTATGAACTCCGTTATTGGGTCGCTCGTTCCCTCCGGTGACGTGACATCACGTGCCACGATACCCGAGGTTTCGCTGATTCGCCTGTACACGTTGCGCGCCTCGTACCTTGTGATGGCCGTTGGGCTCGGCGTGACTATCTGGCCCGTCGTCCTCCACCACACAAACGAGTTGGCGGCAACTAAAGGGGTTCAATTCGCCTTGCTGGCTGGTCTCGGTGCGACGGCGGCATTGGGGCTTCGATATCCAGTGCAAATGTTGCCGGTATTGCTGTTCGAGCTGGTCTGGAAGGCGATATATCTCACCGCCTTTGCGCTGCCGCTATGGTCCGCCCACCAGATAAATGCGGCGGTGGCAGAAAATATAAAAGCCTGCCTGATGGTTGTTATTTTTATCCCCCTTATCCCATGGCGCTATGTGTTCGCGCATTACGTCCTGAAACATGGTGATCGGTGGAAATAAGCCGTGGCGATAGGGGTGGTCCCGCTGCCACCCCGCGGACAGGGCCATCAACAACAATAAAATCCAAATTGACGGATGGAAGACAGGATCACAAACGCTGGGGGCAGGTTAGACGGGAGCTTCCAAGGGCTGGACGTCCCGAGCAATCTTTTCCGCCTGCTCGTCTTCCGCCACTTCAAGGTCATAGCGAACCTGGAGGTTCATCCAGAAGACCGGCGTGGTTTTGAAATATCGTCCGAGGCGCAGGGCGGTGTCCGTTGTAATGGCGCGGCGCTGGTGGACAATCTCAGCAATCCGTGTTACCGGCACGCGCAAGTCCAACGCCAGCTTGTTCATGCTGAGGCCGAGCGGCTTCATGAACTCCTCGCACAGAATCTCGCCCGGGTGCACGGGCTTTAGTTTCCTAGCCATCCTAGCCTCCTAGTGGTAGTCCGTGATTTCAACGTCGTAGGCGTCGCCCTCCTGCCAGGCAAAACAAATCCGCCACTGATCGTTGATCCGAATACTGTATTGCCCCTCGCGGTCGCCGCGCAGCCGCTCCAGGCGGTTGCCGGGGAGCGCCGCGAGAATCCGCAGATCGTTGGCGGCATCGAGCATGTCTAGCTTCCGAAGAGCCGAGCGCTCGATGGCGCCGAACTTCCGGCTGGGCTGGCGATGAAAGAGCCGCTCCGTCTCGTCGGACCGGAAGGACTTGATCACCTCCCCAGCCTATAACGCACTGCGTTAAATGTCAACCGGTACAGAAGGGCGTTTTCGTCCGCCAGGCATCGCTTCGCTTGACCATCTCCGTGCGTGGCCGTTAAAATGGATGATCTAATCTTTCTGCGAGGAAGAGAGAAGAGGGGCCTATGCTTGACGGACCTATCCCAGAGGGGCTTACTTTCGATGATGTTCTACTCCTGCCTGCCAGATCATCAGTCTTGCCAACCGAAGTCGATACCCAGACCAAGCTGACACGCCACATTGCTTTGAACCTGCCTATCGTGAGCGCGGCCATGGACACGGTGACGGAATCTCGTCTAGCCATTGCGTTAGCTCAACAGGGCGGCATGGGCATAGTCCACCGAAGCATGCCGATTGATTACCAGGCGCTCGAAGTTGACAAGGTCAAGCGCTCCGAGAGCGGCATGATTGTTGATCCGGTCACCGTGAGCCCGGAGAGCAAGATCTACGAGGCTCAGGACATTATGAAAAAGTACAAGATCTCCGGTGTTCCCGTGACGCGCCATGGCAAACTGATGGGAATCCTCACCAACCGCGATCTGCGATTTGAAACCCGTTTCGACCTGCCCGTCGAACAGGTGATGACTAAAGAGAATCTGATCACCGTGTCGGTGGGCACCACGCTGGACGAAGCGGAGGCGATCCTTCACAAACATCGAGTGGAAAAGCTCCTGGTGGTCGATGAGAAGTTCAACCTGAAGGGACTCATCACCGTAAAGGACATCCAGAAGCGATCGAAATACCCCAATGCCTGCAAGGATTCCCAGGGTCGCCTGCGAGTTGGCGCGGGGTTAGGGGCGACGGGGGACTTTTTGGAGCGGGCGGCAGAACTGGTGAAAGCCAAGGTTGATGTTCTGGTAGTGGATACGGCGCACGGTCACTCGTCTCGGGTGATGGAGGCGGTGCGCAGAATCAAGCATAAGTTCCCTGAGGTTGAGCTCATCGCCGGAAATGTTGCGACGTTCCAAGGGGCTGGCGATTTGATCCAGTTGGGGGTGGATGGAGTGAAGGTCGGCGTCGGCCCTGGTTCCATTTGCACCACTCGCGTGGTGACAGGAGCCGGAGTGCCCCAGATAACGGCCATCGCGGAGTGCGCGCGCGCCGCGCGCAATTCCGGCATACCCGTCATCGCCGATGGCGGCATCAAGTATTCCGGCGACGTATCCAAGGCCATTGCGGCTGGAGCCAGTTGCGTCATGATCGGCAGCCTCTTCGCAGGAACAGAAGAGAGCCCCGGTGAATCCATCCTTTACCAGGGGCGCAGCTTCAAATCGTACCGCGGGATGGGCTCCATCGCAGCCATGGCCGCCGGCTCCGGAGACCGGTACGCCCAGGAAGCGGCCGTGTCCCGTGGCGAGGTGACCAAACTGGTGCCGGAAGGTATCGAAGGACGCGTGCCTTACAAAGGGCTCTTGGAGGACTTGGTGAGTCAACTTGTGGGAGGGCTTCGCTCCGGTATGGGCTACTGCGGATGCGCCACCATTGAAGAACTCCAAAACAAGGGGCGCTTCATACGCGTCACTGCCGCCGGCTTGAGAGAGAGTCACGTTCACGACGTTATCATCACCAAGGAAGCACCCAACTACTCGGTTGACTGACCCTCAACAGCACATTCATCCCGTCTATTTGCAGCCCCGCGTGGTTCTGGTGTGGGTTGTCACCGCCGCCTGGGCGGGCGCCATGTCGGTGCTTTCCACCGGGGCCTACAGCGGTTCCGTTACGGGCTGGCTCCTGGCGCAACTTCTCCTTTCCCTGCACATTCACCTTACCCCCCAAACCTTCGCGACAATTCATTTTCTGATTCGGAAGCTCGCGCATTGCAGCGAATACGCAGTTTTCGGCCTGCTCCTCTACCACTCCTTCGAACCCCGCCACCCCGAACACTGGGACAATCGCGGCGCCTTCGGCGCTCTTCTTGTCGCCGGCCTGTTCTCCTTGGCGGATGAATACCACCAGAGTTTCGTTCCCGGCAGGACCGCCTCCCTGGTGGACAGTGGCATTGACACGGCTGGAGCTCTCTTAGGGATGGTCCTTCTCTATGGGGGCAGGCGGCTTCAGGCCAGCCACAGCAGGATAGCCGCAGAGAATGAGAGCAAGGCGGAAATGAAGAAGGGGGCGGGGGCAGAATAGTGGCGCCACAACCACCCCGCCACCAGGCTTGCGGGAAGGGCCGCCACGCCTATCAGCCGGTTGAACACTCTGAAAACAGACCCTCGAGATGAGCGACCGGCACTCCCTGCTGCCTCTTCGTGTTTATCGGTGAGCACGGGCATCGCTCGGGCCAAAAAAGAAAAATCCCGACCCGGAGTTGACTGCTCCGGCTCGGGATTCTGGAGGGGAGACTGACGGATCGCCCCAGCTAACTCATCAAGGTGTTACTTTTTCTCGTCTTCTTCGGGTGGTGGCGCCTGCTCCTCGGCCTTGGCTTTTTCCGCCGCCTTCTGCTTGGCTTCCGCCTTCTTCGCGCGCTTTTCTGCCAATTTCTGGAGGACCTCGGAACCCACCAGCTCCAGCACGGCCAAGTCAGCTCCGTCACCCTTTCGCCAACCCGTGCGTACAATCCGCGTATAGCCGCCCCTGCGCTCGGCGTAACGCTGGGCAAAATCGCCGAAAAGCAACTTGAGCGCGGCAGGGTCCAGCAGGTAGCTCGCTGCCAGCCGGCGGGCATGCAGGTCACCCCGTTTTCCCAGGGTGATCATCTGCTCGACAACGGGACGAGCCGCTTTTGCCTTTGCCACCGTGGTCTCGATCCGCTCTCTGAGAATCAACGATGTGACCAGATTGCGCATCAGGGCGCGGCGGTGCGCAGTGTTCCGACTCAGTTTCTTCCCGTAATTACGATGTCGCATCTTGCAAACCCCGAAATTCGAAACTCGAAATTCGAAACTCGAAAATCCGAAGTTCGAAGCGAGTTTCGAATTTCGAACTTCGAGTTTCGGATGTTAGACTTGCTGTGGTGGCGGCTCCTGAGCAGGCGGTACAAGAGGATTACCCTTCTCGTCAGTCCTCATGCCCAAGCTCAGGCCCATGGCATTAAGGATTTCCTTGATCTCATTCAAGGATTTTCGCCCGAAGTTCTTGGTCTTCAGCATCTCCTGCTCGGATTTCTGAACCAATTCCCGGATGGTAGTAATGTTCGCGTTCTTGAGGCAGTTGTAA
>Ga0181527_1005491_pt1 | contig 10494 bp, 10 predicted proteins | sample PEATcosm2014_Bin_30_FD_119762 | JGI IMG/M metagenome (GOLD analysis project Ga0181527, IMG submission 119762) | Peatland microbial communities from MTU Mesocosm Facility, Houghton, MI, USA - PEATcosm2014_Bin06_60_metaG | ecosystem: Environmental > Terrestrial > Soil > Wetlands > Peat | place...
CCCCGGGCTTGCGAAGTCGGCTTTGGCAGGGCTACTCGACCAACTCCTTGATCTGACCATAGTTGAAAACCGGGCCATCCCGGCATACATAGCGATGGCCAATGGCGCAGTGGTTGCATTTCCCGATGCCGCATTGCATCATCCGTTCGAGGGTAGAGATCACCGCCTCTTCTTTGAAACCGCGCACGAAGAGGTCCCGCACCACAAACCGGATCATGATGGGAGGGCCACAGACGTACGCCAAGGTGGACTCCGGATGGAGTGTGGTCTTCTCGAACAGAATGGGGACTACCCCCACGTTCCCCGTCCAACTTGTGTCCGCCACGTCCACCGTAACGTGGAATTCGACATCTGGCCGTTTTCCCCACTCCTGGAGTTCCTGCTTGTAAACCAAGTCCGTGGGAGTCCGGGCGCCGTAAAGAATTGTTACCTTCCCGAACTTTTCACGCTCATCCAAAACATTCCAAATCAGGCTACGCAGCGGAGGCAGGCCGATGCCGCCACCCACGAATAGCAAGTCCTTGCCGCGCGCCGCTTCCAGGTCAAATCCGTTGCCAAAGGGACCGCGTACCCCTACCTCCTCGCCATTTCCAAGCCGGTGCAGCGCATCGGTCAACTGCCCCGTGCGCCTGACCGTAGTTTCGAAGGTGTCCGGCCGGGTGGGGCTCGAGGCAATGCAAAACGGAGCCTCTCCGTATCCGAATACGGACAGTTCGAAGAATTGCCCAGGAAGGAAGTGGAAGTGGTTGCCGTTGCCTTGCTCACGGAACCGCAACGTGAAGGTCTTGGTGTCTGGCGTTTCATCGCAGACATTCACCAGTTGCGCAACAGTTGGCAGGTATACGTTATTCATTCCATTTCCCCTTCCTGATGGCATTGACCACCGCCGGCATGCTGGTAGTTCCAAGACACGCCTTGATGCATCGCCCACAACCGACGCACCCCACCATCGCGTCACGCTGGTAGTACTGTGCGCTTACTTTGTGGAAGAAACGACGTTTCATCCTTTCTTTTCGCTCCGGGCGCGGATTATGCCCCGAGGCTTCCAACGTGAAAGCTGTGTATTGACAGGAATCCCACATTCGGCAGCGAACCCAGCCGCCGTTTCGGCCCAGGTCCTTAACACTGAAGCAGTAACAAGTGGGGCAAACGAAATTGCATGCGCCACACTCGAGGCACCAGTCGCTGATCCTCTGCCACAGCGCATCGGACACACGCCCCGTGGAAACGCGCCTCATGGCCGAGGCAAAATGACAGGTCTCCTCTCCAAAATGGTTTCTTGCTTCCGCCTCCAACCGTTTTCGCTGCGCTATTTCGCTTTCCGTAGCCGGGCGAAAGAGGCTTGGGGCACACGAGACAGTCGCGTGACCCTTTTGACTCGCAACCTCGACTAGGTAATTCTCTCCCAGGTCGGTTAACTGCACGTCGTAACCGTCACTCAGGAAAGGACCCGAATTCGTACATACGCAGAACCCCAACGGACAGGGAGCGGTGCACGCGAGGCTGATGACGGTGAGGCGAAGGGCACGACGGAGGTACGACTCATCCGCTGGTTCCATCTCGTGCATGCGGGTCAAAAAAGCAATACCCTTTGCATCACAACTGCGCGCGTTGAACAGGATCCGCGGCGCGTCATCATAAATGGGCTCGACCTCGTGGCCCTGACCGTTGTCTTTGATCTTCACGAGAGGGTCGGTTTGCGGAAGTACGATTCGCTTGGGTGGGTGGAGCGGATTCACGAAATCCCACAACACAGCGTCGGCGCATGCGGCTGTCGAGAAGATAACGTCCTCCCCGCTTCCATGCACCGGTGCGATGACCTCGCCCAGACTCAGCAGTTTCTCAAGCCATTGGGTTCCATCCCGTTTCTGGAGAGTAAGAGTGATTGGCTGCATGTTAGGCCTGCTCTAGTCGTACCGCCGTTACACCATCTGCGCCCAGCACTTGGGCGACATGATCACGGAACGCGAAAGGCACAACCAGCACACCGGGTTTCAAACCCGGCCGTAATCGAAGGGGAAGGACTGCCTGCCCGGTAGCTGAGGTCAACCGCACCTGCCGCCCCACAGGGATGCCGAGTTCGTCCGCGTACGGCTTCCCGATTTCCACAAACCCCTTGGGAAAGAGCTTGCGCTGCGATTGAGAGTCGCGACTTAAGGTTGGCGAATATGAAATGAGTGGGTCGCTACCCCAGTCAAAAACTTCGTCCCGCACTAGCAGAGTTGGGCGATCATCAGTGGGCAGGCTTGCCACCCCGGCCGCGCGGAGGTTGTACTTTCTCCCGTTTAAACCCTGAACCGCTTGCCCTCCCCATACCTTGTCTGGCATCCTTTGCTCTCTCCGAGCGTACTGCGGCGCTGCAAGTCCGATTTCGTTGAGGACATCGCCGGCTGAGTCGTATGAAACGCCGACGCCGAACCGAGCACAGAGTCCAGCAAGCACCTGCCATCCGGGCCTTGCCTCCCCAGGTGGAACCGTCGCCGCATGAATTTCTTGGACTCTTCCTTCCATGTTTGTGATGGTTCCCTCGGTCTCGGCAAAGCTGGCGATCGGCAGTACCGCGTGGGCCATTCTCGAGGTGGATGTTTCAAAGGAATCCAAAACTGCCAAGAACTCGATTTTTGCCAGGGCCGCCATGGCCCGTTGGCCTATAGGCAACACCGAGGGGGGGTCATCCGCCAGGACAATTAACCCACTCACGGATTGCAGCAGGCTCTCAGCATCCAGACCGTCGGCCGAGGGTAGTTGCTGACCCCAAAGATCGCTGAGCCGCTGCTGGGCGCACGGGTCGCAGATTGGCTGGTGGCCTGGCAGGTAACCCTGAGTGACTCCCATGTCGCAAGCCCCGCGTGCATTGCTCCGGGGAAGAAGCGGCAAGAGGCCCGAGCCGGGCTTCACCAGAAGGCCGGTTAGGGCCGCCAGCGTGGCCAGCGCCGCAGCGTCCCTGCGAGCCTGGTTCGGGTGGCCAATGGGAGGTGCCATCAAGATCACGGCTCGCTCGGCGCGCGCCAGCCGCTCGGCTGCTTGGCTTGCTTCGTCGGTCAGACGGGTAGAGCTTATCGCCCGCCGCAGGTCATCGAGTCCATTGCAGTGCTGCGCTACCCAAGTCGGGTCCTCTAACCTTAAGTTAAGGACAGCGGCCAGAAGCCTGTCGATCACCTCGCCTTCATTTCCCGGGGCCGTCTCCAGGTGAAGCGATGCAATACGTGCCATCTGCGTCCCGAGGTAGCCAAGAGTAATGAGACGGGCCCCACCCTCCACGGCCTTCAGGACCGAAGACGCGGCTCGCGGATGTGTCCGGGCCAAGTCACCTTCTGTCAGGAGAATCGTCTGGCTTCTTTCGATATCATCGATACAGGCTGAAGGAACGTTCTCACCACAGACATCCTCAAGACCGGCTAGCAAGGGGGCACAAAGGCGGTTGAAGCAAGAGTCAACATTGTTGGTCCGGAGCCCGGCCCTTGCGAGTTTGCAGGCCAAATAGTTCTCCTCATTGGTCGCTCGAGCAGAGCCAAGGACTCCAACCGGCTTGCCGGCCTTAATCAGATCCGTCATGCGCCTGGCAACGCAATCGAGCGCGTCTTCCCAGGAAGCTATCTCCAGCGTTCCGTGTTTGTTTATCAGCGGCTTCTTAAGCCGATTACCCCAGAGTGCAGCCTCGTGGGCGCCCCATCCCCGCGCACAAAGCCGCCCAGACGATACGGGGTGGGTTTCACTCGGCGCGACGCCAGCTAGCTCTCTTGGTTCCGCTAACAAATACAGCCCGCAGCCGCAAGCACAGAATGGACACGTAGTGGAAACGCTTAACACGTCAGACCTCCCCCCGAAAACGGGGGTCCCTGCGCTGAGATTGGCCCAGACAGAACTGGGTCCGACACTGGGATACACCGTGTGAAGTGCTCAGTATGTCTCGATACCGGGCAATATCACGGCCTCGCGTGGCAAGTTGATACCGTAAGCTTGATTTGACTGCCCTTGGCAGGAGGAGGGTGGCAGCCGTCTCAAGCGGGGAGCCAGTAGTGTAGCGCTGGGTCCGAAGCACCTTCGGACGGTCAATCGCACACATGGCGAGATTACCCCGCCGCCGGAGATGTGAATTCCGGTGGTGTGGCGGGCAACACTGTTGCCAAAGCAGGGATTCTCACAGGTAAGCGCTCGGCGCGCGGGGAAGAACTAATTGTCATGGCCCTGCTCGCCTCTCTGACGAGAAATTCAACTATCACCACACGGACAGTGCTTGAAAACCAATCATACATGAGTGAAAACTCCCAATCTTCGACAGGGTGAGAACTACCAAAAAAGTGGAGTCCTCCCCAGTACCCTCCACAATTGCTCCGCAGAAAGGGATGGTGGCTTGAAAAAGCGCAGCCGCAGGAAAGAGTACTGGGCCATCCGCCGCAACCCGAGCCTCCAATGCCTTACCACTCGACCCAATGTCGTTTTCTCGGCCGCCCCCACTTGGCCCACGTGTGGCTTGCGTTTCCTGAGTCTCAGCTCAGCGATTTGGTTCAAGGCTTGCTCAACAGAAGTGAAAGCAGACCCAGGGAGGCTCTTATGTCCCAAGAAGCGATGAGAGGTGGGAGCTTTCTGACGCGGTTTTCACCCCATGTACAAGCGAAGTTATTGGCACTTGCCCAGACGTTTCACTTTAAAGCTGGCGAGGACATTATCCGCGAGGGTGATCACAGCATCTATCTCTACATTGTTAAGGGCGGGAGAGTAGCCGTGGAGATGGATATACCGACGCTGGGGCGCCGTATCCTCCGCACCGGTGACGTTGGAGACATGTTCAGTTGGTCGGCGTTGGTGGAACCCCGTTTAGCCACAGCCACCGTGCGAGCCATCGAAGACACGGAGGCCCTGGGGATCAAGGGTGGGGCACTGATGGACGCTTGCCGTGAGGATTATGAACTGGGATTTGAACTTTACCGCGCAGTCACGGAGGTGATTGCCAGCCGATTTGTCGGCACACGCCTCCAGTTGGTAAACGTCGTTTCGCCTGGCTAGTGGTTTTGCCTGTGTGCCATTTGTGTCTGAAGCATCCATAAGGCGGGCGAAGCCGGCAAGGAATTGGCGGGCTTTCGCATTGCGCGCAGCCAGGGCCCGAGGCGCCGAATTAGTTTGGTTCCTTTCCGTAGTCGCGCGGAATAAGCTGCAGATGGAGAGATAACAATGGAAACATTAGAGAAGACTTTGAGTGAGCATCCGTTCTTCGAGAACTTCCCCAAACGCCACCTCGCAGCTATAGCTGGGTGCGCGTCTAATGTCCGTTTCGACGCAGGCCAGATCGTCTTCAAAGAGGGCGAAGAAGCCACCAACTTCTATCTCATTCGTGAGGGGAAGGTGGCGCTACAGATGGTCTGCGAAAACCGTGGCCCCCTCAGCGTCCTGACCGTTGGGGATGGTGAGATTCTGGGATGGTCGTGGCTGTTCCCGCCTCATCACTACAAGTACTCCGCACGGACTCTCGAACCGACGCGCGCTTTTGCCATTGACGGTCCCTGCCTGCGTGCCAAAGCTGAGCTGGACCACGAACTCGGTTGCGACCTCCTGACCGCCTGGGCGCCTGTCGTCGAGCACGCGATGGAGGCTACACGGTTGCAGTTGATCAATATCTATCAGGATCGGTGAGGCGGAGTTGCTGAGGGCCCGCCTCGCTGCCAACCACCACAGCTTGAACGCTGGAGGTGGAAGTATGTCGCGTTTTCCCTTCCAAATTGTGCGGTTCACGCTATATTCTACACAGGAAACAGCGAGCCTAGCCCCGTCCGCAAGCACTGGCTTTTCGTTGAGGGGGCCGTCATACTTGAGCACATTGGTCCATCGCCCCGAATTCTCCCGGGCATGTTCAAACAATTTCGATATATCCCGGTCTACCAAATCGCAATTCAATGCTGATGTCTTCATCGAGACCCCTCCATCGACATCGGCAGCAGCGGTTTCCTTTCCGGCTCGCAAGCACGATTTCTCTTGCGAGGGCTCATTCCGATTATACTTGGCGCCATCCGCGCTCGGATAACCAGCTTGGAGCTTGGAGCGTTCCAAACCAAGGCCGTCAGGTGTACACTCAAGCAAGGTGGAATTCCCAGATGGGAGTTCCAAACTAATGGGGACATGCCAGCAGGAAGGAGGTGTGCCATGCTCTCCGCTCGCTTGGTACGGACAATTGAGGAGCATGCGGAGCAGTTGACTCGTGGTCTCATCGATGATCTGCTGAGTAACAATCGCACGCGACATTACCACCACCTTACCCGTGAAGAATTGCATCTGCGGGTTTATGATGTTTATCGCAACCTCGGACAATGGCTCAACGACGAAACCGAGTCGGCGATTGAGTTCAGTTACGCTCAGTTGGGGAAGAAGCGGCTTGCTGAGGGGATTCCTCTCAACGAAATCGTTTACTCGTTGGGCCTGATCAAAATCCATCTCCTCGAGTACATTCAGTTTTCGGGCATGGCTGATTCAGCCGTAGAGCTGCACGGAGACCGAGAATTGCAGCGCCTGGTGGGACGATTTTTCGACAAAGCCGTATATTACACAGTAAAGGGGTATGAGCACAGTGCAGGGTGGCAACACTCTAGCACCACTGTAAAGTGTGTGGCTTGAGTGGCACCGCCGCTGGATGCTCACGTGGGGACGACACCGCAGGACGTGCCCGTGGTGAAGGAGGAGGTCGGGCATCGCGTTGATCCCGGCTGCACCGCTGACACCAGCTATGCGATTCGCAAAGCAGCTTAGGAACGTCCCGGCGCTGACTTGTCACAAGCGAAGCGCTGCCAGGTTGAAGGGGAGACTCTGGCCCGATCACCATGAGTGGCGTAGAGGCCCTCACGGGACGCACTCCGGCCAGTGACCTACGCGGTGAAATCCACTTACTTTTTTGATGTCGTAGTTGGATCGATATCACGGCGACCTCAACCAGTTGCCCGGGCGAAGCTTCTGACTGCGGGACAATAATAACCGCCGAACAGAAAACAGCATTCGTTGCGCGCCGGTGGACACGCCCTCCGTAAGACGGACGAGTCACGAAGCTGACAGAAGTACTCAATTAAGCGGATGAACTGCAAAACCCAGCGGAGCCGGAGAGTACACCTTCCCTCAACCGACAGAACTCCATTGTCGATTCACTGGCAAGCGTGATATCCCAGGCAGTGCTGGTCGGACGTACTCGTTCTTCCCGCCTCGGCTGCCTCTGAATGTGACCCGCACCACCGCAACCAAGATTTCGGTTGCAGTGAGCCAGAAACCGGTCTTGTTGACTGGGCCATCGGAAACCGCTTACCGCATTCGCCTTTGTCATTGTCAGACCATTCTTCGGCCACTCCCCCGCGCTTCCAGGGGCCTGTGGAATCCTGCAAGTGCGGGCCAGCTCGCAATGTGGCCGTTCAGTGGTCGAATCGCAGATTAGTCGTCGCATGTCGGCTATTGTTTACCGATAGCTGGCGAAACAGCCCTTCCCACCAACAATCGTGCAAACTCCCGAGATACGGGGTTCTGGGAAGTCGGCGGGGCGGCGAAAACAAATCACGCGGGTTAGAACTGGTCGTCACTCGCCTTGATCCGCGCCGCGACTCGCCCGATTGGTGCGGACCGAAACCCCCAAAATAGTCGCACACTCCGCTTGGCTGTTGCCCCGGCGAGCAGATTCTTTAGTCGCCCGATCGCTCTGCCGTCGAGTGCTCCAGGCCGCCCACCCTGTTTCCCCCAGGCCCGAAGCTGAGCCCTGCTGTACGCGTTCGCCCGTGCAAGGCCTCCCAAGGCCCGAAAAACAACCCCCCTACCCTACGGCGTTCGCGATCTAGCCCGCCGATTGCTATGCCACCACATACTTCCTCGATCAGGGTTTCGGAAGGACTAGGGAGCGTGGTTGGAGGTTCATGCCAAGGCGCGGTGCTCATTTGACGTGAAGCCGACTTCCCAGGCCGAATCTTTAGCGGTGTCAGAAATATCTGAGGGAGAGTGGCTTGAAGTAAGAGGAGGGAACAAATTCCTCCCCTAACAATCGGAGAGTATTTTCGGTGTGGGCGACAATAGTCAATTACGTCGCGTCGGGGGTTGATCCCCGCAGCTGGCGGGCGAAATCAGCAACAGCCGGAAAGGATCTTGCGTCAGGTGCGGCTTGCCATCGTAGTAGCCGGGAGCGGATTGAGAGACGCCTCAGATCCCCGCAGAACGGGTTCCCTGACCGACTGACTTTTCAATGGTACCCAATATTCGGGCACTACGCGGCTGCACTGGAGCTTAACGGGCTATCGCTGCCGGGGAAGAGTCCATGGCGAAAAACGAAGGGATTTTGAAAGACTGCGGGGCCGGTTTCCACCGGCCCCGCGACTGAGGCCTAGCCGGGCTACTTACCCAGCATGGCACGGACCTTGGCGAGAAGGTCTGACTCTTTGCTTCCGAATCGCTCGCTGAAGTAACCCGGAAACGGCGCCATTTCGGCGTGGTGCCACCCAGGTTCCGACCGGAGCAGCCTTTCGCTGAAGTTGACCGGAAACGGCGCCATTTCTCGGACGCCAACCCACCCCCGGCTTATGGCGAGCCGGCCGGCCGAGATACGTTCCGCCAGCCGGAGCTCAGGATACACCTCGTCGATGGCCAGGATGACCAACGCCTCTTCGACGGGCATGGCCACAGTCGGATCAAACCAGGAGATTGCTCCTTGCTGTGACACGATCGACCCCAGCAGGCCTTGGAGGTAGGGCGCCATCTCCATCCAGTCGACCCGGAGTTTGAGGTTCAATGCGTCGTACCAGATGAGGTAAAAGCGATATGTTCCAGCCGGCACGCCGCTGAATGGTTTTTGGGTAAATTCCTGAAGAAAACCGGAGAGTTCTTTTTCAAAGATTGTACCCCGCAGGGCCTCAGCGTCGAAAAAACACTTCTTGACGATCCCTTCCTCGGCGACTTCCACCCGTACGGGGAGGGTTGTGGTTACGACAAACCCGATCTGCGCAGCGACGCGGTCGAAGGCCGCGTCGATTTCCTTCTGACGCTCGCGCATGATCCGGTACACCTGGACTAGGTTATGGTAGAGGCGAATGACGGCGGGTTGGGCTAGCTCAGTCCCGCCCCCTAAACGTGCAGAGGATGCGTCGCTCATATTTCACCTTCCTTTAGATACGGACTCTAACCTTGTCCGTGTAGGTTCGGAACGGCGACTGTCTGCCGGCTGGCGCAAACAGCTTCGCCGGTCCGTTTTTCTTCCGCCAGGCGAGCGCGGAAGGCGTTGTAAGGCACCGGGGCTCGAGCCACGCCAAATAAGTCCACAGTTTCCCAACCGGAACCGGGACGGGTGAACTCGAGGCCTGGTATTACGGGCGTTGGAATATCCGCTTTCGCCGAGTCGAAGCCAAGTGGCTCATGCACGGCGAGAGCCTTGTAAGGGATTCCGGAAATCTTTCGGGCGTAGGTATCTTCCAGACAATTCACGATGCGCTCGCCGCGGACGATCAGCTCGCGGCTGAGCCGATCGACGCGCACGCGGGCCTCACGGGCGAAAGCGCGCAGAGTGACCTCATCAGCTGGGTCGCAGGTTGCAATGAAATCGTAAATTTCGCAGCAGCACTCGTAGGTATCCAGATTGGTCTGCTTGATAAAATTGCGGGCGGTGGCCCTCAACGTCTGGCTCAGCAATTCAGGCCGGAACCGCCGCATGAGCTGGAAATAGAAATCCACCTGCATGCTGAAATAGTGCAGGCCGTAGTCACTGAAGTTGCGATCGAAGAAGGCGTAGTTGGCAACCTGGTGAAACGCTTCCGAACGCGGATCTTTGAGGCGATAGTCATATCCGAAGGTGTCGCCCAGGAGGCGCCCTTCACGCAGCAGTTTGCGCTCGAGCCCGGTGCCCGGGTAGGCCTCAGCGCGGCAAAAGTTGAAGGGGTTCTCGTTATGGCGCTCAATGAACCGCAGGTTGTCGAGGATATCATCGAGCGTGGTGTCCGGCTCGAACATGAGCAAGTTAAACGCGACGTGAATGTCAAAATCGCTCAAAATCCTTAGTGCATTAAGGATGTGCGCGACAGTCTGCTTTCGGTTGAGGTTTCGGAGACCATTCTCCGAGGCGTTCTCGACGCCCAGGAAAACGCGGAAGAGGCCGAGCTCATCCAGGATACGGATCGACTCCTCCGTAATGCTGTCCGGCCGCGCCTTGACGGCGATCGCGATTTGATCGACTCCGTTGCAACGCAGTCCATCTCGAATGGCGGAGAACCGTTCGACGGCTTTGACTGGATGGGGGAGGAAGAAATTATCGTCTTGAAAATTGAAGATGCGGACTCCGTGACGATGGTAGAGGTCGCTCAATTCGGCGACAATGCTTTCCACGCTCCGGATGCGGAACTTCTTTCCTCCTCCTCGCTCGTACCAGGCATGGATGCTGCAAAACGCGCAGTCGCGCCAGCATCCGCGACTGCTGAGAACACTCGCAATAGGCTTGTCGAAGTAGGAGTGGAACGTTGTGCGCTTGGGCCAGGGCAACGCGTCGAGTTTGTC
>Ga0181527_1005492_pt1 | contig 10494 bp, 11 predicted proteins | sample PEATcosm2014_Bin_30_FD_119762 | JGI IMG/M metagenome (GOLD analysis project Ga0181527, IMG submission 119762) | Peatland microbial communities from MTU Mesocosm Facility, Houghton, MI, USA - PEATcosm2014_Bin06_60_metaG | ecosystem: Environmental > Terrestrial > Soil > Wetlands > Peat | place...
CGGCATCGGCGCCGGATTGGCCTACCTGCACGATCGGGGGATCGTCCACCGCGATCTGAAGCCGGGCAATGTCTTCTCGGACGAGGGCATCGTAAAAATCGGCGACTACGGCCTCTCGAAGTTCATCTCCTGCAGTCGCCGCAGCGGCCACACCGAGAGCATCGGCACGGTCCATTACATGGCCCCCGAAGTGGCCACCGGCCGCTACGGCAAAGAGATCGACATCTACGCCCTGGGCGTGATGCTCTACGAGATGCTCACCGGCCGGGTGCCCTTCGACGGGGAGAGCGTGGGCGAAGTGCTCATGAAACACCTGACCGCCCGGCCGGACGTGTCGATGCTGGCCGAGCCTTACCGCAGCATCGTGGCCCGCGCGCTGGAAAAGGACCCCGAGCGGCGGTTCCGCACGGTGGGTGAGATGCTGGCCGGCCTGCCAGCGATTCCAGGAGGAGCCATCCCGTTCTCCCCTCTCCCCTTTGTGGGAGAGGCACCCGCAACGACCATGCTGCGCATGGTGCCCGACCCGGGGGTGAGGGGGCCCGTGCCGGGAGTCTCGCCGGCGGCCGCCGTGCCACCCCCGCTGCCGCCGCACTCGAATTTTTTGCAGGCGGTCCACAAGGTGTTCCCGCCCGGGGAGGAGCCGGTCGCGCGGGGGGGCCGGGCCCTCGGGCGGAAGTTCCGCGCCGCCTGGTCCGAGCGCAGTCTGCTGGGCAAGATCCTGCTCTTGATCCCCATGCTGCTCTTGGCGCCGGCGGCGATTTACTTGTTCATCCCGTTGACGATCGCTTACCTCTTCTATCGCTTCGTGCGGATGCTCGTGCTGACGCCGGACCCTGGCCCGGGCGGCGGCCCGCCGACGGCGGTCCGGGCCGCGCCGCCGGCCGTCGCCCCCCCCGCGCGGCCGCCGACCGACGCACTGTCTGCCATCCCAGCCATCGTGCTGTCGGCCCGTGACCGATTCACCGAGTTGGTCGGCTCGCTGCTGGCCGCGGCCGTGATCGCCCTGGCCATGTCCGCCGTGATGATCATCATCGTCATCCGCGGCTATCACCACCACGCCGTGCTGGCGCCCGAGCAATGTGCCTGGGTCGCACTGGTGGGGATCCTAGGCGCCTGGGGTGTGCTGGTGCTCGAGAAGCTGTGGGAGAACCGCTTGGAAGAAGCCGTGCTGCGGCGGTTCATCCTCATGGTCTTTGGGCTGGGGCTGGGGCTGGCGGCCTGGGCGGTGGCGGAAACCCTCCTGGTCGATCTGCCGCGGGAACCCGGCATTCCGGCCCCGGCGTCGCCCGCGAGGGTGCCGCAGAGCTTCTACGCCGACGGCCGTCCGCACCCGATGGCCTACATGGCCGTGTTTGGCACCCTGCTGGCCCTGCTGCGCTGGTGGCGGCAGGCGGACCGGGTGCGGGAAAGCCGGCTGCGGCTGTGGTCGCTGGCCGTTTCCTGCCTGGCGGCCCTGGTGGTGGCCGGGCTCTGGGACTTCCCCCAACCGTGGCTGGTGATGGTGGCCGGCGTGATGTCCGCCTCCGTACAGTTGTCCAGTCCCTGGGTGCCGCCCCGCGCGCGGCTCCGCCCGCAACGAAAGACGATGGTCTGAAGGGCCAAAGGGCAAGATAAGACATGATCCTCGCTCCCATTGCCATCCTGTTGCTGTTCGTGGGGTTCGGCGCGATCGTGGGGTTGATTGTCCTGCTGGTCAACCCGCGGACACGGCCGGTGGGCTTGGGGATTCTGGCGGCCCTGTTGCTGCTGGTTGTGCTGGGATGGTTTTGGCGCGCCCCGTCCTCCGCGCCCATGCCATCGGACGTGGCAGCCGGAAGGCAAACATCGAGCGTCACGACCCGGTCAGTTCCCGTGGCGCCCGATGCGATTGGTTCCTCGAGGGAGCGGGGATCCGCCGCGGACAAGGCCGCGCCGCACGGCGGCGTGCTCTCGGCCCTTGGCCACGCGCTGGCCGACCTCTTCCCGCACGGTGGAAAGTCGCCGCCTCCGTCGCCGTCTCGCCCGCTTGCGGCTTCGCACCCTTCGCCAGCCGCGGAACCGGTCGGCGCGCGCCCCGACTGGGTCGACGCCGCGCCGCACTATGCCGATAATGCCTACGTGATGCCCATTGCCGTCGGCCCCTATACGACGCGGTTGGAATGCGAGGCCGTCCTTCCCGAGGCTCTTCAGCAGGCCGTGGCGAAGTACGTGGAGTTGTACTTGGGCCCGGAGGCGGCCCAGCGGGCCCGCCTGACCTTCGTCCGCGAGCAACTCGTGCGGCAGGAGTGGGAGGAGACGGTCGAGACTTCCGTAGGCCGGATGGTCGTTCTGCACCTCGAGTTGCGATTCACCACCTGGATGCAGGACGCGATCCGCGACGCCTTGCGGCAGGCCACCGCGGCCGGGCGGCTGCGAGTCGCCGCCATTGGCCTCGGCGGCGTGCTGGCGGTGCTGGGCGTGCTGTTCGGCTACCTGAAGCTGACTTAGCGTCATGTCCGCCAGCACGTCCGAGAGCCTGTTGATCGAGCGGGTCCGCGCGGGCGAGCCCGAGGCGTGGGCCGAGTTGATCGCGCGCTTCGAGGGAAGGCTGTTGGGGTACGTGATCCGCCGCGCCCCCAACCGCGCCGCCGCCGAGGACCTCGTCCAGGAAACCTTCGTCGGATTGCTGACCAGCCTGCCGAACTATGATCCGCGGCAGCCGCTGGAGGGTTACCTGTTCTCGATCGCCGCGCACAAGCTGACGGACCTGTTGCGCCGCGAGGGCCGCCGGCCAACACTGCCGCTGGTGAGCGACTCGGCCAGCGGCGGCCGGGAACCGGCCGATGCGGCGCGGCCGGCCAGCAGCCTCGCCCGCAGCCGCGAGCGGCGCGAGCTGGAGGACTCGGCCTTGGCCGCCGCCCTGGGCCGGCAGATCGACCATTGGCGGACCCGCGGCCAGTGGGAGCGGCTCCAGGCCGCCGAGCTCTTGTTCGTCCGCGGCTGGTCCAACAAGCAGGTCGCAGCCCGGCTGGGCCTCTCCGAACAGACCGTGGCGAACTACAAGTTCGAGACGATCGCGAAGCTCCGCGCGGCCGTGGGGAGAGAAGGGATTTAGGGATTTGGAGATTTGGGGATTTGGGGATCAAAAGCCCCCGGATTGCATCCGGGGGTTCGGGAATTGCGATTGGCCTTTGGCGGGCGGAAACGCTTGCGGCTTCGCACGAACTTTCCCCTGACCACTGACCACTCACTACCATGCCCTCCTCCATTTGCCAGGCCGACCTGGAAGCGTACCTCGACGAGGCGTTGCCGGCCGAGGAAATGGCCGAGATCGAAAAGGCCCTCCGCGACGACCCGGAACTGGTCCGGCGTCTGGCGGAGATCCACGCCCGGCGCGATTCGGGCGTGTTCTCGCTGGGCGAAGTGTGGCGCCGCCACCGCTTGAGTTGTGCGTCGCGGGAACAGTTAGGGAGTTTTCTGCTGGGAGTGCTGCCCGAGCAGGCGGCCCGCTATCTGGCGTTCCACCTGGAGGTGGTCGGCTGCCGTTATTGCCAGGCAAACCTGGCCGATCTCGAGAGCCAGCAGGCGGAAGCCCGCCAGGCCGGCCAAGAGCGGCGGCGGAAGTATTTTCAATCCAGCGCGAGTTACCTGCGGCGGAACAAGAGGGATTAGGGATTTGGCGATCGGGGAATCAGAAAGCCCCCGGATTGCATCCGGGGGTTCGCATGTTACAGGATTAACTCCCTGACGGCCACCGTCGGACACGATGCGCAGCATAGTCGGTGTGGCCGCGGTGCACGCGCCGGCGTTCACGTGCTGAGCAGCCCCGTCAGCGCTTGAAGCTTGGGGCCTCGTCGGCGGCCTTTTGGGCCTTGGACTTCCGCGCCTGGCCCAGGGTGCCAAGAATGGCCCTTTTCATCGGGGCATGGGGACCGCCGGCGCTTTGGGGCGGGGTTGTCTCCGCGGCGGCCGCCGATGCCGCCAGAGCACCCGCGGCCGCGGGTCGCTCGACTGCGGTGGTACGCTCCTCAGCAGCCTGCGGGCCAGCGCCCGCGTCAGGGTCGGTCCCGGCCGGCTGGTCCGGCCCCGCCGTGCCACACCCCACCGCCATCATCGCTCCGCCGACCAACACCAGCCACGCGAGGGTTCGCGTCCCGAGAGCCCCGTGGAGCGGTTTTCGATTTCTCCCAACGTGCGAACAGGATAGCGGCGGCATTGCGGACGGTGATGAGCGATCTACTCTTGCGAAGCCGCAAACGGCGAATCTGAAATCTCAGACCCTTCCCGGCAACGTCGGGCGGCGCATCAGGCACAACCATGCAGGCTGGCCGTCTTTCTGGAACCGGCTTTCCAGCCGGCACCGCTGGAGCTGGACGACCTCCAGCAGCCGCCCGAGGTCGTGGTAGAGCTGCCGTTTGGTGACTCGGGGCGGGCCGCCTTCCGCCGCGTCGCTGGCGGCGGCCAGCGTCAAGTACAGCGAGCCGGGCCGAGTCACCCGCCAGAGCACGTCGAGATAGCGGTTCAAGTCGTAATGGCGAACAAAGTGGTAGAAGCCGGCATCGTAGACAAAATCGAACTGGCCGGCCGTCGGGGCGAACTCGAAGATGTCGGCCAGCACGAACCGCGGCAAGGCATCCTCCAATTCCGCGCGGGCACGGGCCCGCTCAATCGCCGTCGGCGAGTTGTCCACCGCGGTGACCTCGAATCCCCGCTTTACAAGCTCGACGGCGTCGGCCCCCGTGCCGCAGCCGATCTCCAGGGTGACGCTGGGGCGTAGCAAGCCATCGTCCAGCACGCGCAACAGCCCCGCAGCCGGAACCCCCGTCTCCCAGGGCGGCGTGCCCTCGCGGTAGATGGCGTCCCAATCCAACGGCCCAGACACCACAGTCTCTGTCAATGCGCTCATGGCTTCATTATCGCAAAAATCGCCAGCGCGGCAAGTGTGGTGGCTTGGGCCTTGGGTCTTCGGCCTTGGGTCTTGGGTCTTGGGTCTGAAAACCAAGACCTAAGACCCAAGACCGCCCTCCCTCTTGCGCCTTCCCCCTCCCCCTTCCGCCCCCTGCCTCCCGCCTTCCAGTGGACCCTTGTGTCGGCCGCCGCCATCGGAGACAATAGGCGTTTACCTATCGCCAGCACGGCGTGGAGGGAGCGATGTACGGGCGCCGAAGAGATTTCCTGGTGGCCGCAGCGGGCCTGGGGCTGGGCGGCTTGGGCGGGGCCACCGCGGCCCTTCTGGCATCGCCACCAAGGTTAATACCCTCCAGGAGGTTGGAGGCGACCACCAATACGACGGAGTCCAAAACCGATGCGGACGAACCCAATTCCCCCCCCGAAGACCTCATGCTCGAGCACGCCATCCAAGAACGGCTGCTGGGCATCTACGAGGAACTTGCCGACCGCTTGCGGACGCCGCAGGACCAGCGGGCGCCCAACCTCTTGCGACAGGCCGCCGCCCTGGTGCGAAAACTCTACGAGGACTTTCACCAGCGGCTCGAGGAGGAGTACGTCTTTCCGCATTTCGAGAACCACGCCCAATTGGGCCCGCTGGTGAAGACGCTGAAAGCCCAGCACGCGGCAGGCCGGCAGGTGACGGAAAGCATCTTGCAAACCCTTGGGGCGGCCGGCGACCATGCGACCCCTCCGCCGGCGGCCGCGGCCCGCGCGGCCCTCGCCCAGGCCTGTCGGGCGACGGTCCGCCTCTGCCGGCCCCACATGGCCCGCGAGGCCACCGACCTCTTCCAAACGCTGTATGACGTGCTGCCCTCCGCAAAGCTCGACCGGATGGCCGAGCACTTCGAGAAGAAGCAGGACGCGGTTTTCGGCGAGGACGGGTTCAAGGACCCGCTGGCCCAGATTGCCGGGATCGAGAAAGAGCTGGGCCTGTACGAGCTGAAGGTCTTGCCATGACGTGTAGAGTCGCTCGGGGAAACGGCCGGCCGCCGCTTGCGGCTTCGCAGGTGAAACCTCGGTGGAACGGCCGGCCGCGTTCGGGCGGCGCCCCGCGGCATTGCCTGTTGCTCGGGGCCGCCGGCCCCGTGGGAACGGCGGCCCTGTACCTCTTGCAGCGGCTCGGCTGGCGGGTCTCGGCGGTCGACCCCGTGCGCCCGCCCCACGCCGAGCACCATGTGGCCCGCCTGGCCGGGACGCTGCTGGACTGGACCGAGAAGCACTTCACGCTTGGCGACCTGGAGCGGCGGCTCGCCCAGCGGCCCTTCGACCTGGTGATCGACCTGACGCCTACGCTCGACAAGCGCGAGTCGATCGTGCTGTGCGACGCAATGGGCGTGTCGCTGGCGAACTCCACGATGGTGGACTGCAAGGACGACATCCATATCGCAGCCTTCAACTTCCTCGACCGGCGGCCGCCGGCCAGGCGCTGCCCGCACATCGTGGCCGCGGGCATGAACCCCGGGGCGATCAACGCGATGGCCGAGGAGATCATCGCCGCCTACGACCGGCCCGACGCCATCTGCTACTGGGAGTACGACGACACGCTGCCCGCCGACGGTCTGCTGGCGGGTCCCTCGACGACCTGGAGCCAGGGCGAGGCCGGCGATGAGATGAGCGAGGATTGGACCTTCGAGGTCGTGGAAGAGGGCACGCTGATCCTGCACGAGGACGCCCTGAGCTGGCACCCGCAGAGCTTTCCCGCGTGCGGCGTGCCGATCGAGGAATTGGGCATCCCGGCGGGGGCCGACAGCATGCTCATCGGCCACGAGGAGTGCGTCTACATGGGCTGGCGGCACGACACGGCCGCCAAGTTCGTCTACGGTTTTCATCCGGAGAACATGCGCCGCATCCGGGCGGCGGGCTACGGTTGGCGGCCGCACCTGCTCGTGCAGGACCCGGCCCGGCCCCTGGTCGGGCGCGACGTGGTCGGCGTCACCTGCCGCTATCTGGCCGACGACACGTGGGTGGGCGCCTACTGCCAACTGGCCAACACCCCCGACATCCCGCCCGACACTAACGCGACCTGCGTCCTGGTGGCCTCCGGCGTGGTCGCCTCGGCACTGTGCCTTGCCGGCGGTGGCGTGCAGCCCGGCGTCCACCTGACGCACGAAGTGCCTGGCTGGATGAAGAGCTTCCGTACCCTGGCCAACGTTTGCGTGTACCTGATGGACCAGGACGGGCGGACCGCGATGCTCGGCCCGCGGGCCACGCCCAAGAAGGGGCAGGTCTGGTCGTCGTCGAACGGCAACCGCCTGAAACCGAGGCGCTCCCAGCGGAAGCCGGCCAGCCGGTAAGGAACGCCAAGCATGGAATCTGCGGACCGGGCAACCTGGTATCGCATCCAGTTTCGCCGGCAGGCCGAGCCGGGCCAGCACGTGCTGTTGGAGTTGCTCGATCCGGCGCCGGCTTGCGCGGTGAGCACCACGCAGGCCGTCGACGCGGTCCCGGCGGCCGCCGCTCCGGCCGAAGGGCTCGAAGTCCTGGCCGTGGTGGCCGGCTCGCAGGACGAGGCCCGCTGGCGCAAGCAGATCCGCGGCTGGGTCGAGTCGAGCGAAACGCCGACCGTCTCGGCCAAGGCCCAAAACGTGCTGGCGTGGTGGGCAGCCGGACGTGCGGCTATCGTGGCCCCCGCCGACGAGATCCAGCCGGCGCTCTTGGCCGTGGTCGAGCTGGCTTTCTACGAGGCGGAGCTCCGCAGGCTCGAGGCGGAGACGGCCGCCGCCTGGCCGCAGGCCGAGCAGGACACCCCGCTGGCCTACGACGTGACGGCCGGGGATCTGGCCCGCCGGGAGATGCTCGGCCGGCGGACGGTGGCCGTGTTCGACCGGCGGATCCGTCAGGCCCGCATCGAGCCCCACCTGCGGCACGCGGCCGCCGACCTGCCGCCGGCAGCCCGCCGCCTGGGCGACATCCTCCGCCGCAAGGCCCGGGTGCAAGATCGCCTCGAAGCGCTGGACGGCAAGACCGAGGTCTTCGAGTACATCTACGAGCTGGCCAGCCAGCGGATGGGCGAGTACCGCAACTCCCGCCGCGAGCGGCACCTGGAGATCATCATCATCGTGATCCTGGCGGTCGAGACGCTGGCCATGTTCATCGACGGCTTCATCACCTGGTGGGCCAGCCCGGATTAGAATCCGTGCGTCGCTGCGCGAGTTAGCTCAAGACTGGCCTTGACCCAGGTGGGCGGGAAGGGGCACACTGTATGGTGCCCTTGTCGATCCGGGAAGCCCTCGGCCGCTGATTCGCGCGCGGACGTTCATCTTCGGCCAGGCGCCCGACCCGCGTCGCCGCCGAATCCGGCACGGCGCGGAAAGGAGCGATCTCCATGTCCTGCCTTATCGTCCCCATCTTCGCCCTTGCGATCCTCGCTGCCGACCAGCCCCTCGTCCCGTCCGTCCGCCTGGACAGCGGAGGCGAAGCCTGGCCGGCGGCCCTCACCCCCGATGGCAAGAGCTTGCTGGGCGTGGTGAAGGACGGCGACAACGGTGACGTGGTGGTGTGGGACACCGTAGACAGGTCGAGAAGCGTATTGGCCAAGGGGAAGGGGGCCGCATCCCTTTGCGTGGGGTCCGTACCCCTTTGCGTGTCGCCGGGCCGCCGGAGCGTGGCGTGGCTTATTCTCACCGAGCCCGTCGATGAGGCCAGCGGTGTGGCCGACATGGACGTGGTGATCTGGAACGCCACGGACAGGTCGACCACCGCGCTCCTGAAACTGAAGAAAGCGCTGTTCTTTTGCATGTCGGCGGACTTCTCGCCCGACTCGAGCCTCCTGGCGTTTGGGGACGGGAACACGAAGAAGGTCCACCTCTGGAAGCGCGGCGCGACAGCGAAATGGGTCGCCCTCCCAACCCTGGAAGTAGCGCAACGGCAGGACGCGCCGAAGCCGACATTCCTGGAAACAAAGTTCAGCCGTGATGGAAAGCAGTTGTTCGCATTCTTCTTGACAAAAGTCCCCGGCGAGTCGTTTTCGTCAGCGGTTGCGGTCGAAAGGTGGGACACCGCTTCTGGGCGGCCCCTTTCTTGTCGCATCCAGCCCACGAGGACCTTTATTTGGTGGACGGGGCCGTTGCCCCACGTAGTCGGCGAAGGTACCTTATGCCTCCAGGCGCCGGAGGGGTCAGGGGGGGGAGTGGTCGGCCTCGACATTTCCTCGGGTAAAAAAAGTATGAGGTCGATGGCTTCACCCTGGGGGCATCGCTGTCGCCGGACGGGAAAACTTGTGGCTACCCGCATTGCTTACTGATGCCCGCGGGACCCAACCCGGTGACGGTCGGCTTCTGGAACTTCGACGACGGAACTCAGATGCGCGCGGTGGAGCTTCCGGATATCGGTCTCGACGGGTTCCCGACCGCGACCTTTACTGCCGACTCGCGTTATTTCTTCTGCACTGCCGGCGCGGGCGGCCGGCGTATCTTCTTGATCGACGTTAAGACGGCCAAGATTCGCTCTTCTTGGACGGCGAGCGCCTCGGTCAGGGGCCTTTTCCCGCTCACCTCGGGCGAAATCGCTGCGGTCGGGGTCGAGCCCAAGGCCGTTCTGATCTACAAGATGCCCGCACCATGACGCCGCCGCGGCTTTCTGGCGGCAGCCGCTAGGGTCTGATTCGGGCGGGCATCCTTATCGTCCAGCAGCGAAAGGAACACAGCCCGATCTCTTTTCGACAAGCGGGTTAGATTCTCTTGCTCGATAACGCCTCGGGCCGTCTCGACAAGCGTGGAAACGGCGAAATCGCTGACCGATTGGCCCATTCGGGCAGCGGCCTCCTCGATGGTTTGCTTCAGTTCCACGGGCAGACGGAAGTTCAGCCGGGCGTCGTTGGCGGGGGCATGGGTGGCCATGTCTGAGGCTCACGCTTGGATGTGGCACTTTACCGTACAATTATTATAGCCGAGGGTGTGGCAGAGTGCCATACAGCTTCACGTTACTTGTCCAGCCCGTATTCTTCCAGCTTCTTGCGGAGCGTGTTGCGGTTGATGCCCAGCCGGTCGGCGGCCTTGGTCTGGACGTTGTCGCAGGCGTTGAGCACCTGCAGGATCAGCTCGCGCTCGACGCGGCTGACGATCGAGGCGTAGAGGTTGTCGCTTTGCGGGCCGGCGGCGGCGATGCCCTGCTCCACCAGCTCGGCCGCCAGGGCGTCGAGATTGGCAGGCCGCGGCCGGCCGATCCGCCGCGGTTTCTGCCCCAGCACGGCCTCGGGCAAGAGGTCGCAGGACAACTCGTCGCCGGGGGCCAGCACCACCGCCCGCTCCACGTAGTTCTGCAGCTCGCGGACGTTGCCCGGCCAATCGTACCCGCAGAGCATCTCCATCGCCTTGGCCTGGACGTAGGGCACGTGGCGGAGGTTCTGCTCGTTGTAGATGCGGAGGAAGTGCCCCACCAGCAGCGGAATGTCCTCGCGGCGCTCGCGCAAGGGGGGCAGGAAGATGGTCACCACGTTCAGGCGGTAGTAGAGGTCCTCGCGGAAGCGGTTGGCGTCGACTTCTTCCAGCAGGTCGCGGTTGCTGGCGGCGATGACCCGCGTATCGACGCGGATGGTTTGCGTGTCGCCGACCCGCTCGAACTCGTGCTCCTGCAGGACGCGGAGCA
>Ga0181527_1005493_pt1 | contig 10492 bp, 11 predicted proteins | sample PEATcosm2014_Bin_30_FD_119762 | JGI IMG/M metagenome (GOLD analysis project Ga0181527, IMG submission 119762) | Peatland microbial communities from MTU Mesocosm Facility, Houghton, MI, USA - PEATcosm2014_Bin06_60_metaG | ecosystem: Environmental > Terrestrial > Soil > Wetlands > Peat | place...
CCATAGTTGTGGGAATCGGCAACTGCTCGGGCCGCAATGTAGACAAGTTCGAGAGATTCAGCCTGACGCGGGCGCCGTCCGGGTGTGTAGCGCCGCCTTTGCTGGCCGAGTGTTTCGCCAACCTCGAATGCAGGGTGATCGATACCCGTCTCGTTAACCAGTTCAATCTCTTTGTTCTGGAGGTCCTCAAGGCCTGGATCGACCCGGCGCAAAAGAATCCCAGGACCATCCACCACCACGGATACGGCAGGTTCGCCGTGGATGGCGAGATGATCAAGCTGAAGTCGAGAATGCCCTGATGAGAGCGCGCATGGAGCCGTTTCATCAGCACGCATTCGTCTGCGCGCAGGGAAAGCCCATTGGCGCCGCGTCGTGCTCCCATCATGGTTCTCAGTGTGTCTTGCAGGCTCTGGAGCGAGCGATTTCCCACTGAAGATGCGGCCGGGAACCAACTTCTACGAACCCACGTGGAATGTCCCCGCCGGTTTCACGTTGTCCGATGAGTTGCCGACAAATACGGTGTAATCGCCGGGCGCGACGACCCAGCCGTTTGTGCTCGTGTTCCAGTAAGACAAAGGATGGGACGAGCCGGCCGCGTCCACTGTCACTGTTACCGTTTGTTGAGCGCCGGGTTGAAGAGATACTTTCTTCCATCCCACCAGGCGCATCGGCGGCTCGCCGATCCCGGACGGTAATCCCAGATAGACCTGCGCTACCTCCGCGCCCGCCAGGCTCCCCGCATTTTTCACGGTGAAGCTCACCTGAAAACCATCGGCTGGCGATGAGTCTGGAGTGAGTTGTGGATTCGTGATTGAAAAACTCGTATAGGAAAGTCCGTACCCAAAGGCAAACAGGGGCTGGAGATTCTGTGCTTCGTACCACTTGTATCCAACATCGAAACCTTCAATGGTGTAATCGACATCGAAAGTCCCGGTGGTGCTGGTTGGAATGGGTATAACCGGCCGCGGCAACTGGCTTACGCTGGCGGGAAACGTAATAGGTAGTTTGCCGGATGGGTTGACGCTGCCAAACAGAAGGTTGGCAATCGCTGTGCCGCCCTTCTGGCCGGGATACCACGCCTCCAGCACAGCGCTGACATTTGCCAGCCAGGGCATGACGTGCGCCCCGCCATTCTCGAGCACTACGACGGTGTGCGGATTAGCCGCCGCAACCGCGGCTACAAGAGCATCTTGAGCGCTGGGAAAACTCAGGTCCACGCGGTCCATGCCCTCGCTCTCCCAGTCGCTCTCGAAGACAATAGCTACTGCCGAAGATGCCGCCAGCGCCGCTGCCGCAACAGGGTCGGTTCCGTCGTTGAAGGTAACCGTGGCGCCGGGCGCCATGGCTTGAATCGCGGCCAGCGGCGACGATGGGTCGTATATCTGAAAGGAATTGGTGCAGGCCATGCCGCCCGGAGGCGGAGTGTAAGGAGGACACGCTGGCGGCAGAGTCAGCGCCGCGCCGCCCACCGGAGTTACCTGCGCCGATCCACCCCCCGATAACACGCCAACGTCGGCATGCGATCCGATGACGGCTATCGTCTGAACCGTAGAGGGATTCAGCGGCAGTTGAGCGCCGGCGTTCTTCAACAGCACAGCGCCTTGCTCCTCGATCTCCTGGGCGATGGCCGCGTCCGCGCCAGCATTGATCGGCTTGACCGTGGCAGGATGATCGAAGACGCCTGCCGCGTACATTCCTCGAAGAATTCGATGCACCATGTTATCTAAACGCGAAACCGGCATATCTCCGTTGGCCAGAGCTTGCGCCAGACTCTCAGGCGCCCAGATTCCATTGAAGAAATATCCGCCCGGCTGCTCCTGGTCCAACCCGCCCAGAGCCGAGGCCACCGAGCTTTGCGTGCCGTACCAGTCGGACAGAACGAAACCATCGAATCCAATGTCTCCCTTCAGCACATCGTTCAAGAGATGATCGTTCTGGCAGTTATACGTTCCATTCACAAGGTTATAGGCGCACATTACCATCTGCGCGTTGGAGTCCTTGAGGGACACTTCAAATGCCAGCAGATCGCTCTCGCGCGCCGAGCGTTCATCGATGACGGCATTTGCCTGCATGCGCGCCGTCTCCTGATCGTTGAACGCATAGTGCTTCACGCCCGCAATGACATATTGATCCTGGACGCCAAGTAAGTGCTGCGCGTTCATCTCTCCCGCTAGATAGGGGTCTTCTCCCAGTGTCTCGAAGGTGCGCCCGTCGCGCGGCTCCCGGCCGATCAGGTTGACGTTGCCTCCGAGATTGACATTGATGCCAAAGGCGCTCTCCTCCTGGCCGATAACCTGGCCGTACTTATAGGCCTCAGTTAGATCCCAGCTTGCGGCATTGGCGAGAGGCGAGGGCAGCGCTGTCGCCGCTCCCACTTGATCCCCAACTCCAGCCGGCCCGTCGGCGTAGAGAAGGTCGGGAATCCCAAGGCCGGGTATCCCTGGAACCCAGCCGGGCGCATTTCGCGGACCTTCGCCAACCGTAAGAGAAAGGTTGCCATGCACGAGTTGAAGCATCTCGGCCTGGCTCATCTGAGCTATCAGATGATCGGCGCGCTCGTCGGGGTCATTCGGTGTTGAAGACCGATTTGCCATCGTTATGGAGTTGCAGCCCGCGAGCGCCATCGCAAGACCACATATGAAGACCGGCAAAACTCCGGTCTTTGCAATCTTCGTACATAGGTTCATCGACTTACATTGATCCTTTCCGCCACGCCAGAATAATGAGTGGAATCCGATTCCATGCATGATAACACGCACCAAGTACACGCACAGGAATAATCGTGAGCAAGACGATTTCCAATCACGCATCTAGCGCAGGATGGCCCTGGCCGCGATTGATTGACCGGGGATCTTTCAAACGAATCTGCGCTACCGCCGGGGGCGTCCGCGATCGCCAAAGCCTCTGGGCTTGACAGGCGGCGCTACCGGCAGGTTCGTCTTGCCCTCGGGGTAAACGGCCAGAAAGCGATCCTGGCCTTCGCCGGAGCTGGCCGTCTCAACGCCTTCGATGGAGCGGAAGACGAGATGCAAGAGGCGGCGCTCGCGGCTGTTCATGGGCGGGAAGGTGTAGGGGATGCCTGTTTTGAGCACCTTCTCGGCGGCGGTTTCGGCCTGCAGACGCAGTTCCTGGGCGCGCAGGGCCTTGAAGTTGGCGGCGTCAAAGCTGACCAGGTCGCCCTCGCGCGGGTCGAGACGGAGAATCTGCGCGGCAATGGTCTCCAAAGCCAGCAGCAGCTCGCCGTTGTGCTGGGTGACCAGCAGTACGTCGGGTCCGGCCAGCTCGACGCAGAGGGCGGGAGGCCTTTCTTCGTCTCCGGGCACGGCTTCCGGGGCGCTGATGCGGTACTTGAGGCGCAGGCCTCCGAGCTTGTTGAGGGTCGAGAGGAATCCGGCAATCTTCTGGGCGGCTAGCTGCAGGTCTTGGATGGGCATAACAAACCAGTATCGCAGAGCAGGGCGGGGGATGGGCGGGGAATTGCAAAAAGCTTTCCCGGGCTGCGGCCTGAGCCGTGATTGGGGAACCGGATCCGGGTTCCGCCCGTATAGATCATTACCTCGCAACGGATTTACTCTGAGATAAGGAACGATCTTCATGAATGCTGAAGTCCCAGATCCTGGCGGCTTTCTGTGCGCCCCGTGGAATCGCATCCGCATCGCGCCCTGGCTCTTCTCGCTGCTGGTGCTGGCGCTGCTGGCCGCATTGCGGTACTACGCTGTCTTCGGTCCGCCGCGGGCGCGCATCCTCTTCCTGGTTCATTGCCTGGCGATGTGGGTCTTGCCGTTTCTCGTCCTCACGCGGCAGGGTCGCCGGGAGATCGGCCTGCGCAAACAGGGCAACAGCGTTAAAGCCCTGGCCTTGAGCGCGCTGTCCGGGGCATGCGCCGGCTTTGCGGTCTACGCCGCCAGCATGATGCTCTTCGGCTCCTCGCCTGACAATTTGTGCGTCAGCGTCCGCGCGAGTTTCCAGCTCGACCAACTGCTCGCCGTGATGCCGCGCGTCGCGGCCTTTGCGGTCATCGTTCTTCCGGCGATGATCCTGACCCCCATCGGCGAGGAGATTTTGTTTCGCGGCCTTATCCAACAGAGCTTCACCCGCCGCTGGAATGTCCTCATCGCCACCGCGGTCAACTGGCTCACTTTCGGCCTGATCCACCTACACGTTCATGGCATCTGGCACGACGCGGCTGGATTCCATCTCCGCTTGGTATCCGGAGCATTCATGGTTTTCTTCTTGGGCGGCGTAAGCGCGGTCTTTACCCTCTGCCGCTTGCGCTCGGGCTCTCTTTATGCCGCCATGGTAGCGCACGCGAGCTGCAACCTGGCGATGATCGGCGCAATCTTCTTCTATCCGCCCATATAACCCATACCCGCCTCACAAGAAAGGAAACTTCTTCATGAGCGACCAAAAAATCTACCGCATCGCCGGCATCAGTGCGATATCCTGCATCGCAACCTTCTTCATCGAGTTTCCCTTTTATCTCGTGCGTACCCCTTGGCCCGGCCTGGCGGCGTCTGACAAACTCGCCGATTTCTCTGCACGCAACGCCACCAACATCATGTGCTGCGTCTTCCTGGACTTCATCATCCTCACCCTCCTCATGATCTTCCTCGCCGGCGTCCGTCACCTGATCCGCCAGGCCAATCCCCGGCATGAGTGGCTTGCCAGTCTCTTCTACGGTGTCGGTTTGGTCTTCGTTACACTCACCGTAATAGCCGATTCGCTCCAGGGCGCCACCGTCGTAGACGCCTTCAACCTGCCCGGCGACGGCGTGGTCATCCGCGCCATGTGGGAAAGCTCGATCCTGATGTACGGCTCCGTCGCTCTCTGGCTGCTGGCCTTCCTTATGGCCATCCTCAGCTATGTCATTCTGGCCAGCGGCGTTCTGCCGCGGTGGTCAGCCTGGCTTGGCTACGCCTGCGCGCTCGCCTGCCTGGCCTTCGTGCCCACCATGTTTGTGCATCACGTCGATATGATGGGCTTCTACAATCCCGCCGGCTGGGGCGCAGAGGCCATCGCCAACAACTTTCCGCTGGCTGTTTGGGTGATCGTCGTCGGCATTCTGATGCTGCGCAAGCGCGCGCCCGCACTAGATTCCGCTGGCGGGGTTGCCGGTTTGGGGCGATAATAGGCTCATGGCGACGCTGCCCATCTCCGAAGAACTATGGACCGTGCGGGAATACCTCTCCACGAGCTGGAGCCCGGACCGCGAGTTTGTGGATGGGCGGATCGAGGAGCGGAACTTGGGTGAGAAAGAACACTCCATCATCCAGCGGTATCTCACGGTTCTCTTTGCGCTGAAACGCGCGGATTGGGGCGTCGAGGTCTTTCCTGAACTGCGCACACAGATTGCGGCCAGAAACTTCCGCGTTCCGGATGTGCTGGTTGTGCGTAAGGGAGATTCCTTTGAACGCTATATTACCCGTCCGCCGCTGATTGCCGTCGAGATTCTTTCACCGGAAGATACGTTCGGCGCCATGCAGGAGAAGTTCGCTGAGTATCTTCGCTTCGGCATCGAGAACATCTGGATCATCGACCCTGAGCCGCGCCTGGCCTACCGGTACACCTCAGCCGGACTGGAAGAGGTTCACAGCGGCGAACTCACCGTGCCGGAGACGCCCATCCGTGTTGTGCTTAGCGAATTATTTGCGGAGCTGGACCGGGCGTAAGGCATGGCCTCCGCGCTTGAAAGGATGTCCCTCGCTTGAATGATCTGAAAATCTATCGCTGGACGGGTGCTTGCGGCCTGCTGACGATCGCCCTCTTTTTTGTCGAGTTTCCCATTTACTTTCTGCGCGGCCCTCTTCCTTCTGCCGCCTCCCCCGACCTCTACGCTTACTCGGTCCGCAACGCTGCCAATATGCTGACCGTGGTCTTCCTCGATATGCTCATCTATTGCCTTTTTCTCATTTTTCTGGCCGGCTTCCGCCAATTGATCCGGCATGCCGATCCTGCCTGCGAGTGGCTGGGAACGCTCTTCTTCGGCATTGGCGTGGTCTACGCAACCATTACACTGCTTGCCGACTCCTTCCAGGGAACGATCGCCCTCGACGCCCTCAGCGGCAGCCCAAACCAGTCGGCGATTCGCGTCCTGATGGAAGCGCAGTATCTGCTCTTCGGTTCCATCGGCCTGCTTCTCATCGCGCTGATGATGATCGTGGCCAGTTACGCTACCATGGCCAGCCGCGCTCTTCCCCGCTGGAGTGCCTGGCTGGGTTACGCCGGAGCCGTTCTCTGCCTGGCCTTCGTTCCCTCGATGTTTGCCGGCGCTCCCAATCTGGCCGCGTTCTACAATCCTGCGGGATGGGGAACAACCGGAGTCATCGCCGGCTTTCCGCTGGCTGCATGGATGATCGCCGTCTCCATCCTGATGTTACGCAAGCGCGAGTCGTCTGCGGAACTATCCGGAATCGGTGTTTGAACCGAATTGAGTAGAGCAGCTTCCGCTGGGTACTTATCCCTCCCGCACCTTGGGCGTCAGGTATTCGGGGCCTACGGGGTCGGTGACGGACTCCTTCACAATTCGGTCGATCTCGGCCATGGATGCGGCGTCGAGTTTCCAGCCGAGCACGCCAGCGACAGCGTCGAGCTGCTCGGGACGGCGCGCGCCCCAGAGGGCAACGGAGACGCCGGGGCGGTCGAGTACCCAGCGGACGGCCAGCTCCAGAACTGATTTGCCATAACGCTCTCTTGCCAGGACGGCGAGGCGTTCGACGGCGGTCATGTACTGCGAAAAGCGCGGCTCCTGAAACTTGGGATCGACGCGGCGAATGTCGCCTGGCTCGAAAGTCATGCCGCGCTGGAGACGGCCGGCGAGCAGGCTGCGGCAGAGCGGGCTGTAGCAGAGGATGGCAATGCCGCTGATCTTGCACCAGTTTCGGATGGGAGGCAGGATTGCTTCGCCCATTCTCTGCTCTTCGTCTATCTGGCGGTCGAAGAGGTTGTAGGGCGGCTGATTCGAAGCCAGTGACGCTCCGCGCCGAAATTCTTCCATCTGCGCGACGCTGAAGTTGCTCACGCCGAGGGCGCGCACCTTGCCCTCGCGCTGGAAGCCGGCCATCAGCGCGGCGGTTTCGGCGATGGGCGTGCGCGTATCCGGCCAATGCACCTGGTAGAGGTCAATATAATCCGTTCCAAGGCGGCGCAGGCTGCCTTCCAGCTCTGTGCGCAGCCGCTTCTCAGTGGAATTCGCATACACCCCGCCGTAGCCCCAATCGAGGCCGGCTTTGGTGGCGATGAAAAAAGCCTCGCGGTGGCCGTGGGCGCGCATCGCTTTGCCGATGATCTCCTCAGAGCGGCCATGGCCGTAGATGGGCGCGGTGTCGATCAGGTTAATGCCGCGCTCGAGGGCGCCGAGGCAGGTGGCAATTGCCACATCGTCGGGCACTGCGCCCCACTCCGTCCCGCCGATCTCCCAGGTGCCAAGGCCGATGCGGGAAACCTGTACGCCCGCCAGGGTTGTCTCCATGGAAACGATTTTATAGGGGACCAGGGACTGGGGACTAGGGACTGGGGAACCGAAGACCCGCTCTTTTAATGCATCAATCCAAGCGCGGGAGGCTGATGGGGAGTGGATGATACCTTGAGCTTATAGGTCTTGGATTTCTGACAAGGCCGATTCGCGGAGGCTATCAATCCCCAGGATGCGCAGGCTCATTCAACTGCTTCTGCTGCTTGCGCCGGTCGCGGGAGCTGCGACGGCTTGCGCACAGGGAGGCCCGCCGTTTATTACCGACGACCCCGGCACGCCGGGCAACCGGCAATGGGAGATCAACCTGGGCTTTGCCGGCAACCACAACCCGGCGCATTCGAGCTACCAATTGCCGAACATCGACATCAACTACGGCTGGGGCGACCGGATTCAGCTGATGGTCTCTCCCTACCTGGCAGCGGCCACCGATGAGAACAACACCACTCGCGCCGGCCTGGGCGAGACGGTCTTTGGCGTCAAGTGGCGTTACTTCGAGCATCACCGCGCGGGCGAACCCAAGTCCGACGAGAATATGAACTTCTCGCTGGGCACTTATCCGCAGGTCACCATCAACAACCCCACCAGCACGGTGCGGCGCGGGATTGTTGAGCCGGGGCCGCAGTATTATCTGCCGGCGGAGTTCACCACCAAATGGGGGCCTGTCGATTTCAACGGCGAGGTGGGCCGGTGGATCGGCAACCGCAACGTGCCCAACCGCTGGGGGCGCGGGCTGATTGCCGGACATAAATTCAGCGAGCGGCTGGAGCTGTACGGCGAAATTTACGATTTGCAGGACGCGAACCAGATCGGCACAGCACCCAAGCAGCGCCAGTTTACGGTGGACTTTGGCGGCCGGAAGACGTTGGACCGCGCCGGACATTTGAGGCTGCTCTTCCTGGGCGGACGCGCGATTCAGGCGGTGACGCGGCAAAACAGCGAGCCGAGTTGGATTGCCTATGTAGGCGTGCAGATTCTCTTCGGACCCAAAGAGGCTTCAGAGAACAAGTGAGGCCAGCCAACCCCTCGCGGAAGAGGAAGAGTGGTCAGCGCGCAGAATGCTTTCCCGCTCTCTGCGGAAAGATCAGAATGCAGGCGACTACTAGAACGACCAGCGTGGCGGAGGCGGAATAGCGGCTCAAGTTGAGGCCGCCATGCTCCAGGGGCTTATCCAGAAAATCGCCGACCACGGCGCCCAGCGGCCGCGTTAAAATGAACGCCGCCCAAAACAGCGCGGTCTTCGAGATTTTTGTCCAGAAATGGCAGGCCGCCACGAGAAGAAGAAGCGAGCCGAAGATCAGCGCCGCTCCGCTATACCCAAGCCCAGCGCTGTCGGCGGTCCAATCGCCGAGCGCAGTGCCGAGGGTTTGCGAAAACATGATCGTGATCCAGTAAAAAGCCTCGACTTTGGGCGTGCTGACGGTGGTGACCGATACCGACCCCTGTGACCAATACCAAACGCCAAGAGAAGCCATTAACAGGACAAATAAAGACAGAGTGCCGCCCGTGTAGCCAATGCCGAGAGAACGGTCGAAAAAGTCAGCCATCGTGGTTCCAACCGTAGTAGTGGCGATGATTGTTACCCAATAAAAGAAAGGATGAAAGCGCTTGGCATAGACCTGAGCCGCTACTGCGACAAGAAAGATCGCGGCGAAGATCGCGGTGCCGACCAGATAGCCCAGGTTCATCGACATGGTCACCGCATCGCCGCCGGTTTCGCCCAGTGTGGTGCAGAAGATCTTGATAATCCAGAAAACGAGGGTGACCTGGGGAACCTTGCTCATCCGGTCTTCGTTCGCCGGATCGGCGGATGGTGTCGTGAATGGCATTCATCTCCTCCGGGAGAATCGAAGCAGGCGGGAAAGATTCATGTTGCAGCTGCCCGTTCCAGTGTATCGAAATTATGGCAGCAACGCATGGATAGTTGCAGCATTCAGAGCTGGACGGAGCGGCCCCGGCCAGCACGAACCGGCACTGGCGCTGGGTGGGCGGCAGAGGCTGGACTGCGTCGGGCACTTGCGGCTGCTTTTCAAGGGCGGACGGGCGATTAAGGTGGTGATGTGGCAAAGCAGCGAGCCGAACAGGATCGCTGATGTAAGCGAGTAGATATTAAATTAGCCAAAGAAGCTGTGGACGGTGGCGCGAGAGATGCAAGCGAAGATTGATCGAGCACGCGCTGAGCGCAGCGTACTCTTCTCGTCCACGGACTTGACAGCTCTCACAAGTCCGAAAATACGGATCTCCACCCCTCGGACGAAGACCTATCCGTAGGGTGGAGATGGAGTGCCAAGAACCTTACGTAATCGGTGAATTGGCTTTAGCGTTTGTGCTCGACTGTGTGGCCGCGTCCATCACGATATTCATTTCCTCTGAAGTGCGAGACCTTGTCGAGACGTCTGGAAGGCTCGGGCCGCTCGCCGCGTTGCGGAGTTGCGCCATTATAGCCGTGTTCGGGATGATAACGGTTGTTCACGTGGCCGCGGAAGTTGTTATTGCCATGAAACCACGGACCGCTGCCAACGAAGATACCACCGGAAAACCATTCCGGTCCGTAGTATCCGTAGGGAGCGCAGTTATACGGAGCGGCGTCATAGTAGCCGTAAGGGCAATCAGGCGCAGCGCCAATCTCCACAGCAATTTGAGCCGTTGCTTTGGGAGCGGTTGCGATCAGGCAGCATCCAGCAACAGCCGAGAGCAGAACAAGTTTGAATCCAGTCATAAATCCTCCTCAGGATAACGGGGCCTACTGCGAACACCCCCACACAATTCACCTTAGCGGCTGAGATCCTCATCGTCTGAGCAATAGGAACCAGAGGCAATTCGGAGATCAGTTCGGGAGCGGAGCTGCAATTGGAAGGCAGTCGCACTCGCCCGCAGCCACTCGCGGCATGGGGGTCTGGTGTTGTATTGTTCCATTCGTATGGAACATACGCAGAGCAGCGCCCCCCGTCCCGCGCCCGAGGCCGAAGAGGTCTACCGGCGCTGGATTCAGTTTCTCGATGAAGAGTTCACCCGCCACCAGGC
>Ga0181527_1005497_pt1 | contig 10487 bp, 4 predicted proteins | sample PEATcosm2014_Bin_30_FD_119762 | JGI IMG/M metagenome (GOLD analysis project Ga0181527, IMG submission 119762) | Peatland microbial communities from MTU Mesocosm Facility, Houghton, MI, USA - PEATcosm2014_Bin06_60_metaG | ecosystem: Environmental > Terrestrial > Soil > Wetlands > Peat | place...
AAGGAGTCTTCCTCCAGGAGGCCGTAGAGGGACCGCAAGCCCACGAACGCCATGCCCTGAGGGGCGGGGGCCTTATCGCTCACCTCCACGCCGTGGCATGAGAAGCCGCGAAGCGTGCCAAGATACTGCTGTCGCAGACCCACGAGGCCCCATTGATCGAGCCGTTCTCCAAAGGGGATTGCCGCGGCGTCCGTGTCCGTGGCGACAAGCAGCCTGTGGCGCGAGAAAACGAACCAGAAGGCACCCGCCTGTCCGGCGCGAGCGGGTTTTACAGAAAGTATGGACGAGTCTTCCGCCATTACGGTAAAAGTCTATCAGGTTCTCTCTGAAAAGTCATATCGAGTCGCCGCTCTAAGGGTTGGATTGCGCGAGGGGCATGCCACCCTTATGATTACTAGATATGCGTGCGAATATGGTTATCGTTGCCCTCGCCCTTCTTGTCGCCGGGTGCACGAAGCTGGGGCCGGACTATGCCCGGCCGGACACGGCAGTGCTCTCGAACTGGCGCGAGGCGGATGGCATTGGCGTGACGAGCGAGCCTGCCGACTACCGCGCCTGGTGGCGGGCATTTCATGACCCGGTGCTCGACCGGCTTATCGACACCGCGCTGCGTCAGAACCTTTCCCTCCGTGTGGCGGGGATCAGAGTCCTCGAGGCCCGTGCCCTGCTCGGCATTGCCGTGGGCCAGCTTTACCCCCAGACCCAGCAGGCCGTAGGCTCGCTCCAGTACAACCGGGTGAGCCCGTATTCCATTATCGCGCTCCCAAGCGGCCTCAGCACGTATACGCAGGACCAGATCGGCGTCACTGCAAGCTGGGAAATCGACTTCTGGGGAAGGTTCAGGCGTGCAATAGAATCGGCTCACGCGACCCTGCAGGCGACCGTTGCGGACTACGACAACGCCCTGGTGAGCCTTGCCGGCGACGTGGCAGCGAACTATATAGCGGTAAAGACCCTGGAAAAACGGATCGAGATCGCGAGGCGCAACATTGAGACCCAGAGGGAAAACCTGGAGATCACCCTGGCCCGCCTGACGTACGGCACTGCCTCCCAGAGGGACGCGGAACAGGCCAGGACTCTCCTTCACAGCACGGAGGCATCCGTGCCTGCCCTTCAAACCCAGCTCCAGCAGACAAAGCATGCCCTCAGCATATTGTTGGGCCTGCCGCCGGGTGATCTTGCCGATATGCTGGCCGGCCCGTCCGGCATCCCTGTTCCCCCGCCGCAGCTCGCGGTGGGCATCCCGCAGGACCTGCTTCGCCGCAGGCCCGATGTACGTGCCGCCGAGTACCGGGCGATGGCGCAGGGCGCGCAGATCGGCGTGGCCAGGGCCGACCTTTTCCCCGCGTTCTCGCTCTCCGGCACTTTCGTCCTGCTCTCCACGGATCTGGGCAGGTCGACGCTCGGGGACATGTTCCAATCGGCGAGCCGAAACTACGTCGCGGGGCCCGGGGTGCAGTGGAATATTTTCAACTACGGCCGGCTCACGAATAATGTCCGTTTACAGGACGCGCGGTTCCAGGAGCTGCTCATCACCTATCAGAACACGGTCCTCACGGCCCAGCAGAACGTGGAGGACGCCATCGTCGCATTTGTGAGGTCCCAGGAAAGGGCCGAGTTCCTGGCCCTCAGCACAGAGGCGGCAAAGGGCTCTCTTGCCCTTGCCGTCGACCAGTACCGGGGAGGGGTGGCCGATTTTACTACCGTGATTGTGGCGGAGCAGTCGCTCCTCAGCGAGCAGGACACGTTTGTCGCCACCCTCGGCAACATCGCGAGCAACCTGGTGGCGATCTACAGGGCCCTGGGCGGCGGCTGGCAGATCAGGGAAGGGATGGAGCTCGTGCCGCCCGAAGTGAAGGAAGTCATGGCAAAAAGGACCAATTGGGGTAACTTGCTCAACCAGGCAACGTATATGCCGCCCGCCCCCGGGGAGCATCCTCCGCCCTTAAGGCTTCCGGATTGGTAGAATGGTAGACGTCCTTATCGGACGCATCTTCTCATGGAGACGAAAGATATGGCGGTGATACGCAGACAGATGCGGGGCACGGCGGGGTGGGCGATAGTGTGCCTGCTCCTTGCCCTCCCCTTCCCCTCATGCAAGGAAAAACCGCATCAGGCCCCTCCGCCGCCGGCCGTGACCGTTGCCCACCCCATCGAGCGCCGCGTCACCGACCGCCTGGAGCTGACGGGCAACACGCAAGCCGTCAGGACGGTGCAGCTTCGCGCGCGGGTTGCGGGGTACCTCGAAAAGGTCCTGTTCCAGGACGGCCAGTTTGTCAAGAAAGACCAGTTGCTCTTCCTCCTGCAACAGAACACCTATCAGGACGCATTAAAGCAGGCCGAGGCCGCAATATCGCTGCAAAAGGCACAGCTGGAGTACGCCTCGGCCCAATTCGCGCGCTACTCGGAGCTGCTCAGCCGGAAGGCGGCGTCCCAATCAGATGTGGACAACTGGCGCTACCAGAGGGATTCCGCACACGCCAACCTGGAGAACGCGCAGGCAAGCCGCGACCTGGCAATGCTTAACCTGGGCTACACGGAAGTGAGGGCGCCTTTTGACGGCCGCATAGACCGGAGACTCGTCGACCCGGGAAATCTCGTCGGCGCAAGCGATGCCACCGTGCTCGCGTCGGTCAACCAGACCAACCCCATTTACGTCTACTTTACGATCAGCGATTCCGACCTCGCCCGCCTGATGGGCGAGGCGCGTTGGAGGCCGGGGATGGGGCATGCCCTTGTCTCCATGGGCGTCCTCAACGAGAAGGGGTATCCCCATGAGGGCACCCTCGATTTTGCCTCCATCAGCCTTACCTCCACCACGGGCACCTTGCAGATGAGGGGGGTCTTCCCGAACCCCGATGGGAGGGTAATGCCGGGGCTCTATGCGCGGCTCCACGTGCCCCTGGCAGAAAAAAACGCATTGCTCGTCCCCCAGGAAGCACTCAGCTATGACCAGCAGGGTGTATTTTTGTTCGTGGTAAACGCGCAGAACACGGTGGAGAGGCGCGGCCTCAAGATCGGGTTCCTCGTCGCCCACATGCGAGTCGTCGAAGAAGGGCTGACGCCAAAGGATTGGGTCATTGTGGTAGGGATACAGAAGGCCATCCCCGGACACCAGGTGACGCCGGAGAGACAGGGTGCATCGCCGCCCCTTGCGCCGCAAGGAGCGCATTAAGTGATCTCCCGGTTCTTTATAGAGCGGCCCATCCTCGCGAATGTGCTTGCCTTCATCACCCTCATCATCGGCGCCATCAGTTATTACCGGCTGCCTGTCGAGCAGTATCCCCCTATCACGCCTCCCACGATACAGGTGACCACGAGATATCCGGGTGCGAGCGCCTCGGTCGTTGCGGAGACAATCGGGGTGCCGTTGGAGCAGGCGGTCAACGGCGTGGAGCACTCGATTTACATGTCTTCCACGAGCGGCAGCGACGGCTCCTATACGCTGACGATCACTTTTGATGTGGGCACCGACCTCGACAAATCGCTCACCCTCGTCCAGAACCAGGTCAGCTCCGCCCTTGCCCAGCTCCCCGGCGGGGCCCAGGTCCAGGGCGTGACCGTGAAGAAGCTCTCCACCAACATCCTCATGGTGGTCAGTCTCTACTCCGAGGACAACCGGTTCAATGAGGCATTTCTCTCGAATTACGGTCTCATCAACATGCAGTACCCGCTGGCCCGTCTGCCCGGTGTGGGTCTGGTCAGGGTTTTTGGCGCCGGTCAATACAGCATGCGCCTCTGGCTCGACCCGGACAGGCTCAAACAGCTTAACCTCACAGCCGCCGACGTGCTCGCCGCGGTGGCGGACCAGAACGTGCAGGTTACGGCGGGCCAGTTGGGCGGCCCTCCGGTTCCCGAGGGGCAAGTCTTCCAGTTCACCATCAACAGCCTCGGCAGACTCTCCGATACCGACCAGTTCGAAGACATCATCGTGAAGAGCGACGCTACCGGGGCGAGCCCCCAGATCGTGCGCATACGCGACGTGGGGCGGGTGGAGCTCGGGCAGCAGACCTACTCCCTCTACAGCTCAAGCCACGGCTACAAGTCCGCCGAGATAGTCGTATTTGCCCTTCCGGAGGCCAATGCCATCGAGGTGGCGGACAGGGTCTACCGGGCGGTAGCCGACATGAGCAAGGAATTCCCCGCGGGCCTGAAGTACGGCATCCACTTCGACACGACGACGTTTGTCCGCGAGGCGGTGTCGAAGGTGTACGGGACGCTGATCGTGGCAGGCATCCTCGTGCTGATCGTCATCATGATTTTTCTTCAGAATTTCCGGGCGCTCCTCGTGCCCGCGACCACGGTGCCGGTGACCATTGTGGGCGCCTTCGCCGCCATGATCGCCCTCGGCTTCACCATCAACATGATGACCCTTTTCGCCCTTGTCCTCGCCATCGGCATAGTGGTGGACGACGCCATCGTGATCGTGGAAGGCAGCTCCTATTACATTGAGAGAGGCTTGTCTCCGAAGGACGCGGCCATCAAGGCCATGAGCGAGCTGACGGGCCCTGTCATGGGCATTACCATGGCGCTGGTATCGGTCTTCCTGCCGGCCGCTTTTCTGCCGGGCATCACAGGACAGATCTTCCGCCAGTTCGCCCTCGTCATTGCCGCAACGTCGGTGATCAGCGCAATCAACGCCCTCACTCTGAAGCCCGCCCAATGCGCCCTGTGGCTCCGCCCGAGGGGGACGAAGCAACCAGGCTGGTTCTACCGCAGCTTCAACAGGGCGTACGAGGCAACGAAGCGGCCTTACATGGGGGCCGTGGGCCGGATGGTGCGCCATCCGGGAATCAGTCTGGCCGTGTTTCTCGTGATCATAGCCCTCGCGGCCTGGCAATTCGTGGCGCGTCCCACCGGCTTTCTCCCCACTGAGGACCAGGGATATGCCATCCTCCTGGCCCGTCTGCCCGACGCCTCCTCCCAGCCCCGGGCGAAGCGGGTATCAGATCAAATCGAGAGTATTCTGAAGAGGACCCGGGGCGTCCGGAGCTGGGTCGATGTCGGCGGTTATTCTCTGCTGGACGCGGCAAACGTGTCCACGGTCATCAGTGTGTTCGTCGTCTATGAAGACTGGAGCACACGCAGCAAAAAGCTGCTTACCCAGGACAGGATCGTCTCCGGCCTCAACCGTGATCTTTCCACCATCAAGGATGCGATTGCCTTTGTCGTGATTCCGCCCCCCATCAGGGGGCTGGGCCAGTCCGGAGGCTTTCAGATGATGGTGGAGGACCGGAAGGGCAACGACCTCCTCGGCCTCCAGAAGGCAACTGATGAACTGGTCCTGGCGGCCCATTCCCGGCCGGACCTTGGCGGTCTGGCTACCACGTTCGATGCCCACAGCCCCCAGCTCTACCTCGATATCGACAGGACAAAGGCGCAGTCCTTTCAAGTGCCCCTGGGAAACATCTTCCAGACGCTGCAGGGCTACCTGGGCTCGTCCTTCGTCAACCTCTTCAACAAGTTCAATCAGATATACCAGGTGTACATTCAGGCCAGCGACCGCTACCGGATGGCGCCGGAAGACATCAGAAACCTCTACACCAGGAATAATCAGGGCGATATGGTCCCCCTGGGGAGCCTCCTCGACGTGAGGCGCACGGAAGGCGCGGAACTTATCACCCGCTACAACTATTACCCCGCGGCCGCCATTTTCGGATCGGCTGCTCCGGGATTCAGCTCCGGCCAGGCCCTCGCCGAGATGGAGCGGCTGGCAGCGCAGGTCTTGCCCCAGGGCTTCGGCTATGACTGGACGGCCACGAGCTACCAGGAAAAAAAGGTCGGCTACCAGGCGTACTTCATTTATGCCCTTTCCGTTACCCTTGTGTTCATGGTGCTGGCAGCGCTCTACGAGAGCTGGACATCGCCGGCCGCCGTCATTCTCGCGGTCCCCATGGCGCTCGTCGGCGTGCTCGTGGCTATGCTGCTAAGGAGCTACGACAACAACCTCTATACGCAGATCGGGCTGGTGCTCATGATTGCCCTGGCGAGCAAGAACGCTATCCTCATCGTGGAGTTCGCGCGGGACCTGCGGCGGGAGGGTATGCCCATCGCGGAGGCCGCTATCGAAGCGACGAGCCGGCGGTTCCGCCCCATCGTGATGACGTCGTTTGCCTTTATCCTGGGTGTGGCGCCCTTGCTCCTGGCCAACGGCGCGGGTGCGGCGAGCCAGAGGGCGATAGGCACGGTGGTGTTCGGGGGCATGCTCGCCTCAACGCTTCTCGCAATCCCCTTCGTCCCGGTGTTTTACGTGATCACGCAGACGTGGGACGAGCGGCGGCGGGCGTCGCGATAAAAAGCTCCTGTTGACTTTTCACAAGGACTTAGTAGAATACCCGTAAAGACAAACCTCATCATACGATCTTCCACGAGGGGGTGCGCGCATGATAAAGAAACTAGTGGGGATTTATGAGGACAGGATAAGGCCCCGGGGAAAGAAGATTCTTATTGGACTCCTTATCTTCTTTGTCGTGTTTACCCTCGCAGGGTTTTTTGTTCTGCCTCCCGTACTGAAATCCATTTTGACTAAAGAGCTTTCTACAACACTCGTTCGGGAAGTAACCATCAACCGGATCAGGACCAACCCATATACGCTTTCGATAACGATAAGAGGACTTCTGGTCAAAGACCGGTCGAGTACCGAGACATTCCTCTCCTGTGATGAGATATATTTGAACCTCCAGAGCCTCTCCGCTCTCAGGATGGCTCTGATTCTTAAAGAGATTCGAGTCACCAAGCCCTACGTAAGGATCACCCGTAATCAGGACCTCTCCTATAATTTCTCTGATTTGCTGGAGAAGAAGGAGCCGACCTCCGGGGAGAAGCCCAAGCTTCTAAGGTTCTCTCTGAATAACATCAGAATAGAAAACGGGAGCATCGATTTCCTGGACGGACCTAAAAAGAGAACGCATACGGTCAGAGAATTGAAAATCGGCATCCCCTTCCTGTCGAATATACCCTCCTACATTCACCTATTCGTTCTGCCTCATTTTTCAGCCAGGATTAATGGCGCTCTCTACGCCCTCCAGGGGAAGACAAAACCCTTCGCCGATTCTCTTGAAACCTTTATTGACGTTGATATTAAGGATCTCAATATCCCTCCCTACCTTGCGTACGTCCCCATGAAAATGCATTTTAAGGTTGTTTCGGCCAGCATGGATACGGCGGCAAAAGTATCTTTTCTCGAAACAAAAGAAAAGAAGACTTCTCTCACGATCGCAGGAAATGTCTCTCTGAAAAACATAGCCGTGAATGACGAAAAGGACAAGCCTTTCTTCAGGCTCCCTCTCCTCGATGTCTCCATTGCCCCGTCCGAGCCCCTCTCTCAACGCATTCACTTATCGAAAGTGTCCGTTCAGTCGCCTGAAGTCGAAATCCAACGCAACAAAAAGGGGATTCTCAATGCCCAATCTCTTCTGCCTGAAGGAGGTAAGGCAAAACCGGCCCCAAAGAAAACGGGGGACGCAGTACCTTTATCTCTGGACATAGATCAGCTACAACTGACGGGAGGAAAGATCTCTTTTTCCGACCTTTCCGGAAGCAAACCCTTCAACACGCGTGTGGACCCGATCAACCTGAGGGTAGACCATTTCAGTAACGGGAAAGATAAGAAATCAGCGTATGCCCTATCCCTTAGCACGGAAGCCAAAGAGGCCGTCAAGGTCGAGGGTGAATTTTCCCTGGACCCTCTTGGGTCGAAAGGCATGTTCGAGGTCGCCTCCATTCCCCTGAAGAAGTACGCCCCTTTCTATAGAGATAGCGTTCTCTTCGACATTGAAGACGGCCGCCTTGACATCTCGGCTCGCTATAGATATGCGAAGGGGCAAAAGGAACCGGAGGTCGACCTTTCGGGGATTTCCTTGACGCTCAAGGCTCTTCGTCTCAAGAAAGCCGCGGAGAAGGGAGACTTTGTTAACGTGCCGGATCTCTCGATCAAAGAAACGGATTTAAATCTCACAAAGAGAGAGCTTAAAATTGGAAACTTTTCCACGGAGAATGGTGCGCTTCTCGTCAAGCGGTCACGCAATGGTGACGTGAATCTCCTCACGCTCACCCCGCCTGCATCAGCGACTGAAAAGCCGCTCAAGAAAGCAAAAGCCGGCGAAAAACCAGGTGGGCCTGAAAAACCCTGGCTTATCTCCCTAAAACAGATGCTGGTCGATAAGTATACCGTTCGAGTGGAGGACCAGACGACGCCGGAGCCGGTCACCTTGATTGCGCAAAACCTGAGGGTAAGGGGAGAGAATATTTCAACCGCGAAGAATAGTAAAGGAAGGCTTGGCCTATCGCTCCTTTTGAATAAGAAGGGAACCGTCTCCACTACAGGAACCATCGGCATAGAACCCCTTTCTATAAACGTAAGGATAGGGCTGAAGGGCATAGAAGTTGCTCCTTTCCAACCCTATTTCACGCATAAGGTAAAGATGACAGTGACCGGAGGGGCTATTTCCACAAATGGAACGCTTTCTCTCACCTCTACCAAAAAAGAGCCGATAAAAGCCGCCTACAAGGGGGAGGCAGCCGTCGCTAATTTTTCTTCAATCGATAAACTGAGCGGGGAGGATCTTCTGAAACTCGAATCTCTCTCGCTCAGCGATCTGAATGTCGCCTACGCACCCTTTTCACTCGATATCAAAGGCGTCTCTTTGACCAACTTTTACGCCCTCGTGCTGATCAATCCTCAAGGGAAAATCAATCTCCAGGAGATACTGACGGCTGAGGAGCCGGAAGCGAAAGAAGCGCCGGGCCCTGCTCCTCAAAAGATAACAGCGGCTCCTTCGGAGGAAAAAGGGCCTTCGAAAAAGATCAAGATCGATCAGGTCACCCTCCAGGGAGGGAGGATAGACTTTGAAGACAAGTCGGTCAAACCGGAATTTTCGGCGCGCCTCTCAGAGATGGGGGGAAGGGTGTCAGGGCTTTCTGCCGAGCAAAACACAACGGCGGATGTCGAGCTTCGCGGTAAATTCAATGACTATGCCCCTCTTGAGGTCACGGGTAAGATCAATCCTTTGAGTGATAACCTTTTTGCCGACATAAAGGCCCGCATCAAGGACCTGGATCTAAGCCCTGCAACCCCTTACTCCGGAAAATATGCAGGCTACGCCATCGAGAAAGGCAAGTTCTCCGTCGATGTAAAATATTCAATCGTTAACAGGAAACTCAATTCTCAAAACAACATCTTCATCGATCAGCTCACCTTCGGTGAAAAAGTTGAAAGCCCTCAGGCAACCCATTTACCCGTCAAGCTGGCCGTCGCCCTGCTGAAAGACAGGAAGGGAGAGATCAAATTGGATCTTCCTGTCACGGGAAGCCTGGACGACCCGAAATTCAGCGTATGGCACATTATTGTACACATCTTCGTGAACCTGATCGCGAAAGTGGCTACCTCGCCTTTCGCGCTCCTGGGGGCCGCGTTCGGAGGAGGCGGGGAAGAACTGAGCTATATAGAGTTCGACTATGGGAGCACGGTCATCACGGAACCCAATCTGAAAAAACTTGATACCGTCTCCAAGGCCCTCCAGAACCGTCCCTCCCTTAAAGTAGATATCGAGGGGCACGTGGACATGGAAAACGACAGGGAAGGATTAAAGCAGTTTCTCTTCAATAGAAAGATAAAGGTGCAGAAGCTGAAGGAAATGATAAAAAAGGGACAACCTGCCGTCCCGGTGGACGAGGTGAAAATTGGGCCTGCCGACTACGAAAGATACCTGAAAATGGCCTATAAAGAAGAGAAATTCCCCAAGCCGAAAAACTTTATCGGGATGGCAAAAGATATTTCTGTTCCCGAGATGAAAAAGCTTATGTTGACCCATACCGAGGTCAAAGAGGAGGACTTAAGAACCCTTGCCTCTCAGAGGGCTATGAAGGTGAAGGATGTTATCCTGAAATCCGGGAGGGTAAAACCTGAAAGAGTATTCATTCTTGAACCTAAATCCCTTGCACCGCAAAAGAAAGAAAAGATCAATGCAAGCCGTGTCGACTTCACGCTGAAGTAGTGAGAAAACAACGTATCTTCTCTTCCCGGCACTGAGCCGGACTACGGCCCGGAAGGGTTGGGGAGCCGGCAGCTTCGCCTGGCGAAGTCCGAACTCCCTTACCCCGCCGGCAGTTGCGCCACGTTCCACCCTCCCCCCAGGGCCTTGATGAGGAGCGCCGCCGCGGTCATCCGCCGGCCGAGGATATTGAGCGCCGTGAGCTTGTTGCTCAGCACGATTGTCTGGGCCACTATGACGTTGAGATAGGCAACAGTCCCGGACTTGTACTGATTGGTGACGACATCGAGGGACTGCTCCGCCAGCTTCACCGCCTCTGCCTGGGTCTTTGCTTCCTGCTCCAGGATGCGGAGCGCCGCGAGGTTGTCTTCAACTTCCTGAAAACCGGTGAGCACAGTCTGGCGGTAGGAAGCGACGGCCCCATCATAGGCCGCCCTCGCCTGCTCGGTCTGCGCCTTCCGCAACCCGCCATCGTACACAATCTCTGAGACCGAG
>Ga0181527_1005498_pt1 | contig 10486 bp, 8 predicted proteins | sample PEATcosm2014_Bin_30_FD_119762 | JGI IMG/M metagenome (GOLD analysis project Ga0181527, IMG submission 119762) | Peatland microbial communities from MTU Mesocosm Facility, Houghton, MI, USA - PEATcosm2014_Bin06_60_metaG | ecosystem: Environmental > Terrestrial > Soil > Wetlands > Peat | place...
GCCGCCGCGAAGGTCGAAGCGTGATCGACGCCACGGGCATGCCGCAGACCGCCGTTGTCATCGGGGGCTCCTCGCAGATCGCCCGCGACACCCTGCTGCTGCTTGCCGACCGGCGCCTGCGCTCGGTGGTCCTCGCCGGCCGGGGCGAGGCGGCGCTCGAATCCACGGCCGCCGAGCTGCGCGCCCGCGGGGTCGAGGAGGTGATGACGCGGTACCTGGACGTGACCGACACGGATCGCCTGGACGCCTTCGCGAAGGCGACCGCTTGCGAGCTCGACACGATCGACCTCCTCCTCGTCGCCGCTGGCGACCTCTGCGCGTTCGACATCGACGCTCTCGACGCGAGGACGGTGAGCCGGGCGGTCGTGACGAACTTCGCCGGGCCGGCCGCCACCGTCGTCGCCTTCCTCGGCACGCTGCGCGCCCAGGGGGCGGGCCGCATCGTCATCCTCTCCTCTGTCGCGGGCGTCCGCGTCCGCAAGGCCAACCTCGTCTACGGCGCCGCCAAGGCGGGGATCGACGGCTTCGCCCTCGGTCTCGCCGACGCCTTGGAGGGCACCGGTGTCGAGGTGACGGTGGTGCGCCCAGGCTTCGTCCGCACGAAGATGACCTCCGGGCTCAAGCCGGCACCGCTCGCCGTGGAGAGCTCGGACGTGGCCGAGGCCATCGTGAAGGGCCTGGAGACCGGCGTCCCGGTGATCTGGGTGCCCCCCGTGCTGCGAGCAGTCTTCGCGTTCATGCGCCTTTTCCCCCGAGTGCTCTGGCGCAAGATCCCCGGCTAGCCAAGCGCACACGCTCCGAGGCGGAGCGACCCTCGGGCCGGCGCGGTTCAGCGGGCCGACATCGTGATGAAGTCGCGTGCCCACCAGGTGACGAAGTAGCGAGTAGGCGGTCCCGCCATATCGGCGAGGGGGAGGAGGTCCGTGCCGTTCGCCACCGAGGCCAGCCCGGTCGGCGTCGTCGGGGCGAAGGTAGCGAAGTTCACCCAGTCGGTGTTGATGTCGAGCTCCATGGCCCGCACGGCTCCGGCACTCACGAGGAGGTTGGCGAGGTCGGTGATGTTGAGAAGAGGCCCTCCCACATAGACGAGGGCACCTTCGCGGGTCACGCCGATGCCCGAGCGCGACACGTAGACCTGGTTGCCGAGCGTGTTGCCCCACGTGCTCGTGTCGTAGGCGTTGAGCCCCGGCACGGGCTGGCCGTTGTCGACGAGCAGCTTCAAGTTCTGCCTGACGGCGACGACGTCCGGCGTCATCGTGACATCGCGCCCCCAGGCGCCGACTGTGGCCGAGCCGTTGCGGTAGATCACGAACGAGGCGGCGCCGCTGCGCAGCGGGATGACCGTCTCTCCCTGGGTGTAGTAGCCACCGTTGGCATCCTGCATGCGGAACCCGGCGTTGAAGGCCGCTACCAGCGAGCGCGCCGCGTCCGGTTCGATCGGAGCGGTGTACTTGTACGGCCCGCCTCCTGGGATGTAGCTCCCCGAGTAGAGCGTCGCCGACAGGAGTTTCGTGTCCATCCAGGCGATGCCGTCGACGACGCTCGTGTGGACGGCATCGGGGCGAAGGAACGTCTCGTAGACGGCCGGAATGCCTCTCACGAGACGGCCGACCGGCTTCCAGGCGCCCTCTCCCGGCAGAGAAGGCCGTGCGAAGCTGGCGAGCGGTGCCGGTGTCAGCAGGTGTGCAACCACCTCGTGGTGCGCGCCGGTGGTGGCGAGGCGAACGTGCTGCCGCACCGGCAGCGCGGCTGCCAATGGTCGCCCGCCGACGGGCGGTGGGTGGTGCGAGTACCACCAGTTCTCCACCGTGTTCACGACCGCGCCTCCACCGTTGTCGCGCAGCCACTCAGCAAGACGCGAAGGGACCGAGAGACCGAGCGCCGGGTTTGTGAGCGCCCCGGCGAGAGAGACGCTCACCGGAGTGAGCAACGCCAGCAGGGCCACGCCGCCGGCCGCCACCGGGTGGCGACCGGGCCAGGTCCGCCGTGAGCTTCGCTGCAGCCGGTGGCGCCCCCTTCGCGCCCGGACGTAAGAACGATGGCTCTGCCAGGACGGCCAATGAAGAGGCTTTGTAACGCCTTCCTGCGCGCGCCCCGGGCCCGGGGCGGCGACCGGGACGCCGGGGAGCCGAGAGCGAGGCCCATGAACCGCCGCCTTCTCGCGGTAGGTGCCACCCCGCCTCGTCTTCACCAGCTGCTGCTGTGACTCAGAAGTCGTCCACTCGGCCGTCACGGCCTCGAGCATGCCGGATGAATGACCTAGTTGAACGGCGAATGCGGGCCTTCTTTGCCTGATCTTTGCCGAATCTTTTCCAACGGTGCCGCCCGGCGAAGATATGTCGGAGAAGTAACACGCGACCAGGCTGCTCCTGCCCCGCCTGATCCGAGCAGCACCGAACCGGGGCAGGCCGTGCCCCAATGTCAAGCGTCGTCGAGGTGCGAGCATACCCAAGCCGGTTGGCTACCGTACGAAGATTGATGTTTGCTGTTAGGAGTTCGGTGGCAACGAAGTGCCGTATTTCGTGGAACCGAACGTCGCTAGGACCGATCTCCTTGCGGAGCCGGGTCCAGCGCCCGGTCGCCATGTCGGGAAAGCTGGGCTCCGATGGTGCGCGGGTCAGCCGACAGCGCGACTCCGAGCACTCGGCTGAGGACGCTCGACGAGACGCAGGTCGGCTCCGAGCGCTTCGGCAATCTTCCCGAGCGTGGCGCTGGTCGGGCTCACAACCCCGCGCTCGATGCGGCTGATCTGCGCTTGAGGGAGCCCGGCCTTCTCAGCCAACTCCACCTGGGTGAGATTGTGCTTCTCTCGTAGCTCAATCACCTGGCAGGCGATCCCATAAGCCTGCTCGAACACCGCCCGCGCCGCGCTGACCTCTTTGCTGTTCGCCCGCTTCGAGCGCTGTAGGTATTCATCAAGGGTGCGTGCCATGTCAACTCCTGCGAGGTGCCCAGTATGCACTTTAAGACATACCGTCGTCAACCCCACCCCTAGGAATCGCGACCACCTCCCCGACGCTGCCTCTTGCGTTCGCGGGCTTGCCGCTCTTTGAATACTACGAGCGACAGCGGGCGAGCATGATCTCGCGCTGTTGACGCTTGTCACTCGGATCGGCTGCTTTGTCGTAACCGTTCAGGAGCAGCACGACCTTCGTCCCGTGGGCGTGGCAGAAGACACGGAGCAGGACCTTCTCGCGCTTGCCTGGCTCGCGGCTAGACGACGCGCCGGTGAACATGTGCTCGATCTCGGCCGCCGAATGGCGGATGCGGAACTCGAAGAGCCCTTCTCCGAGCTGCTTGCCCCACTCTGTCTGACAGACGTCGATCCCACGGTGACTCAGCACGTGCTCGAGGCCGGACAGGAGCGCGGCCAGCTCAAGATCGGTTAGATCAGAGTCCATCCACTCTTCGACTGGACTCCGGCCGTCGTCGTCCTCGAAGAACTCGATGGTGAACTCGTCGGCGCTCACTGGCGGGACCATAGTCGCAGCTACTTGTCCGCCCGTCGTCGCGGCCTTCGGAAAGACCTGCTATCCACTTAGGTTCCTCTTAACTTCCGCTCTGTGATCCTGAGAGTCAGCAACATCAACCCACACTCAAAGGAGATAGAAGTGAAGCGGATATTCAAGATTGGCACAGGAACAGTCGTGGCCGCCTCGATGCTGGCAACGGTCCTGGCTCTGGCCGGACCAGGCGCAGCGTCGGCAACCGCAGTACAACGACATTCGTCGAGCTCGCAGGCGACGGCCGTGGTGCGCTCCAGTTCCCCGAAGAGCTACCCACTTCCGAGGGCAGCCACCTGGTATCGCGCCGGCACGGCCGGATCGGTCAAGATCGCTGCCCTAAACTCGGGAACGATCAGGGTCGTAACCGTCAACGCCGCCCAGGGCTACATCGCCTCTGTTGACTCGGCGTCCGGCTCGTCGGTGGACGTGTACTTCCGTCACGGCACCGATACGGTGAAGTTCGAGGCCGAGATCAATGACAGTGGCGGCCTGACCGTGTTGGTGACGACACGCTGACCGGCCTGTTGCCTATTGGCCGGGTCCCGACTGGACGGGGCCCGGCCATCGGTCGCGTCAGGCGGCGCATACTGTGGCAGGTGTGATAACGGTCCTGATAGTCGAGGACGATGCGAGCATCCGAGCCGGGCTGAAACGGTCCCTCGTCGAGATGGGATACGACGTGAGGACTGCCGCGACGGGCCTTGGGGGGTTGTCGACCATCGTCGATGAGAAGCCTGACGTAGTTCTGTTGGACCTCGGCCTTCCCGACATCGACGGCGTCGACCTACTCCGCATGCTCCGGGCCGTGAGCACGGTCCCTGTCGTGGTCGTCACCGCCCGGGATGACGAAGGCGAGATCATCAAGACCCTTGACGCGGGAGCCGACGACTACGTCGTCAAGCCATTCTCCACCCGGCAGCTCGAGGCGCGTCTCCGGGCGGTCTTGCGGCGAGCACGGGAGGACTCTGAAACGCTGGCGATCACGGTCGGAGCCCTCCGGATCGACGCGACCACTCGTGAGGCCACGCTCGCTGATCGGGACCTGCTTCTGAGTCGCAAGGAGTTCGACCTGTTGCACTACCTGGCAGCCCACCTCGGGCGGGTCGTGACCAAGCGGCAGCTCCTTGCCGATGTCTGGGATCAGCCCTACGGTGGCAGTGACAAGACCGTCGACGTCCACATCTCGTGGCTGCGCCGCAAGCTCGGCGAGTCGGCGACACAGTCGCGGTACCTGCGCACGATCCACGGTGTCGGCGTGCGGCTTGTCGACCCAGACAGCGGTGGAGACGAAGACGAAGGTCTGGAAGTGACCTGAGGATGGTCGCCGGACGGTCGCGAGGCCGGGCGAGGATCCGCCGCAGGATGGCATTCATGGCGGCCGTCGTGACCGGCACTGTCGTGCTCATCTTCTGTATTCCGCTGGCCTTCTTCGTGCGTTCGGTCGCCTACGACAGGGCTATCGACGGCGCGAACTTGGAGGCGAGCTCTCTCGCCGCCGAGCTTTACACGGTGAACGACCAGCCGACGACGACTCGGCTCACCAGATCGGCCAACGAGGCCGCCGAGACGCCCGTGACCGTCTACCTCGCCAACGGCCAAGTGCTCGGAGCGGTGTCCGGATCCCCGGCCAACGTGCCCGCAATCGTCCGGGCTGGTCTCACGGCGACACTTCCGAGTTCCGTGGGCGGAAGAGATGTCTGGGTGCCGGTGCGGCACCCGAGCGCATCGGTCGCCGTCATGGTGGCCGTCCCTTCCAGCCTGCTCACAAAGGGAGTCGCCCGCGAGTGGTTCCTCCTCTTCGCTGGTGGCCTTCTTCTCGTGCTGATCGCGATCGTTCTCGCTGACTGGATCGGCCGCACCATAGTCCGTCCGATCTCAGATCTCGAGGACGTCACGCACCGACTTAGCAATGGGGATCTGGCGCGTCGGGTCGTGCCCGCGGGACCGTACGAGGTGGCCGAGGTCGGTCGCGCGGTCAACGAGCTTGCCGACCGGATAGACAACTTGTTGGCGAATGCCCGGATGGCAGGAGCGGACCTCGGGCACCGGCTGCGCACGCCGCTCACCGCACTCCGGCTCGACCTCGAAGCACTGACCGACGGCACTACGAAGACCACCCTGAGCAAGGACCTCGAAGGGCTCGAAGCAGCTGTCAATCGGCTGATCCTCGACACTCGTGAACCTCCCCGGCCCCCCGGTCACGCGGACCTCGCTGGCACCATCCGGGACCGTATGGCTTTTTGGGCCGTGCTGGCAAGGTCTCAGCAGCGCGCCTTCAACGTGGAAGTGCCGCCGCGTCGAGTCGAGGTCCCTCTCGACAGAGATGACCTCGAAGCCACGATCGACGCTCTCGTCTCGAACGTCTTCGCCCATACGTCCGAAAGGACGAGCTTTCGCGTAGCGCTTCAGCAAATTCCTCCTGGTTCGGGGTCCTCGACGCTTGTCGTCGAAGACGATGGTCCGCCACCATCGGCGGCGACGGCGCCCAGGCCGCCTCGAAACGCCGGGACAGGGCTCGGCCTCGACATAGTTCGGCGTACGACCGAACGCGCCGGTGGAACCGTGCAGGTCGGACGCTCTCGAAGTGGCGGGTTCCGCGTTGAAGTCACGTTCCCAGAGGCGATGGCGGCAGGAATGAACATGTGATCGGCCGGTGACTGGAGGTCCCCCAATCAACCGTTAAGAGGTAGGTCTTGCTCGCTCTCCCTAGTTCGTGGCTGGGAGCAGTGACGAGTCTCTCGCGGTCGGAGACAGGCCGTCGATGAGCGCGAAGCATCGGGCCACAGGACCGCGCACGCTCTGCAGGCCAAGGCTGAGGTCGACGAGGCCGTCGAAGCCCCAGAAGACGCGTTGCGCCAGCAGATAAACAGCGATCAGGGTGCCGATGAGATGAGTACCGGTGAAGGCCGCGACAACGACCGCGGCGATAGGGCCAAGCTTGGCCAGGCCACCCGAACCCTGCAGATTCACCGCTTGCAGCCAGCCGAGGCGGATCTCGGCTCCGAGGACCCGGTTCACGACGCTACTGAACCTGCTCGTCGACTGTGGGTCGTCGCGACGAGCGAGCTCACGCGCGATCGACCGCGTCATGTGCTCGAGCTCTTCTTGACGACGCTGACCAGCTAGCGCGGCGGGTTCCTGCATCCGCCTGGTTACAACCCAGGTCAACGCGAGCTCTGGAGCCACGACGGGGACGGTCCACGGTGACAACAGACCGAGCACGACGACCGCACTTGCGAACTCGACGAGCAGCATCGACCCGCTGTCGAGGACCGACACCGCGACCCCGACTGTTTCTGCGTCTGAGATGAAGCGCGACGGGAGTCCGCTTCGCTCCTCCTCGTCAATCGAAGGAATGCTGCAGGCGCCCTCGAACATCAGCAAGCGCAGGCTGCGGTACAGACGGCCGGCATTGTGGGCATAGATGCCGTCGGAGAGGACGTATGCGACGGTCTCGACGAGAATGGCAAACGCGATCAGGCCGGCGAGTAGAGCACCCTCCGCCACGTCCTTGCGCTCGACGAGCGCATTCACGAGAGCCCCGAGCGCCAACGGCGGCACGAGACCGATCAACACGCCGCTGGTGCTCAACGCGACCATCCCAGCCAGTCCGCCTCGAATAGGTCGAAGCAGACCGGCCATCCGCCGCCAGGGAAGCGGTGCCGGATGGTCTGCTGACTTGGGAACGTCAATCTCTGAGTCCCCGGTGTCAAGATGCTGCAGCCAGTTGCGGATCACAGTGCGAGCCCTTTCTTGCTCATGAACAACTCGGGTCGCGCACCGGGCACGCCGCACGCCAACAACGGTGCGGCGTGCCCGGGCAATGGCGCGGCACTATCCCTTGTCGTGCTTGGAGTCCTTCTTCTCCTTACCCTTGGGCTCGGGGTCCCTAGCTTTCTTTACCATTGTCTCCACCTCCTTTGTGGTTCGGAGCCACTGTGGCCCCAGGTATCAGGATCGTCCGGTGTGTCCTAAGAGGAACCTAAGTGAGCCTTAGGTCTTTCCGAACAAGGCACGTCGGGATTTGATTGCAGACGTTCTCGCATTGCTCGGTGAGGCGCTGACGGGTGCAGCCTCAGTCAATCGAGTCGGGCTTGAGCAGGGCCTCAAGGTGATCGTCGGCATCCCGATCGCGCGCCGGGACGAAGCCCCAGTAGATGTCGAGCGTCGTCGAGGTGCGGGCATGTCCGAGCCGGTTGGCCACGGTGCGAAGGTCGATGCCCGCGGTCAACAGCTCGGAGGCGACAAAGTGCCGTAGATCGTGTAGCCGGACATGGCTAAGACCGATCTGTTTGCGCAGCCGTGTCCGGCGCCCAGTGACCAGCTCTGGCCGCCAAGGTTTCTGACCGAGTGGGTCGGCGGCAAAGACGAGCTCCGACTCCTCGAGGTCTCGTCCGCAAGCTGAGGCAGCTCACGCCGCGTGCGTTCGACGCTCCAACAGAGCATCGCTGGCCTGTGAGGTGAGCGACACGACCCTCGGAACCTGCCTCGATGCCGCTAACAGAGCTATCCGCGCGCGTCGGGTCGGGACGGGTCGTGGTGGATTATCCGACATGTCGATCGTCCTTTGTTGAGGGTCTTGAGGTTCGTGAAAGGTCAAGGGTCGGTCGTGAGTGTTCGTGGAACGTCAAGGGCATCATGGGCCTCACCGTAACGATATGGAACCCAGCCCTCCTGCTGGTACGCCGGATCTCGGGAGTAGGTGAACGGGTCCGTGCTCTCAGTTCGTCAGACCTATCACCCGTGGGGCGGGATTGTCGTCGCTCGATCCCCGTGCTTTCGCCGCCGCAGGCGAGCGGCGTCAGCCTGGAGGGGTCTCTTGCGATTCTCGGCCAGCTCGTGTCTGCGCTGAGCGAGCTGAGAAGACAGCGCTCAGCTGCTCGAAGGACAACCGGCGTTAGGACCTCGCCCCAGTAGGCGATCACATGGTGGCAGAGTCCTTCTAGCTCCAGCCATCAGGTCGAGTCGCGACCGCGCCGTGGTTGAAGATGACCACCGGGCGCGCCGGCACGGCCGGATCGCAAGTCCCGAGGGCCGGCAGCGAACAAATCAGCCACACCTACGACTGCGACGGCCGTCTCGTGAGCCTGCAGGACCGCGGAGGCGCCAAGGTCACCTATGTCCAGCGAACCCAATTTGGTCGTCTAGTCGTTCCGTTCGGTGACCGCCACGCCCACGCCGACACCGATCGTTCCAGGCCACCAGGTACTGACCATGGCCGCTAGTGGCCGTGGCGATCGAGACACGACTGCACCGCCGCACCCTCCTAGTCCTTGGCCATGCGACCAAACGGAACTCGCTACCACCCGTCTACCGGCCTGCGCGCCGCAACGTGTTGAAGACTGGCACATCGGTGGCGGTGGCTACTAGGACTGGTTGTAGCCCTGACCGACGCACCATGATGACGAATGTGAGCGCGTCCGGACTGTTCCAATCGCGCGGCGCGGAGGCCGAAGGACGGCAGCGGGAAGAGGGAAGACGGGCGGCGTGCAATGGCCCAGACAATGGCCTTAGCAGAGCCGATCGAGTTCGATCACCGCCAACCCGTTCGACCCTTTGAGATACTGCGCACTCGCGTGTCTGCGCTAAGCACCTACTACTACCAAGTTTCGATGGGCGGCAAAGGGAGTCTGGCGAGGCGTTTGGCTTCGGGGGCGCGGACGCCGAGCAGCCGCAGGCTGGCTTCGGCGAGTTCGTCCACGGCGCTCTCCTCGACTCGTTCAGGGTGGCGCTCGCGCAGCCGCAGCAGCTCGAGCAGCCCGCCGGATACGGCGCTGAGCGCGATCTCAGCGTTCGAGATGGTGAATTGGCCTGCGGCCTGGCCCGCTTGGATGTCACGCAGGGCACGCGGCGCCAAGCCGTAAGGAAGATCCAGGATCTTGAGGCCGGCACCAGTCAAGAACCGGGCAATCTCGGGGTGTGTCCAGGCCAATCGCCCGGAGATCCGCAAGGAGACGGCGAAAAGCTTCGCCGAATCGCTGATGCCCGCGCAAGCACGGTCGATCATTTGTCCCCAGCGTTCCAGCACTTCCTCGGAAGCGGTCTCGAACAACTGCTCCTTGCTGTCAAAGTGGTTATAAAAGGACCCGAAGCCGATGTCGGCGGCCTCCGTGATCTCCTGGATGCTCGCACGATCCCCACGGCCGTCAGCGATCAGCCCCACTGCGGCATCGACGAGAGCCTGCCGGGTATGGGCCTTACGCCGGTCCAGCCGGTTGGCACCCAGCGCTCCGTTTGTTTGTACCGCCATTCATCCTCACTTTCCTCTGGCTCTTCGCGGCCTCGTGAAGGCATCCTCACCGAATCCACAATGTCATCAGTACCGATGATGAACTACAATACTGACTATACCACGCTCGATTGATCGATCCGGACCCCCTTCGGTCGACTCTCGTTGTCTGCAGATCTTGACAGTTCAACAGCCATTGTCTTTAGGATCACGACGTCCTAAAGCTCGCTAGGGCGCCCAGCCAACGGGAGACACGGTGTGGCGGGCGCGAGCGAAGAGCCCGAGCCAGTCCTCGCAGCCCGCGTTGAACCGAAGACTCGTCGCCGGCCCTGGCCTGCCAACTCGGTTGGCCCCCTAAAAGTCTCGTCTCAGGACGCATGTCGACTCGGCCTCACGGGAGGTGGAGCGAGACGGCGCGCCGAGGGCGACATCCCTAGGTGGCGCGAAGAGATCAGTACGCGCAGCGCCCGCGGGCGGATAACGAACCGCAGCGGCGAGCTGAGGTCCATCGCCTCGCCATCGACTCCGGCCTGCACCGCCTCGGCAGCGGTCATCTCCAGGCGGAGTGCGGTCCAGGTTCTCCCTATAGGGCGGTGGGTTTCGCCGGGTACGTCGAGCAAGAGGATCCCGAGATGACCGGTGTCGAGCGCCGGGCGGGTACCGCGAGCCAGCGGATAATCCAGCGCGTAGGGGTTGTTGGACACAAGAACGATGGCGAGATGATGGTGCTCGTGTCCCAGGTCGTCTATTA
>Ga0181527_1005501_pt1 | contig 10480 bp, 5 predicted proteins | sample PEATcosm2014_Bin_30_FD_119762 | JGI IMG/M metagenome (GOLD analysis project Ga0181527, IMG submission 119762) | Peatland microbial communities from MTU Mesocosm Facility, Houghton, MI, USA - PEATcosm2014_Bin06_60_metaG | ecosystem: Environmental > Terrestrial > Soil > Wetlands > Peat | place...
ATCCGATCATGGACACCGCGGCGACGTTGGCCCGCTACGCCGTGCTGGCCGACGACGCCTGGGCCCGCGAGGTGGCACGGCGGCAATGCCTGCTGGCCACCTACGATGCGCATGAAAGCGGCGTGGTGGAAGACGGCATCGACGGCGGCGCGGTGGTTGCCGGCGACTGGTTCAACCTGGCCCATCCCTGGCCGCTGCGGGCCGCCCTGCGGGCCCTGGCCTGGCAACCGGAGCTGCTGGGGGCCAACCGCGAAAACCACATCATGCGGACCGCGTCCGTCGTGGGGCTGGTCGAGTACGGCAAAGGGCGGATCGAGTATTTCACTTTTGACGCCCCGGCCCCGAGCGAGGACGCGCTGCGGCTAGCGTTCGAGCCCGCCTCTGTTCTCGCCGACGGTGGACCTCTGCCAAGGCGGCAGGATCTCTCGCAAAACGGCTTTACCGCTAAGCCGCTACCGGGCGGCGACTGCCTCGTGGCCGTTCGGCACGACGGTTGCCGCGAGGTGGTGGTCAAAGGCGACGATCCGCAACGGGTGGCCGCGCAGAACCGGCTCGAGTACAAGGGGGCGTGGCGGACGGCGGACTGGTTCGATTTCGAGGCACCGGGTGTCCACTTCACCTCGGAGGCCGGGGCGCGGGCGGCGCTCACCTTCGAAGGCAATCAGGTGCGGCTCATCGGCCAGGCCGATCGTCACGGCGGCAAGGCCGACGTCTACCTCGATGGCGCCAAGCAACTCTGCGGCATCGATTTCTGGTGTCCGCAAGAGCGATTCAACGAGGTCCTTTGGTACAAGAATGGCTTGGCCGCGGGCAAGCACCGCCTGGAAATCGTGGCCCTGGGCACGAAGAACCCTTGCTCCCGCGGCACGTTCGTCTATATCGACGGTGTCCAATGGTCCGCCGCCCAAGGCGACAGCGGTTTCGGCGAGGGCGGCGGGCCGCGCGAGACGCAGCGCGTCATCTTCGGTTTCTTGGGCCGCAAGGATCACGTCGATTCGGCCGGCTCCGCCTGGCGGCCGGCTACCGAATTCACGCTGCGCCTGAAGCCGTTGGCCGACCTGGTGCCGTTGGCCTTCTGGAGCGAGCCGCGCGGGAAAGACGCCGCCGGCACGCCCGACCCGGAACTGTATCGCTACGGCGTCCACGGCCGCGACTTCACGGCCTACTTTACCGTGCTGCCCACACAGACCTATCACGTCCGCTTGAAGTTCTGCCAGAGCGAACCGCCGGCCAAGCCCGGCGGTTATGCGACCAGTATCGACATAGTGGGCCAGCAGGTCGTCGGCGACATGGACATTGCCGCGACGGCCGGCGGGCTGGGCCGGGCGGTCGATTTGGTGTTCAACGACATCCGCCCGAAAAACGGCGTAATCTCGATTCGTCTTTGGAATCGCTTTTCGGGCGAGGCGATGATCCAGGCGATCGAGGTCGGTCCGGGAGCCAGCCCGGCCGGCGCCAAACCGGTGCCGGTGCAGCTTCCCGCAGCGAAGGGCCGGTAATGGATACCTTCGCAAGGAATTGGTGCGAGCGGGGGACTGGTCCATGTTCTCTCGTTCCCACGCTCCGCGTGGGAACGCACTGAGCGGACGCTCCGCGTCCCCGTGGCCGGGCTACCCACGCCAAGGCTCGATCGGGGAGGGCCGCAGGAGCGGCCATACAGTGCGTTCCCACCGGCCATGCCGACCAACGCTCCGCGTCGGTGCCCGACGGTGCCCGCCGTGGGAACGAGAGGTTCTACCTGCGGCGGAGCAAGTGGGCCGGTTACTACTTGCGCGAAGCCGGCCGCCAACTGCCGCCTTGCCGCGGGACGATCCGCCACGCCGGCTCGGCGAGCATCCCTTGGAAGCCGCCGCTGGTGTCCAAGAGGACCTTGACCGCATCGGCCGCCTTGGAAAACCCGGCGTCCACGCCGCACACCAGGGCCAGGTAGGCCGAGTAGTCGTAGGCCAGCCTGGTCTTGCCGGTCTTGGGTATCGGGGTCAGCTTGGCATTCTCTTCCCCCAGCTTTCGCCAGTTCTCGTAGAAGACGACCTTCTGGTCCGGCCCCAGCTCGCCGACAACCATGCGGTACGGCGCGGCCAAGAGCGGCGGGAACTCCCGCGGGTGGGTGAAGGCGCCGACCTGCCAGCGGAGCTCGAAATCCCGCGGCTTGGCCGCATCCGCGTAGCCCAGCTCGGTCAGATGGTGCAGGCTCCAGATCAGGTAATCGTGTTCCCAGGGGGCGGTGATCATCCAGCGCGGGTTGGCGGCATCGCCGATCCGCGCGTCGGCCACCGTGCGGATGCCCCAGAAGCCCAGCTTGTTGTACTCCGGCGGGCCGTACATCTTGGCGGTCATTTCGGCCATGTTGTTGTGGATCCGCGCGTCGAAGTAGGGGCCTTCCGGGTCGCCGTCGGGGGCGATCGAGGCGGCGTCGGCCATGTTCCGCAGGCCCCAGGCATCGCCGCGAATCTGGTCGGACATGATGCCCCGAGCGTCCTGCCGCGGCACCGGCCACTGCGCCAAGAGCGCATAGTTGGCCCAGAAGTACGCCTCCTCCAGGTCATAGAAATCGCCGCTGACCAGGTAGGGCACGTAGGCCAGCGAGCCCATGTGGGCTACGTCCGGGCTGAGATAATAGGGATGCTCCTTGCCGTCGGCCGTTCGCTGGGGCGGCGGCGGCTTGCGGTCCGGCTGCCAGAGCGGACGCTCCTTGTCCTCCGCCCGGTAGCCATTGAGCCAGAACTTGGGCCGCTCCCGGAGGGTCAGGATTCGCCCGGTCTTGCCGCTGCGGACGTGGATCGGCCAGGAGCCGCCCAAATCGCCGTTGCCCAGCACGATCGCCTTGGCCCGCGGGTCCATGCTCAACAGGTACTCGACCGTCCAGTTGGGATACGGGCCGATCTCCGACCGGCCGCCGGTGGTGGGCATGTACTTGCAGAGCGAGCCGGAGCCCATGATGTCGGTCTCACCGCTCTTGCTCCACTGGGCGGCGGAGGCGGCCAGAGTCTTTTCGGGGATCACCAGCGAGCGGTCGTAATTGGGCAGTGCCCCGCTGGCACTGAGCGAGGCCAGATCGTGGATCACGTCGGCCTGCGGCGGGGCGGCCGGCCACCAGAAGTCTTTCCGCCAACGGCTCAAGCGGCGGTGATCGACATTCTTCTTCTCATACACCACCCGGCCCGGCCGGCCGAGCAGCACTGCCACGTCATAGCCGATGTTTCCCGCCCAGGTGTCCAGGCAGTTCTCGACCACGACCGAGACGCGGACCGCCTTGCACCTGGCATAGGCCCGCACGTGAAACTGCACGCGGAGGTCCGGGTCGGGCGTGCCGTCCTTGCACAGCAGGGTGCCGGCCAACAGCCACTCGGTCACTACCGGCCCGGCCAGCCAGGTCTTGGCCTCCGGCCCGACCGCCTTGAGCAGCGCGCGGGCACTGGCCGACCGCTCCGTGCCGTCGGGAAACTTGAGCTTGACGACTGCGTCAAAGTCTGTCTTGAGCAGCTCGGCGGCCTGAACGGGCAGCTCGCTGGCAAGTTGTGGCCGGACGCCGTCGCGGAGCGCCACCGTCGCTTCCCCGTCCAATTCGGGCAGCACGAGCGAGATAACCGCGAAGCGGACCGAGCCGTCGTCGTACTTGCGCTTGACGTCGGCCTGGACCGCCGCCCCCGGGGCGCTTACCAACACGCCCTGCCGGAGGTCGCCCTTTTTGAAGACCTGGCCGAACGTTACCGGCACTTTTTGGGCCGGCCCGCCGCTGGGCTCGCGGAGCGTGACCTTGGTTACCGCAACAGCCCAGCCGGCCCAGGCCGCAAGGGCCAGCAGGCACAGAATCGTCAATACTGGTTTCACGTGGTTGCTCATTTCCGTGTCCTCGTCGAGGGATGTTGGGGAGAACATGGTTTAGCGGGCGGGCTTGCCCGCCGCGCGGCGTGCGGGGAAAATGTACGGTCGGGCGACGGGCATCGTGGTATCCGGCACACCGGCCATGCAAGTATTTTTGGTGGGGCTCGCTGCGCTCGACCCACCCTACAATCCTCATCATCCAAACCAGAGCGATCATGCAAAGCTTTCAGATCCTACTGGCCATCCTCCTGGGCTTGGCGGCCACCGGCCAGCCCACGGACAATAGCATAGCCGCCTCCGCCCACGCTCCGCAAGCGGGCGATGCCGCCGCTGGCGGTTTTGCCGCTGCCGGCGATGCCGTCGCCGCGGTGGCCGTCCCCGTGCCTTCCGAGAAGGCCATGCAGTACTACCGCAGCGGAAACGTCCTGTGGGTCGTTTCCCAATTGGTCGCGCTGGCCATCCCCGCGGTGATCCTCTTCAGCGGCCTCTCGGCGAAGTTGCAGCAGCTTGCCCGCCGCATCGGCCGCAGGTGGTTCTTCATCGTCCTCGTCTATTTCATTCTCTATTACGTGCTGCAATACATCCTCGCCCTGCCGCTGGCGTTCTATGCGGGCTACGTTCGCCCGCACGCCTACGGCCTGTCCAATCTGACCTTGCAGCGGTGGTTGGGCGACTGGCTCAAATGGCTGGCGGTGGGCACGGTTTTCGGCGGTCTCGTGCTGTGGATTCCCTATCTGCTGATCCGCTCCAGCCCGCGCCGCTGGTGGCTCTACACGGGCCTCTGCGCGCTGCCGGTGATGTTCTTCGTGATGCTCATCGAGCCCATCTGGGTCGCCCCGCTCTTCAACCGTTTCGGCCCGATGCAGGACGAGCGGCTGGAGGCCCGCATCCTGGCGTTGGCCCAGCGGGCCGGCATCGACGGCGGCCACGTCTTCGAGGTGGACAAGAGCGCGGACACCAAAACGCTCAACGCCTACGTCACGGGCCTCCTGGGCACGAAGCGGATCGTCCTCTGGGATACCCTGCTGGCCAAGCTCGATACCCACCAGGTCCTGTTCGTGATGGGCCACGAGATGGGCCATTACGTGCTCGACCATATCTTCCTCGGAATCCTGGCGGGGTTCGCCGGCATCCTGGTCGGGCTTTACCTGGTGTACCGCCTTTCGGGCGGACTGCTGCGGCGATTCAAGACGCGCTTCGGCTTCGCGGAGCTCTCCGACGTGGCCTCGCTGCCCTTGATCCTCTTGCTCCTGCACCTGGTTTCCCTGTTGCTCATGCCGGCCGGCCTGGCGGTGAGCCGGCACCTGGAGCACGAGGCCGACCGCTTCGGTCTGGAGCTGACGCAAAACAATCACGCTGCGGCCACGGCCTTCGTCCGCTTGCAATCCGAGAACCTCGGCAACCCCCGTCCCGGCCTCCTCTTTATCCTCTGGCGCGCCGACCATCCCCCGTTGGCCGAGCGGATCGAGTTCGCCAACAATTACCACCCCTGGACGGAAAACAAGCCGGGCCGCTACGACCGCCTATTTCGGGCCCCGTCGCCGGAAGCGATGCACGATGCTGGGAGCCTGCGCACCCGGTGAGCCGCGGGCATGGAGCCCCGGGCGTCAGCCCGGGGATGGCGTGAATGCTCCGCAAGGCGGCGGTTAATCCTAACCCCGATCCCCGGGCTGACGCCCGGGGCTCTGCCGACGCCCGGGGCTCTGCCGACGCCCGGGGCTCAGCGGCCAGCTCCCCCCGGAATGACGCAAGTCCATGTCGACCCGGCCCGAGGATTGCCCTAGTCTGCGTCCCGCCGGTATACTACGGCGAGCGGCTGCTTGTCGGCCCCGAAGGGGCCTCGGTTCACCCAGCCCAGGGCATCGCCCTGGGGAACGGATCGGCCCAGGGGACGTTGTCGGCCCAACGGGCCAATTGGTTCCCGTTTGGGATATCGACGAGCGTTATGTGTGGGATTGACACGAACGGTTGGCCCGTTGGGCCGGCGCGCATCTTTCGCGGTCACGTTCCCCAGGGCGTTGCCCTGGGCTGGGTGAACGACTGGGCCTTCGGCCCGGAAGTGTGTACGATGCTGTCGCGAAACCTGTGGAACAGAAATAGCGATCAATCGCGCTCGAGTGCCCGTCGCCCTTTCACCCAACCAAATTGAACTTTGTCCCCCCTCCCCCGCCACCCCGCCGGAGCCATACCCAAGATGTCATTGCGAGCACTGCCCTATTTCCTGCTCCTCGTGAGCCTCTCGATTCCACCGGCCCACTCCATCGCGGCCGAGCGGGTCGCGGATGAGCCAAGCCCGCAGCGGCCCGAGGCCAGCGTCTCCTTCGAGCTCGCCAAACCCGCGCTATGCAGCGCCGGCGTGTATGACGCTCAGAACCGGCTGGTGCAGGTGCTATGGACGAAGAAGGACCTGCCCGCCGGGACACACGCCGCCGCCTGGGACGGCAAGGATCAGTTCGGCCAGCCCGCCCCGGCCGGAGAGTACCAGGTCCGCGTGGTCTTGAATCGCTCGACGTACAAGAATGTGGGGGCCATCAGCAACAGCGGCCGGGCGCCGACGCCGGAGGCCCACACCCCCACGGGCCTGCTTTCCGTCGCGGTTGATTCGGCGGGGGCGATCTATACGGCCAACGGCTGGGACGAGGCCGGGGCCGACTTCAAGAAGTGGGACGCCCGGGGCAACGCGGTCTACGACGCCCGCTACCAGATCCGCAACGGCGACCCCAACGGCGCCCCGTATGCCATTGCGGTCGATGACGCGGCGATCTACTGCGCGATGGGCGGCTGGGCCTCCCCGCCCTGGAACCACAAGCAGCAGCTCCAGCGGTTCTCCAAGGCCGACGGAAAGCACCAGTCGTTCAGCAAGGTCCGCGACAAGGCGGGCCACATCCAGCTCTACGAGTGGCCGGAGAAGCTCATCCCGCCCGGCACGCCCCCGGCCGACGCCGAGTTGATGCGCGAGCCCCTGCGGGCAGTGGCGGTCGCGGGCGAGCAGTTGCTCGTGGCCGACGCCTTGGCCGGCAAGGTCCGCCGCTACGACAAGCTCAGCGGCGAGCCCCGCGGCGAGTTCCCGGTCCCCCTGCCGCACGCCCTGGCCGTGGACCGATCCGGCCGGGTCTGGGTCGGGCATCAGCACAAGCGGCTCAGCCTCTTCTCGGCCGATGGAAAGCAGATCGCCCAGGTCCTGGACAACCTGGGCGAGATTGCCTCGCTGGCCTTCGGTCCCAGCGGCGAGCTTTACCTGGCCGACCGCGCGGCGGGCCAGGTCAAGGTGTTCGACGTGGCCAGCGACAAGCCGCGAGAGGTCCGCACGCACGGCCGGCCGGCCCGCGCGGGCGACCGCCAGGCGGACCGCTACTTCGAGCTGCGTGGCGCGGCCGTCGATCCCCAGGGACACCTGGTGACCATCCAGACCGAGCCGGCCGGCGGGGCGAGGCTTGCCCGCTGGTCCCCGGACGGCAACCTGCTCTGGGAGCATTTCGGCTGCGAGTTCGTCTCGCTGGGCAACTACGGCCGCCATGCCCCCGATATGTTCTACTCGATGACCTTCCATCGCTATCGCCTGACCGATCCGGCCGCCGGCCGCTGGGACTATACCGGCTGCCTGGTGGCCGAGCGGCCCAAGTACCACGGCGACGTTCACGGCGTGCCGCGGCTCTTACGGCTGGAAGGCCGGGAGTTCTGGTTCATGCCCACCGGCGACGGGCTGCAGGTGTATCGCCTGGACGGCCAGGCCCTGCGGCTGGCCTGCCTCGTGGGCGGCGGCTGGCCGGACGCCGAGGGCAAGCGCGGCCAGGTCGGCCAGTGGACCTGGTCGGACACTCGCGGGGACGGCCGCGTGCAGCCGCAGGACATCCGCTGGTTCAAGCAGCCCGGCCAGGCGCGGTACGCGGTCTTCGGCCTGGATGTCGATTCCCAGGGGAATATCTGGTTCGGCGAGCTGCACACGCACGCCATCTGGACGGTGCCGCTGGCCGGGCTCGACCCGCGCGGCAATCCAACCTACGACTGGGCGAAGGCCCGCGAAGCCGTGCCCAAGGACCTTTCGCCGCTGGAGTTCCAGCCCAACATGGCCCAACGGGCCGAGGACGGCTCGATCTATGCACTCGGCTGGTCCAAACTCTGGCCCTCGCCCAAGGACAACCCGTTCTGGATGGGCGGCACCACGCTGGTCCGCTTCGATGCGGCCGGCCGGCGGCTCTGGGCGGTGCCGCTCGCCGAGGTCTGCGTGGGCATGGATGCGATTCCCGGCGGCAAGGGGGGCGCGATCGTCGGCAGCGGGCGGAAGGCGGAACTCTATCACTTCACCGCCGACGGACTGCTGGTCGGCTCGGTCCTGCCCGGCGAGGCGATGGCCAAACAGAGCGGTTGGTTCGACAACCATGCCTGCGTGGCCGTCAACCGTGACTTCCGCGACGGCCTTCTGGACGTGTTCACGGAAGACGACTTCGCGCTGCGGCTCGGCTGGTACCGCATCGACGACCGGCTGCAGGATTCGATCGCCCACCCCGTCACGCTGCGATAAGGCCCGCCGGATCGGCACGGGCTTCGTGTCGGGGCAGATTGCCGGGCCGCAACGCCGCCTCCGGCCGGGCACAGGCATCCCGCAAGCCTTCCCTGTTGACCGGGCACCGACGGAGGATTACGATGGGGGGTGTGGAGCGTCCCGGTGTCATCAGCGGGAGCGGAGGCCCTCCATGCCGGCACCTCGCCTGTGGGAAACTGGCTGGGAAGGAGCGGGGAGATATGGCAACGATGGAGCCCCAGTCGCCCGCCCTGCGGCCTCGCCGCCGCTGGTATTGGTCCACTCGGCCGTGGCTAGTAGTGGCAGCGGTGCTCCTCGCAGCCATCTGCTCGGCGCTTGCTTGGCAGGTGAGCCGAGCGGTACGCGAACAGCCAGGGAATGTGCCAGGGAGCGAATCAGGCGTGCAAACCACGACGGGCCTGTTTGTACCACTTCCCGATGGATGGTCCGATCGGTCCGGTTCGCATCCGACGGGACCATCCACGTACATTCGCCATGCCAGCGCTGAGCCAGGCGCGCTCCAGATATCCCTGGCGGAGTACAAGCATGGCGCGATTCCGAACTTGGATAGTGCCGGACTAATCAACGTCGCACGCAGTGTTGGAAAGCAACTCGGAGAGATCGTGGAGGAATCTTCCGGCAGTTGCGCCCTGGGAAGGTACGGTTACGTGCTTTTTCGGTCGGCCCACGTCGCCCGGGCGCAAGTGTGGTGCTTAACGGACGGCCACGTCGCGGTCTTGGCCACTCACATCTGCCAGCACCCGCCGGAGGCCGTTGAAATCCAGGAGGCGCGAGCAATCGTCGAGGGTCTCCGACTGACTCAAAAGCGTTGACATCTCTATTCCCGGCCGCCCGGGTCATACCCAGCCGTCGATCGGGCGCGCGTGGCATGGGGACGAGAATATGGTCCGGCTCCTGATGCTTTTGGCCTTCGCTGCGCCCTTGGCTGGCCCCGTTGGGCAAGTCGACGGCGGCGGCCGGCCGGTCGGCAAGGTGGATTCATGCGACTTCCCCACGCGATCGCTGCCGCCGCCGTTCCGCGCCGCGAAGCAATACGACGAGGGCCATAAGCTCTTCCAGGCGACCGGGGCCCTCCTGCCCGAGGAAATCACGGTCAAGAGCGTGGTGCTGATGGGCAACTCCCGCATCGGCCTCACCGCGAAGGAGGTCAAGGGGCTTTACGCGGGCCTGGACCAGGTATACGGCAGCATTTCCGCAGACCCCCTGTTCAAGAATATTCGTTCGGCCCTGCCATACTGCCTGGCTGACAAGCGGCCCTCCCAGGGGCACTATTTCGCGTACTATCCGGAGAAGGCCGGCGACGACGTGCCGGTGATCGTGTTCCTGCACGGGTTCGGCGGCAACTTCCTCTTCTACACCTACTTGTTGAAGGAGGAGTTTCCCAATGCCGTTATCCTGCTGCCCTCGTGGGGCGCCAGTTGGCACGATGGAACGATGCAGTATCTCGACGACATGTACGCGGACGTGAAGCGGAGGAAGTCGCTTTCGATTCACGCGCCGTGGCTGATGGCAATCTCCGCGGGCGGCCCGGCGGGATTCCGTCTCTACAACGAAAGCCCCGACCGCTTTTCCTGCTACGTTTCGCTCGCCTCCGCCCCGTCCAGCAAGATCGTGCCCGCCTTAAGGAACGACCTCAAGATCCTCATGGTCAACGGGAAGAACGACTCGGGATTGCCGATGGCGTTGATCCGGCCGGTCGCGGCCCAGCTCGCCGAGCGGCTGCCTCATTTTCAGTTCCATGTGCTCGACGGCGATCACTTCTTCCTTCTTGCCAGGCGGGAGGAGACGTTCCGCGTGATCAAGGCATTCTTGAGCAAGGAAACGGGCAGACAGGCCGAGTCGCACGGAAAACAATAGGGTGCGGTGCAGCGCCGAATCAGCCGTACCAGGTACTGAGTACTCGGTACGCAGCAGGCGGGCGTGTGCTCCAATCTCTCGTTCCTCCACTCCCTCGTCGCGTCGTTGATCCACGGCGGACCGGGCTGGCGCCCGGTGCCCGCCCGCCCACTAAACTCATCCCCCCATCCCCACGCCGCGGTGTGCAGCAAATTTTCCTGGCGGCTGCATACTAACCCGAAGCGCGAGCGAGGGCCGGCGCGAAAAGCCTCGCTG
>Ga0181527_1005506_pt1 | contig 10473 bp, 4 predicted proteins | sample PEATcosm2014_Bin_30_FD_119762 | JGI IMG/M metagenome (GOLD analysis project Ga0181527, IMG submission 119762) | Peatland microbial communities from MTU Mesocosm Facility, Houghton, MI, USA - PEATcosm2014_Bin06_60_metaG | ecosystem: Environmental > Terrestrial > Soil > Wetlands > Peat | place...
CTTTTTCGTTGCAGCACCCGTTTCAGCTTCTTTGGCCGCCGGGACACCACTATTGGCCAGTTTGACACGGATCATCCAATCCCCGCCAAAATTAACGTCCTCGGCGCTCTGTCCGGGCAGCCCGGTCTTGGAGTGCTTTCCGCCGGTGCTTGTGTCATAGCTGACATACACGCCCTTGGTCTGATGTGCCTTGAAGTCAAGGACAATCCAGAAGGTCTTGGGGACTTCTCGGACCTTCTTGAAGTTCACGTCCACCCATCTTTCTTTTCCGCGCTCGAACAGCCTGTAGGGCGCGGTCTCAGTAAAGAGGATGTCGGACATGTCCGCGCTGAGCACATGAACCATGAAATCCTCGGCGGGCGGTTGTGGCAGACCGTATCTTGAGCCGTGAATTCGGATTCCTTTGATGTACCCCTTTTCGGTAGGCAGAGAGAACTGGATCATCTCGCCGGAACCGCCAAAGCTCCGCTTTCCGTCGGGCTTGCCGTCGTCGTATTTCAGCTCCGCGGCCGACGCGCCTGTGGCCGGCTCTGCGGTGCCTACATCGAGTTTGTTCTCTTCGTTGGCGTCCAGCGACTCCTGGGGGGACGCTTCATGGCGGGCGAACATTTCCGGCGTCAACTTCTCAATCGAAACGAGTTTCAGAGATGGGCTGTCGGCAATGGCTTTTCGCATCTTGTCGGGATATGCCGTAATGAACGAGCCGATCAGCACGCCATTTTCAGCCCGCGTCCTGAAGAAACTTGCCCCGCCAACGCCCTTCGGCTCCGACCTTAGATTGGAGTGTTTTCCAAACTCTGCCAGGAGCTCCCCCGGCGTCTTGGGGTTGAACCCGTTAGTTGGCCGGAACATTGCCAAATAACTCCCCTCGACCAGTTTTCCCAGCCACTGCTTGGCCTTCTCGGGGTTCTTCGGGACACCAATCGCACCCTTGTGATAGGCGGCCCAGAGGCGATACTCCGCCCAGTAGTCGCCGGTCTCCGCTTCGCGGGTTAGCGCTGCGACAAAGTCGTTGCGACCCGCCTTGGTCGCCGGTTCCCCAGTAGCCAATTGGCGGTCGATCTCGTCCATTTTTTTCGGGTCGGACCATTGGATGGCTTCGGGGCTGGTGGCCCAAGCGACTTTCTGCTCGGTGATCGGTGGCTTTTCTCCTTGTTTCTCCCACCATTGTCTCCAGGCGGCCACGTCCCGACCAAAATTCTCGCCCGTAAGTCGGACCAGGGAAATCTGCGCCCACAACCGGGTATTCAGGTTGTAGTGATATGTGAGGTGGACGAGTTCTGGGACCACGCTGGGGTCGCCGAGGATTCCCAGGGCACGGACGGCCATCCAACGGTCGCGGTTGTCCTTCTCGACTCGTTCGGCTGCGATTTTGAGCAGTTCCGGGACGGCCTTCTTGCTGCCCAGGCCCGCCAGGGCGTTGATGGCCGTGATCCTCTCGCTTTGGTCGTCGCTGGCAAGTTGCTTGAGCATTTTTTCTTCCACGCCGGCTTTCTCCTGCGTGTTCAGGTTGCTCCACGGTGCCGGGTCGAGGACCCCGGAAAAGGTCTTTCCGGTCCAGTCGCGGTAGTTCCGCTGCATGGTGTTGAGCTTAGCGTCGCGTGGAAGCTCTCCGCGATTGTCGGACTGTGCCTTGCCAGGCTCGCCGGCTAACGCCTGGGTCGGTTCCCCCGGACCTCGCAGACCGGCGACTAGAAGCCCACACAACAACACCATGCCAACGGCTGTTAGACGCGCAGTCAGCGAGACCCGATCAAAACGAAGTTTGGAATCTCTAAGCATCGCTATTCTCCTCAAAAAGGTGGTTTGAGTAGGTAGAAATGTGCGGGCTGGCCACAAGAGTGGCGGATCCTGCTGATTCAACGCCAATTCGGCGATTGTTGCCAGATAGTTCCGCTGCCCGCCGGAGATGCTTGCCGCTGCGGCGTCGGCCGCCAATTCCTGTTCCAACCGCAGACGGTTCATCAACCAGTGCAGCAGTGGGTGGTAGAAGTGCAGCACCAGCCCAAGTTGGCCGAAAAGCAGAGCTAAGAAGTCGTGGCTTCGCGCATGGGCAATCTCGTGGGCTAAGACGGCTGTACGTTGGTCGGCGGTCCACGTTGTCCAGTCGTTCGGCAGCAATAGTATTGGCCGGTGCCAGCCAATCGTGGCCGCCGTAACCAAGTCGTCTGACTGGCGAACCTCGACCGGCCGGCGGCAGGCAAGTTCCGCACGAAGCACGTCAACCAGTTCCAGCAGCTCACGATCCAGCACAGGGCGGCTCCGCATCCGTTCTCCGCGCACAGACAGCACGCCGAGCATGAGCCACCCTAGTCCAAAGGTCGTCGTGGCAAGCGAGAACAGCGCCACTGCCGCCGGCCAGCGCAAGGTGTTTGTTGAAACGGCAGGCTGCGGCTCGGCCAGTTCATCCAAAAGGGATTGCCAAAGCAATGTGACAACCGATGGCTGATTCTTGGTCGGGACAACTTCATCACCGCCCGCCGCAACTTCCTGGCCCTCACCGGGCACCGACCGAAGGGCGGTAACGATAGGAGCATTGTCAAGCCCAGCGGTGTCCAACTCCGACTCTTCTCCCAAATGGCGAGCGGAGCGTTGATGGATCGTCCATCGTGGCCACGGACTCACCACCAGAAGCGACAGCACGACCACGAGTGCCAAAGCGGTGAGCACCACCGATGCCGCGGCAGCCGGACGCAGCCGCCGGACTATGAGGTATAGGCCGGCAGCCAACAGGCCAATCAGCGTGACCTGCATGCCACACCACACCAGGGCGATTCCGCTTGCGTTCATGGTTTCTTCTCCCGGAGGATTGCCTCCAGCATGGCTCGCTCCTTGGCGGTCAACCGACGCTGTTCCAATAGCCGCACGAGCAGCTGCTCCCGCGAGCCGCGAAAGACCCGTTCGACCACATCGCCCAACATGCTGCGAGAGACTTCCTCAAAACTCCGCGCTGGACGAAACTGGAATGGCCGCTCGGCGTTGATCTGCTCCAGAAATCCTTTTTCGGCGAGAATACGGGCTAACGTGGCCACGGTGGTGTAGGCTAAGTCCCGGCCTGCGGCGGCGAGTTGGTCCCGGATTTCCGCGACGGTTGACTGGCCACGGGTCCAGAAGACGTGCATGACCTCGAGTTCGCGCTGGGTCAGTTCCTTCGCGGCAGGACGGACCATAGGAATCCCCCCTTTCGGTGCAACACGGGGCTCGCATGCGGGCTTATCGACTGGCGAGCCGGGAACGGCTCGGCTGTTTTTGGTTACTTAGTTTTGGTTCTATCGTAGCAAGTTCGCCGGGGCTGTCAAGAGGCGATTCGAGGGAAAAAGTGGGCGGGTGTGGCCGTGGCATCGACGCGGCCAGTACCCGCAAGATGTGGACGAGACCCCTCCCCACCTTCTCGACGCCTGGATACGGGGACTTTCACGGCCACAAGCTCGACCGCAAGCTGGTAGAGCTGCTGCGGTGGTATTGATCCCGGCAACCGCACAGTCGACGCAAGCGACCTTGAACTCCGCCAGGAAGTCCGCCAGAGCCTGGGGCGTGAACCACACCTTGTTTTCGGTCAGATACCAGATCCAGTCCAGCAGGTCCTTCGGACAGCGGCATTCCCCGCGTCAGCCATCTCCTCCCGCAGCCGCGCCACGGTGTCGAGGCAGTCGCCTTCCGGTCGACGAAGCAGCAGTTGTTGGCGATCTCGTGTCCAGGAGCGCGAACCCTTTTCCGCCACTCGGCTGTCTGTCAATATGAAAGCACAAGAAAAGGATGCTCCATGGGCAAGCACTACGTCTCCCAAGCGCACCTGCGCCGGTTCCAGGTCGACGAGAACCCCGGCTTCGTCTGGATGTACGACAAGAAGACGGGCAGGTTCGCCGAAGCGGTGATCTCCAAGGTCGCCCAAGAAGCCGACTTCTACTCGCAGGAGGTCGAAACGGCGATGGCCCAGGCGATTGAAGCTCCCGGGAACATCTGCATCGACAAGCTCCTCCGGCGGGAACGCCTCGACAATGCCGAACGGACGCAGCTTTCGTTGTACATGCTGACGATGGCGACACGAGGACCGCGGCAAAGGAGGAAGTCGCTGGAACACGCCCCAGAGGCTCTGGAAAGCGTCATCAGCGACACGCGGAAAGAGATCGAGCAGTGGCTGGAGGAGATGCCGGAAGATGCCGAGAAGGTCGCTGCGCGGCTGAAGGAGCTGGATGCCGCGCAGGAGAAGTTCTTGAAGGAACTGCCGCCACAGGTCCTCGACCAGATCCGTACGCCGTTCTGGAGCGAAAGGACGCTGGAGTGCCTCCATAACATGGCATGGCACATCTTGCCAGCCCCGCCCGGAATGTACTTCGTGACGTGCGACACGCCAGCCCATTTCTTCGAGGGGTTGGGGGTCGGAAGACCGGATTCGGAATTCACTTTTCCAGTCTCGAAGGATTTTGCCCTTATTGGTGAGCACTGCCGTAACTGGGGAATGGTGTTCGAGAAGCCTCAAGTCCAGCTTGCCAAGGAGGTGAACCGCCGCGTCCTGAGCAATGCCGAACGCTTCGTCTTCTCGCCGAAAAGGGAGGCGTGGATCGAGAAGGTCGCTCAGAAGACCGACCCGTATCTCAGTCGGATCAAGTGGAGATGACCAGGGACAGGATGCGGCTCAGTTGCCGCGATCGCCAAGAACCGCCGTTCAGCGAAGCTGCCGGATCGCAGGACACGACCCGCCGTGGCGGCCGGTTAGGCTGTATCCCGTAGGCGGTGGTCAGCAAGGTCGCCAGGCGGATAGGCAGGCGCCTTTCCCGGCCGCCTTGATAGATCCGCCGCAAGTACGGTATCGGGTGCTTGCCGAAAAGGAGCGGGAACTGGCGGCGCTCAAGGAGGTCTTCAAGAAGCTCCGGGCGGAGTATGCCCGCCTGGCTCGTCGTCGTAGTGCAGGTCGTCTTCAGGCTGCGGCGATCTCCCAGCGAAGCTGCCTTGATCGGTTAGGTTGTATTACGAGACGACAAGGCAAGTTCCCTTTCCGAAAATGAAAAGACCCTGGCGAGATCCCCTGGAGCTGGGGTTCCTGGAGGGGGCTTTTCTTAGCGGCAGCGGCGACCTTTTCTTTACGGGACTCCCGGAAATACCGAAATGCCCTCCTTCTACATCCGTTAGCGTCAATAAATCACCAGCAGGTCCCGAGTAGGTCGGATAGCATTCAAGCTGCCAACCAAAGGTTCCGATTGATGGCGGTGGGTCAGAGGGTACAATGAATCGGCGGTCGAATCCGTGCGAGACAGCACCACGCTATACCGGAGCACACATGGCAACGATCAGGAACACAGAGGCTCGCCGTATCGGAATGCGCGTATCGGTAGCTCTTTTGACGCTGGTTCTCTCGTCCGGACCGCAACCCGCGCAAGGCGACGCACCGTCGCCACCCCCTTCGCGCGACGTATGGTATGCCTATCTTGCTGGCAGCCAGCGCTGGGGGTACGAGCATGTGGTGGTCCGCCGCAATGATGACGGCACGTTCTGCTATGAGGTCGAAACCCGCCTGCTGGTGGATGTCCTTGGCCAACGCCAGGAGATGACTGAAATGACGAAGGCCCTGGTAACGGCCGACTACGCGCCGGTGTCGCTCGATGTGCAGAGCAAGACGCTCGCCGGCCCATCGCGCCTGCAAGGCAAGGTGGAGATGGGCCAGTTCGTGGTCATTCGTGATCGCGAGGGTGGACAAGCGAAGGTTTCCGTGCCATTGGTGGATCATCCGTTGCTGCGGGTGTGCCTTGACGATTGGTTGAACAGCCGGCCCGGCGAGGCCCGGACAGTGGCTTTCAATGTTCTCAATGAGACACTCCTGAAGGTCGAATCGGCGACAGCGACTCGGACGCATGGCGGCGCTACAATCTGGGACGTGGAAATGGGGCCGGAACTGGGCCGATGGCAATTGACGTTCGACGCGGACGGAATCCGCCGCGTCTTCACGCACCGCATGCCAGACGTGCGCATCGAGCGAAGTCCACCCGCGGAGGCTCGCGAGATTCGCCACCGCACCATGCAAGGCCGCGAGGTGTTGATGTTCCCGGTGGGAAAGCCGATATCCGCCCCGGAGCGCCTGAACTCCCTGACCGTGCGCTTGACGTGGCAGGGCATCAAGTTTGACCAGTTCCACTTGGAGGATGAGCGGCAGAAGGTCGTGCGGCGTGCGGAAAGAGATGGCCGGTTCGAGGCGGTGGTGCGTATCCGTCCCGCGTCGCAGCCCGCGGGTGAGCTGGATTTCCCCGTACAAGGCGACGAATATCGGCCGTGGCTCGGCGAAAACGATTTCATCAAGCCCACCCATCCCGAGATCGTGCGCCAAGCGCGGGAGTGGATCGGCGGTGAGAAGACTGCGTTGGGCGCGGTCCGCGCCCTCACCGCCGCGGAGTTCAAGCACATGCAGGGCGGGGCAATGATCGCCGAAACCCTCAGCGGACCAGAAGTGCTGCGGACCCGCAAGGGGAAGTGCTCGGAATACGCGGTGCTGTTTGCGTCGCTGGCGCGCTCGGCCGGCATTCCCACGCGGATCGTGCTGGGTATGAGATTGACCAGCGGCTTCTGGATCGGGCACATGTGGAACGAGGCTTACGTGGGCCGGTGGATCACGGTGGATGCGTCGCTCGACGAGGTCGGCGGCAGCCCGGCACTCTTGAAACTCGTCCACAGCGAATCGGTCCTGGGGACCCAGCCTTTGCGTTCGGCCTTGACACAGAGTCTCGATGTGGCGGTGGACGAGTTCGACCCACCGGCGGCTCTGCTGGCTGGCGGCCTGAAGACCGGTATCGACGGGCCGGTGTACACGAACGCCGAGTTCGCCTGCCGCATCACCGCGCCCGACAGGAGTTGGGCACTTGAGGACCTTCGCAAGCCCATCCCGGTGATTCGCTTCAAGATTCCGAAACGCGACGACGTGTATATCCATTTCGTGGCCATGAGCATGCCGGCGTTCGTGACGCCAACCATGCTGCTTGACCGCCGCTCGGCGAAGCTTAAAGAACTGCATAAGGGCTACGAGGCGCTGACCAGCAAGGACTATGTTTTCAACCGGATCGTTGGCCGCATGCTCGAGTCGCGTTGGGAAGGCACAGACAAGAAGAGCGGCAAGACGAAGGAGACCGCGGTCATGTGGAGCACCGACGCGGGTTGTTATCTCGTGAACCTGGAGGCCGACGAGAAATCACACGACGAGTACGCTGCCGCATTCTTCAAGTTGCTGGGCAGCTTCGAGACCTTGCCTCGCGCTCCGCGGCCAAAATAGAGAGAGACAAGTCTCAAGATATGCCGGCCGGCACGGCATGGCACGGCCGGTAAAGCAATGTAATCATGCGACGCCTGGGGAGGCACACGAAGCGGCAGCGCGGCGCGCGGCCCGTTTCTGTCGGCGTCGGGCCTGAGCCTCACGGGATTCCTCTTCCCGCTGCTCCAGCCGATGCTCGGGATGGGCGGCCACCCAGCGATCCGGCAGCAGGGCCTCCAAGGCAGCCATGTCGCCAGGGTCGATGGCGGCAACCCGCTACTTGGGCGCTTTGCCAAGATACCGGTTGAAGAATTCCTCGATCAGCTTGCGGTTCTCAGGACTGTTGAAACCTGGGCCTGCCGCGCCGCCAGCACACGGTCTGCCTGGCCGTAGTGGAGTGGGCAAACCACCGGGCAAATGCCGGAAAGGGAAGGGTCTCTGGCTGAATCCCTTCTGATGGTGTTTGCGCGCGGAGGTGGGGGTGACCACCGCAAGCAACCTGGGCTGACGGCGTTCCGAAAAATCGGTGGTTGAACTAAGCCGCTCCGCGGCAGAACTGGAACCGTAGGATAGCAGCCTGGCCTGCGGCAAGCCGGGCCTTTTTCATGCGCGGGGGAGTCAGCGGCGACCGGAGGAGGGAAACTGGAAGTGTGTGTCGTTACTTCCCCTTTCCTCTTTTACAAGGAACTGCTGACATGAGTCCCCTGCGCAACAAGATGATCCGCGAACTCGAACTACACCGCAAGGCCCCCGGCACGATCAAGCAATACGTGTCCGCCGTGGCCCAGTTGGCTCGACACTACGGGCGATCGCCAGATCGGATCGCGATCGAAGAAGTGCGTGATTTCATCCACCATCTGATCACGCAGCGAAAGGTCGCCTTCAGCACCTGCAACGTGGCACTTTCGGGAATCCGCTTCCTCTACCAACAGGTTCTTCGCCAAGACGATTTTCCTCTGCGTGTCCCGGCGAAGCGTTCGGGGGCGCTGCCCGAACCACTCAGTCGTGAAGAAATGGGTGTCTTTTCAGGACTCGCACTTCAAAGCATGCGCGCCGGAGAACACCGGTACTTGCTCTGAAGCCTAAGCCGATCAGTGATACGGCCTGCCGTCAGTCCTAACACTGGCAGATGCGGACCCAGACTTTTCGATTGGATTGTTTGGCTGCGGCAAACGCCTCGTCCCACTTCTTCTTCGCGTCGGCCGGCTTCGGTGCATGTTTGCAAACGAACTGAACGGCCAACTTCGGGTCGTCCGGATCTTTGGAGTCAAACGCGATTCGGCCGAGTTCTTTGCCTGCTGCATCAATTGCACAGGCGAAGACTCTTCCCTTGTCGGGCATTGGCCAGTTCTTCGATCGTACAAACTCAGCGATTTCAGCAGTTGCCGAGTCGTTGCCAATTTGACCTTCGAGTTGGATGAAGTAACTAACTTCCTTCGTTTTCTCGTAGTCCATCAAATTAACGGCAACGAACCGCGTCGTGTCATCCGATGGGCGGAAAAGAATAACCAGGACGTGGAAATCTGACAAGCGGCAATCGCGTAAGACGTTCGTGTAACGTTCAGCAAACGCAGTCTTCGTTGCTGGTTTCTGCCACAATCGACTTACGGTCGGGGGGCGAGATTCGTTCGGGACGAGGTAGAATTCTCCCAAGTCATTATCTTGACCGGAACCGTCGATCGAATCGGTACGGAGACTCAACGCGGCTTCGTAGGGAAGACCCGTGAGCGTGTACTTGCCATCGCTGTCCGTTTTGGATTCGGAAACCGCCGCATAAAAACTCGTCGGAATCGGCTTGGAAAATTCGTACCTTCCCACACTCAGCGATGCGCGCACGGCGTGGCCCCGCAGAGGGCTATCCTTCTTGCCGAGCAGTTGACCGCGAAACTCTGCCGTTGGCTTGAGTCGTACTAAAATCGGTTCGTCGAGACGTTCAACGATGAAGGCCGCGGCTGCTTTTGCATCCTTCGTGCGGGCGTAGATGCCGATCCGGGAGGCTTGCGATTCGAAGGCAAATTGGCCATCGGGTTTCGTCCTGATGGTCAAATGCTCGTTCGTTTCACCGTCTACGGCGCCGAGTTGAACGACTGCTTCATTCAAATCCGAATCGACTGTGTCGGCTGGAAGAAGCCGCCCGACTATCTTTCGTTTGGCGGCGAGTTTCCGATGAAACTCAAGCCTGGTGCCGCCATCGGTTTTGACTTGGACCGATGCGGTTGACCGCCATTCGGGTGTGTAGATAGATCCCTTGATTTCTTTGCCGGGCAGGGCAAACGTATATGCTTTGCCTTGCTCGTCGGTGGTGACTTGCCAGCTGCGACCGCCGAGGCCTTCATGTGTCGCCCCGTCCTCTCGCCATGAGTAGCTGTGGGGCGTTTCAAGGTTGATGAACTGATGAGCGATGGGGCGTTTTGCCGGACCCGCAGTAACAACGATCTCGACCGGTTGCCCCGGCGAGACATTAAGCGACGAAGCGTGTGTTTTGTCGATCGTTGGTTCATACGTGATCAGATCGATGATGTTGCTCACGAATCGAACGTCATTGATACAAATGCAATACGTCGCCCCCGGAATATAATCGGCCGTGAACTTGCCCTGCTCGTCGGTAAACGCGTAGAGAGCATCAGACCTGCCCTTCCGTTCGCCCTGAAAGGAGTCGATGCTGACGCAGAAGCCGGCCACGTCGCCAGTGGCAGATGTGACCATGCCGGTAATGTGCTTCCGATTGTCGAACCGGCTCTTCCGAACTCTGCAGACTATCGTTCCATCGACCATCTCTGCATCGGCTGCCTCAACCCAATGTTGATCGGGAATCTCGATGTGGGAACGATGCTTTTTCCAATTCGGGAACCAGCGATAAACGGCTTCACCATTCTTATTCGTTTTCATCTCGCAACCTGGCGTGTTTCCCGGAAATTGATAGTTGGGAGCTCCGGTTCCGACCGTGAGGACAAAGGCGAGATTGGGGACGGGTGTCTTGCCTTGATCGTTGATGATTCGGATCGTCTGTGAACGGCAGTTGTCCAGTTCAATTGTGTATTTGGCGCCCCACGGATCGCGCGGCGGGTCGCGGGCGAATGAGTAGCCGCCGATTTTGAAGTCATTGGTCCAGGCCGTCAGTTGCAACAGTTCATCACGATTCATCATCGGGAACGTGGCAACACCCACACCATTCGTCTTGCCGGTGACGCGTCCACCCACGAATTCCGCCGCCACAAAGGCACCTGGCACAGCCTGGC
>Ga0181527_1005511_pt1 | contig 10469 bp, 8 predicted proteins | sample PEATcosm2014_Bin_30_FD_119762 | JGI IMG/M metagenome (GOLD analysis project Ga0181527, IMG submission 119762) | Peatland microbial communities from MTU Mesocosm Facility, Houghton, MI, USA - PEATcosm2014_Bin06_60_metaG | ecosystem: Environmental > Terrestrial > Soil > Wetlands > Peat | place...
GGTGGCGTTGGACGTTGAAAATGTTGTAGACGGCTGCATGCGTTGAAAGGAATTTCTGGGCTGAGCCTGAGCTCTTGAAGCGTTGCATCTTGCGCTCCCTTCGTCGGGTCGGCTGATGTGAATTCTCGACACGATTGTTCTTCCACTGATTGCGCTCGTGGTGGCTCTCGATCCCGAGCTCGGGGGCTGCAGCGCCATACGACCGCAGGTCATCCGTGATCAACCGATCGGGAACGAAGCCGAATTTCTTCAGAAGTTTGCGCATCAGTTTCAGCGCGGCATGCTTGTCCCGCCGGGAGTTGTCACGTTGACACTTGTTACTTGTCAATAGCGGCGCCAGCCCCTCGACCCACACGAGCAAAATCAACGCTTGCGTTTCTCGCCGTCGAGCCAAAACAGCTAAAATGCGCCTATACTGGCTCAACGTGACAATGCCCCCGCGACGTTTTCAAACAAAGACGGGCGGATGCGTTGGCCGATTGGCGCGCTCTCGCCGCCTAACCGGCGCTCGGGTTTGGGCAAACTACGGAACGCGCAGACGGTCTGCCGTTACTCTGACACTGCCGCTGGGGAGATGTCCGAGGGATGGGCGTCGCCTGAAGTGGGGAGCGACATCGTGCTGCCGCCGACGACCATCTCCATTGGCCAGATCTTGCGCGCAAAGGGGATCGCCCTGCCTTTCTGCTTGGCGTCGATCAGCGCGAGCAAGTGCTCGCCCAGCCAACAGCCGAGGTCGACCAACGAAAGGCTGAACTGAGTGAGCGACGGCTTCAGGAACAGCCCGTTGGTCAGGCTCCGGTCGAAGCCGATCACGGCGATGTCGCGGCCCGGGAGTACGCCGGCCTCGTTGAGCTTGGTGTAGAGGCCAATCGCCATCGAATTCTCCACCACCACCGCCGCGGTCGCACGATTTTCAAGCGAGAGCAGCCTCTCGCCGACATTGTAGCCGCCCCCCTCCGACATCGGCTCGCGGATGATCAACTCGTTCGTCAGTTGAATGCCCCGGCGCGCCAGTTCGGCACGGCAAGCCTCCAGATAGACTTGCCCGAAATTCACCTCGTCCGACGTCGTCGCCACCGCGATGCGGCGATGGCCGTTACGATAGAGATGGTCGATCGACTGGGCGGCGACGCTCTCGAAGTCAAGGTCAAGCCACGAATGTTCGCCCCCTGACTGGCTGCGGCCGAACGCGATGAACGGCAGGTTCTGCTGGATGAGAAGGTCGATGCGATGGTCGATGCGCGTCGTCTGCGAGATGATCAGGCCGTCGACGAGCCGCCGTTCGACGATGCGCTTGACGTAAGTCTCGGGGTTCTGGTCGGCGCCGCAATAGTAGATGACGAGGTCGAGGCTGTGCTTGGCCAGGACGGACTGCAGCCCGTCGAACACGGTCATGAAGAAGGCCTCGCCCTTCAGCGCGCGGGAGCGATTGGCGATCACCATGAAGCCTATCATGCCGGTCGCCCCACGGCGCAGGCTGCGGCCGGACTGGTTGGCGGAATAGCCGAGGCGCTTGGCGGCGTCGAGGACGCGCCTACGAGTCTCGTTGCTCACATCGGCGCGTCCGTTCAAGGCCCGCGAAACCGTGCCGATGGAGATGTTCAGATGCCGGGCTAAATCATGGATATTCAACGACGACGCCCCAAGCTTTTCGGTTCGCATTCATACAGGGACGCGAACGACCTTGACAACGACGGCGAGACCCGCAAGAGTCGTAAACGTTTACGAGCCAGGTCGCGCCCGCGACGAATGCACCGCCGCCTCGAGGAGGACGCTCGATGCTGACCGCCGTCGTGGTCGGGTGCGGCGCCATGAGCGCCAAGTGGCTGCAGGCAGCCCAGAAGGTCCAGGACTTGAAAGTCGTCGGGCTGGTCGACATCGACGAAGCGCGCGCGCGGGCCCGCGCCGCCGAGTTCGGGCTCACGGAAGCTGCGATTGGCGCGAACCTTAAGGCGATCCTCGCCGCCATCAGACCGGACATGCTGTTCGACGTCGTCGTGCCGCAGGCGCGCCGCGACGTGGCGGTCACTGCGTTGGCAGCCGGTTGCCACGTCCTCTCCGAAAAGCCGCTGGCGGCGAGCTTGGAGGACGCTCGGGTCATCCTGGAAGCCGCCCGCCGCCATAACCGGCTGCACGCCGTCGTGCAGAACCGCCGCTACCTCGCTAACGTCCGGCGCCTCAGGCGGTTCCTGCAGGCTGGCGAATTGGGCCGCCTGACCAGCATTCACGCTGATTTCTTCCTCGCGCCGCACTTCGGCGGATTCCGCGAGGCTATGGACCACGTCCTTCTATTGGACATGGCCATCCACACCTTCGACGTGGCGCGGTATCTGGCCGGCCAGCAGCCGAAGTCCGTCTATTGCGCCGAATGGGAGCCGGCGAACTCATGGTACAAGGCCGGGTCTTCGGCCGCAGCCTTCTTCGAATTCGAGGGCGGCGCCGTCTTCAACTATCGCGGCAGCTGGTGCGCAGCCGGCGCCAAGACCAGTTGGGAGAGCGCTTGGCGGCTGATTTGCGAGCGCGGCGCCGTCACCTGGGACGGATTTGACGACCTCAGCGCCGAGCGCGTCACGGGCGTGCGGGACGGACTGTTCGACGTCACAGAGCCGGTAGAGATCCCCGCGCTCGATCCGTCCGACCGCATTGGCGGGCATCACGGCGTCATCGAAGATTTCATCGCCGCCATCCGCACCGGATCCGCGCCCGAAACACGCGGCAGTGACAACATCAAAAGCCTGGCCATGGTGTTTGGCGCCGTCGAGAGCGCCGAGACCCAGCGGCGCGTGGCGATCCATCTGTGAGGCATACGATCATGGCTCGTTCGCTTCTTGACGTTCGCATCGGCACGATGGTGCGCGCCGGCATCCCTAGCCCGGCGGACTATGTCCGGCAGATCCTGCCGCATGGCTTCGAGAGTATTCAGCTGTTCTTTTGGCAGACGCTCGGCGCGACCGACCTCAAGCGGCTCGCCGCCGGCATTCGCGACGCCGTCGGCAACGCCAACGTTACGGTCAGCTTGGCGATGTTCGGCAATCCGCTCGAGGACGGCGAACTCGACCGCGCGACACTGGCCGGCTGGGAGGCGCTGATCGACGACGCGCAGCAGTTTGGCGCCAACATCGTCGGCGGATTCACCGGGCGCGTGCGCGGCAAGCCGATCGAAGACAGCTTGCCGCGATTCCGCGAAGTCTGGGCCGCGCTCGCCAAGCGCGCCCAGGACAAAGGCGTCCGCATCGCTTTCGAGAATTGCGCGATGAACGGCAACTGGAAGACTGGCGACTGGAACATCGCCCACAATCCCGACGCCTGGGAGATGATGTTCAACGAAGTTCCGTCCGACGCGCTCGGGCTGGAGTGGGAGCCCTGCCACCAGCTCGTCTATCTCATCGATCCGGTCCCGCAGGTGCGCAAGTGGGGGGCCAAGATCTTCCACGTCCACGGCAAGGACGCCACGGTGCGTTGGGATGTGATCCGCGAGCACGGCGTCTTCGGCAAGCACCCTTTCGTGCAGATGCGCACCCCCGGCTTCGGCGACAGCGATTGGGCGCGGATCATCAGCGAGCTCCGCCTGGCCGGCTTTACTGGGTCCATTGATATCGAGGGGTGGCATGACCCGGTCTATCGCGAAGATCTTGAGATGACCGCTCAGGTTCGCGCTTTGAATTACTTAAAGGATTGCCGTGGCGGCCCGCACTTGGTCGCCAACCCGGCATAATCCATCCGGCTAATCGAACCGGACAACGAGAACGCCGACCGTAAGTCGGGTGACGATTTGGCCAGCAACAGTGCCCGCAGGACGGGCACCGGGAGGTGTCACATGTTGAAGAGAGCATTTATCCTAGGCGCGACCGCGCTTACCTTTGCGGTTGCTTGCGCCAGCTTCGCCAACGCTGCGACGCTGCGCGACAAATGGTGCGGTAACGTCCATCTCCGCTTTTTCGCCGGCGGGGCGGAAGGGGACGCGTTCGCCTCGATCGTCTATGCCGGCGCCAAGCAGGCCGAACACGACCTGGGGCCGAAAGTCGATTACATTTTCTCGGGTTGGGACGAAGAGAAAATGGTCCAGCAGCTTCGCGAGGCGGTCGCCGCCAAGCCCGACGGCATCGCGATGATGGGACATCCCGGCGACGCCGCGATCATGCCGCTGGCCGAAGAGGCGGCGAAGGCCGGCATCAAGATGATGTATCAGAACGTGCCCGTTCCCAAGGTCGTCGCCAAGTTTGGCGGCGGCTATGTCGGCGCCCAGCAGTTCGAGCAGGGCCACGCGCTCGGCGTCGAGGCGGTGAAACGGGCCGGCCTCAAGGCGGGCGACACGGCGCTCATGTTTGGGCCGTTCAGAGACGAGAACCGCGGCGCGCGCGAACGCGGCACTGTGAAGGCGATGGAAGAGGCGGGCGTCACGGTGATCAAGCTCGAGGCGCCAGCGGAATGGGCCGCCGATCCGAATCTCGCCATCCCGGTCATCACCGCGGCGTTGGCGAAGAATCCAAGCGTCAAGGCGGTCGGTTATCCCGGCGGGCAGGAGCTCGGCGACGTGCCGACCTACATGCAGGCGGCGAACAAGAAGCCCGGCGAGATCTTCAACTTCGGCTTCGACACCAGCCCGCAGATCGTCGAGGGCTTCAAAGGCGGCTGGGTCCAATTGACCGCGGATCAGCAGCCGTTCATGCAGGGCTACATGCCGATCCTGGCGCTCTGCCAGGAGGTCGTCTACGGACTGGCGCCGATCGACGTCGACACCGGCGCCGGCTTCGTGACGCCGGAAAATTACCAGGCCGTCGCCAAACTGGCGACCGAGGGCCTGCGCTGACCGGAGCTTTCGCGCCGGCCTCGATCTTCGAGGCCGGCGCCCCTCCAACCGGGGAGCGTTTCGATGGCCGAGCATCTTATCGAACTTCGCGACATCAAGAAATCGTTTGGCCGCGTTTATGCGCTCGGCGGCGTCAGTCTTTACGTCGACAAGGGCGAGGTGCTCGGCCTGATCGGCGACAACGGCGCCGGAAAGTCAACGCTCATCAAAATTCTCGCCGGCGTGATCAAGCCGACGGCGGGCGAGATTCTTGTGCGCGGCAAGCCCGTCAGCGGCTGGAACGCGGCGCGCTCGCGCGAAGCCGGGATCGAGACCGTGTTCCAGGATCGGGCGCTGGCGGTGCAGCAATCGATCGTTCGCAACATCTTCATGGGCAGCGAGCTCAAAGGCCCGCTGGGCTGGCTCAACATCGCCAAGGAGGAGCGCGAGGCCGAACGGCTCATGCGCGAGATCGGTTTCACCTCCAAGGCGTTCTCGACCCATTCCATCGTCGGCCAGCTTTCGGGCGGCGAGCGCCAGGGGGTCGCCATCGCCCGTGCGATCTACCGACAGGCGGATCTGATCATCCTCGACGAGCCGACGACGGCGCTGTCGATCACCGAGACCAACAAGGTGTTTCATTTCGTGCGCCAGGTGCGGGCGAGCGGCCGTTCGATATTGTTCATCGGCCACAACATCCACCATGTCTACGACATTGCCGATCGCTTCGTGGTGCTCGACCGCGGCGAGGTCGAGCTCGAGGTGAAGCGCGCCGACGTGCCGTCCGCCGAAGCGTTGATCGGGTATATGGAGGCGGTGGCGAATCCCAACAAGACGGGGTCTCGGACCGTTTTCGCAGCAGGAGCCGCGACATGACCGAAGCCGCGCAACCGAAAAGCGCCGGCGGCGAAGCGACCGACGCAACCGGCCCTCGTCATCCCTTCGAACATCCCGTCCGCCGCTTCATAGACGCCAATCGCGCCGCGCTCGGCACCTTCGCCGTTTTCGTCGTGATGATGGCGATCTTCATCGTCGCGAGCCCAAGCGTGTTCCTCGAATGGAACATTTACCGTTCCGTTCTGACGACGCTGCCGGTCGCGCTGTTTCTCGTCGTTCCGCTCGTGTTCGTCGTCACCGCGGGAGAGATCGATCTGTCGTTCCCGGCGACCATGGGATTTTCGGCGTGGATGTTCGCGCTCGTCGTGCAGGCGGGATTCAGTCCCTACCTGGGCATCGCCGCGGCGATGCTGACCGGCGCGCTGGTCGGCTTCTGCGTCGGAGCGCTTGTCGTCTATTTCCGCCTGTCGTCGCTGATCGCGACGCTCGGCATGAACTTCATGCTGCGCGGCGTGATCCAGATCGCCACCGAAGGCAAGTCGATCGCCCTCGTTTCGCTCACCCAAAGCTCGGCCAAGCCGATTTTCTCGGGCATCGTGTTCGGAGTTCCGACGCAGATGTTATGGGCGCTGGGGTTTGTCGTATTCTCGTCGCTGCTCTTCAATCGCAACCAGTTCGGCGCCCATGTGAAGATCGTCGGCGACAACTCCGACAGCGCCCAGCAAATGGGCATCGACGTCAACCTGGTGCGGGTCAAGGCCTTCGTGTTCGTCGGGCTCGGCGCCGCGCTCGCCGGATTCTTCTCGACGATGATCAACTACACGTGGTGGCCGACCTCGGGCGACGGATATTTGTTGCCCGTGCTCGCTTCGGTGTTCGTCGGCGGCACGCCCACGTGGGGCGGGGTCGGCACCGTCGGCGGCGGAGCGATCGGCGCGTTGACCGTCTCGTTCATCCAGACCGGCATCGTCGGCGCGGGGCTCAGCGGCTTCTACGTTCAGTTCTTCAACGGCTTGATCATCATCCTGTCGCTGATCGGGCATCGCTGGAACCAGATCCGCTATCGCTGATCACTGCGCAAACATCACCCAACTCGCGCGAGGAACTTATGCCGTTTGCCTGGCCCAACCGCCCCCCAGCGGATTGTCCATTTCCGCAATCCACGGCCCTTGAGGGCGTAACCTTCACCGGGCGCCATGCGCACTACACCAGCGCCGACACCTGGTATCCCTCTTGGGGGGCCGATGATGTCCTTTACACGCCATGGACGGACGGCTGTTTCTCAGAGCAGCGCCGCCTGCCGGTTGATTGCTCGTCGAAGGCCAGCGATCCCTCCAACGCGGGGCGCGGCGGCCGCTCGGGAACCGGCAACGCCCGCATACTCGGCGACGACCCGCTTCACCTTAGGCTTGAGAACCTCGGCGTCGAATACGCCCGTCCCGAGCCCTACGGCGGGCGCTATCCCTGCGCCAGCCTGATGCATGACGGCGTCTGGTACTACGGCACGTATTGCCTTGACGAGTCCGGGCGCGCCGCTGCCGACGGCCGCCCCCTCAACTGGGATATTTTGGGGCCGTTCGTCGGCTTCCGAATCTCCCGCAATGGCGGCAAGAGCTGGGAAGAATCGCCCCACACTCCGGCGCGTCCGCTCTTCGGCGAGAGCGGCAAGAATGGTGGCAAGATCCGCATTGGCGTCCCGCATGTCGTCGATTTCGGGCGGAACATGCAGCATTCGCCGGACGGCAAAGCCTATCTGGTGGGACATGGGGCAGAGCGTCCGGATGCCGAACTGGCCTGGATCCGCGGCGATCAAGCCTATTTGTGCCGGGCGCCCGCTTCGCCTGAAACCATGAACGATGCGGGCACATATGAATTCTTCGCTGGGAACGACCCCGCCGGCGCCCCGCAATGGACGCGCGACTTCGCGTCTATTAGGCCGCTCGTCGAATGGCCTGGCCGGATTGGACACGCCACCATCGCCTATAACGCGCCGCTGGGCAAATATCTGCTCTGCATCACCGATGGCGGCAACACCATCGGCGCCTTTGATTCTTACATTCTCGAATCTGACGCCATTACCGGGCCCTATCGCTTGGTAAGCTTCATGGAGCGCTTTGGCGAGCAGGGCTATTTCCTGAACATCCCGTCAAAATTCATATCTGCCAATGGACGGACGATGTGGCTGTGTTATTCGGCCAATTTCACCAACCACTATCTCCACACCGACTGGCGGTCGGATCCGGCCGGCAGCTGTTACGCCCTGTGCCTCCAGGAGATCACGTTGGAAACGTCTAGTTGAATGTGAAAGCAGTGCGATGAGCGATTCGCCTACGGCGATCGAACCGAAAACGGACGCATCGAGGCCGGCTGCCGCGGAGCCGGGGAACAATCCGCGTGTCGATCCCTTCTCCCAGCGGGAGAGGGGACGCTGAGCCGATATCCCGGGAGAAAAGCATGAAGTTCATCGACGGTGTTTGGCGGAGCGCCAAAGGCATGGCGGTCGCGTCCCCGCATCATTTCTGGGACGTCGCCGTCACCGAGACCGAGGTCTATGTCGACGTCTCCTCGTGTCCCTACCGCGGTCGCTTCGAGGACGTGGAGACCAAATATTTCACCATTCGGCTGCATACGCCGGCGCCGAACGTGATCGGCGTGACGTTCGAGCATCACCGCGGCGGTGTCGATCGCGGCCCGGCTTTCGAGCTGTTCCCCGATCCGGCCGTCAAGCCGATCATCGTCAACGAGGCGGACTTCGTCAGCCTGTCGAGCGGCGACCTCACCGTCCGCGTCGAGAAGCGCGAGGACTGGCGGCTCGACGTGTTCCGCGCCGGCAAGCGCATCACCGGCAGCGCGCTCGGCGCCGGCGGCTACGCCGTCAACAAGGATGAGGGCAAGGCCTATGTCTTCGAGCGCCTCGACCTCGGCGTCGGCGAACTGGTCTACGGGCTCGGCGAGCGCTTCACCGCCTTTACCCGCAACGGCCAGTCCGTCGAGATCTGGAATCGCGACGGCGGCACGTCGACCGAACAGGCCTACAAGAACATTCCGTTCTTCCTGACCAACCGGGGCTGGGGCGTGCTGGTCAACCAGCCCGATCTGGTCTCCTTCGAGGTCGGCTCCGAGTTCGTCTCGAAGGTCGGCTTCTCCGTCGAGGGCGAGTCGCTCTCCTATCTTCTGATCGACGGACCGACGCCGAAGGATGTGCTCGACCGCTACACCCGGCTGACCGGCCGCCCGGCCCTGCCGCCGGCGTGGTCCTTCGGCCTGTGGCTGACCACTTCGTTCACCACCGAATACGACGAGAAGACGGTCAATGGCTTTGTTGACGGCATGCGCGAGCGCGACATCCCGCTGCACGTCTTCCATTTCGACTGCTTCTGGATGCGCGCCCAGCACTGGTGCGATTTCGAATGGAACCCGGTCGCTTTCCCCGACCCGGAAGCCATGCTCGCCCGGCTGAAAGCCAAGGGGCTGCACATCTGCGTCTGGATCAATCCCTACATCGCTCAGCGGTCGCGGCTATTCGACGAGGGCAAGGCCAGGGGCTACCTGCTGAAGCGGCCCGACGGCGGCGTCTGGCAGTGGGACCATTGGCAGTCGGGGATGGGCTATGTCGACTTCACCAATCCGGAGGCCTGCGCCTGGTACGCCGGCCATCTGGAGCGCCTGGTCGCGCAAGGCGTCGACTGCTTCAAGACCGACTTTGGCGAACGCATCCCGACGGACGTCGTCTACTACGATGGCTCCGACCCGGACAAGATGCACAACTACTACACGTTCCTCTATAATCACCTGGTGTTCGACCTTTTGAAGCGCCTGAAGGGCGAGCACGAGGCCGTCGTCTTCGCTCGGTCGGCCACGACCGGCGGGCAGCGCTTCCCCGTTCACTGGGGCGGCGACAACGTGGCGAACTACGAATCGATGGCCGAAAGCCTGCGCGGCGGTCTGTCGCTTGGCCTCTCCGGCTTCGGCTTCTGGAGCCACGACATCGGCGGTTTCCAGAACACCGCGCCGGCGCATATCTACAAACGCTGGTGCGCCTTCGGCTTGATGTCGAGCCACAGCCGGCTGCACGGCTTCACCTCCTACCGCGTGCCATGGATCTACGACGACGAGGCGGTGGATGTGCTGCGCTACTTCACAAAGCTGAAGTGCCGGCTGATGCCCTACCTCTATGGCGTCGCGGCGCAAGCGGCGGCGTGCGGTCTGCCGATGATGCGGGCCATGCTTCTCGAGTTCCCGGATGAACCGGCCTGCGAGGCGCTCGATCGCCAGTACATGCTCGGCTCGTCGCTTCTCGTCGCGCCGGTGTTCAGCGAGGAAGGCGACGTGTCGTTCTACCTGCCAGACGGCAAGTGGACGCATGTGTTGACGGGCGAGATCGTCGACGGCGGTCGTTGGCGGAAGGAGAAGCACAACTTCTTGAGCTTGCCGCTCTACGCGCGCCCCAATTCTCTCATCGCCTGGGGCAGCCGCGACGACCGGCCGGATTACGATTTCGCCGATGGGGCAGTCTTCTCGGCATATGGCCTCGACGACGGCGCTGAGGCAAGCGCGTCGATCCCGAATGCGGTCGGCGAGGAAGCTTTCCGCGTGACCGTCCGTCGCGACGGCGCAGCGGTCCACGTGACCGCCAGTTCCGCCGATGCTGTGTGGGCCCTGCGTCTTCCCAAGGCGCTCGCTGTGACCGGGACCCAAGGCGCGGTGCTGTCAGTTGAAGCCGGCGAGATCGTCACAGTGCGGGGCAGAGGCTCGGTCACAATCGGCCTGTAGCGAGCCGGGCATTGTCACGTTGGCCAAGAATAGCGGATTTCCGAGGGCTTTGGCGCCACCATGGAGCGTA
>Ga0181527_1005516_pt1 | contig 10456 bp, 12 predicted proteins | sample PEATcosm2014_Bin_30_FD_119762 | JGI IMG/M metagenome (GOLD analysis project Ga0181527, IMG submission 119762) | Peatland microbial communities from MTU Mesocosm Facility, Houghton, MI, USA - PEATcosm2014_Bin06_60_metaG | ecosystem: Environmental > Terrestrial > Soil > Wetlands > Peat | place...
CGGCCTCTCCGCTGCGCAACTCAAGGAATATGTGATGACGGGAAAACGGCCGAAGCCGGCCTCCGCAGCCAGCCAGGGGCGCGCCGTCCCCAAGCCGACGGCTGCGCGGACGACGAAGCGTTCGGTCTTTTCGAAGCTGCGTTCGAGGACTGCCAAGAAAGCCCCGAAGAAGAGGGGGCAGAAGTAGCCCAGTATGACGCGAGTCGGAACGGCACCGGAAGTTGACCGCGGCCGGGCCATGGCTGGAGAATTGACGAAACTACGAGACCATCGATCCCATCATCCTCCACAGTCCGCTATCCAGCGAATCATTGACCGTTGAACCAAGTCAGGCGTCAGGTGTAGAACAGATCGCCATCGCCAAGATGAATGGTAAGGGAACCGTCAGGCTGGAATTCCGGGCGTATCTCGGTGCTCCGGAATCGCATGGTGCGGTGGTCATCACGGGCCCCTTCAACTTCACCAAAGGGGCCGAGCACGACAACGCCGAGAACCTCCTCGTCATTCAGAGCAAGGACCTGGCTGCCCAGTACACCCGGAACTGGGAGGTCCACACCGCCCACGCTGATCCCTACGAAGGCCGGGGGCGATGAACGGCTGCGAAGAGAGAGGCACCCAAGCGCGACCCCTCCTCGCATCCCGCCTCGCCTACCACCTCCGCTGCCTGCGCGAGGATGCCACGGACCCAGCAATGAGCAGCCTGGAGCGGCTGGCGCTGGTGCGAGATCGGGCGAGACGGATTCGGGAGAATTCGAAAGGAACTCGAGACCCTAACGAACGCGGTTTGCCCCCGTGGCCGCGCTTCGGGGTTCAAGTCAAGGCGATTGGCGAATAGGTACCAGATAGTTCGCGGAGCAATCTGAGATAGAGTTGGGGTATCAGAAGCCGAACAAGGGTTGGACGGATCTTCCTTCGGGGGAGGAACGATGCCGAGGAAGAAGCGCGAGACGAGCCACGCCCCACCGCCCCCTGCTTGGAGTGTTCCCCCGCCCTTGGCCCAGCGGCATTGGAGGCACTTCTGGCTTTCCATGAGAGCGGCTATTCGGTGGCGTACACGTGGCTTGGCCGCGGTTTGGGACTATCACGCGAGGAACCTCACAGCCCTGGAGAGCCTGCTGACAATCCTGATACGGCCGGAGGCAGCGAGCCCAAAGCGACCACCGAGCGGCAGGTCCGGGAATCCCATGAGGGTTCCGTCGGCACTTCCCGGAGAAGACTGGGACCGGTTCTTCTACGCGGTGCGGATCTTTGTTTTTCGCCACACACCGGGCCTTGTGGGGCTCTGGGACACGCACGCAGAAGAGTTGACACGGGCTCTACTCTTACGAGAGGGGGGTGGGCCGAGGGCGGTACAAAGGGAGTTGAATAGCCTCCGTGCCATACTCTTGCGCCCTGGAACAGCCAAACAGGCACTCCCTCGGCGGGCGGCAGAAACCCACGAGCATGTGGAAACCGTGCTCACGCACTACAGAGCACTGAGGCTGTCTGGGAGGCTTCTGCCGTACCAGCCGCTGCATGAGCCATGGGTGCTGGATAGGGGCGAGAGCTTTCCAACGCGTCCCATGGCAACAGATTCGACGGAATTTCTCGCGTTGGCCCTTCGCCAGGCGCTGGGTGCGCTAGAATTTTCTCAGGCTGAATTGGAGGCAATTGAAGCTGACTGGATGGATCCGCGACAGGCAGCGCTGGCCGTCCTTGCGATGATAAGATGTAAAGCCAGCCGCGTCTCCTCTACTAGCGAAGTCCTCCCCACTGACCATCTGGATCGCACAATCTCTCGGTATCGGAAAAACCCCTAGTCTCCGTCGCCAAGCAGCCAGCAAAAGGTAGTGCACCTGACCTCCGGGACACGTGCGGCAATCGTCCTATAATGAAGGCGAGGGTAGGAAATGTATTCCACTTAAACAAAGGCGGAACAGATGGAGGTGTTGAGCCTAGACGAGGCCGCGAAGTTACTGCGGATCAGTTCACGCTCCCTCTCAGACCGGCGGTATCGGGAACGCCTTGGACTCGGTGCGCTGCGGATTGGACGGAGGCTACTCTTTGCGAAAGTGGATGTGCTCACGGTCATTGAACGGGGGCGCGAGGAGATCAGTGGGGTCGGGCAAAAGACTGCCGGTTGTGAGGGAGTAGGTCATGAGTGATAAGAACGTGGATGATATGAACGGGGAACTGGGGCTCCGGGCCCGTCTGGGCGGGCTTAGCCCGGAGGAAGTCGTAAGCCAGCTAATCGCGCTCCGCACAGAGGGTGAACGACTGACTGGATCGCACAATCTCTCGGTATCGAACAGACCCCTAGCCTCCGTCGCCAAACAGTCAGCAAAAGGTAGTGCACCTGACCTCCTGGCCACGTGCGGCAATCCTACTATAATGAAATTGTGGGTACGAAATCTATTACGCTCCCACAAAGGAGGCCCCCATGCCCACGCTGAATGTCGTGCTGAGAGAAGACGAGTGGCGGCGGATCCGGCGCTACGCCGAATCGCATCGGACGAATGGACGGGCTTCCTGCACGGCGCTCATCCGGCTCGCGCTGGAGGAGTTTTGGGCGCGGCGGGAGACGCAGGAGGCTTCCCCGGCCACGCGGTGACGCGGGCCTCGGAAGCAGATCCCGTGGGAAAGTTCATGCAGGGACGAAGGAACACGTTGGGACGTGTCTCGCGCAGCTCGTTGATCCACTTGGGCGCCCGGTTGATGCCCGTGGTCGTGCGCAGGGGGTCGGCCTCGGCCTGGGACAGCGCGAGCAACGTCGCGATCAGTTCGTCCAGCTCGCCGATCGCTCGTCCAGGTGCTCCACGTGGGCAAGCTACTCCCTGAGGAGGGCACGCTGGACCGGGGGTGACCCTGTCCGTGACCGCGGCCACGAATCGGTCGTGGTTCGATCAGAGGCGGCCCTTGGCCAGACTGGCCTGGGTAGTGGCCTCCGTCTCGCCCTGCACCGGCGCCGTGAGCATTGCGTGCCCCGAGACCCCCCGGAAGTCCATGGCCCTCGAGGCCAGCCTGAGGGTCGCCGCCTCCTGGAGCTTCTGGATGGTGAGACACTGTAAGCTGCCAATGTCTGCACCGGAGGGCCACGCTAACAGTGGAACGGAAACTTGATGTGAGGGAAAAAGGAAAGAGGTGGGTGGCATGGCGAAGCATGTGAGCAACGGGGAATGCGATCGGGAAGTCCCACCGGTACAAGGGCCCCCTGTACAGAGAGGGGCAGCTCTACACCCGGTGGATACGAGGGAGGAGGCAAGGCCGATGGTTGACAACATAGACGCGGATAATGGTCGGGCAAGGGAACCTGGAGACGGAGTACTGCCTGGGACCGGCTTAGGCGAGGAGGCTCATGGTCAGGCTCATAGTCAGGCTCACCCAATAGGCTCACCCCAAAACGAGCCCCCTGAGGGGGTGGGTGAGCCAGAGCCAACTATAGAAGAACAGAGACTTGCGCATCTTTTTTCGAAGTGGCGCGGCCGTTTTTCGGATGTCCCCGACAGTCGGTTCGATCAGGTTGTGCAAGATTTGAGGGTCCCGCTGTCGATCAAAAGCATCGGTCGTGGCCTTGTTGAGGCTGGGTACTGCGCGCACCTGAGCCCTGATACGGTCCGCATGAACCTGCAAAAGTTTCGTGACGCTATGGGCTGGCCACGCTATATGGATCAGTTCGCAGAGCCGGCACAGGAGGAGAAGGAAGACGAAGCCGATAAACTGATCGAGGAGCAGCCAGCAATACGACAACTGCACTGGCTCGTACGAGTCCAGCATGCGAGAGTTCGGAAAGCCCTCAAGACGGAAGCTATGATGGGCGGGCTCACCCTGGCTCAGACAGCCGACGAGATCAAGCTGATGAATGCTCTGCTGGACAAGGAGCTCGAGATTCAACTCAAAACGGGTGAAATGAAACCCGCCCCACAGCAGCCGATGAAGCTCGAGATCGAAGGGATCCCGATTCATGAGCCCGCCGAGGCAATGAGGGTTGTATGTGCTTACCGGCGCATCAAGGCTCTGCTCGCAGCACGGACGGCGGAACCTCGGGGTCCCACTGGCGAGGAGGCGCCACCAGGAGCGGAGTCCGGCCCTATGGGACCTGGCCCTGGAGCGGATGGAGAGCACGGGCGGACATAGTCCGTGGGTGGACGCGCGGGGCGACCCGGTCGCCATCGAGTGGATCGTGCCTGGGGCCTTGCGCGATGGACCGCCCTGGGTGCCCATACCAAGGCGAGCGGAGGGGCTCATCTTCTGCAGCAACCGCGGAGCCTGTCAACAACTTTGAGACACTGACCGTGGGCATTTAGTGTACGACTCTTTGTGTCCGTGGACCCACCTCGGTCTGCAGGAGGTTCATGGGGACCGCGGTCCTCAGGTCGGCCGGCGAGACGATCGTCGATCCTGGGGCACCCTGGAGATCCGTGCTCGCCTTCGGCGGGTTGATCCAGGCCTGGTGAGGCACCTCCTGATGCCGGGGCGGGTTGCGGACGAATCGTTCCGGGTGCAGCGCGAACGCCGTGTCCAAGGTGTGCTGCCGCGCGGCGATGATCCCCGGGGCCCGACCGTAGTGGACGGCCTCCGGGGTCATCATGCCGATTCCCGAGTGGTGATGCTCGGTGTTGTACCAGCCGAAGAAGGTTCGGCAGAACCCCCGCCCGTCCTGGAGGGACCCGAAGCGGTCCGGGAAATCCGGCCGATACTTCAGGGTCTTGAACTGGGCTTCGGAATACGGGTTGTCGTTAGAGGTATGCGGCCGCGACAGGGACTGGGTGACGCCCAGGTCCGCCAGCAGCAAGGCGACGGGCTGGCTGGTCATCGAGGCGCCGCGGTCGGAATGCGTGGTGAGCTGTCCCGGGTCGATTCCCTGCCGGCGGCAGGTCTCCGCGATGAGCTGCTTGGCCAGGGCCGCGCGCTCCTGCGTCGCCAGCAACCACCCGGTCACGTAGCGGCTGAAGATGTCCAAGAGCACATAGAGGTAGAAGTAGGTCCACGTCACCGGACCGAGCAGCTTGGTGATATCCCAGGACCAGACCTGATTCGGAGCGGTCGCCAACACCTCGGGCTTCTGGTACACCGGGTGGCGCAGCTGGTCGCGCCGCTCCCGCACTTCTTTGTTCGCCTCGAGGATCCGGTACAAGGTCCGTTCCGAGCACAGGTAGCGGTCTTCATCCAGGAGCCGGGTGTAGACCTGCGCCGGGGCGAGATCGACGAACCGCGGCTCGTGCAGGACCGCCAGCGCGCGCTCCCGCTCCAGCGCCGAGAGCGCTCTGGGCGGGGTACGGCGCGGAGTAGACCCCGGCTGCGGCTGCTGGTGCCGATAGAAGCTGGACCGGGCCAGCCCCAGCGCCGCACAGGTCGGGGCGACCCCCAACCGGGCTTTGACGTCGGCGACGGTCTGCATCACGGCTTGTCGTCGCGCTCGGGCAGCACGATCCCCAGGAGCATCGAGACTTTTTTTTGGAGATCCACCAGCGCCTCGGCCCGCTCGAGCCGGGACGTCAACCGGCGCGTCTCGCGCTCCAATTCGACGATCTTGCGGTCCCGCGGGTCTGGGGGCGTGACCTTGGGTCCGCGCTTCTTCGGCGCCAGCCCCGCGATCGCGCCCCGCTCCCGCGCCGCCCGCCACACCGTCAGGTGAGAGCTGTACAACCCTTCCCGTCGGAGCAAGGCCCCGATCGCTCCCTCCCGCGTGCAGGCATCGGCTTCCGTGAGGATCTTCCGCTTGTACTCGGCGCTGAACTGCCGCCGGACCGCCTTCTCTGCCACCTCCACCTCCGGGATCACACCTGCGGCGTTGAACTCACTCATTTCCCTGACGCTTTCCCCGCCCTCTACAGGCATTTACGAATGCCCCGCAGGGCCAACTCGCACCAGTTCGTCGCCTATCGGGGCCCCCGGATAGGCGCCGCTATCCAGGGTCCCGGACTATCACCGGGTGACATTGGCCTCACAGGATGCACTGGTTCTTTCTCCTCCTCCACGATTCACGCTGGCCTCCTTACTCGATATCGTTCAGATCGTCGAGGGGTTGAGAGGCGAGGTGTCAGCCGAGGGGGCGGTTCCAGATGAAAACCGTAACGTCCCAAAACAAAAGAGGGGTCGGACCAGGACCGGCCGGAGAGGCAGCGCCCCGGCCGACCCAGCTACCCGATCAGGCGCAACTCGGCCGCCTACTCGCCCGGATGGCGATCCGGCATTACCTCTGGCTCAAGGGGACCGTGACGCGTGAACGACACACGCCCGACCCAGATTAAGGCGCACCACCTCGAGCGGTTGGCGCTGGTGTATTTAAGGCAGAGCTCGCCGAAGCAGGTGGAGATGCACACCGGGAGCACCGCCCACCAGCGGGATCAGAAGGAATACGCCCTCCAGTGGGGGTGGCCCGAGGCCGCCATCGAGGTGATCGACGAAGACCTCGGATTGAGCGGGACTTCAGGAGATCACCGGAGGGGTTGGCAGCGGATGTTGAAGTTGGTGCCGGAGAACGAGGTCGGAGTCATCTTCGTCTCAGATATCTCCCGGTTGAGCCGCTCCCGCCGCGACTACGGGACCCTGGCGGACCTCTGCCGCGAATTCGGCGTCCTCTTGGTCGTCAACGGCGACATCGTGGACTTCAACAACCCCCACGACACCTTCATGATGAACATCCGAGCGGACGTGGCCGAGTACGACACCGAGGTTCGGAAGAACACCCTCATGAAGGCCAAGCTGGCGAAGGCCCGGCAAGGCCACGCCGTGAGCCCCTGCCCCACGGGATACATCCGGGAGAAGGGCAAATGGTACAAGGACCCAGACCAGTCGGTCCAGCAGGCGATCGAGACCGTGTTCCGGCAGTACCAGGTGCTCGGGACCCTGGGGAAGGTATTGCAATTCCTCGTGGACGATGACCATCGACTCCAACTCCCGATTCGCCGGAGCACGGGAGCGCTGGACTGGCGGAAGCCCAGTCGCTTCCGGATTCGTTACATTCTCACGAATCCGGCTTTCGCCGGCTATTACGTCTATGGCCGCCGCCCCTTGGAGAAGGGCTCCTCCAAGGATAAGCGCCGGCGAACCGACTGGAGGGGGAGCATCCTGATCGAAAATCACCACGAAGCCTACCTGCCTCCGGCCGAGTGGCTGCAGATTATCGAGCGCCTGGAGGCGAACCGCCTCACCGTCCGCCAACCCGCTGGGGCGGGACCCGCTCTTCTCCAGGGGCTCATTCGCTGCGGCCGCTGCACGCATCGGATGCGGACGCTCTACCACGTGAACGCTCAACAGGTCGGGATCTCCTACGTGTGCGACCATGAGCGAGTCCATTATGGCGCGCCCTTGTGTTGGAAGGTCAACGGAAACCGGTTGGACGAGGTCGTGGTGGCAGAACTCTTCCGCGGGCTCACCCCTCCGAGCATCGAGAATGTGCTCGCGGCAACCGAGGATGTCAACGCGACCTACGAGGCCCTCCGCCAGCAACGGGAGACAGACCTTGCCCGCGTCCGGTACGAGGCCCACCTGGCGGAGGAGCGGTTCAAGCGCGTCGATCCTGCGAACCGCCTGGTGGGGGCCAGCCTGGAGCGCGAGTTGGAACTCGCCCTGGCGAAGGTGCGGGAAGTGGAGCGCCACCAGGCCGAGAGGCCCGTGGCCCCACCCTTGGAGGTCACGCCGGAATCCCTGGAGGCCATCCGGAGGGCGGCGGCGGATCTCCCGAGGCTCTGGGCGGCCCCCGCGACCACCGACGAGGACCGGAAACTCGTGATCCGGGCCGTGGTGCGCGAGGTCCGGATCGTCGCCTCGTCGGCCGTGGACTTTGAGGCAGAGATTGAATGGGTGGGGGGGGCGACGACCCGGCATCGCATTGACCGACCTTTCGCTGGGAGCATCGTCGCCCGCGAGTTGGCGGCGCAGGGGCTGGACGTGGTCCAGATCGCCGCCGCGCTCAATGAGCGGGGCCTGCGGACAGTATCCAAAGGGCGGGCATTCACCGCCGTCGCTGTGCGGACCCTCCTTAGATATCACGGCTGGAAGGCAAAGAACGGCCCGCCCCCGTGGCTCGTCTATCGTGAGAGACTCCGCGCACCCCTGACCGAACTCATCGCTGCGGGCTGGACGGACGAAGAGATCGCGGCGGAGTTCGCCCGGCGGGGCCTCCGGGGCTTTCACGGTCGAAAGCCGTGGAAAGGAGCCATGATCCGGGATCTCCGATACGCCCTGGGAATCCCGTCTGGGTACAAAACCCGCGTGCGGTTACACAAGGCCCACGTCCATGACATGGAACCACTGCGCGGCCCGCTGACTGAACGCGTGCAGGCGGGCTGGACGGACGCCGCGATCGCCGAGGATTTCAACCGGCGGGAGCTACCGAGATGGGGCTATCGAACCACGTGGAACAGGACCAGGGTCCGTTTTCTCCGATACGCCCTGGGAATCCCGTCTGGGCGGAAAGCCCGCATGCGGTTACACAAGACCCCTCCTCCTCCATGGAGGAAGGATGAGTCGGACGACATGAGACACCATCCTGAGCCCGCCGGAGCGCAGGATGGCCTAGGCCACAGCGAGCCCGGGGCACGAGTTCTCGGTGCCGATGGACAGCAGTGTCTCCCTCAGCAGAGCCGACCCCATGAGCAGTAGTCAGCGGTGTGCAATTTACGCTAGATATAGCTCCCGCGAGCAGGACGGGACCTCCACGATTGAGTCCCAGGTCCGCGAGTGCCGGGCCTACGCCCGGCAGCACGGGATGAGCGTGGTAGAGGGTGCCCTCTTCGTGGATCGGGCCGAGACGGGGACGACCTCCGAGCAGCGAGACGCCTTCCAGGCCATGCTGGCGATGGCGCAGCGGACCCCCAAGCCATTCGACGCGATCCTGGTCTGGAAGTTCTCCCGCTTCGCCCGCAACCGCGAGGACAGCGCCATCCACAAGAGTCTGCTCCGGCGGCATGGGGTCGAGGTTATCTCGGTCAGCGAGCCGGTGGATCGGGACTCGGCGATGGGGGTGTTGGTCGAGGGGATCATCGAGATCCAGGACCAGTTCTACAGCGCCCGCCTCGCCGAGGAGGTCCGGCGGGGGCAGCGGGAGGCCGCCCTGGAGGGCTTCTCGACAGGCGGGCGGGCTCCTTACGGCTACCGGCGGGTCGAAGTATCCGACCCCCGCGGCCGGACGGATCGGACCGGGCGGCCCATCCAGCGCGTGACCCTGGCGATTGAGCCCGTCGAGGCGGCCATCGTCCGGCGGATCTTCGAGATGTACTCCACCGGGATGGGGTACATCCGGATCGTCAAGAAGCTCAACGCCGAGGGCGTCCCTGGCCCCTGGGGCGGGACGTGGGCGGGGTCAGCCATCCGGGAGATGACCCTGAACGAAGCCTATCGGGGGGCCCGCGTCTACGGGCGGATCAAGAAGATCAAGACGGCGCAGGGGACCCGCTCGAAACGCCCCCGGCCCGAGGCCGCCCAGACGATCAAGGAGGGCGCACACCCCGCGATCATCGACCCCGCCCTGTGGGAACGCGTCAAGACCCGACGCGAGGCCGTGGCCAAGGCATACGCGGGGAACGCAGCCCATTTCGGGGCGACCAAGAGCGTCCAGACGCAATTTCTCCTGACCGGGCTCCTCCAGTGCGGCGTCTGCGGGGCGAACTTCGCCACGCGGGTCGCGCACACGCAGCGCGGTGCTGGGCGGTACTACTATTACGGCTGTGCCTTCCGTGCCCGCCGGGGCACCTCGGTCTGTCAGAACTCTACTCTGCTTCCCCAGGACGCCATCGAGCGGGAAGTCCTGGAGATTCTCCAGCAGGCGGTCCTCACCCCGGCCACGCTGGACCGATTGCTCGCCATCGTGAACACCCGGCTGCGTGCCCAGGCCACGGTGTCTCGCCCCCGGATCAAGGAGATTCGGAAGGCCCTGACGCAGCTAGACCGGGAGATCGCCAACTACACCCGGGCCATTGCCAAGGGGGATTTCTCGTCGCTGGAACAGGCGCTGGCGGCTGCCGAACAGCGCCGGACGACCCTCCAAGCCGAGCTAGCCCAATTGGATGGGGGCCAGCCCTCCACCGTGATTCAGCTGACCCCCGCTGCGCTCGAACGGCACCTTCAAGGGATGACCGAGAAGCTCCGCAGTGGGGTGAACGGGAAGGTGCGGGAGGCGATCCAGCAGTCAGTCGCCAGGATTCTGGTGGGCGGAGACGGAACCGTCACGTTGGAAACGAAGCCGGATGGACTGCTCGGGGTGAAAGCCATTCAGGTCCGATTGGACGGCGAGAAGGAGGGAGGGCTACTTCAGCAGTCCTTCCATTCGGCAAGCGACAGGCGATGGAGAGTGACCATGGCCTCCATGTAACGGTCCGCATCACCGGCGCGCGCCGCTCTGGCGCGCGTCGGTGGCCGCAACACCTCCGACATAGCCACATTCCACCAGCCCGGCAGTAGCCATCGTCAGTGAGATCTCATCCGGGTCCTCCTCTCAGAAAGAGGCCGGCCTGAGCACTCCCCGACTCACCAC
>Ga0181527_1005521_pt1 | contig 10451 bp, 9 predicted proteins | sample PEATcosm2014_Bin_30_FD_119762 | JGI IMG/M metagenome (GOLD analysis project Ga0181527, IMG submission 119762) | Peatland microbial communities from MTU Mesocosm Facility, Houghton, MI, USA - PEATcosm2014_Bin06_60_metaG | ecosystem: Environmental > Terrestrial > Soil > Wetlands > Peat | place...
CCACGAGTAGCTGCAGTATCGGGTAGACCACTGCGGGGCCCGGAGCGCGCCCGTACTTATTTTCGATAGCTTTGATGATTTCATAGCCGTTGAGAGGCTGATCTCGTAGGGCGAGCAGGACGAGATATTTCAAGTGTCCGTGTTCTCGTCTCGGGTCGTTGGACCAAGCTTTGTGGAAATGCTGCATGTGGTGCCACGGTCCGCACGGGTTCTGATACGTTTTGTAATTCATTTAATCCTCCGATATATCTTTAGATATATTATGAGATATTATCATATATAATAGTTTCGCTGATTAAATCGCAGCTACCTGTCACTCTTAGCACAGATTCAAGAGCACCGCTTCCGCAGCTTTTAACCAGATACGGTCATCTGTGCGCTACTACGTCGTAACGATCACGTCCTGGTCATCAGACAAGGCTAGCGCTAATCTCACGCGGTTGCCCCAGACCGTGCAAGACTAGATGTCCAATAGCAATTACTTGCGTTGTCGCACAGTTTTCGACGCAGAGAGGGATGAGTGGAACTACATACCGCACGCTCAATGAGGCAGACACTGATGCGCAAATTGAGGCACAGGGAAGGTGCGAAAAGCCGGTAAGCAGCAACTGCGTCGGCACGGCGGCAGCCGTTATCTTAAACTTGCCCGACGGCGTTACGACCGTTCCGTGCTGTGCGCCGAGCAAAGACGAGCACGTTAAGCGCGCAAACGCCGAGGGCGTGCCTTCAAAGGTTTACCCTAACACTCCTTTCGAGACACGCCCGACGGCGCCGCAAATGCAGCGGAGCGTCAGGGAATGCCTCGCCTCGTGGAGCGGGCGACGGTGGTTGGCGCTCTGGGTTGTGGGGTTTCTGCTACTCATGGCTGCGGCCGTGGTTCTCTTAAGGCTGGCCTTTGGTTAAAACAACGATGCTATCGCGATGCCCTCTTGACCATAACATGAACCTTGATGGAGCGGATATGATGCGACCCTCACGTGAGCAGTCTAGAATCTCCTGCCGGCGCGCAGTCACGATCGAGGCGCAGTGCCCCAGCGACGGCCGACAATTCCAAATAGAACAAGGAGATTCTGTATAGCGGCATTTTAAGCATTTCTCACTCATCGGTTCCAGTGGAGGCGTTTACGGCGCGAGGGCTCCTCGCAAATAGCTTCAGAATGCTGCGCTCACGAAAAAATAACCGTTTTATCGCATTCAAGAACCTCTATTTCGACTCCAATTTCCAAAAGAAGCAAAAAATCGAATCGGAACTGTTTTAATCTAATGCTGCATTGCGTTATCCGCCAATTGTTGAGGCTGCACATTAGCAGGAGCAGGGCGTCGCCTGTCTGGGCTACCTCAAACCGTCTCGTTGTTTGGCGAACCCGTGCTCCGCGCTAATCACTGCATCTTGCGATTTGATCCTCTGTTGGCTTGTCGAACACCCTGAATCGTTTTTCTTCATTGCTGTTTGGCCTGTCCGGTTTTTGTGTCCGTCCCGCACTCAACAAAGCTCATAGCAGGGCGCACAGCAGTTCAGGAACGGCAAAATCGCATCGCGAGAGCCAAAAGCCTGGAGGCCGCCCGTATGGGACCATACCAATCTCCTGCTGTCAGGTGCTTCGCGGCAGTGCTACAGCCCTGACGCGCCGCCCGCGGTTTTGCTTCGTTCAGCGTAGCGGTGCACAGATCGCCGTGGTCGCAATATCGCAAGCGATGATCCAAGAGGCACTATAAACCTTCGGTCAGCCGATGCTACGGCACTGAAACCCGATGAGTCCGGCGATGATGAGGGCCAACGCTACGAGGGCGAGCGAGACCAGCGGCATTACCGACACACCGCTGACGAGGACTGCCGGCACGTGGGCGAACGGGGAGATGTCCAGTATCGACTGGCTCACCTGCAACGTCTCTCCGACGATCTCGAGGCCTATGAACGCTCCCAGTACACCCCAGCTCAGGAGCGCAAAACGGGGGATGATGCCGTAAAACGCCATCGCAATTCCCCCGAGCACCCAGACGGCAGGCAGGTACGCAAGCGTAGCGACCACGATGCGCGGCAGTTCGTAGCCGACGTTTCCGGCACTGAGCCCGTAGGTCAACCCGGCCGAAAGGCCGAATGCCGCGAGCACGACCGCCGAACCGATGACCATGAGGGTGAGGTCGCTCGTCGCCCACCGCAGCCGGCTGACCGCGGTGGCGAGCACGTGATCGACACGCCTCTCTACCTCCTCGGACTGTAGCCGCAGCGTGGCCGTGATAGCGTATGCTGCGGCGATCCAGCCGAGGAACGTGAGGGAGAGGGTAAAAAGGGCGTCAGTGTATGCCGAGGCGCCGCCAAAATGGGCAAACAAGTTTGCAAGCTGCGGGTTGGCAGCCAGCAGGTCCGCAGTGGTTTTTGCAAGATAGCCAACCATGACGCCGTATATCGCAAACATCGCAGCCCATGCAAGCATCGTACGCCGGTGCAGCCTCCACGCTAGGGCAAGTGGGCTGCGGAGCCGGGGCGACGCCCTGGCCGGACCAAGCCGCGGCCTAAGAATGCCGGCACCGACGTCCCTCCGTGACGAGAGAGCGTAGGCCATCGCGATCAGCACGATGACCGCACCGAAGAAGAGCGCAAATACCCCCCAGCGTTCACTGGCGAATGGTTCGACAAGCCGCATCCACCCGAGCGGCGACATCCACGACAGCCAGGACTGCCCGCTCTGCTCGTTCGCATCGCCAACGGCGCGCAACACGTAGAACAAAACGAAGATCGCCGCTGCGATGCCCCTCGCGACCCCGGCGCTCTCGGCCAGCTGCGCCGCCACGCCAGCGATCGCCGCAAACGTCCACCCGACTGCCGCGAACGATAGTCCCAGTGCGACTGACCCAGCGACGGGAAGCCCAAAAGCGACCAATCCCACAGTGACGAGAGCGGCGATTGCCAGGTCGGCGCCCAGCGTCACGACCAAGCTCGCCGACAAGGGCGCGCGTCTTCCCACCGCACCGGAGCCCAGCAGTTCGTACCGCCCGGTTTCCTCGTCGGTACGGGTGTGTCGGATGACGGTAAGCGCGTTCGCCCCCGCAACGATCACCGCAGCGAAGATACCCGACCGCCACGCGGCCAGTCCGCCTATTGTCGGGGCAGACACGGGACCGAGCAGTGCGACGAGTCCCGGACCGTTCACGATCTGCGCGGCGATCGTCTGTTGCGACGCTGCGGTGGGATAGAGACTCACGAACGCAGAGGCTACGAGAATCACGAAGAGGGGCGGCACTGCGATCCAGATCGGCAGCAGGAGTCGATCCCGCCGCAGGATCAGACGAATGAGTACACCAGTGCCGCTAAACTCGCCCACCTTCATCGCGCGCTTTCCCCTGTCTGGAGTTCGTAGTGGTGCAAGAACAGATCCTCGAGCGTGGGAGGGGCACTCGTGAGCGCGCGCACGTCGAACGGGGTGAGGTGTTCCATAACGCGATTGATCGAACCGGCATCCACGGTGAAATGCGCGCGGGCGCCGTCGACGCGAATGTTATGCACGCCCGGCAGTTCATTAAGTCCGGTAACGGGGTGAGCGGTTTCGACTGAGACCGAGATCCGCGTGAGGTGGCGCAGTTCTGCAAGCGTTCCTGACTCGACGATCGCGCCCTCGTTGATGATGCTGATGCGGTCGCACAACGCCTCGACCTCGGCAAGGATGTGACTGGAGAGCAGCACGGTCTTGCCGGCCTGCTTGACCTCTGTTACGCAGTCGCGGAACACCGCCTCCATCAGGGGGTCGAGGCCCAACGTCGGCTCATCGAGGATGAAAAGCTCGACGTCAGAGACAAACGCGGCGATAAGGGCCACCTTCTGTCGGTTGCCCGTCGAATACGTGCGACACGGCTTTGTCGGATCGAACTTGAAGCGTTCCACCAGCTCGTCGCGACGCGACTGGTCGAAGCCGCCGCGCAGCCTGCCTAACAGGTCGATAACCTCGCCACCGGAGAGGTTTGGCCACAGGCTCACGTCGCCTGGCACGTAGGCCAGTCGACGGTGGAGCGCCACCGCGTCGCGCCACGGATCAGCGCCGAGCACGCTGACATGCCCGGCGTTCTTGCGTAGCAAACCGAGCAGAATGCGCAGAGTCGTGGTTTTTCCGGCGCCGTTGGGGCCGATAAAGCCAAATACCTCGCCGTCTTCGACCGTGAGGTCCACGTCGTCGAGGGCTAGGGTTTTCCCGTAATACTTTGTCAAGCTTTGAATTTGAATCACAGACAACCCGCGCACCTCCGATCGTTTCAGTTCGTCCTGTGTAGTGGCGCGTTAATCACGTCACTACCTGTGATCTTTCTAAGGACGAGCAGTTAGATACATAGCTCTTGCGATGATGCTATGACATGCGTCATCCAACGCCGATTGCATTCCATTTTACCATCTTCATCCCTCTGACCGGCCTGCAACGTGCATCGTCGCTGCGGTCTTTGATCAGAAGCGTCATGAGGCTCACAATAATGGAAATGCCTCGTCCGGTGACGACACTATCGCCATTAATTTAAGAAATACGCACGCGATCGCGAATATGAAGTTGCAGTGGAAGACCATAGCCACGACATTGCTAAAGAAAGCGCCGTAATACTAAATTTGCGACCTAATTCGCTCGCTGTCTCTTATCTGAAAAATCATAAGCCAAAGCGAAATGCTTAAAAACCCACGCGAGCGCTGGGCTCCACTCTGAGGGAAATGATTATACCGCTTCGTGCGTCCTTACTCCTGCAACACCACAACGGCTTCTCCTTACGGGCAGTGGTGTAGCAAACTGCCGGGGTCGTGTCTATGGCTCCGGCCCTAATTTCTAGCCGCACGCAAATGAGTTTTTTGCCGGTTCGTCTAATGATTTTCGGTAGCGCTGCACCGCCACCGCGGACGGCTCTGCTGGCTGATCTCGAAATGGTGGGGGCTGGTTCATCATACTGCGGGCTTTGTCACGGCGATCACCCTGCTTGTGGTCCAGTTCTCACTTTTTCCCCGTTCGCGGTACAGCCACAACCGGGTGGGCCCCTCTCATATCGGGATAGCGTGAAAAAACCATGAGGTCGTTAGCACGGCGATTGCTCACCGAGGGCACCTAAAAAGAGCATGTGGGATCAGATGCGTGGCCGTTAGCCTTTGTCTAAACGCGAACATTTAAGGGTTCACGCGCGTTTCTACGACCTAACGGTTTTGTGCACTAGGGCGGCACAGAGCTATAGAATCCTGGGGGTGCACGTGGGCAACGCATTTTGGCTTGGGATCATGGGAGCGATCTCCGGTATCCTCGCCGTCATACTGGTCGTTCTGCTCGGAGGCATGGGCGAGGCGTTTAACGCAATTGAAGGGTCACAGCCCTACACGAACGCAGCAGGGGCAGCACTCATCTTCTCACTAGTCGGAATCGCCGGCGGCGTACTCGAAAACCAGAAAATCCTCGGCGCAGCTCTAATGATTATCGGAGCGCTCGGGGCTCTGATACCGATCAGTCTTTTAAGCGCTCTGAGCTTTGCACAGTTCCTAGCAGGAGTCATCCTCATTCCGCTCGGGGTTCTGATATCGATCAGTCTTTTCGGCGTTCTTACCTTCGTACTGTTCCTGCTGGGGGGGATCCTGATTCTGACGCAAGCGCCCAGCGCGCATTAGGCATTGAAATGCCGTATCACGGCGTCGCTGTTCTCAAGATCGGGCGCAGCTAACAACAACACTTATAGTATCTTGCCGCCTTTTTTTCCGGCGACGCAAGTGACAAAGAAGCTATTAGCTATGATAGCGTTCGTGGTGGCTGCTTTGTTATCAATCGCGGGTTGCACAGCATCAACTAACGGCAACCAAACGGGAAGCAGCACATCACAGGCAGCATCAAGTGCAGCATCCTCGACAGCAAAGACAGCAAATGTCACGACTTCTGCTTTAGCAACGCGTGCGCCGCCACACTTGAAGGTGCTGTTCTTCTACGCGGCGAACTGCCCCTATTGCCAAGCGCTAGAGCCACACGTGACCAAGCTCCAAAAGACGTATGCAGGGAAGGTTCCCGTGCAGTCGATCGAAAACTATGCAAGCCCGCTGGCCAAGCAGCACAAGGTGTCGTCAGTCCCGACACTGATCCTGCTGAACAACGGCCTCGAAGTCGGGCGTTGGATCGACGTCACGAATACCACGCGGATTTCAGCTCAAATTAATAGCCTGCTCCGCGCGAGTTAGGATGAGCACGGCTTGCCAAAACAGCACGTTCTAACGGTATTTTAAGCCCCGCAATTAATCCGCGATAAACAATATCCTCTTATGTGTTTCACGCGTAAGCTGTCGGTTGCGCTTGTTCGGCAGCGTATGTGCCGCGATGACTAGGCGGCAGGTTTGCACAGGCGTCTTTATCATCGCTGCATCCAAGAGCACTTCATGCCATTAAGACGGGACAGCGATACGCAGAAAAGCACTCAACGAGCATCTATTAAAGCTACGATCAGTATTTGATATGAGCACAGAAATCACTCCGCAAGCTCCTAGCTGGTCACTTATTTTTTCGATTTCCTTTGTTTTTCGAACCCCAAAAAAAGCACGATGCAAGATTAGCTCCCATTTCAAGTCAAATAGGGGCCTGCAAGCAATTTGCATTTCGCGAAGGGCACGAATATAAAAAGTGGACGGTGCTCTACAACTTATTTTTCCAGCGTCCGTGTGATTCCCTGCCTGTGCGCTAGGCGAAAACATATAACGGAGCGTACAGGCGAGGACGTTTTTGTTTACAAAATCATTATTTTGAGAAGTGACTAATGCAATCACGAGCACACTAAGGTAGATGTAGATAACTCCGCTGATTTTTAGTGTATCTTATTTTTCGGGCTACCGGTGGCCGAAAACACGTGTAAGAGCTCCATTATCTTCTGCGAAGTAGCTAAAGGATCCCCAGGAAGATAAGTGAGCTACCAGCGTTCCCAATTCAAAGAAGAATTATAAGTATGCCCGCGTGGTTGTACTGGGCGACTAACATGGGATTATTTGACAGGTTCAAGTCGAGCACTGCACCAATGCAGAAAGGGCTGACAGCGAAGGAATGGTGTGACAGAGGAGACGCACTTGCAAAGTCCGGCCGCGACCAAGAGGCGCTTCAGTGCTTCGACAGGGCGCTCGCGATCGACCCGAAGGATGCTATGGTGTGGGCTCTGAAAGGAGCTACGCTTGGCATGTTAGACCGCCACGAAGAAGCGCTTCAGTGCTTCGACAAAGTGCTCGAGCTCGACCCGCGGTATGCTAAGGCGTGGAGCAACAAAGGAACGGCGCTTGACATGTTAGACCGCCACGCCGAGGCCCTCCAGTGCTACGACAATGCCCTCGAGATCGATCCGAAGAATACAACCGCACAACAAGGGAAACCGGTGGCAGTTGAGAGCATTCGTAAAACCGGGCCCAAGAAGCAGTGAGCAAAAAGAGCTTGCACCGACGCTCTCCTTTGATAAGTAGCTTAGTTTTTTCGGGTTTTTCAAGCCATCATACGATTGGGCTGCACTTAACGACATAGCTTTAGTAAAGGATTTCAACACCATTAACCAAGGATTGAACCCTTCTGCCACGCATTAACACACATACAGGATTAAATAATCGCATTGCTCGTCGCCGGGATCGTGCGTCTGCCGGCGGAACTGGTAGAATGGAGGTAAACTGCTATGTTGGAACTCGAAAATTTCAAACCGATGCGAACGATCACGCTTGAAGAGCATTACGCGACCCCGGCATTCTTGGAGGGTCCAGGCCGGCAACTCAAGGACACAGCACAAGCGGCTCACGCTCATCCACAGGAGGCGTGGGGCATTGCTCAGGTTATCGATAAATTGTGCGATCTCGACGACCGCCGAATCGCAGACATGGATGCTGCCCGGATTGACGTGCAGGTCCTCTCGCTAACCTCTCCCGGCGTGGAACAGCTCGAGGCAGCCGAAGCCGTGGCGCTCGCCCGTGAGACAAACGACCGCCTCGCGGATGCGGTGCGGCGACATCCGAGCCGGTTTGCTGGGTTTGCCGCACTGCCGACCGCAGCTCCGGACACCGCCGCCGACGAGCTAGAACGCACGGTCCGTGAATACGGCTTCAAAGGAGCGTGTATTAACGGCCACGTCCGGGGCCGCTACCTCGACGACCCGTTCTTCTGGCCGATCCTGGAGCGCGCCGAAGCCCTCCGGGTTCCGCTCAACCTTCATCCGACGTTCCCTCCGCAGCCCGTGATTGCGGCCTCTTACACGGGGAACTTCGCGCCGGAGGTGACGCGCGGGCTTGCGATGGCGGCCTGGGGCTGGCACATCGAAACCGCGATCCACGTGCTGCGCCTCATCCTCGGCGGGGCGTTCGACCGGTACCCGGGATTACAGCTTGTCATCGGTCACTTGGGCGAAGCGCTTCCGTTCATGCTGCCCCGACTCGATCGCGGTCTGCCTCCGCAACTGACGAAACTCGATCGCCCGATTAGCGCCTACCTTCGCGAGAACGTCCACTACACGTTCAGTGGCCTTAACTACACCGCAACGTTCCTCGACCTGTTGCTTGAGCTGGGAGTCGACCGGATTATGTTCTCAGCCGACTATCCCTATAGCTCGATGGCTGAAGCGCGCAGCTTCCTAGATCAGCTCCCGGTGAGCCCCGCCGACAAGCAGCGGATCGCGCACGGCAACGCGGAGCGCCTTCTACGACTGTGACGGGCGGGATGGCCGCGCATGGCCCCGGCTTCCAGGCGAACAGCGCCCGCATCAACGCGGCTTTTAAACTGGCGCGGACCGGCGATTCCTGAGGAGGAAGAAAAAGAACATACTGGGCAAAGCAATTGGATGACAAAAAGATAATGAAACAACGCTAGTGGGTTGCAAAAGTGGTCACCATGGTGCAAGTATCCCCATTCGCGCCTGAATTTTTCCCGTCAAGCGCCGCGGCTTTCGTATTCAGCATCGTGTTTCTTTTGTGGCCTCTCAGCGAGATTATTGGTGGGGGATAATACCGCTTATACGACGCGGCGGAGTCCGAACGAGAAGGAGAGACCGAGGATCAGTCTTGCTGATATTCATTGGCATTGTCGTTTCCCTCACCGTTGCCTTTTCCTTCGCTACCGCCGGCATCGCCATGTTGCCGAGGTGGGCGTTCTACCCGGGGATCATCCTCATGGTCGCGGGCATCGCGTTTCGGCAATGGGCCATCGTCGTGTTGGGTCGTTTTTTTTTTCTATGGCGGTCAAGGTCCAAAAGGATCAAACGGTCGTGGACACCGGTCCGTACCGATACGTGCGTCATCCCTCGTACACCGGCCTGCTCATCATCTTCGTCGGATTGGGACTTGCGCTGCAGTCGTGGGGGGCGGTCCTAGTGCTCGCGCTGATATTCGAGATCGTATGGGGGTACCATATACACGTCGAGGAGCGAGCTTTGATCTCGCAGCTTGGCGAGGCATACCTCGCGTATTCGCGCAGGACGAAAAGGCTCATTCCCTACGTGCTCTGACGTCTTATGGATCAGCGGAAAAGTGATCGACCAATAAAAAAAGCCAGGTTCGACTGGGCGCATTAAGACGGCACTCGGTAAAAACGTCTACGCCGTCTACCTCATTCAGATTCCGATCATACTTTTCCTTCAGGGGCGGTTCGTTTAGGGGGGCGTCTCCTCATTCCCGGGGGGTTGCCGCCGCTCCTGCAGTTCGCCCTCGTTGGGATGCTCGCCACTGCATTCTGTTTCTTGATCAGCAACTACATCGTCTGCAAGATTCCGTATGCGGAAAGACTCTTCTTCTGATTGGATCATAGCTCAAGTATTGCCGTTGAGCTGCGTTTCGACGTCGTTGCATCACTTTGTGGGCTAATAACGGGTCAACACGGAACCCGGCTCGTTTACGGCCACCGAGAGACATAAAAGCGTTGTAGGCAACCTTATCAATTTCCGTTATTGGTGTGTGCGGCGCCACAAGAAAGGACGTCATCTTCCTCTTTGACCAGTGCGTCAGAGACCGGCTTTGTTCTATAAGTGTCGTTTGCTGCAACAGTTCAACCAGCACGACGGAGAGAATAACGCACAAACAGTAGTCATAATCAGCTTTATATATGCCACAATCGTCATAACAACCGTAACAACAGGAGGCATAGTGAACACCCTTATCGTCTACAAGTCCTACCACCGCTTGAACACCGAGAAGATCGCAAAGGCCATGGTGGGGGCCATGAACGCGCAGCTCACAAAGGTCGAGGACGTACCTCCGGAAGCGCTGGCAGGATACGACCTCATCGGCTTTGGCTCGGGCATCTATGGCTTAAAGCATCACAAGGCACTGATCGAACTGATCGAAGCAATGCCTGCGATGGACAAGAGCGTCTTCGTTTTTTCGACCTGCGGCAACGTTCGAGAGGTCAACCACAAGCTCATTAAGGAAAAGTTAACGGAGAAAGGCTGTCACATCGTCGGCGAGTTCACCTGCTTTGGCGAGTTTGCGGGTGCGCTTCGACTGAACA
>Ga0181527_1005522_pt1 | contig 10450 bp, 9 predicted proteins | sample PEATcosm2014_Bin_30_FD_119762 | JGI IMG/M metagenome (GOLD analysis project Ga0181527, IMG submission 119762) | Peatland microbial communities from MTU Mesocosm Facility, Houghton, MI, USA - PEATcosm2014_Bin06_60_metaG | ecosystem: Environmental > Terrestrial > Soil > Wetlands > Peat | place...
AGGACGACCTGCCCGAAAAGTGGGCCAGCTTCACCGAGAAGAACGCCAAGCACTTCGGCCGCTAAACCAATTTCACTTACCGTCGCACACGCGCATTCCGCCCGGCGGTATGCGTGTGTGTCTGCTGTGAAATGACCTATGCGATTAGCTCCATCCCCGCATCCTGCTACTCTACATTCTGGTTGCCCCAATCCGGGTTATGGCTCCGGGATGACCGTTCTTGCGAGCGAAAAGCGAGCAGCTGGCCCCACCGCAGGTGGTGCGAAGATAGAAACGCATGAGCGTGCTCTCCTCCGAAGCCGTGGTTCTGCGCACCTGGCCGGTCCATGAGGCTGACCTGATCGTGAGCTTTTTCACGCGCGATTACGGCCGGGTGCGGGGCGTTGCCAAATCCGCGCTCAAGAGCCGCAAGCGCTTTGGAGGCTCTCTTGAGCCGATGACGGTGGCTCGCGCCTGGTTTGCCGAGCGGCCCCGCCAGGAGTTGGTACGCCTCGATTACCTGGAAATCCTCCGCTCGCCGCTTTCGGAGCCGGTCGATCCGGTGCGCCTGGCGGTACTCAGCTTTTTTGCGGAGTTGTTGGATGAGGCGCTACCCGACCACGATCCCCATGAGACGGTCTTCCGCCTGCTGTTAGCGGTTCTTGACCTCACCACGGTTGAGCAGCCCTGGATGCCGCTGACCTACTTCCAGCTCTGGATGACGCGGCTGATGGGCCTGTTGCCGGACCTCGTTCATTGCACGGCCTGCGGCGAGGCGCTCCAGGCAGGCGCAGCCAGCTTCAATTCGCTGGGCGACGGCTTGTTCTGTCCAATTCATCGCAACGGCAACGCCAGCGAACTTTCCGCCGACTCCTGGCAATTGGCGCAACGTATGTTGCGCGCGCCGGCCTCGGCATTTGCAGCCGATCCCTGGCCCCGCCGCCGCGCTCAGGATCTGCGCCGCTTCACCCTGCAAGCCCTGGAGCGTCATCTGGAACGTAAATTACACTCGGCAGAGGCCCTGGCGCGGCTCTGAGCTTGAGCGAGTCAGCAGGGCTGCTAAAATCTACTGAGTCCCATCAAGAGAGAAATGCCCGTGCCTTCATCCCAGCTTGTATCGAATCCGAAGACCACCCCGCTCACCTTTCAGGAGCTTTTATTCCGCTTGCAGAGCTTTTGGGCGGAACGCGGCTGCGTGATCCAGCAGCCCTACGACGTGGAAGTGGGCGCGGGCACCATGGCGCCGGAGACCTTTCTCCGCGTGCAGGGGCCCAAGCCTTACAAGGTCGGCTATGCGCAGCCCTCGCGCCGCCCCGCCGACGGCCGCTACGGCGAGAACCCCAACCGCCTCTTTCGCCATACGCAGTTTCAGCTCATCCTGAAGCCTCCGCCGGTCAACGTGCAGGAGCTTTATCTGCAATCCCTCGAAGCCATCGGCATCGACCTGAGCAAGCACGACCTCAAGTTCGAGGAAGATAACTGGGAAGGCCCGACCGTCGGTGCATGGGGCGTCGGCTGGCAGGTGATGATGGACGGCATGGAGATCACCCAGTTCACTTACTTCCAGCAGTGCGGCGGCCTCGATCTCGACCCTATCTGCGCCGAGCTGACCTATGGACTGGAGCGCCTCTGCGCCTTCATGCAGGATGTGGACTCGGTTTACGACGTGGTCTGGGCGCGCGATCCGGAGACCGGCGCTGTAGTGACCTATGGCGATGTTAGATTGACCGAGGAGCTGCAATACTCGGTCTATAACTTCGAGGACGCCGATGTGGACCGCCTCTGGGCGCACTTCAACAGCTACGAAGCCGAGGCTCAGGCGCTGCTGGATCGGTGGAAAACTATTCAGGAAAACGAGAAGACAACAGCCAAGGAAAAGCTGCGTTTCCCGCTGATGTCCACCTACGAACTGGCGCTCAAATGCTCAAACCTTTTCAATCTTCTCGACGCCCGTGGAGCCATCAGCGTCACCGAGCGGGTCGGAATGATCGCCCGCATTCGCAATCTGGCAGTGGGCGCAGCCAAGGTCTACGCCGCACAGCAAACTTCCTGACGCGCAGTGATTCTGAATCTCCCAATGCTCTGTCATCCTGAGCGACCGGAGCGCAGCGGAGGAAGTCGAAGGACCTGCGGTTGAGTAGCTCGTGCAATCACAACTCGTCCCGGAGGGACGAATCGACAATAGCCCAGGAGAAGCGCAGCGCACTCCTGGGTGCAAATCCACCGGATTCGCACTGCGTCCCGTAGGGCCGCGGCGATTCCACTTCAAGAATTGACCTTTGGAAAGCAGAAACACAATGGCAGATTTTCTAATTGAAATAGGGATGGATGAAATTCCCGCTCGCATGATTGCCGGGGCCGAGGCCGAGTTGGGCCGCCGCGTGAACGATTTGCTCACGCGCGAGCGGCTGCTTGCTCCCGATACCAAACTGACCACTTACTCGACGCCGCGCCGTCTGGCCGTACTAATCGAAGGCGTTCTTACCGACCAGGCCGACAGCGAAGAACTGTTGACCGGCCCCTCGTGGAAGGTGGCCTTCAAAGACGGCGCGCCAACCAAAGCTGCCGAGGCCTTTGCGAACAAAGTCGGCGTCTCCGTTGCGACTCTGGAAAAGGTTACGAACGCCAAGGGCGAGTATGTAAGTGCAACTGTGAAGCGTGAGGGATTGGCCGCACCGCAGGTGCTGGCGGCGGAGTTACCCAAAGAAGTTCTCGGCCTCTACTGGGCCAAAAATATGTACTGGCGCGCGGGCAAGCCGGAGCGCTATGTGCGGCCCATCCGTTGGGTGGTGGCGCTGCTTGATTCTGCCATTGTTCCGCTGGAGATTGCCGGCATCAAGGCAAGCAACACCAGCCGCGGCCACCGCATTCTGCACGGAGCAGCACCGGTTACACTGACTAAGCCGACAGACTACGCCGAAGCTCTGCGCAAAGCCTATGTCGTGGTCGATGTAGCCGAGCGCAGAGATTTAATTCGCAAGGCGCTCGACGCGGCGACCCGCACCGTCCCCGGCGCGCGCTGGCGCGAAGACGAGCCACTGATAGAAACCGTCGTTCATCTGACCGAGTGGCCGACCGTGGTGCTGGGCGACTTTGAACCCGAGTACCTGGCGCTGCCGGAAGAAGTACTAGTTACCGTAATGCGCGATCACCAGAAATACTTCGCGGTCGAAGGCGCTGATGGAAAGCTCGCCCCGCACTTTCTCGCCGTGCTAAACATTCAGGTGGATGCCGAGGGCGAGGCCGTCATCCGTCATGGCAACCAGAAGGTTCTCCGCGCCCGCTTCAAAGACGCCCGCTTCTTCTGGGAGTTCGATCAGAAGATTTCTTTGCAAGATCGCGTGGAAAGCCTGAAGTATGTTACCTTCCAGAAGGAGCTGGGCAGTTATTTCTGGAAAACGGAGCAAAACTTGGCAGTCACTCGTGCGCTGGCGGAGATAGTGAAGTCCGTGGGCGTTGACTTGGATGAAGCTGCTCTGCTCAAGGCTGTCGAGTTAGCCAAAACCGACCTGACTACCGAGTTAGTCAAGGAATTTACCGAGTTACAAGGAGTTATTGGTGGACTATACGCCAAGGCCCAAGACCTCGGCGAGACTGTTGCGCAAGCTATCTACGCACAGTACACTCCTGCATCCACAGACGATGCAATTCCCTCAACCGTCGAAGGCCAGTTGCTAGGTCTTGCTGACCGTATTCAGACCATCACGGCGATGTTCGGTATCGGCAACGCGCCCACCGGCTCGAAGGATCCCTTCGCACTGCGTCGCGCAGCCAACTCCATTGTGAAAATTCTGGCCGAATCCGAGCTACCCCTGACGCTGGCCGATGTCTTCGAATCAACCGGAGTTGAAGGAACGAACAAAGATCAAGTCGATGCCTTCTTCCGCGAGCGCATAAGCTTCTATCTGAAGGACGTGCGCAGCTTCGCCTACGACGTGGTCAACGCGGTGCTGGCCGCCGGCTCCGACGATGTGCGCGATGCGATTGCGCGAGCCGAAGCGCTGACAGCCGCGCGCGAGTCCGCCGACTTTGCCGCCATCTCCGCGGCCTTCAAGCGTATCAAGAACATCCTGCGCCAGGCCGAAGATAAGGGATTTGCCCTCGGCTCCCCGACGGACGTGACGCTTGCCCCCGAGGCGCAGCAGCTTGCCGATGCGGCTGCCCTGCTCGCTCCGGAAGTGGCGGCGCTGCGCAAGTTGCGCTTCTATGGTCAGGCGCTGGAGGCCATCGCCACGCTGCGCCCGGTGGTGGACGCCTTCTTCGACAAGGTGATGGTCCTCGATCCCGATCCGGCCATTCGCGGAGCGCACCTGGCGCTCATCGACGAGGTGCTCAGAGGCTTCTCCGGCATCGCCGACTTCAGCGAGATCGTGACCTCGTAGTGGATCGATTCTCAGGTCTCAAAATCGAGACCTGGGAGCCTCTGCAAAATTCCATTTCGATTGCGATTAAGTGTCAGGGCACGACTTCAGTCGTGCCCTGACACTTTTTAGTAACCCGAAGATAATTTTGCAAGTGGCTCCTGGGCCACCCGTACCCTGTTTCTTGCCTCAGCCGCGCTTTGCCATCAGCCGGCGCATCGGTTCGTTGTCGGCATAGACGCGCCACTCAGCCACTTTGCCGTCTTCGATCACAGCCCGTAAAGCGGCCGGTGTCTGCCAGCGGTTTTCCTCGGCGAGCTGGCCCTCCGGCGCATAAGTTCCCCGCGCTACACCCAGCATCACTACCACCGGCCCAGCGCTATATGTCTCCTGGATGTCAATCGCGTAATCCGGGACCATGCGGAAATACCCTGTCCAGCCGGCACGCATGGTTTCCCTTCCCTCTGTTACCCCACCCAGCGAGTCCACAAAACGGTGGTTCAGCGTCATCAACGCTGCCAGCGCAACCACATCCTGGCCATTGATCGCACTCACAAACGCCACTGCTACGCTCTCCGTCAGATTTGTCATGCCGCCATTGTACCGCCCTGCCATTCTCTCCCTTGGAACCAAGACGCTGTCCGTTGCGTATGAGAAAAGAGCAGGGCGGCCTCGGTCTGGCTGACAAGGGCGGGTTTCCGCCGTCTAAGCTATTTTGCCTGCTTCACTCTTTGATTTCTGTTTCTCGTTCCGGCAAGAGTGCGTTGCTATTCTGTCTTGGGAGGTTCTGGTGGCCGCATCACGCAAAAGCAAGAAATTCTGGATCTGGCTGATTGCCGGGATCGTTGTGGTGGTTGCGCTGCTGGGCTTCGGATTGGCGCGGATGGTCTCGCGATCGTCCATTGACCCCAATAAGCTGGCCAAGGTGACGCGCGGGGATGTAGCGCGCTCGGTGGTGGCTACGGGAAAGATTCAACCGATCACCAAGGTCGAGGTAAAGTCGAAGGCCTCCGGCATTGTGGAAAAGCTCTACGTGGACATCAATAATCAGGTGCATAAAGGGCAGGAACTGGCGCAGCTCGATCAGCAGGAAATCGTTGCGCAAGTGGATGCGCAGCGGGCGCAACTGGCCGCCGCCGAGGCCAACGTAGCCACCTACGAGGCCAATATCGCGCAGGACAAGGTCAACGCCAACGCTCCCGACCTGCCCATGTACAAGGCCACGCTGGATCGCAACCAGGAGATGCAGAAGCAAGGCATCGTGAGCCGCCAGGCGCTGGACGACGCCAACAAGGATTACCTGGCCGCGCTCACCCGGCGCGACAACTCCAAGGCCCAGATCGGCGTGGACTCAGCCCGCCTGAAGCAGGCGCGAGCACAGGTGCAGCAGGCCCAGGCCGGCCTCAAGCAACTCGAAGAGCAGTTGAGCTACACGACCATCGTGGCGCCAATGGACGGAGTGATTCTCTCCCGCGACGTGGAGATCGGCGACGCGGTCAGTTCCATCCTGGTGCTGGGTTCCACCGCCACGCTGGTGATGACCGAGGGTGACATCAACGAGGTGTATGTGCAGGGCAAGGTGGACGAGGCCGACATCGCGCATGTCTATATGGCGCAGCCGGCGCGCATCAAGGTTGAGAGCTTCCGCGACCGCGTCTTCAACGGCAAGGTCACCAAGATCGCGCCGCTGGGCGTGGAGAAGGACAACGTGACCACCTTCGAGGTGCGCGTCTCCATCAACAATCCGGGGGGCGAGCTGAAGGCCAACATGACCGCCAACGCCGAGATCATTCTGGATGAGCACAAGGGCGTGCTGATGGTGCCGGAGAGCGCCGTCATGTATGACAACCAGAAGAAGGCGTCCGTGGAGATTCCCGACAAAAATCAGAAGGAAGGCAAGCGCAAGATTCCGGTCACGGTGGGATTGTCGAACGGCTCGGTCACCGAAGTTCTCAGCGGCTTAAAGGAAGGCGATCAGGTGGTTCTACAACAGTGAACAGTGGACAGTGGACAGATGAATTGTTGGCGACTTATGCGGCAAATCAAGCGATTTCTTCAGGTAGCTGAATCTGCTTGAGTGACTGGAATGCAACTGATCACTGTCCACTGTCCACTGCTTTTACGAAAGGAGCACAATGAACAAACTTTGGATTGCAGCGTTGGCAACGGCCGCGCTGGCGGCGCTTCCGGCGCTGGGCGCGGAGGCTACCTTCGATCGCACGCTCACCGTGAGCGGACGCGTGGAACTGTCGGTCTCGACCGGCTCAGGCAACATTCACATCATCCACGGCGCGGGCAACCAGGTGCACATCTACGGCAAGGTGAAATCCGGCTGGGGTAACGGCGGTTGGGGCAATGTAGAGCAAAAAGTCAAGGAGATCGCGGCCAACCCGCCCATCGAGCAGACGGGCAACATCGTCCGCATCGGCGGCCGCCACGAGAACCTGCACAACATCAGCATCGACTATGAGATTCAGGCGCCCGAGGACGCGTTTCTTGACGCCGGCTCCGGTTCGGGCGACATCCGTGTCGAGGGCGTGGGCGAGAACGCGAAGCTCTCAACCGGTTCCGGCAACATTCACGCCACCGGCCTGCGTGGCGGCTTCAAGGTAGACACCGGCTCGGGAGACATCTACGCCGAACAGACTGGACAGGGCGATGTGAGGGCGTCGACTGGCTCGGGCAATATCGAATTGCGCAATCTGCGCGGCAGCTTGTACGCCCATACCGGCTCCGGCAACATCAAGGCCGGCGGAGCGCCGACGGCGGACTGGAAGCTGGGGACGGGCTCCGGCAACGTGGAACTCTGGCCGGGCAGTGCCGCGCTCACCCTGGATGCATCCACCGGCTCGGGAAACGTTCACACCGATCAGGAGATGTTGACGCACGGCTCATCGGACCACCATCACGTTTCCGGCAAAATCAACGGCGGCGGACCCACGGTGCGCATCGAAACCGGCTCGGGCGATATTCGCGTGCATTGAGTGCAGACACAAGCGGAAGAAATGATAAGATGGTCATATCCCAAACAAAGGAGAACGGCCATGACTATCGACAACTTTGAAGAAACGCTCTCCTTTCCAGCGAAGCAGTAAGCGCCGTAAAGGATACCCATCGGAAACTCATGTAAAACGCGGCCTTCGCGTCGTACATGAAAACAAGGAATTGCTGGAAAAGCTGGGCCGCAACGACCCCTGTCCATGCGGCTCAGGGCGCAGCTTTCAAGCGGTGCTGTCTGCGATCCGGCCAGTTTGACGGCTCAAATCGTCATTACTTTTTTCCGCGAATAGTTCGAAACCGAAGCCGCTGCGCAACGCACAGCGGCTTCGTTACACTGGAAGCATGGTTCGCGTCCTCCGCCCGATCCCCGTTGAGCAACTGAAGCTGCTGGTCTTCGATCTGGATGGCACTCTTATCGACTCCGCGCAGGATTTGTGCAACAGCGTCAACGCAACATTGGCTCATGAGGGGCGTGAACCGCTACCGGATGAGGTGGTCGCGGGCTATATCGGCGACGGCGCCATCATGCTGATGCGGCGGGCGCTCTTCGGTCCGGATGCGAAGGATGTGGACGAGGAGTTGCTCTCGCGCGCTTACGCCTGGTTTCTCGTCTATTATCGCGAGCACAAGCTGGACAACACCTACGCTTATGAGGGTGTTCTGGAGGCGCTGGCCGCGCTCCGCCAGTTGCATGAACACCCGGAAGGGCCTGCCAGGTTGATGGCCGTGCTGACCAACAAGCCGGTTCGCCCGGCGCAGGCCATCTGCGAGGCGCTGGGCCTCGCGCCTTACTTCCTGCACATCTACGGCGGCAACAGCTTTGCCACCAAGAAGCCCAATCCGGAGGGGCTGCGCGCGCTGATGGACGAGGCCGGGGCGCTTCCCCAGGAGACGGTGGTGGTCGGCGACAGCCAGGTAGATGTGGAGACGGCGCGCAATGCGGGTGCATGGTGCATCGGCTGCACCTTCGGCCTGGCGCCCGAGAGCCTTAAGGACTATCCGCCTGACGTGCTGGTGGATTCGCCCGCCGAATGGACTGCGGCGCTGGCTTCGCCTAGGTTGTAGGCTGGATTTATGGATACGACAACAGCCGTGACTTCGCATCCCCTGCGTATCGTCCTGCCCGGCGGCAGCGGCCAGGTTGGCCAGGCGCTGGCCCGTCACTTTCAGCAGCAAGGCCATCACGTGACCGTGCTCACCCGCGGCCCCTACACAGCGCCCTGGCAGACCGTTCACTGGGACGGCGAGCAAACCGGCCCCTGGACCGAGTACCTGGAAGGCGCCGACGCCTGCATCAACCTGGCCGGACGCAGCGTCAACTGCCGCTACAATGCGGCCAACCGGCAAGCCATCTACGACTCGCGCATTCATTCCACGCAACTGCTGGGCAGGGTGATCGCGTCGCTCGCCGATCCGCCGCGTGTATGGCTGAACGCATCGGCGGCCACAATTTACGAGCGCGCCCTCGACGCCAACGGCGTCGATCTGCCGCTGGATGAAGCGACGGGCGAGCGAAGCGGCGATAAGCCCTCAGCCAATGCGAAGCCGCCGGCAAATCGCTGGCTCCAGCGCCGGGGCTTTTCCTCCAGCGTGGCCCGGGACTGGGAGACTACGTTCTTTGCAGCCGAGACGCCGCGCACGCGCAAGGTGGCTCTGCGCAGCGCCGTCGTCCTCAGCCCCACGACCGGCAGTGCCTTTGGCGTGCTCTCCAACCTTGTGCGGCTCAGCCTCGGCGGCAAGCAGGGCAACGGACGCCAATTCGTCTCCTGGATTCATGAGACCGACTATGCCCGCGCCATTGAATTCATCATCGCCCACGAGGAGTTGCATGGGGCGATCAACATTGCCGCGCCCAACCCGCTGCCCAATCGAGAGTTCATGGCGGCGCTGCGCTGGGCATGGGATGTGCCCAACGGCCTGCCCGCGCCGTCGTTGGCCATCAAGCTCGGCGCAATTTTTCTGCGCACCGAGCCGGAACTGGTGCTGCAAAGCTGCCGCGCCGTCCCCGGACGCCTGCTTAAAGCCGGATTTGAGTTCCAGTTTCCCGATTGGCCCGAAGCCGCCGAAGACCTCGTGCGGCAATGGAAAAGCAGGGGCGGTTGAGCGCAGCACGCGGGTCTGCGAAGGCTCAATCGTGTTCCGCATCAGCGCGCCGCCCGGTAGATTCAGCCGATCCAGGAATCACGCGCAGGATCAACGGAAAGACGAGGGCCACAATGAAGTAGCCTCCCGTGGCGGCGAGCGCCAGCCACGGCAGACCTGCCCCGCAGGCCATGCCGACGCCGGTCACCAGCCAGACGGTAGCAGCGGTGGTGAGTCCTCTGACCCGATCCTGGCCAACAAAGATAAGACCAGCGCCGATGAACCCGATGCCGGAGACGATTTGCGCCGCCACGCGCGAAGGATCGAGAACAATGCGGTCCGCGATGAGAACGTCGGTGAAACCGTACTTTGAAATCAGCACAAAAAGCGCGGCCGCGGTGCCAACCACGGTATAGGTGCGCAGTCCCGCGCTCTTGTGGCGAATCTCGCGCTCCAGGCCAATCAATGCCGAGAGAAGAAATGCCAGGCCAAGCTCAATGAATTGCCTAAGGTCTTGTCCGCTGATTTCAGAGATAGGCATTGTGAGCCCTCACTGTTTCCCCGGCGTAATATCGGTAACGGGCAGGTCAATGTGTCCGAGCAGAATCTCAAACCGCCTCTGCTCTTCTTTCTGATAAGTCGCCTGGTCCGGCCAAAGCTCTTTGATGAAGGCCTCTTCGTCGGGGTTGGCGGTGGTGGCTACGGTCGAGTTCTTGTAGCGGATGGTCACGCGATAGTCCCAGCGTAGTTCCTCCGATGTGTGAATAGTAGGTTGCTCGATTTTCACCGAAAGAATGCGCCCAGTGCTCTCGATCTTCTTCAGCAGCGGCCAGTGATTCTTCAGGAAGAGTTGCAGAAACTCTGCCTGATGGCCCCACTGGCACTTGTAGTAGTACTCGACGGTGTAAGGCTGGTCGGCGCTGACCTGCGGCGGCGCGCCCTGGGCCAGAAGCTGGATCTGGAGCGGGGCGGCGAGCGTTGCGGTAAAGACTACAGCGAGAGCGGCGAAGAGAATGCGGCGCATAGAA
>Ga0181527_1005523_pt1 | contig 10444 bp, 10 predicted proteins | sample PEATcosm2014_Bin_30_FD_119762 | JGI IMG/M metagenome (GOLD analysis project Ga0181527, IMG submission 119762) | Peatland microbial communities from MTU Mesocosm Facility, Houghton, MI, USA - PEATcosm2014_Bin06_60_metaG | ecosystem: Environmental > Terrestrial > Soil > Wetlands > Peat | place...
CGAATCCTTTGAATGGCTCTTGGAAGACAAAAACACCCTAATCCTTCAACGCCTCAAGCCGGCGGTCCCACGCCGCCTCAAAAAACTTAAACATTAATCCCTTAAGTTGACGCGTATGCGCAATGCGGGACGGCGTCCCTACCCGATGAAGTCAAAGCCGCTCCGAGTAATCGGGGCGGTTTTTTTATCGCAACCGGACGTTCGACGGCTGGCCACCTTGCCAGGCCTTGCGTCCTGGTCTGCGAGGGTATCCCGCTGAAACCGGAATTTTCAATCGGACAGCAAATAGGCTTGCAACTCGCGTCCGGAACCGGAACATCCTTCCTTTCAGTTGGATGAAATCAATGCGCATCGAGATCCCGCCGATTCAGAATTGGAGTTGTCACGGTTGCACGGACTGCTGCCGCAATTACTTGCTCGTCCAACTTTTGCCGGAAGACAAACAGCGCATCGAAAAGCAGGGCTGGACCAAGGCCGATGGCGTTGATCCCGGCCTGATGATCGTCGGCAAAGGCGGCCACTTCCGGTTGGGACACCAAAGTGACGGCGCCTGCGTTTTCCTCGACCCGTCGGGCCGATGCCGCATCCATGCAAAATTTGGCGCGGAGGCCAAGCCTCTGGCCTGCCGGCTTTATCCGCTGGTCATCCATCCCGCCGGACAAAAAGTGATCGTTGGTTTGCGTTTCAGTTGTCCTTCGGTCGCGGCGAACCGCGGCCAGCCGCTGGCGGAGCAAAAGGCGGAGATTCAAAAACTGGCGGAGTGCGTTGCACTGGACCATTTCAGGGAAATACCGCCGCCAGCCGTGCTGGCCGGACCCGGGACGGAGTGGCCGGACCTGTTGCGCTTCGTCAAATGGCTCGACACGTCCATGGCAGTGAAGGAGGCGCCCCTGACGCTCAGGTTTCTGCGGACACTGCACTGGCTCGGAGCGGTGGAGAAGGGGTCTTTCAGCCAGATCAGCGGACCGGGAGCGGATGAAATTTTGGAAATCTTGTTCCAGGGCGCCGGGAAAAAATTGCCGACGCTGCCCGAATCGCCGGCGCGGCCAGGCTGGTTCAGCCGCCTTTTCTTCCGGCTGTTGGCGTTGGAGCACGCGCGGATGATCACGGTGGAAGACCTGCGTGCGCCCGGCCGTCACCGCTGGCAAATGCTGCGGGCAGCCTGGCGGTTTGCCCGGGCCGGTGGCCGCACACCCGCCCTGCGCGAAGGGCTGGAACCGGTGGAATTCGCCGCCATCGAACAGCGCTTTGAACCGCTTTCCCCCGCCATCGAAGCCATGTTGACCCGGTTCTTTCGCGTTAAAATCCAGAGTCTGCACTTCTGCGGCCGGGCTTTTTACGACCGGCCACTGATTGAAGGATTCCGCAATCTGGCGCTGTTGTATCCTGTGATTTTATGGTTGGGGCGCTGGCTGGCGGCGGGCCAACAGCGGACGAATTTGACCGAAGCCGATGTGGCCCGCGCCATTTCCATGGTGGATTACCATTACAGTTACTCGCCGTATCTGGGCTGGCGGGTCCGTCTCCTCGCCCAGCGCGATGACATTGCCCGGTTGTGCGCATGGTACGGGTGTTGACGGCCACCGCCGGCAATAAGCCGTTCGGTTTTTAACCGCGGATGAACACGGATAAACCTAACGCGGCTTGCGCCGCAACCACAGATTTTGGACTGCGGCGGGAAGCGAAGCGCCACGCCGCTTTTGGAAGCAACCGGCCGTGCGGAAAGCGGTGTCGCCGCTGCGCTCTGCCACCGCAGTCCAAATCTTTGTCGTCCGTGCGCGAAGTTGCAGGATTGTATTACGGATTTTCGGAGGGCGGAATTCTGCGAAGCCCCAATTTTAACCGCAACTTGTCGCGCCGAAATGAAATGAAGGCGGAAGAACGCAAAGGACGCAGAGGTTAACCGCGAAATATGCCAAATTGGCTTCCCAAGCCCGCCACAAGATGGGTGCCCCAAATTATGTTGTTCGCTGGCGCGAATTGTGGTCACGAAAGAATTTCCGGTCAGAATTTTCGCATGGTTCGCATGGTTCGCGGTTTGAACTGCTTCGGTAAAATAAATCGCCTTAAAGCAAGTTGTTCAGCTACAAGCTGTTTACAAAACTTTGTCCCACGTGGGACAAAGTTTTGTAGTCCTTTAACTCTCGACTTTGGTTCTGCCTTCGCCCCTCAAATGCGGCAGGGATTCGCCGCGATGTTGCGTTGAGGGCATGGATCAATGTTGATCTTCAAGATTTTGCTGTGCCTGCTGAATGACACAGGCCGTGAGCAGTTGGGTGACGTGTTTGAGAAATTGGTAATTCAAGGTATCCGGCGTGTCGGTGTGACGATGATAGTTGTGGTTCCGAAACTCCGAAGTATCCGTCCACATCACCGCCGGTATCTTGTGGTCCCAGAACGGAGCGTGATCGCTGCGGGCCAGCACGGGGAAATATTTTTCCAGGCCGAGCTTCACATTCAAACCGGTCACGGGCAGTTCCGGCACATAGGCTCGGGCATGGCGCAGCACCAGATCCATGGCCGCGGTGGAACGGCCATTCGCCAGCAGGCCAAGAAAATCGCCGGTGTCACTGATCTTCACTGGCAGACCGGTCGGCACGCGCTGGGAACCGGGCGCGGAACTGGCGTATCCCACCATTTCCAGCACGTGCGCGCAACGGATGCGGAACCCGGCTTTCTGCAGATACGACTCTACAAAGTCGCGGCTGCCCAGCAGGCCGTCCTCTTCGCAGTTGAAAGCGACAAAGACGACCGGCAACACCGGCTGCCAGAGACTGCACGCTGCCGCGCAGCCCAGCATGGCGGCGACCGCGCTGCCGTTGTCATCCGCGGCCGGGCACATGGGTACGGAATCGTAATGCGCGCCAACCAAGACTACTTCCTTGAAGGATTTTTGTGGAAAGGCCAGCACATTTGCATATCGACCCTGCCGTTCCACCCGAAATCCCAGGGACACAAAAAGGTTGTCCAGCCAATCCGCCGTCGCCCGGTTCTGTTGCGCCTCGGCGACGAAGTGACGGGGCACGGCCAGATGCTCGATCCACTGGCGGAGTTGGCGGTCGGAGACTGTTTCCAAGAGCGTCTTGAGCTTGGGTAAAGGCTCGACCGCCCGGACTTTTCCTGAGTGAACGACTTTCATGGTTCAACTATCTCTCAACTCCAAACCTTCAACCATCAATTTCCGCAGGCGAAGGTTGCGATACGAATACGGCGAAACTTTACGCGGCCTCCCTTGTCGCGCCAAAGCCTTGGCGAAGGCGGATGAATTCTGGCTCCTAAATTCTGATTCCTGTAAATTACGCGCATGTCTCCGGCGACGCACCTCTTCATGAGCTGGGTGATTGCGGCCAAAACGACCGACAACCCGCGCGATTGCCGGCTCGTCACCCTGGCCGGCGTCCTGCCTGACGTGGACGGCCTCGGATTGATTCCAGACGTCGTCACCAGGGCGTTGGGTTATCGGGGAACGTTGTACTACGAGCATTACCATCACTTTTTGTTGCACGGCATTTACGGTGGCGTCGCGATTGCGGTGTTGCTGGCCTGTTTTGCCCGTCACCGCTGGCGGGTGCTGTTGCTGGCGCTACTGGTGTTCCATCTGCACCTGTTGTGTGACATCGCGGGTTCACGCGGACCGGACCCCGATGACCTATGGCCCATCTATTACTTCGGGCCGTTCAACAAAAACGTGATGTGGATTTGGAAGGGGCAATGGCGGCTGGACTCCTGGTTCAACGAGATCCTTTCCGTGGTGCTGTTTGTCTGGTCGCTCCGGATTGCCGTGCAACAGGGTTATTCATTCGTGGGCGTATTCAATCGCCGTCTGGACGAAAAGTTCGTGGGCGTGCTGCGCCAATGGACCGCCGCCTGGAAAGCGCGCCATACCGTGCCGAAATGAAGGTGGGGGGATACGGATAAAATAAATCGCGTTAGAGCAAGTTATTCAGCTACAAGCTGTTTACAAAACTTTGTCCCACGTGGGACAAAGTTTTGTAGGCCTTCGACTCTCGACTTTGGTTTTGCCTTTGCCCGTCAAATGCGCCAAGCTCGCCACGCATCAAAATTCGATGTTTGCGAAAATAGAACCAGCAGGAACGATTGCATCCTTAACCTTCTGAACGACCCCCATTTTCTTGGCAAATACAGCGTCTTGGATTACAGACTTATCAAAAAGCTCAAGTCTCTTGAAATCCTCATCCTTGAACGAGGTACGCAACTTGAGCAACTCTTGGGAACGGATTTTGGTGCGCTCCAAGGAACCATGCAAATCCCCCCATTGTGTGCGAGTCAGATTAACTGCGGCAGGCGTTCCCCATGCGAAATCGTGGAACAGAAATGTTGAATCAGGCGAACAAAGTCTTTGTTCTCCCGCAAGGAAAACCACCATTGCGATTGAATCAACGTATCCTATGGCGTGCAGGGTCAATTTTACAGGAAGGGCGCGCAAAAAATTATACAATGAAAAAACTTCGATAACATCGCCTCCACTGCTTGAGAAAAGAATTTGAATTTCCTTTGTACCACTCGTGATAGTGTTGCAACAAGCAGTTCGCAGGTTTTTCACAGCAGGATTTTGAATTGGTCCTATAAAAACAAGTGTGACCGGCCTGATTTGCGGAGGCGGTTCCGGATGCGATGGCTGCGGTGGTGGTTGTCCATTCATAGTTATTGGTTAATGGATAGTTCGGTTCAATTAACGCGCAAATTTCCCGTCAGGTCAACAAATGACAACAGACCACCTGAAATACGGCGGTGGAGCGCCGTAGATTTGCTTTACCCTACAGATGACTTATCTCCAAACGCGGTGGCGATGATTTCGGGTTTAGGAGGCTGCGTTAACAGGCTGACCACGGGTACGACCAGCAGCGGCAGGAACATGGCGATGGCGCCGGCGACGGGGATCAGAGGTTTGCCCCATAGGAAAAATAACACCACGGCCGTGCCGACGCCGGAGATCATGCCGGCATACGCGCCGGCTTTGGTCGTCCGCCGCCAGAACAGTCCATACACGTATGGTGCGAGGAAGGCCCCGGCCAGCGCGCCCCACGCAATCACCATCAGGTTCACAATCACGTCCACCTTGCTCAGGGCTATCAGCAGCGACAATATCACGAACACGGCGCACAGCACGCGCATCAGCAGCATCGTGCGCTTGTCGTTCTTTTGCCGGTTGCCGAATGCGCCGTAAATATCTATCGCGATGGCCGAACTGCTCACCAGCACGAGCGACGACAGGCTGGACATCGAGGCCGAGAACACCATCAGCAGGATGATGAGCACCAACCATTGCGGCACGAAACTCGTGATGAAAAACGGCATCAGCAGGTCGAGGTTTGGTTTGTGCGTCGTCGCGTCCACGATAGGCGCGAGGTCGGTCTTCGGGTCGGTGAAGAACAGATGCGTCAGCGCGCCGCTGTAATACGCGCCAAACGACATGAACAGCGCAAAGACCGTGGCGATGGTCATGGCCCGCTTCACGTCGGCCTTGCTGCGGATGGAATAAAATTTTTGCACCATCTGCGGCAGCGCCCACGGCCCGAAACTGGTGATGAGCACGAGCGAAAGGAGTGTGACCCATCCGGGGAACGCCGGGCCGGTGGGTGGCGGTGGCGCGTGAAGGCCGGGCATGTATTGGGGATCCATCAACGCGGTGAACGATGCGAACAGCCCGCCTTTCATGCTCACGAGCAGCAGCACCATGGTTAGCACGCCGAAAAATTCGACGATGCCGCGGATAAAATCGCTCACGGCCACGGCAAAGTAGCCGCCCATGACGAGATAGACGCCGGTCAACGCGGCGAGGAAGACGAGGGCTTCGTTATATTGCAACCCGAGCGTTTTCTGGAACAGATAGCTCAAGCCCATATAGACCGACGCCGAGTACGGCACGAGAAACACGAAGACAATCACCGCGGAGATGACCTGGAGCGGCGCGCTGTTGTAACGGGCGCGGAGAAATGCCGGCATGGTCAGCGCGTTGAGGCGGACCGTCATATCCCGCGTGCGTCCGGCGAGAACGTACCAGGCGAGGAAGGTGCCGACGAACGTGTTGCCGATGACAATCCACATCGTCTGGATGCCGAAGCCCCAGCCGAGCCGTCCGGCGTAGCCGATGAAGAGCACGGCGGAGAAATAGGTGGTGCCGTATGCGAACGCGCTCATCCACGGCCCGAGCGTGCGGCCGCCGAGGAAGAAATCGCCGACGTTCTTGGTGCGTTGCATGCACCAGTAACCGACGGCGAGCATGACGAAGACGTAGAGAACGACGAGCGAGATGTAAATGATAGGGCTCATAGAGTTCGCGGTATTACGCCGGATTTGACGGCAACGAAGCAAGCGGATTGGCGGTCCAACCAGCGGGTATTCGACAATCAAAATTTGTGGATGAGAAAGGCTAAAGTGGAGGAAAGGCTAAATGCTAAAGGCCGAAGGCTGAAGTCAGCGCCGGACGTCGCGTCCTGATTTCGTGTAGCGTCCAGCCTGTGGCTCGATCAAATCGGCGCACAGCGCCGACACGACAACAGCCCAATGAGGACACGGCTAAGGATTTGCGCCTTGGGCAAAAATAGTTTTGAATTACGGATGCCACTTTACCAATGGCTGTTTTTCGACGCCGACGGCACCTTGTTTGATTACGAACGAGCCGAGGCGGTGGCTCTCGCCCAGGCATTTCAGCGGAGCGGGATTCCCTTCCAATCCGACTTTCTGAAGGTTTATCGCAGAATCAATCAGAATTTGTGGCAGACCCTGGAGAAAGGGTTGATCACTCCGGACGTTCTTAAAGTGCGGCGCTTTGAATTGTTGTTTGCGACAACGGGAATAGCGCATTCACCCACCGACTTCGGTGCGATCTACCTCGAATGCCTGGCCGAAGGTTCTGAATTGATTGATGGCGCTCTGGAGACGCTGGATGTTCTGCGCCGGAATTATCGGATGGCGATTGTGACGAATGGTCTGCAAGCGGTTCAACGTGCCCGGTTGGCCCGCTCCGTGATCCGTGGGCATATATCGGAAATCATCATCTCCGAAGAGATTGGCTTCGCCAAACCGGCGCTGGAATTCTTTGATGCCGCGTTCGCCCGATTGGGAAATCCATCCAAACGTGAAGTCCTGATGATTGGCGACAACTGGATTTCCGATATTCAAGGTGCTTCTCAATATGGCATGGATACTTGCTGGTTCAATCCCCGCCGTCAACCGCGTCCGGACAAACCGGAGATTACCTTTGAGGTTGCTTCATTGCGAGAAATAACACAATGGCTGAAATAAGTGTGCGCCAGCCCGTCTGCGACGAGAGTGGGGTTGCGGTTCGGAGAGCAACGGAGAATGGCGAGTGGAGGATGCGGACTCCGATGAATCGCAAGCAGACTGCCCGCTCTGCCTTGGATTGCAGACAGAGACATGATTGGTGACTCGACGCGACGCTTGACGGGGGGCGGCGGTGCGGTCAGATTCTACCCGCCAAGAGCATGAGCGCAGACAACAAAAGCCCGTACAATGCCGCCGTCATCGGGCGGGAGGAAATCAATCCGCAACTGCTGGTTCTCCGCGTCCAGCCCGACGCGGCGATGTTCGATTTCAAGCCCGGCCAGTTCGCGGTGCTGGGTTTGCTCGGACGTGAACCGCGCGTGCCGGAAGCGGCAGCGGAAGAACCGGTTTCCGAGCCGGACAAGATGATTCGCCGCGCGTACAGCATCTCGTCGTCCAGCGTGGAGCGCCGTTATGTGGAGTTTTATCTCACGCTCATCACCAGCGGCCAGCTCACGCCGCGCCTGTTTGCGTTGAAGCATGGCAGCCCGCTGTTCCTCGGACCGAAGGCCAGCGGCGTGTTCACGCTGGACCGTGTTCCGCCGGACAAAGCGGTCGTGCTCATCGCCACCGGGACGGGTCTGGCGCCTTACCTTTCGATGTTGCGAACGATGCTGGTAAATGAGACCCAACGCCGGTTCGTGGTCCTGCACGGCGCACGCTTTGGCTGGGACCTGGGGTATCGCGGCGAACTCGAAAGCCTGGCCCGTCTGCGGCCGAACTTCACCTACATCCCCAGCATCACGCGGCCCGATCAAGACCCGCATTTCCACGGGCGCACGGGACGCGTGCAGGCGCTGGTGGAACAGGGGGTGGTGGAAAAAGAGTCCGGCGTGGCGCTGGATCCGGCACAGGCGGATGTCTTTCTCTGCGGCAATCCGGACATGGTGCAAGCTGTCAAGGCGATGCTCGAGGGCAGGGGCTTCAAGACTGACCAGCCCGGGAAACCGGGAACGATCCACGTCGAGGAATACTGGTAAGGTGGGACAGGCTTCCGGCCTGTCTCTGTGGAAACGGGTTGTGGAACATCGGCAAAGCCCTTTTGAAAATGTCACCGCAAGGCGGAATTGACACAATATGAATCCAGCGCGAGCCTGTGGAAAAGTGCTGACACGAAATGTCGGTAACGATTAAATTTTTCGGCTAGGCATTTTGATGAAACGAGCAGATGGATTGCGACAAGACGCGCAATCTTGCCTCTGTCATGTTTCGAACAATACACAACATAATCCATGTAAACCTTGAGCTTTTCGCATTTATTTGGGCAATAAACCAGAGTTGAAAAGTGATAACGATGAAAATACATTGTTGTGTTATTATGAAGCTGCAAATGAAAGATAGAATCTAAAACGTGATCCAGAACGAAATTGATGACAACCAATTCTCCCAATTCAATTATGAAAAAATTGCACCGCTTCATCCTGGCCTTGTGTGTTGTGGCCTTGTTCCAAGGCTGCGATAACAAAAGCAGCGGGACAGCCAATGGCGCATCGCAAAAAAAATTGCGGCTGGCTTTTGTCGCCAACACTGCGGACGAATACTGGGCAATCGTACACCTGGGTTGCGACTACGCAACACGGCTACTGGGTGACGTGGATTTGGATTTCCGCTTTCCCGCCGAACACACGGCGAAGGCGCAGCAGGAAATATTGAGTGACCTCGTCGCGAGCGGCGTGGACGGCATCGCCATCAGTCCGATTGACGCCGAAAACCAGACGGATTTCCTGAACAACATCGCCGCCAAAACGCTTTTGGTCTGCGCGGACAGCGATGCGGAAAAAAGCAAGCGCACTTGTTACATCGGCACGGACAATGTTGTCGCCGGAAAGCAGGCGGCGGAATTGCTCAAAGCCGCGCTGCCCCAAGGCGGCAAAATCATTTTATTCGTCGGCTATCCAAACGCGCAAAATACGAAAGATCGTATTCAAGGCATCCAAAACGGATTGGCCGGGTCGAAAATTCGGATTGTGGACACGCTTGTGGATGATCACAAAAGCCCCATCGCCCAGAAAAACGCGGAGGATGCGCTGGCGAAGTATCCCGACCTTGCGGGCATGGTCGGTATTTACGGCTACCATGGACCGGCAATTCTCACCGCCGTGCGCAGTGCGGGCAAGGTTGGGCAGGTGAAGATTATTTGCTTTGATGAAGACAGCGACACGCTGGCGGGGATTGCCGCCGGCGACATTTACGGGACGGTTGTTCAAAAGCCCTTAAAGATTGGCTGGCAAGCCATCGTCAGCATGGACAAATATCTTCGCGGCGACAAAACGCAGTTGTCCGACGGAAAAATCCTTACCTCTTCGCGGGTGCTCACCAAAGACGATGTCGCGTTTTTTCAAGAACAGCGTAAAACCATGCTCCTCAAACTACAAGACCAACGTCCTTGAACCTGACCCTTGGCTAACCTGGGCCTGCGGAAAGATGCGGTTGACCTGAATACCATTAAACAAGCGGCCGGATGGAAGGTTTTACGTGCTCTGAGTGTTCAGGTTCTCCGCCTCCAACGGCACGAACTGCGCACTCATCTCTTCAAACTTTTCGGGCAGCGTGGTGTCGGTCACACTTCCCTGACGCGAGCCTGAAACTTTTGTTCAGCCTCCTTTGAGATTTTTTCAACGCCGATACCAATTCGTTTTTGAGTGAATCTACAGCCTGTGGCTTTTAAACAGGGACTAAAACACTGTTACCAGCCCAAAAGGGCGAACCTCGTCACACACAATTGTTTACAAGGAAACTTTCCTTTTGACTCATTTCGGACGACCAGCTACCTTATCACATAAAGGTAGCTGGTTAGATATTTAATGATGAGTGTGAACGAAAAATTTTCCGCGATCCGGAAGGGTCTGCTCGAGTTCCTCCTGCTGCAGATCATCGCGGCGGAAAAGGTCTACGTGGCGGACATATTGAAACAGTTGAGCGCGACCGAATTCGCAACGCAGGAAGGCACGCTGTATCCGTTGCTGAGCAAGATGCGCCGCGAAGGGCTCCTGGATTACGAATGGAAGGAATCCGAGGCCGGGCCGCCCCGCAAATATTACGAGCTGACCGCGAAGGGGCGGGAGCAGTTGCGCGAAACGCTGGAGTATTGGGGCAAGATCAACGGGACGGTGAAAAATCTAGGACAAAAATAAAA
>Ga0181527_1005526_pt1 | contig 10442 bp, 14 predicted proteins | sample PEATcosm2014_Bin_30_FD_119762 | JGI IMG/M metagenome (GOLD analysis project Ga0181527, IMG submission 119762) | Peatland microbial communities from MTU Mesocosm Facility, Houghton, MI, USA - PEATcosm2014_Bin06_60_metaG | ecosystem: Environmental > Terrestrial > Soil > Wetlands > Peat | place...
GCGATTCATGGCGCGGAAATCGTCGTCACCTGAATGAAGGCAACCTGGGCGAAGTGGTGTGCCTGGGAACGAGCCGGGCGCACATTCAATGCACCCGGCTCCGAATCCGATTTCGATTTAGAGTTGGTAGTGTTCGGCTTTGCCCGCTTTGACCTTCGCAATGCCGATGCGTGTAGCGCCCTCCTCTTGGTAATGCAAAAGGAATAGCAACGTCGGCCATTTCTTGCTGACTTGCTTTAGAAACTTGATGGGCGGACGCCCGAACGTGTCAAATGAGTACCACAGGACGTTAGGCTTGCCTTCTTCGACGATACATAGGACTCCGGCAGCCTTGTGCTCGAATAATGCCCCTCCCGCCACACCCCAATGTTTAGCCTCCCAATCCTCCCAATGTTGACCTGTGGGGTCGCCAGCCTTTAGGAGCCGGTCAGGAATTGGCACCAAGCTGTGGAAGTTCAGTGCACATGGCTTCACCTTCCTTCTTTCCTTGGTTGTCATCTCCGGATCATACCCCACGGCCTGCTTTTTGAACGTCGCAACATCTGCTGCCGGGCCATGCACCGCTAAAGCATTATAAAAGCAATTATCCACAGGAAACCTCCTTGCTGTAGTGGTTGACTTCGGCATAATGTATCTCATGGCGCTTGATCCTGCCCGCTTTGGCTTTCGCAACGCCCAGGACGCAGTGGTTCTCGTGATGGTAAGTAAGCACGAAATCTACAGTAGGCAATGCCTTGCTGACGTTCCGTAAGAACGCCATTGGGGGTTTAGCCGGCGTGTCAAACCAGTAGTACGGGAAGGTCTCGCCCATCATTTCTCTCAAACCCTTCAGAGGATCGGTTTTCGCCGGTGCACCTTTCTTCCGGGCCCAATGTTCAGTCTCCCAAAACACCTCTATAAAGTCGTACTCAGCTCTGAGGACGTGGTGGCTGGTGGGAAATAGAATCATGTGTGTGCCCGGACTGCACGACTTCTGACGAGGCTTTCCCCTGAATGTCATCCGAGGGCTACAATCGCTGGCCGCCTTCTCGAATCGCTCCAGTTCTTCACCCTCGGCGTTGTTCACCCATAGATAATTATGACAACAGTTGTTGTTTTTCGCTATTAATGTGTTGCGTTGTTTACTCATTCTAGTTTTCTATTGCCTCCTTCCATTGCCTGTATGGCTTCACCGGTAGGAAGTCCGCAGAAGACCCCGGTTGGTTCTTGTAGATGAAGGGGTTCTGAACCGCCAAACCCCAGGCCGTTGTGGTTCCCAACGGCAGGTTGCATTCATCTGCTGAATGCGGTTTAAGTCTTTTAGCCTCTGAAAGTGATCTAAGGCTGGGCCACTGCTCCCAGGACCACATTTGAACGATGTTGTTGAGGAACCGACGGCGTATTCTGTTTGTTGCCCACATTCTTTTGTCCACGCCTTGTTGTGGGCGCCTCGGCGCAGAAATCGTAATAATTCAAAGTGGCTGACCCGCAAGCCCCTCGAAAGGCCCTGGCCGGACTAATCCAGCCACGAGCGGCCCAGCCCATCGGATATTGGTCGCCTTTAGTTCATCGGGATGCCATTGCAAACGAGCATTCCATCCTTGAGGGATACTCCGAAATACTTCGGCAAATGCTTTTCACAATAACACGTTATATCTCGGCGTGGTTTCTGTTCAACTCGATACATACCAATCGGGTTGTTTCTCCCGGTCTTAAAAATAAGACCCTGATGCCGGGATTCGACAGACACCATCGCTTCATGAGTTGCAAGGTTGTTGCACCCTTTATGCTCGCATTTGTTATGTTTCATACGTTTGTGTTTGAGGCTCGGTTATGTTTGGATTTGTTGAACTGGAAGGTTGAGCCACGACTCCGAAGTCCGAATGTAGTCATTAGAGGGTTTGTCTTTCGATCGGCAGCATGGATGTTGTACCGCTCGCCGTACTGCCAGGCGGCGTTATCTCTCGCGATTATTTGACGGAGCAGTGTCCCTTACGCGGCTGGGCTCCAAGGGCTTTAGACCCAGGCACCTTACCGCTGGCGATTATTTCTGTGAGGCTTGGCTTCGGCAGCGTTTGCTCCACCTCCCAAACCCGGAGATATGCCTCGGCCTCTTCGTGGTCGGCCTGGCGTATCGCAAACACTTCCTCAATAACTTGGCACGAATCGAGTTCGATGTGAGCTGCCAACCCGATGGCGCTCCACAGGCAGTTTACGTAATACCGATTGTGGTGGACTGTTTTCTTGTCAGCCAGGGTCCAATCGATCGTCTCGACGACCCAGAGCGCGTCCTTCGATTCCCGGGCGCGTTGCGCTTCGGCAAGGGGGTAATGTTCAAACTGGCAGAGTGCCCCGTATTCGTCATTGGACCACCCGCTTTCAAAGGCTTTCATCGAGTTCGTAGAGCACTTGCGCCGCACTTCGTCAGATACGTGAGCGGACTGTGGCGGGTTGATGTTTCGAGCGTTCGTTTCGGTGCCTAACTTTATCTTTTTCATGTTCGTGTTATTGGACGGGAGTGCCCGAGCTGTCTTGATCGCGATGGCGCACATCGGGCCCCCACTCGTACGACTTTGGAGGCTTATCTTCACCCGAACGCCGCCCGCAACATTGCGACGAAGTAACTCGGGGGGGATTTGAAACGTTTCAGGGGATCGCCAGTTCTTTTTTTCGCCATCGATCAACGACCACCCCTCTGCCGCTTGCTTGGGTTTCACGGTTCCGCGCGCCGGTTCGCGAGGGACTTCACCACGGATCGCGTGATCGAAGATGACCAACTGCCGCAGGTCTTCTTGCTTGGCTTGTTTCGATTTTGTCACGTGTTTCGGTTTCATATTTGCGTTTGTTGTATTCGTTGTTTCGCCACCCACTTGATCCGGCCGAGCGCGCGGTTATTGCCGGTTTGATCGCTGGGGGACTATGTCTTTTCGGGTTAAGTCGAGGTTGGCGTCCCTGAGTAAGGAACGAACTTGCCCTGCCGGCGTATGAGCAGCTTGAGGCTGAGGCTGTACGGCCAATTGTCATGCACCTCTTCAGCTATTTGAGATAGCATCCGCAGACCTCCAGCATCCTCACTGCCGGCTAACAACAGCCAACCTCGAGCGGGCAAGGCAACGACTATGTCTCCGCGAACCTGAAAGGTCGCCCTGTTCCAGAACTCGTCGAGCAGGAGGAGACTCCCCTCGTAATAGCCGCCGCATTTAACCTGGTAAACACCTTGTAATTGTTTTATCTCATGGGCCGGGAGGATTCTTGCCAGGTTGCGGAGAGCCACTTGATGTAACTCCTCGACTGACAGATTGAGCTCGACGACATCCTGGTTCCTCACGAAGACCATGTATAATGGTGTGTCGACCACATAATTGACAACGAGGTCTTCGCTAAAGAGCCGCTTGGCACAGTCGCGCTCGCTGGGGCCGCCTGATTTCCCAGCTTGCGCCTCACTCTGGCTGGAGGATTCGTACTTCAATACCGGTACAATCTGAGAGCGGTCGCGGGCCCAATCCACCGTCATGTTCAGAGTATCCAAAAACGCGGATACGTGACGGGACATTATTTCGCGCCGACGTTTAAGATCTAGTAGGTACTCTCTGTATGCGTTATCCAAGTAGGCGGTCTTTTCAGGTCCATCTGGCACTTTCAACGTCAGGTCAAGGTCCTCGATGACCTCAATCTTCAGATTTGGGCGCGCCCGTTGCAGTAATCCGGCTAACTCCTGGGTGAACTGAGCAGGCGTCAGGATGCCCATTGCATACTGGCTGTGTTTCAGGGGTCTGTTGATCGTGCCCCGATCGGGATGAGCGGCGTAGGCTCTCGAGAAGCAGATGTAGATGGATAGCATCTTCCGCATGACCCTTTCTCGGCAGCCCGCGTGCATGGACTCTTCCTGAAATGTGATCGAGAGGAGATCATTCATTAACATAATGACGGGCAACGTGTCCACTCTGGAACGCAGCGAAGGCTGAGCCAGCAAGGCGTCGACTTGCACCTCAGTTGCTAGGAGGTCTTTCGTTTTAGGCACAGGAACCCAGGAGAAGCGACCTTCCAACGCGAGGCATACTCGGAGGACGCAGGCACAGAGCAGACTATTGTGCGATGCGTCAGGTTCGGGTATGGAAGCGTCGTAGGGGATATAGCGGAGAATCCCCGGCTGGGCCCTGCGGAATAATTTGTAACCACGCTTAATATCCGCTTCCGTTCGAACAATAGAATTAGCGTGCGCCGTGGTGATCTCCTGAAGGGTGATCGGAATGAGAGAATCGAGGAGGGCACCCAGCGATTCTGGATCCATGGCCGCTGCAACGCTCGGGCTGATTGGTACTTTGTGTTCTTTCATAGGTGTTTTTATGCGTGATCTGTCATCTTTGGTTAATTGGCGGTCCGTCAGGGCCGCTCCGGTCAGCGCACCTTGAAATGCGCTGAACGGAAAACAAGGGGGGTTTCTCAGGTTGTGTGTGGAGTTAGCGACATGGGGAATGCGTAGCGGCCAAATGATCGTTCTCGTTGCTGGGTGAGCAGACTGTCTTGACTTGAGAGATCGGAACCTTTCTGGCTCGCCTTCACGAACAAGGCTTCCTGACCTGCGGTATTCCGTTCACCTGTCTCAACGATCTCTATTGTCTCAGTTGTCTCACCTGTCTCACTTGTCTCCCTTATCTCAGTTGTCTGGCTTATCTCAGTTGTCTGGCTTATGTCGGTTATCTGGCTCATCTGACTTATCTCGCCTATCTCACCTGTCGCACGGGGAGCCGCGCAGGAACCTGGCGCAGCCGTAACCCTCACGCCCGCGCAGTCCGCATTCGATCCAAATCCAGTCTCCCGGGCGTCGGCGGTCGCGGCGAATGGCATGGTATGGTGCGTCAAGTGCATCAGATCTTATTTGTGAATCCGGGAACGCCTCTGAACATGTAGGTGCTTATCTCCTCGCGATACTGATTCATTTGCTGGCACTTGTCGTTGCTGTCCAGTAACGACTCTATGGCGTTCACGGTGGGAGTCTTTTTGGGTGTCTGTGGCGCTCGCCGCGGTTGGCGCGCTCTGAGTGCATTGACCTCGTGGTCTCTGGTATTTTTGGCCTTCGGTGTCCTTGGACGATGGACGCGGATCTGAGCAAGTTGAAGTTCGAATGCTTCGCCGAGTTGGTTCTGCACCTCCGCCAGAAGGTCAGTGTCCGCCGCAAAGACATAGCCAGAATGGACGGGTCTTAATCTGTTCTTGCGGATCCGAGTCTTCCTGCCCGTGCGGAGAACATGGCACTGGACGTGCGAGTCCAGGCTTGCGTCTATCAGGAGAAATCGATTCTTCCTGCGGGGGTCGGCATCTTCCCACACCTGCCCTACTTTGATTTGGATTTCTGGCATGAGTATTCGATTTGGTTGCGCCGGGAGCGGGACCGCCCGCGTTACCGCGCCGGGCGTGCCGGCTAGGCTGAAAACCCATCGTTGTCGAAGGGCCGGGCACCGGTTGAGGCCGGCGCCCGGCTTGGCGTGGCCTTGCTAAGCGGCCACGGGCTTCTCGCCCGTGAGGGGCGCGACTGGCTTGTCCTTGGCGCGCACGAAGCCGTCCGACACCTTCACCTTCCCCTCCGGGTCAGGCCGGAATCCCTTTAGCCGGATCACCTTCCGGCGCTCCTCCGTGTGGAACGTTACCTCGGAAACGAACGGCTTGTGCAAGAATTCCGCCTCTGGGTCAAACTGGTCCAGATGCGGGAGTTCAGTAACGTTGCGCCACGTCTTGAGGTCCTCGATGAGTCGGCGGTTGCCGCGGTCGTCGTCGAGGTTCCAGGTTGCCAGAGCGATGAACCGCTTCCCGCTGGAGTTGAGGGCCTCCAGCTCACCGACAAGTTTCAAAGTGCGGAATTTCCGCTTGCGCTTGTCGGCTTGCATTTCTTGCACGACGTCGGCGACTACCCCGTGGTGCGGCCCCTTGGTCGGGACCTCCCGTGCTGTTAGGTCAATTGACATATAAGTATAATTCAACTCCGTTCGATTTCATTAGCGATGCGTGTTGTTGCTCCGCGCCAGGCGCATCGGCTGGCGTGGGAGACTGCGGATGGAACGACCGACCCGGAAGCAGTCAGGTTACGAGTCGAAAGCGACGCAGCGGCGGCAGCGAGGGCGAGGCCGAGCAAAATGCCGAGCCCCGGGCGGGTGGTCTTAGTGGCGATGATCATGGGGTGTGGGTGATGGCACGCTGTGTTGTCAGGTCTGCTTCCCGGTGTCTCTGAAGGCACCCGTTCTGGTATCGTTGGTCCGGTCGTCGTTCATCTCTCATGAGGTTACGGCACGTGGGGCTGTCAGCCTAACAACCAGTGGCACGCATTGCCGTGCATAAGCAGAAAGGTGCCGAGGGCCCCGGCAAACAGAATCGGCAAGCGTTTGATCGGGAGCAAAGCCCGGGCCTCCACGCCTTGACAATTCCACTGGCCCGGCGCCTCGCCACGCCCGCGCTTCGGGTTGGGCAATGTTCTTCACGGGTGCCCACCTTCTCTAAGCATTGGTCGACCGGCGCCATCCGGTTCGCCAGAATCCAAGTGGTCGGCAGAAGTCGGTCGCCCTTCGCGCCGGCTTATCGCCTCGGTGGCACGATCCAGCCAATCTCTGTCACGGCCGAGCGCCCTGATTTCGACGGCGGCGAAGAACTTGACGCTGTTGCGCGGGCCTCCGCCGAGAGGATCGAGAAGACCTGCTTTGATCAAAATGGGGATGTGGTGGGGCTGAAACCCCAGTATCTGGGCTGTTTGCTCAGCGTTCAGCCTGGCGGGGAACCGGAGCATGTTCAGGCAGGACGGGGGATTGGCTCGTAACGGTTGGCTGGTGTTCATTGGAAACCCCGCCTAGCTACGCCTCGCCCGCCGGGGCTGGGGTGTCGCCGCCGGCCAAGGGCGGTTTGATACGCCGGCGGAATGGCCAGCCTGATTCGGGCTGCGCCGGGCAAGTCGAGCCTGCTGTTGCTCAGCAGGGCGACTGGCCTTGCGAGTGCCCGAGCGATTTTCCAGACTATAGATATATGCGAGGAGGGACTCGACCACGATGAGCCGAACGCCGCGCATTCGCCCGCGATTCCGGAGGCTGATGGACCTCACCGGGGGCTGGAAATTATTTGCCTTGCAGGGGAGGATGAGTTCGTTTAGCTTGCTGCGGGTAAGGGAAGTCAAAGGGCACAGCTCACTGGCTTTGGGCAAGCGCAGGAACTCCTTCCGGCTCAACCCGGTTGCACTGTTCGTTCCTGCCGGTGGCCAGCCAGCCTTAACGCTGGGGCTGCCCACCGATGAAATGTTCTTTTTCACCGAGCCATTAAAGCATGACTTTTATGGCTGGGCTATGGGCTGAAAAAGATACTTTAGAGACCGGAAAATGATCGAAATGCCGCAGCAGTTGTGGCAGGCGACGCGGCGGAGCATTCAGCCCGGCAAGCCGCATTTGTTCGGTTGTCAAACCTGCCTGGGTCTGACCGGGATGCGATGTCTGAGATTGACTTCCTGGTGGGATTGGCGCAACGAGCCGTGCAATGCCGCCAGGTGGAACGTCGAGTTGCCTGACGCCAGCACTACACCCCTTGCGGAGGCCATGCAGGATTCAAAAACGCCGCAACCAACACGTAATGCAGTTTTGACCATGGGTCAACTGGAGACGAACGACGCCGTTGAACTCGGCCTTTGTTGTCGAATCTAAAGAATGGGTCGAAGAGTTGCTTCATTGTTAGTCGAGACTTCTTCACGTTTTTATACCAAGTGCCATCTTCGCGGTAAAGGGGCTGCCTGTTAGGAAGTACGCCTTGCGTCAAATCGCCGGCCTGAGATGCCGACATGACATCGAGCAGCCTCAGAGCACCGAGCTGCTTCAGCCGCTCACGTGGGAGAGTTGGGCCGCGAGATTCCTTGGCCTTGATGCTGCGCGGCCTATTCTGCCCAACCCAGTTCGCAAAAGAATCGACGATTTGGTTATCGCTATGAGACCAGTCAATCGTGAGAAGCTTCATGTTCATTTTAACAAGGATATGAAACAGCCTCCTAAAAAAGTCGAGGTTGGGACCTATTTCTTTCGGCAGGTCGGCTGGGTGAAAGGCATAATAGCTTACATCCGAAAAAGAGCGCACTACCACGGGATCAGACGTAAGCAACCCGGAACGCTGATGTCTTGAGATCCACGTTGCCAATATGTTCTTAGAGTTCAGGTCTAGCGGCGATCTCAGAAATGGTGTGGCTGGGAAGCCTGGAAGGTCGCTCAGGATCAAAGCGCACACGCACTTCGTCTCCAGTAAATCTGCGCCAGGGCTTTCGATGGAGTAGGGACTCCACAGACTTTCCGTAGCGCGGCTTTTGCCTTTCCTGTAATAGGAAGCGAAGCAGCTTCTGAAGAGTTCTTTTGAGTACGGCTTTTTGATGACTTTGAAGTACTCCAGAGCCAGTTGACGCGTATACTCGTAGTGTAGGCAAAGCTTAACTTGATCGTGCGGGCAGGCAGAAAAGTCCCATTCCTCTTGGGGTGGCTCTGGAGGCACTTTTGATTTTGAGTCTCTCATGGCTTTACGTTCCGCAGCAATGTAGGTGCAGTCGCGGCTCACGGCAACGAATTCATGGTGTGGAAGGTGGTTCTGGAGGTTTCAGGAAGCTCGGCACTCGTCCAATCTGAGCGCGCAACGCCTCCAACTCGTGGTGGGTATATCGTTCATGCACGCTGCTCTTGTGGCCCGAGAGTTTCATCCTGATTTCTTTGACGACACCATGGTTCGCCAATTCGCTGATGGCCGTGTGCCTGAGGCTGTGGAAACTCAATTCAAACACCCGCCGCCCCTTGCCCTGTTTACGCTCGGTCGACTCTCCCTCAGCGAAGATACCGGCCTTGTGCATCAACCCACGGAAGGTCTGACTGAGCCCAAGGCGACCAGTGAGCTTGCGTTTGGAGAGCGTAGGGAAAAGTGGTTCGTTCGGGTTGTTGCTGCGAATCGGAAGGGAGTTGACGTAATCCAAGAGGTCCTGGTGCATGGGATATTCTTCAGCCTTGCGGTTGGCCCCATGTGCTGTCTTCTGAGGAAAAAAGACCAGAGACTGGCGCTCGCCGTTGATGTTCTCCCAAGTTAACCGGGCGGCATCGCCAAGGCGTAAGCCGTGGCAGGCCCCCAGGAGAATCATCCCTCTCCATTCCTGGTCAGCGACTTTCAGGAGGTCCATCAGTTGCTCCCTGGTGAAGGCGTGGCGCGATTGTTGGTCTGCATCGAACAGGTCCACAGCCTCGGCTGGGTTGGTCAGAATCAAGCCCTGCCGCCGGGCAACGTTGAAGCAATTTCGGAGTCTTTGCACGACCATGTTTGCCGTGCCTTGGGATTTACCCTCGGCTACCTGCTGGTCCCTGAACCCGGAAATATCCGAAGGCCGAATATTTGCGAGGTTGGCTGAGGCCCGTTTGCCCAGGAACTCGAGGAAAGATCGAACGACACGGCGATATGGCACCACCGTTCCTCGAGCCTTCGTTGCCTCTTTGCCGGCGAGCCATTCGTTGAGAAACTTCTCGGTTGTCGAGAACTCGATCGCGCCCATGCCTGAACGTTCGGCGATTTCACTGATGACCTTCCGCGCCTGCACCTCAGTGAAGTTCCCAGCCCGTGCTCGCTTCGCAGCTTCATCCCAGGCCAAACAGATTCTCATGGCTTCGTCGTGGTCGGTCTTGCCAGTGCTCTTCTGAGCACGCCCCCCATCGGGAAGCGTGAAACAGCAGACCCACTTATTACTGCCTTGACGCTTACGCAAACTAGCCATACCTAACCACAATACTAGCAACATCACGCATGTCAACTGATGTTTGCGGATGTTGATTACCAACGATTTACGTGATTTATGACCCCAGGGTAGGACAAAGGCTGTCCAACCCCCCCTTTTCGGAGGCAAAAAGTTATTCACCGCCCGGGGGCAGGGGCGGGGACGGTCGCGCGGGGCGGGCCGGAAGAGAGGATGGCGAAGCCCTTTTCGGCGAGTTCGGCGGCCTTGTCGTCGCGGATCCGGAGCGTCGTGCTGTCCAGGACGACGACGATCACCCGTTGGCCGTGGCGGGCTGCCGTCACGGCAATGGAATAGCCGGCGGCTTCAATCCAGCCGGTCTTGAGTCCGTCGCAGCCCTCAAGGCGGCCCATCAGGTGGTTGTGCGTTCGCATGACGACCGTTTTGGCGGGGACATTGGTCCGAAACGGGCGTTGCCGCGTCGAGCAATAGCGTAACGTGTCGGGGTGCTTGAGCAATTCAGCGCACAGGAGGGACAGGTCGCGCGCGGTGGTGAGGTCCGGCTGCTGGCCGGCGCCGGGGGGCAGCCCGTGGACGGAGTGGAAAACCGTGCCGGCCATTCCCAATTCTTTGGCGCGCTTGTTCATCAGTTGGACAAAGCCCTCGGTCGAGCCGGCGAGCTTTTCCGCCAGGGCGACCGCCGCGTCGTTGGCCGACTGCACCATCAGGGCATAGAGCATCTCATCGA
>Ga0181527_1005532_pt1 | contig 10432 bp, 10 predicted proteins | sample PEATcosm2014_Bin_30_FD_119762 | JGI IMG/M metagenome (GOLD analysis project Ga0181527, IMG submission 119762) | Peatland microbial communities from MTU Mesocosm Facility, Houghton, MI, USA - PEATcosm2014_Bin06_60_metaG | ecosystem: Environmental > Terrestrial > Soil > Wetlands > Peat | place...
CAAAATTGAGGCCTGGGGTGCAAGGGCTCGCTCGATCGTCTCAACACCCTCCGGCATTTTTGTCGTCTACAGCAGAAGCGCAATCACATCTACAAAATCATCTTCCATGTAGCTGCCCGGTTAGCCCATGACGCCCACGACGCGACGAACACGGCAGGCTTTTCACCTCTTAGCTCGTCTTGCTCCGGTCGCTCTCTTGCATGTTCAGAGCGGGGAAAAATGGGCCGGGGTCGAGGGGTGGAATCCCTCCTGATTTTTGGTTTTCGCAGTTGGTCAAGGGTTCCGGCTGTGTAATACCAGGAACCCTGCGTAGCTGTGACGAGATTTCCCGCGAAGGTGCCACAAGGTCGCGGGGCTGCTTGGAGTGTGTCTTGCGAATGATAGACAAGATGGACGAGATTCTTCCGCCGCTTGTGCAGTTCCGTCCTGTTGTTTCGGAAATCCATTCCGAACTCAGGCGCGGCGGCAAGGTTCCGGGGTTTTCCAAGGGCGGCCAGTTGTACACGTGGAAGGGCGATCTTCGGCCGTTGGGCGTGGACGCGTTTTTGTACCTGGGCGGGAAGCATGGCGCGGGTCACAAGTTGGAACATTTTAACGTCGGCAAACGGTCGATGGATGAAGTCCTCGCGGACACGGAAAAAGTCGTTGCCACCGATCCGCTTCTTAATGCCGTCTCGCGTGTCGATCTGGCAACAGATACAAACATCCCGGTGACGTGGTACCGGCAGCATCTTCGCATCAAGTTTAAGCAATTCGGCTCCGAACTCGGGGAAATGAGTCTGGATTATGCAGAGATGGGGAAACGGAAAATTGAAACCCTTTACGCTGGCCGTCGTCCGAATTGTCTCCGCGTGTATGACAAAACGGCAGAAATGCAGGAACAGTACCGGAAGGCAATCCGGGGCCTCGGGAAGTCCGATCCGGAGTTACGGAAAGCGGCTTATCTGGTGTTTGCCGGGTGGGTGGCGGCGAATGATAAAAGCATTTTTGATGGCATAGAAATACGGCCTTATCCTGGGCAAGCTGAATGGTTGGCGGAGTCGGGGTATAAGCCTGATTTCAATAAGACGTTGGCTGAGTTGCGCTCGGATCGTGATCCGGTTCCGGTGGCTCCGGCACTGAAGAAAATTCCCACATTTGAGGAGTGGGCCGGGTTCTCCTCCTCCTCAATCCTTACGCGTGTCGAGCGGCAAATTTCAGGGCGCGGAAAATTCCCGGATTTTTTCCGCGATGAAACAGGAAACGTAACGGTTTCGACCGTTTGGAATCGGCTCCAGTTTGGCTTTAAGGGAAAGCAATTCGACCCTTATGAATCCCTGGTTTTTGTCGATTCCGGGGCCTCTGCTGCTCCTTCAATTCCAATGTATGAAATTGAAATTGGGCCTGTTCATCGGCGGCCGCGTCTCCGAAAGATCGGCGCGCGGGAGTGGGTTTTAATTCTAGGGCTGCGCGGGTTGATTGCTGAGCAGGGTCTCCAAAAGGCTTATCAGCAATTGAATTTGCGAAGCGAGGGAAATGCGAAGCGGTTACTTGATTCTTACGCTCGTTACTTTCCGGCTGAGGTTCTCGGGCCGTCCACGGTCCGTTTTAGCCGTCGCGAACTCTTTCAGCAATTCAGGTGTTCAATTCAAAAGCAATTTGGCTGTGCAGCATGAAAAGGAAAAAGTGTCCCATCGCAATCGACCGCATGTAGAGCAGTCATGGGGAATCCGTTGCTTTCTTCCGGGAAAAATAGGGAAGAAACCCTTTCCGATAATACGGTTCGAAAGCTTTCTCGAAAGCTTTCTCTAAAGCTTTCTTTGAACGGAATCGAATCACGCATTTTTCGTAATTTTCAGTCATCTTTTTCGATAGGGCAGGTTTACAGACCATCACAGGTGGGGACAAATGGACAAAGCAATTTCTAAAGGGAATGAATTTGCGCAAATCATGACGGTCGAAGAGGCGGCGGCCTTGCTGCGCGTCCCGAAATCGTGGATTTACGAGCGCACCCGTCGCCGGGGAATTGAGCGAATTCCCCATAAGAAATTAGGGAAATATCTCCGCTTTCAGGAAGACGAAGTGCGGAATTGGTTCACGAATTTACCGGAGAATTGAATTGATTCCCCCAGCTCCCCTCACTACACTTGCAACCGACGCAGAACCGCCTAAGCGGGCCACGTTCGGAGGACGAATGGCTCGAAATAGGCGATTTCAAGACGGTCAATTAATTAAGCGAGGTAAACGCAAGCAAGTGTGGGTGGGACGCTGGTGGGAGGACGTAATTGGGTCGGATGGTTCTCGTGGGCGAGTCCGTCGCTCGGAGATCCTCGGCGCGGTTGCCGAAATCTCAACTCGAAGACAGGCTCGGAAGTTGCTATCGGATCGGCTTAGGCCGATTAACGCGGGCGAATACCGACCGCAAGCGACCTGGACGCTCCAGAGTTTCATTCAGGATCGCTGGCTACCAGAGGTGCTTCCCACGCTCAAGTACTCAAGCAAGCAGCATTACGAATACATTACCAATCACCATCTTCTGCCGGTATTCGGGGATGTGCAATTGCGGTTAATTTCCCGGGATGTCGTACAAAGCTTTCTTTTCGCGAAGCTGAAGAGTGGCCTTTCCTGGAAAACCGTCAAGCACATTCGCACGACGTTCGGCACGATTCTTCAGGCGGCGGTGATGCAGGATCTGATTTTCGACAACCCGGTTCGGAAAACTAGATTCCCGAGGCAGGGGCGCGTCGAAGAGAAAGCTCCGATTTCACCGGAAAAGCTTCGGGAGTTATTAGCTGTACTTCCCGAACCTTCGTGTTCACTTGTCTGGTTGCTCGCGTTAACCGGCCTCAGAATCGGCGAACTGCTGGCATTGTGCTGGCAGGATATCGATTTTGCAACCGGTGTTCTCCGGGTTCGCCAATCGGTTTATGAGGGACATTTTGACGAGCCCAAGAGCAGGCGCGGCAAGCGGGTGATTCCGATGAGCGCGAAGTGCCGAGAGGTACTCGAATCCTGCAAGCCCGCTGAAGCCGAGCCGAATACATTGGTGTTCGCTACCGGCAACGGCACGCCGCTCTCCAGACGAAACCTGCTCAAGCGCGAATTGAAGCCAGCATGCGAGAAAGTCGGGCTTAAGGGGGCGAACTGGCACTGGCTACGGCACGCGTTTGCAACGTTGCTCGATGCGGTTGGAACGCCATTGGGAACGGTGCAGGCACTGCTCGGGCATTCATCCTCGGAAATCACGCGTGAGGTTTACCTGCACTCGATTCCGGCGGATGCGCGCAAGGCAGTGGAGAACGTCGAAGAATTGGTGATTGGACCCAAATGGACCCAAGTTGCGGAGGAGCCCGCAACGACGAGTACTCTAATTCATTGATTCTGTGGGATTAGTTGGTCGGGGAAAGAGGATTTGAACCTCCGACCCCCTGGTCCCGAACCAAGTTCTCGGCGTATTTTGCGACGTGTCACCCAGAAAAGAGAGCCAAGCGAGTTCGCATAGCTGCGCTTGTAAGTTCGTTCTCCCGAAGTCTAAACATATGCCGCCAACGCGCCGTTTGCCACCTGTTCCTGCACCGGTTCGCTGGCGGCGTCGGAGCCCTTCAGGTAGGCAAGCGTCACGTCCAGCGATTCGTGCCCCAGCCACTCGCGAAGCGTGTTCACGCTAACGCGGTTGCGCTCGTGGTGCCAGCAGGCGAAGGTCTTGCGGAAGCGGTGTAGTTCCCACTCGCCGCACACTGCGTTTTTCTTGCAGGACACGTCCTTGCTGTCCAAAACGCCTGTGCAGCGCCCGCAGTTCAGGCCGGCGCGATAGGCGGCATCCTTGAGCATGCGCAGGAAGTGCCCCTGCGGGCGGCCCTCTGAATTCGGGAATACTAAATCGCGGGGGTGCGCCCGCTTGGCTTTCATACGCACCTTCAGCTTGCCCATTAACGCCGGGGGAATAGGAACGAAGCGGTCCTTTGCGCTCCTTTCGCCGTTCTTCTTGCCCTTGAGCCGGAACCCGCGGTCAGGCTTAGGCTGGATGTGCAGCACGTTGGTTTTGAAGTCCAGATCGTTGTACTCGGTGAACGCGACCTCGCCCTCGCGGCAGCCTGAGTTCAGGAAAAAATTGAACACCAGCTTCTCCTCGTCGTCGCTGGCGGCGAATAGAGTTTCGAGTTCCTCCTCCGCGTACGGCTTGACCGGCTTCGAGGCGAAGCTCAGCCTAGCAAGCAGCGGCCCGGCGATCAGGATTCCGTTTGCCCGCAGGAAAGTATTCAGCGTCTGGAAAATGTTGTAGACGTACCGGTCGCTGTAATCCTCGTCAGACGCTTGCAGGAATTTGATATACCCCTTGAGGCAGCCGTCATCGATCTGATCCATGTAGGTCGGGCTGGTAGAGCAAAATTCCAGGAAGAAGTCCAGCCGCGAGCGGTAGGCGGTGATGGTTTTTTTGCTCATCCCCTGCCCATCCTTGCCGACAAACAGCTTCTGGTCCTCAATCCACTTGTCCACCGCGTCGCTGATGGCGACCCGCTTTCGTTCCGGTTCGTCTTTCACCTCGCCTCCCGCTGCCAAGTACTCCTGCTTCCGTTCGTGCTTTTGCAGCTCGGTGAGGGCGAGCGACGAATCTTGGCCAATGGACTTCGACCTGCGCTTCGGCCCCTCGTACCAGAACAGGTAATACTTGGCTTCCGGGTGCTTTTCTTCGCGCCCGTCGACGAGCCCGACCAGCGGCTTCAGGCGACCGTTGTTGGAGACGGAGGGGCGAACAAAAGTCCAACTTCCGTCGGGCTTGCGGATGTTGAGGTAAAGCGAGGCGGTCTTGTTTGCCATGAGACCCAGCTTTCTACCGGGTCTAAAATAGCAAAATGAATAGCAAAAAACAAGATAAGTGGCTTTGTTTTAATATCTGGCGGAGAGGGAGGGATTCTTCGCACAGCCGATAAACACAGGTCACTTCGCTGATTCTTCAACGAGTTCCAGTTGGGCAGTGCCGTTTTGCCATCAAAACTGGCATACTTAACTACTAGGATTTTGCCAGAAATGGTAGCCAAATGGTAGCCAGAACATAGGTCAAACAGTTGGGGCTGGCACCCCGCGGAAGTCCGTTCTGCTGCGCCCTGCGGTGAGCAGGTGTACGCACGCTTGGCGCGGGATGGGCAGCACCAGCCGCCATGGACACAATGCCCTTCTGTAAATCGATAAGGACAATTGCGGTACGCCGTGGGTCGGGCTTAAGTTCGTTCATCAGGCGACCTTCCGGTTCCCTTTTAATCCTCGCGAATTCCGCAGTTCAGCCAATAATCAAGAAGATGGTTGAACGTGCATCCGATTTCCTGCGCCTTTTTGAGCCACTCCTCGGTGTGACCGGAGCCGCCTACCAGTGCGTGCGCTATTTCATGCAGCACCGTCTGGCGGAACCTGCGACCTACATCCCAGTCCACTACGATTAGTTTTCTGTCGGGGTCGCAACCTCCCCACAAATCCCGCGATGTGAGCCCCGGCTTTCGGCGCAGATTTTGCACGTCAAAGCGCCAGTCATGCAGCCCATGCTTGTCGAGCAGCGCCCTGCCCCTTGCCATCATTTCATCGTATTCCATATCTAAGTGCAACCTCGGTGCACCGGCGGGTGTCGGTGTTGCGGCTATCTGGAAGAGATGATCGCACACAGGAAAGGGTGCGAACAGTAGTAGGCCGGAGGGTGCGCGTTCCCGTCGCCCAGATGCGAGAGGTTGAACAAGCGAAGAAGCCCGTGCAATCAAGTTAGGCGGCACCGCCAGCGCATCCCAGCCCTTAAAAAGCGGCAATAAACGGCAAAATCGTCCTCGTCGCTCTCCCCTCGATTTTGCCCCCAGAATCGATTACATGCGGGGCCGACCCTCGCTCCATGGTTCCGGTGCGGCTGGCTGGTACGGAGGTCATTGAGGCTTTTTGGGCCAAGCTGGCGGTGCTGTTCTGACGCCTTAAGGTCTGCAATCACAGCGTAACAGGCAGCGGCTCGATCGAGCGCCGAACCTCCTCGGTCGGATACTCGTAATCCTCGAGTTTGCCCGAAAGGTGAGCGTCGTAGGCCGACAGATCGAAATGGCCGTGGCCGCTCAGGCTGAAGAGGATGGTGCGAGGCCTGCCCTCTGCGCGTGCCTCCAACGCTTCATTGACTGCAGCCCTGATGGCATGTGAACCCTCAGGTGCCAGCAGAACGCCTTTGGGGTAACCTAAAAGCTCAATGCTGCCTGAGGAAGCCAAGAGGATAGCGAATCATCAGCGTCGCTGTTTCAACGAACTGGTGGATGTCTTTGATCGGCCACAGCCACTAGAAGTGATGGCGCGCCTGCGGGAGATTGTTTCTTCAGCCGGATTGCGCCCTGGCGAGATCGTTCTGGATGTCGGAACAGGAGTTGGGGTTCTGATCCCCCTGATTCAGTCCTACCAGCCGGGTGTGGTGTTGGCCTGCGACGTGGCCGAAAAAATGTTGCAGCGGGTTCAGGACAAATACCCAGCAGTCCACACCTACCATGCCGATATCGCTTCGCTGGACGTGGCCTCCACCAGCTTGGACGCCATCTTCATGAATGGCATGTACGGGAATATTGCAGACAAGCCAGCCGCCTGCCGAAATGCGGCACGCATGCTTCGGTCAGGTGGGCGTCTTGTGGTCAGCCATCCCGAAGGCCGTGCCTTCATTGATCAGCTACGAGCCAGCAGCGATCTGTTCATTGAGCCATTTCCCACCAGAGAAGAATTCGAGACTCTCCTTAAGCCATTGGCGTTTGAAGTGATCACATACAGAGATGAACCCAAGCTGTATCTCATGGTAGCCCGAAAGATCTAATGCTGGCGTGTGGGGAACTGACGTCCCCCGCCCACTGTCAATCGCGCTACAGCGGCTCGTGTTCAATCACGGTTAAGCCTTCGGCGCTGAACCGCTCGACCAGCTTCTTCACCAGAATCGGCCCAATGCCTTTGGCTAAGCCGCTACCGAGATATCGCTCGATTCCCTCAACCGTGGTCAGCGGCACCGTCTTCAGGGTTGTGGCTTTGGGTGGTACTTCTGCCTACCGTTCCCTATAAAATACGAGCACGAAAGGCAATTATTGCCAGTAGGGACGCGGTAAAGACTCCAGCTCCGCTTAGCTGCTTCGAAATCACGTTTGTTCCTGATGTTTATGGCCATCCGCCGGAAGACCATTATCGTCGCGACACTGATTGCCGCCGCTGCGGTTGTCGCGGTGGCCTTGCTTTTGCCCGTTCTAGCCAACCCAGATCGCTATCGCCCCCAGGTGATTTCCTATCTAGAGGCAAAAACAGGGAAGCAGATCGAGGTCGGGCATATCGGAATAAATTGGGTTCCTCTGTCAATCCGCCTCGACAACTTTGGCTGTAAAAATCCTAGACCATTTCCTTCCGGCTATTTTCTTAAGGCTGCCAGAATGGACGCCGCCATCGATATCGCGGCGCTGCTGCACCGGCAGATTGTAATCAAGTCGATCGTGTTGCACGATCCAATAATCAATGTGATCTCAGACCCCGACGGACTGTGGAACTTTGAGAATCCGGTTTCCAAAACTTCTCAAAAACGGCCCCCGATCTTTGCTTTTGGAGTAATTCCCCGGGTGGAGATCATCGGCGGCCAATTGTTTGCTTCGAGTCTTATCGACCCATCCGATCGACCTGGGCCTGTAGTTTTTGAGGCGCACAATGTGACAGCCACGCTGGAGCAGGTGGATTTCGATGCATTTATTGGGGCGGTTTCATCTGTCGTTGCTAAGGGCGTCATGACGGCGGATTTTTTACGCTTCGGTTCGATCGAGGCGACCAATGTAAATAGCAAGCTCCGGCTGCAGGCGAGACAGGTCTTCTTCAACGAAGCCAGAGCGGAAACATATGGGGGAAGCACCGCGGGGGAGCTCTTTTTTAATTTGTCGGGAAAGAACCCAAGCTTTAGGGCAGATGCGCGAATCAGTAGAGTTGATATGGAACATCTTCTCGCGCCATTCCGAAATGTTCGCGGGAAAATGACGGGTACGATGGAAGGAGAACTCAAGCTTGCAGGAGAAATCGAGCACACACTCAGCCCGCTAACGGGAACGCAGGGGACCGGGCAGGTGACAGTGCGGAACGGTCAGGCGCCAAGTCTCAGGCTCAACGAGAACTTGATGAAACTGGCGCACTTCAACGATCTCGGCCCCGCCAAGCAAGATCCTGCCTCGTTTTCTTCCATTAGCGCCGACCTGAGGTTGGCCAATCAACGGATTTCGAGTAGCAAAATCGACATTGTGGGCTACGGAGTCAATGCTCAGTGCTCCGGAAGTCTCAGCGTGACGGGCTCTGACGCTCTTGACTATCAAGGCGTAGCAGAAATTCTCGCCAAGCAGGGCTTCTTCACCAATACATTCGCCCAGCTCTCCGGAGCTACATTGAAGAATGGTAGGTTGTCGATTGCCTTTAGGGTCGGAGGAACCATCCAGAATCCAATTTTCTCCAAGGGAAAGTAGACCGACTAGATTGTCGGTGGAACGAGTCAGGCGTCAGCTGATCGACCATACCGGTAAATACATCTGCGCGATTCCAAAGTCTGTGCTTGAGAATCACCTTTTCGTTTCTAAGTCCAGTATTGTCGAGATTCAGTACCATCGGCAGCCGAAAGGGAGCTGTGAGCAGACACTTGTTTGCTTATGTGCGGGTGAAGGCAGATCGCCAGCAGGCCAGCAAATCCCCGATACGGTTAATTTTGATGTCGGCTGGGGGATAAGAACTCAGGATTTTCGGATCATGCGCGTACCGTCCCTGCCTGGGGAAGACCGTAGTGACGCGGCTCTTCCACACTTTCTTGATTGCGTCCAGGATCCGGAGCTTGTCGTCGATCATCACGTAATGATGCGCCGGATACATGCGCTCGACGTCGGCAAGCATCTCTTCTTTGTGGATGAAGACCAGCACCCGACCGCCGAAGGTTTGCCACAGGCCTGAGTGGCAGATTTTGCGTGGCTGGAAAACGGCGTCTCCATCGGACAGAATCACAACTTGTCCCCAGCGTTTGACCTTTTGGATGACTTCGAAAACACGCGGATAAAGCCTCTTGGCAAACGGATATTCCACCAGCCAGTTTGCAACACGTAACAGCCTTGGATCGTGCAGGTGCTCTAGCCGGTAGCGCTCCAGTGCGCCGAGGTAGTCGGCGTAGCCGATTTCTTTGCGCAACTCTTCGAAGATCGCGATGTAGCGCCCGCGGGCGCGGGGTCCGTAGCTGCGGGTGAGGTGACGGTATAGATCTCTCTGGATCCGATCGTTGTCGAGCAGCGTATTGTCCACGTCGAAGAGAAAAACCAGGTCACGCTTTGGCGTTTTCATTTCTCTTCCTGAGCCTGCGGATTGATCCACGGTCCATCGCTGGCGATAAGCGCGTCAGCCTCTTTCGGCCCCCAGCTGCGGCGCTTGTAGGGGCGGGCTCGGTGGTGGGTCTTAAGCACTGGATCGACTACCGCCCAGGCGGCCTCAACTGTGTCCTCACGAGTGAAGAGCGCTCCATCGCCGGTCATGGCGTCGCCCAAAAGCCGCTCGTAGGGCGCTTCCTCTCCTGGCCGTTCTTCGAGCAGGTAGAGCTCTCGCTGCTCCCCGACGAACTCCTTCCCCGCGAGCTTGACGCGAGCGGCGACGGCGATGGCCGCGCTAGGGGATAGCCGAAAGCGCAGGTAGTTGGCCAGACCTGTCGTTGGCGCTGAGTCGGCGAAAAGCCTCTGCGGCGGCGGCTTCAGCTCCACCAGAACCTCGGTCGCGGTTTCGGCCAAGTATTTGCCGGAGCGCAGATACCACGGCACGCCATCCCAGCGCCATGAGTCGATGTAAAGCCGCAGAGCGCAGAAAGTCTCGACGTCGGAGCTTTTCGCCACATCTGGCTCCTTACGGTAGCCAGCGTACTGGCCGCGCACCAAATCGTTGGGCTTCAGAGGGCGCATGGCTTGGAAGACCTTGGCTTTCTCGGTATGTACGGCTCCAAAGTCCCTACCGGCCGGTGGTTCCATGGCAAGTAGCGCGACAATCTGGAAGAGGTGGTTCTCGATCACATCGCGCAGACAGCCGGCGGTTTCGTAAAACGCGCCGCGGTTACCCACACCGAAATCCTCGGATAGGGTTATCTGTACGCTGGCCACGTAGTTGCGATTCCAGATCGGCTCCAGGAACGAATTGGCGAAGCGGAAATAGAGGATATTCATGATCGCCTCCTTGCCGAGGAAGTGATCGATGCGGAAGATCGAGTCTTCCGGGAACACCGTGTGCGCAACTTGGTTGAGCTGCCGTGCGGAGGCCAGGTCGCGTCCGAATGGCTTTTCGACAATCACGCGCGCATGCTCGGCCAACTTTGCGGCACCGAGTCCTTTGATCACTGTCTCGAAGAGCGAGGGCGGGATAGCGAGGTAATACGCCGGTCGCCGAGCGCTGCCCAGTGCCTCTTTGATCGCCGTGAACG
>Ga0181527_1005533_pt1 | contig 10429 bp, 5 predicted proteins | sample PEATcosm2014_Bin_30_FD_119762 | JGI IMG/M metagenome (GOLD analysis project Ga0181527, IMG submission 119762) | Peatland microbial communities from MTU Mesocosm Facility, Houghton, MI, USA - PEATcosm2014_Bin06_60_metaG | ecosystem: Environmental > Terrestrial > Soil > Wetlands > Peat | place...
GGCGGGAAAGAGACCAAAGAGAATGCCGGTGAAGAGCGATACAGCGAGGGTGAAGGTGAGAACGCGCCAGTCGATCCCCACCGCGGCGCCATTTTCACCAATGCGGGGAAGGCCGGCAGGGCTGATGGCGAGCAGGGCGCGGACACCTTCGTAGCCGAGAAGGAGGCCAAGCACGCCGCCCGCGACGGAAAGCAGGACGCTTTCAGTAAGCAGTTGCCGGATCATGCGCGCGCGGCCTGCGCCAAGGGCGGAGCGGATGGCGAACTCGCGTTTGCGTCCCGTGGCGCGGGCGAGCAGCAGATTGGCGACATTAGCGCAGGCAATGAGAAGCACCAGGCCCACCGCGCCGAGCAGGACAAGCAGCGAGGAGCGCACATTGCCGACGATGCTGTCGCGCAGAGGCTCGACGACGAATTTCTCTGAGCGGCCCGGCCAGTCCCGGTGGATCTGCTGGGAGGCTAGTTTCATTTGCGCGTTGGCCTGGGCCAGCGTGACGCCGGGCTTGAGCATTCCCGCAACTGAAAAGTAGTCGCCCTGATTGGTGCTGTTGGGGTCGAATTGAAAGGGCAGCCAAATCTCCGCTTCGGGATCCGATTGGAAAGATCGCCCTAGGACTCCGACGATGGTATAGGGCTCATTGCCGAGCGAGAGCGAGTTGCCGACGATCTTTGCATCGCCGCCGAAGTTGCGCTGCCACAAGCCATAGCTCAACACCGCCACTTTGCCGCCGTTGGGCGTGTCCTCCTGCGGAGTGAAGGTACGGCCCAGCATGACGGGAGCGCCGAAGAGGCGGAAGTATCCCTCGGTTACGTGGATGCCGTGGACCTGCTCCGGGTGGTCGCCGGTGAGGTTGAAGCCGGGACCGGCAAAATCGTATGCGGCCACTTCTTTGAAGATGCTGGTCTGCTGCTGCCAGTTGTGTAAATGGGGGATGGAACCGCCGGAAGGTCTGCCGCCGGGGTAGTAGATGGCGCCGAGAGACACGATGCGATCCGCGTCGGGATAGGAGAACGGCTTGAGCAGAACTGTATTGACAACGGTGAAGATCGCCGTGTTGGCGCCGATGCCCAGCGCAAGCGTGAGTACGGCCGTCAGCGTAAATCCCGGCGATTTGCGCAACTGGCGCAGCGCGTAGCGGATGTCTTGAAGCAGCGTGTTCATTGTTCTTCTTCCTCGGAGAAATTGAGTTGCGTTATTCAGAGCGCAAGGCCTGCATGGGTTCAATGGAAGCGGCGCGGCGGGCGGGCACGAGCGAGGCCGCGAGGGCTAACAGAAAAATGGAAATGGCCGCCAATGCAATCACCGCTGGATCGAGCGGATCGACTTGAAAGAGCATCGAGCGCAGCAGACGCGTGGCAAAGAAAGCTCCAATTGCTCCAATGCCGCAGCCGATCAGGCCCAGCTTCGCGCCGGAAACAAGGACAAGCCGCAGCACGCCTGCGCGTTGCGAGCCGAGCGCTAGGCGGATGGCCATCTCATGCGTACGCATAGCAGCGGAGAAAGCGATGACGCTGTAGATGCCGAGCAGAGCCAGCAACACGGCAGCGGCGGCAAAGCTGGAGATGAGCACGGTGTTGAAGCGGCGTGAGGCTTGGCCCTCCGCGACCACCTGTTCCATGGATTCGACCTGTGTGAGAGGAAGCTGCGGGTCGATGGAGCGAACCACAGCGCGCAGAGAGTCGGCCATCTGCTCAGGCGGCAGTTGGCCACGCAACACGATGGAGCCGCCATTGCCAGTGAGCATACCGGGAGGCGCATATTGGGCGATTGCAGGTTTGATCTGACTGGCCGGCATATAGATCTGATTCTTCGTATCGGCTTCGGCTGAGGTCTGCTTGATATCGCCGATCTCTCCGACAACGGTCATCCAGGGCAAAGGTGTCTCCGTTACGCCCATGTGGATGCGCTTGCCGATAGGATCCTGGCCGGGCCAATAGCGCTCGGCGAGAGTACGGTTGACAATCACCACCAACGGAGAGTTCGCGCGGTCCGCCTCGGTGAAATCGCGTCCCCGCAAGAGAGGGATACCCGCGGCTCGGAAGTAATCGCCCATCAACTGGGATTGCCAGTTCAGATTCATGCCGGCGCCCTTGGGAGGGATATAGCCTTCCGGAACAAAGCTGACGCTGCTGGTCCCTCCCCCATTGGGCAGCACTGATGTGACACCGACCGCCTGCACACCGGGCAACTGGCGAAGCTTGTTCAGCAGCGCCGAATCGAATGCGTCCACAGTGACCTGGGTCGAGTATTGCTGGTGGGACAGGCCAAACGAGGCGGTGAGTGTGTGATCGGTGCGGAAGCCCAGATCGACGGAACGCAGTTTCTCAAAGCTGCGCAGCAGGAGGCCAGAGGCCGTGAGCAAAACCAGCGCTACTGCGAGTTCCGCAATGACCAGCGCTGAGCGCAGGCGCGCATGGCCGCCGCCAGCAGTGCCGGTGCGACCTCCTTCTTTGAGCGCGTCATTGACTCCGGTGCGCACGGCGGCAATCGCCGGAATAAGTCCGCACAATATACCGGTCATCACAGATAGCGCGAGGGCGAAGGCCCCCACCTTCCAGTCAAGACCGATTTCGCTGACGCGCGGCATCGTCTCCGGCAAAAAACTAACGCCCACGCGGAGAACTGCCGATGCCAAAGCCAGGCCGAGCAATCCGCCGGCAACGCTCAGCATCAGCGCCTCCACAAGTGACTGGCGCAGCACGGCGGCTCCACTGGCGCCTAGCGCGAGGCGCACGGAGATTTCGCGCCGCCGGCGTATCACTCGCACCAGCAATAGTCCGGCAAGATTGGCGCAAGCAATGAACAGCACCACCGCAACGGCCAGGAAGAGCGTGCGCACCAGTGGCCGGGCTTGCGCTACGGTGTTCTCAGTGAGCGACTGGACAATCGAATGAATGCGCAAGCTGGTCACGCCGGGGGGAAAGTTACGCATGATCTCCTGCACTGCCGGCTGCGCATCTTGCAGGACTTGCGCGGGCGTGACGCCCGGTTTCAGCCGCCCCACAATGTTGTAGTTCCAGCTTCCCGCACCGCTCACCTGCTCTCCCTGAGAAAAGCTCATCGGAACCCAAAGCTCGCTGCGGTTCAACTGCCCCGGAACCAGTGGAAACTCGAAGCCGCGCGGCATGACGCCGATAATCTCGTACGGTTTGCGGTCGAGCTGGATTTTCTGGCCCAGGATGCCCATATTGCCATGGAAGCGGCTGTGCCACATCTGGTAGCTGATGACGGCCACCTGCTGGTTTCCCTCATCCTCCTGCTGCGTGAAGGCGCGGCCGATTAGTGGCGAAACGCCAAGCGCCGGAAATACGCTGGCCGTGAGTCGCGAGGCGCTGATCTGCGCCGCATCGCCTACTCCGGAGAGTTCATAGCCGGTTTGCTGGTAACCGCCCAGACCGGAGAAGACATGGGTGTCGCGGGCATAGATGCGAATCGCAGGCGCGGTTGCGCTGGGCTGACTGAAGGGCACGCCCACACCATCGGGAATATCCCCGAAGAGCACAAGCCTGCCGGGATCGGGAAACGGTAGAGGGCGCAACAAGACGCCTTCGACGATGGAAAAGATTGCGGTCGTCGCGCCGATGCCGAAGGCCAGCGTCAACAGCGCGGTCAGCGTGAATCCCGGCGACTTGCGCAATTGGCGCAGCGCGTAGCAAAAGTCGCTAAGCAGGTTCCTAAATAACATGGCTATGCCTCCACTTCTTCTTCGAGCTTTTTCAATTCGGTTTCCGAGACCACCTTGCCGTCAAAGAGATGTACCTCGCTCTGGGCGTGGCGGGCGAAGCGCGGATCGTGCGTCACCATGCAAATCGTCGAGCCCTCGCGGTGCAAGTCGGCCAACAGATGCATCACCGCCTCGCCGTTTTTCGAATCAAGATTGCCGGTAGGCTCGTCGGCCAGCAGGATCGACGGCGAACCGGCCAGAGCGCGCGCCACGGCCACGCGTTGCTGCTGGCCGCCGGAGAGCTGCGCCGGATAATGCTTCATGCGGTGCGCCATGTTGACGCGCTCCAATGCTTCTTTAACGCGCTTCTTGCGTTCGCTCGACGGCATCCCAGCGCGATAAGTCAGTGGCAGTTCGACATTCTCTTCGACGGTAAGATCGCCGATGAGATTGAAGCTCTGGAAGATGAAGCCGATCTCCTGATTGCGAATGCGCGAGCGGTCGCCAAAGCTTAGATTCTCGACGGGATTGCCGTTGAGCAGATACTTGCCGCCGGTGGGCGTGTCGAGCAGTCCCAGAATCGACAGCAGTGTGGACTTGCCGCAGCCCGATGGGCCGGACATGGCCACATAGTCGCCGCGGGAGATGGTGAGATGAACTCCGGAGAGCGCGTGCGTCTCCACTTCGTCGGTGTAGAAGACCTTGGTGAGATCTTCAATTTCAATCAGCGTGCCGTTCGATGTCATGCTCTGTTCCTTTTCTCATCTGTGATTGAACATTTTTAAACTTGCGGCGAGCGATTTCGCATCCGCATCTATTTCGTCGGCGCGGAGGCCGCGCGCTTCAGATTGAGTGGATACGGCGGATGCGCAGGATCGCTTTGCGTCCAGGTACCGGTGATCTCCGTCCGCTCTTTGTTGACGGCGCCTTCATAATTGCCACCAAGATGAACCTGACTTCCATCGGACAAATTGAGGACTGTATCCAAGGTTACGGTCAGCTTGGAGTCTTTTAACGTCAGCGAACTGGCAGGGATTCCGAAGTTATTCTCATCTATGTTGTCGAAGTTGGAGGTAATCACTCCGTCTTTGGCGATGAAGTGGACGGCAATGTGCAACTGCGTTCCCCCGGCGTCCATGATTCCCTGCCAATCCCCCACCAGTTGCGAAAGCTCCCCCGGCGCGGTCGCAGATTGAGCTGCGACACGCTTCCAGTTGAGTTCGTACTGCCCGTCCTTCGACCAGAGGATGCCGTGGATCTCGGTTGTATCCTTGTTCACCGTGCCTTCGTAGTTCGAATGCACGGCATCCATACTGAAACTGAATTTGGAATCCTTGAGCGTAACGGAGGTGACCGGGAAGCCGTTGACGCCCTCGTCGGGGCTGTCGATGGTTGCTGTGAGGCCGCCGTTTTTGGCGGTGGTAATATGTAGTGCGAAGCGTTTCTGCTCGCCCATGGGACTTATTGTTCCCTGCCAATCTCCGGCAAGTTGCGATTGCGCGCGGCACAGTGGCGAGAGAGCCGCTACCGTCAAAACCAATACTCCTATGATTGCGTGTTTCATCTTCATTCCTTTGCGGCTCATGCCACGGTTGCCGGTGTTGATTTTGCGGCGCTGCTCAATCCGCGCCGATCGATACCTAATTTGAGTTTTCGCAATCTGCGCCGCGCCTGCAGCAATTACCCAAGCCTGATCCGGTCCACATTGTCCCAGCGCGACATATCGGAGGCGATGACCTGCAGAGGACGAGCCAGAGTCTTGTGGGATTATTCACTGTGCGGCGGCCTCCATTGCAGCATGGGCGAGCGATTCATCGCGCGTGATCCAGCCATCGCGCAGTTCGAGAATGCGCGATCCATAGCGTGCATTGGTCTCCGAGTGGGTCACCTGCACAATGGTGGTTCCGGCGCGATTGAGTTCGCTGAAGAGTTCCATGATCTCGCGCGCCTGCGTGGAGTGCAGGTTGCCTGTGGGCTCGTCGGCCAACAGCAGTGCCGGCGCATGAACCACGGCGCGCGCGATGCCCACCAACTGCTGCTGCCCGCCGGAGAGTTGGTTGGGATACAGGTCCTTCTTGGCAACGATCTGGAAACGGTCGAGAATATCGGCGACCATTCCCTGGCGTTCTTGCGAGGGCAGGTTCTTGTAGGAAAGCGGCAAGTCGATGTTCTCGGCGACAGTCAGATCGTCGAGCAGATGATAGCTCTGGAAAACCATGCCGATGCGCTCGCGGGCCAGATCCGCGCGCTGCTTGCGGTTGAGCTTGTGTGCCTGCGTTTCACCAAACCAATATTCGCCCAGCCAGCCATCGTCGAGCAGGGCAAGCACGTTCAGGAGAGACGACTTGCCTGCTCCCGATGGACCCATGACAGTGACGAACTCCCCTTCTTTGATAGTGAGTCCGATGCGGCGCAACACCCAAGTCTCCGTGGGTCCGCTCTTGTAACTGCGTTCTACGTTTTTCAGTTCGATCATGGTGTCACTCCGAACTCACAGCAACTTCTTTTGTCATAGTTATTCAGCGCGCAGTGCCTGCATGGGTTCAATGGATGCGGCGCAGCGGGCGGGCAAGGCCGCGGCCAGTGCCAACATCAGAACGGTAAGAATCGCCGCAACCGTTAGCGAAATCGGATCGAAAGCGGCGACACCGTAGAGTTGGCTGCGGAAGAGGCGGGCCAAGACAACGACGGACGGCAGCGCAATCGCGGTAGCTATGGTGGCGATGAGGGCCATCTCGCGCACTACCAGCGCCACCACGCTCCAGCGCTGCGCTCCCAGCGCCAGGCGCACGCCGATCTCGCGGGTACGCTGCTCGGTGGAGTAGGCCAGCACGCCATAAAGGCCGACGGCGGCCAGCATCAATGCCAATGCGGAAAAGCCAATGACGAGAAAGGCGAGCGCCCGCTCATTCGAGGCGCTCATGTCAACCTGCGCCTCCATGGTGCGCAGGCCATCTACGACCAGCGTGGGATCAAGCTGATGAATGGTCTGCCTGATCGCGGCTTCGACAGTCTCCGGTGGCTGCGCGGTACGCACGTAAATCTGAACGCCGTCCGGATGCGGATTCTGCAAGTAGGGCCGGTAGACCGCGGGCCTCAACTCGGTGCGCAGATCGAGATGCTTGATGTCGCCCACCACGCCTACGATGGTGGTATCGAACTTTACATTGCCGCCGCCTTCGGCAATGGCGCGGCCCAGCGCCTTTTGCGGCGAGCCGAAGAATCGCTTGGCAAAAGCGAGGTTCACGACAGCCACCTTCGGGTTCCCTTTCGCGTCGGAGGAGGAAAACTCCCGCCCCGCAAGCAGCGGCTGGCTCAGCGTGGCAAAATAGCCGGACGCGATCCATGGAACTTCGAAGACCATAGATTCTGGTCCTCCCGTCGGCGTGAAGCCCTGCACGTTGAAACTGGAGCCTTCGTGAGATTCGCTGAGTTCGGCATCGTCGGTGGCGGAAGCAAGCGTTACACCGGGAATGCTGCGCAGCGCTTCCAGCGCGCTGGTAACGATCTGCGGAGTGCGTTCTTCGCCGTATCCGGAGTTGGTTGGATTGAGGCCAAACGTGGCCAGATGACTGGTGTCGAAGCCAACGGACTGATGCCGGATGTTGTCGAGCGTGCGCACGAACAATCCTCCACAGCCGAGCAGCAGAACGCTGAGGGCAATCTGTACGCCCACGGCCAGCTTGCGGAACCGCTGCGAGCCTTTGGACGCGGTTCCGGAATTCTGGCGCAGCGCATTGGCCAGGTCGGGACGGAGAAAGTGGAAGACAGGGGCAATGCTGAACAAGAAGCTGACGACGAGCGCGACTCCGAGTGTGAACATAAGCACGCGCGCATCGATGGCGGCCGAATACGGCTCTTCGCCGGGATTGGCATTGGTCAATAGGCGCACCAGTGTGGCGGCTACGATAGGTGCAAGCGCAAGCCCCGCCACCGCTCCGGCAAGACCGAGCAATCCGCCTTCGACGAACAGTTGCGCGACGATGCGACTGCGGGCGGCGCCGAGCGCATAACGCATCGACATCTCCCGCGTTCGATTGGCGGCGCGCAAGAGCAGCAGCGTGGCCACGTTGATGGCGCACATCGCCACCAGCAGGCCGGCCATGCTCAAGAGAATTATGAGAGGCCTTTTCAAATCCATGCGTCCCGGCGAAAAGCCCGTTGAATCGTCTATGACATGAAGGCGTGAGCCATCGAGAAACTCTCTCTTGAACCCCTCGGGGAACGAACTGTAAAAGGGTAATTCCAGTGCTCGCAGCGTGTGCCACAGCGGCGCCAGGCTCGCCTCGGCCTGGGGCATGGTCATCCCCGGCTTGAGCCGCGCAACGAGAGTGAGCCAGATGAAGTGATGCTTGCTCGAAATGTCGTAAGGAGCCAGAAATGGCATGGCGATATCTGACATGCTGATGGGAACGAAGACTGCCGGCTTGTAGCCGCCGATGGCCGACTGAAAGTTCTCCGGTGCGACACCGAGAATCGTGAATGTGTGGCCATTGATGAGCGCTGTCTGGCCTACTACATCGCGCGATGCGGCGAAGCGTGCGCGCCAGTAGTTGTAACTGAGGATAAGCACTGGATTGGCGTTCCTAACGGTATCGTCCTGAGCTGTCATCAGGCGGCCAAGCGCGGGTTTGAGGCCGAGCAACTGAAAGTAGTTTCCGGAGACGATTTCGGCATCTTTATCCTCGGCCTGATTGCGCCAACTGACGCCGACGGTGGTCTTGGCCGCGGCCAATATGCCGACAAAGGTCTGGCTTTGATCGCGCAGGTCCTTGTACATCGGATAGGAGAAATAGTTTGATCGGTCGCCGCCGAAACTGATATTCCCGCCGGCGTAAGAGCCGGTCCACTCGAAACGCACCAGTTCTTTAGGCCGCTCGACCGGCAAAATACGCAATAGCACTTGATCGAAGATCGTGAAGACTGCCGTGTTTGCACCGATACCTAGCGCCAGCGTGATGATTGCGGTGAGCGTGAAACCCGGCGACTTGCGCAACTGGCGCAGTGCGTAGCGAATGTCTTGAAGCAGCATGGTGACGTCTCCAACTTTTCCTGAAGCTTCTCCAACTCAAGCTCGAATACGATCTTGCGTCGAAGAGATGGATTCAGCGCTCGGCGTGGCGGGCGAAGCAGGAGCCGTCTGTGACCGTGCGAATGGGCGTGCGAAATCCATCCGTTGAAGAGCAAGCAATTGGCTCGCCAAACGGCGGTTGGCTCATACCATTGAAAACATGTAACTTATATAGCGCGCGTACTAGAATTCTAGCGTTGCGGTGTCCGTTTGTGGCGCGGACTGTCCGATTCCGAACTCTCGTTGGCGGATGACGCATCGCGGGGATTGTCCCTCGTTCCGATGGGACGCATTTGTTGATTGGGGCGGGACCGAGACGAAGGGTGCCGTTTCAGGCTCCGCTCTCGAATTGATTACTGTGTTCAAATTGGCCTCTTTTCTGTGACCCAATGAACGGCGGGGGGTGGGCACTTTAGCCGCCGCGCTAGCCGTCAATTACGCTGTTTTGGCTCCCCCATGCCCTGCGGTCACGGTCCCCCCAAAGAGCTATGATTGCTGCCTTTGCCCGGCAGCATATTTGTGCCTCTCTTACCTCCACTCACAGCCATGACACTTGCTGTTCTCATCTCGGCATCCATCGCAACCCATACTCGATTCCATCGCCCGGTTCCCGACCTGCATATTCTTCCCGTCAACACTCACTTCGGCGGGCAGTCACCTCACGACGATATTGATTCCCGTCTGGAATTGCAGGAGCGGACGATCCAGCAAATTGCACTGGCCACACCGACACGTTGCTCGTCTTCCAGGAGTCGGTCATTCCAAGCTGGAATGGGATGCACGAGGCTCGCTGGGCCTCCACATTCGCACAACTTAAGCAGTATTGCACCGGGTTCCAGAGTTGAGGAAGCTCTGGCAAGGGACCGCGCGGCCGCTTCTCTCTTCCAAGGCATGGCGTTCGATTAAAGCTGCGCCAACGGCGTATCTTGGTGAAGTCAACGATTCCGTCAGGGAAGCTGCAGGGATGGCTCCTGAAAGGCCCTCTTCCCCATTGCAATTGGTTGAGACCTGCGAGGTTGGATTTTCTGCAATCCTGAATTGCCGCTTTTTCTAAACGGGCCAAAAGCTTCTGGCAGACCAGCTATGAAGTCTCTGGCCAGCTTCCTTTTCTCCCTTCTTCCTCCACGGTTAGATTAGTTGCGGTTCGTTAGGCTTTCCTTACTTCCATGCAATGAATCCACCATTTCCCCTTGGCGCCTCTTTCAAGCGAACTCCTTTAGCCCCAATCGGTTAGAGCATGGTCTTCCAAACATATATACATATGCTGTAAGATACATCACAACGAGGGAATCATATGCCCGCTGCGAAGAAAACCACTGCTCGACCGAAGCGCAGAGTTGTTGCTCCCGTGGAGACGCGCACTCAACTCCGGCTCACCGTCGATTCCAAATTCACCAAGAGCCATTTCAGCCAACTTTTCGCCGTGCTCAAAATCCGCAGAAAGAACGCTCTCGCCGAACACATCATCATGAACTTCAAAACCAAGGCCGCGCAGACACAGCTTGTTGCGTTCTATAACGGCCCGTGGCTGAACATTCCATTTCAGAGCATTGACACAGCGTTCGTATTCCCATTGACGCACGAGATAGCTGATGAACTGGACCGAGTTGGCGGCGAGATTCTCGGCGGCGTAAATCGGTCCAAGACATTTCGCGTGATGGTGGCCTATTTTGCAGCCGTCCACAAACTCAAGA
>Ga0181527_1005538_pt1 | contig 10423 bp, 7 predicted proteins | sample PEATcosm2014_Bin_30_FD_119762 | JGI IMG/M metagenome (GOLD analysis project Ga0181527, IMG submission 119762) | Peatland microbial communities from MTU Mesocosm Facility, Houghton, MI, USA - PEATcosm2014_Bin06_60_metaG | ecosystem: Environmental > Terrestrial > Soil > Wetlands > Peat | place...
CTCAATCACGGCTGCGCTGGCTTTGACTCTTTTCATTATCGTGGAGCTGCACACCGAACATCCCGTTGTCGATCTCAGGGTTTTCAGGGACAGGAGTTTCAGCGCCGGCACTATAATTATGTTTCTGGGCTTTTTCACTCTGTTCGGGAGCTTCGTTCTGCTGCCCCTCTACACTCAGCAGCTAATGGGATATACGGCGCTTTGGGCCGGACTGATCCTGGGTCCGGGAGGTATATCGAGCTTTCTTGTAATGCCTCTTGCGGGCATTTTGATGAGAAAGGGAATCAAACCATGGCTCCTCCTGTTCGTAGGTCTCGGCACCGCATCTTATTCATTATGGATGATGTCGAATTTCAACCTCCAGGCGGACTTTTACTCGATAGCCTTGCCTCGGCTAGTCCAGGGTTTTGGCCTTGGGCTGTTTTTTGTTCCCCTTTCCACGGCAGCTTTCTTTAACGTCCCGGTGGAGCAGATGGGCAACGCATCCGGAGTCTTCAACCTCGTGAGAAACCTTGGGGGCAGTTTCGGAGTCGCCTTCAGCGCCACGCTCCTCTCGCAACGCACCCAAGTCCACCAGACCTTTCTTTCTGAAAGAATTACTGCTTACAATCCCGCCTTCCGGGAGGCCTATCACAGGACGCAGGCTTTTCTTCAGATGAATCATTCGGCCGCCGCCCCATCAACGGGAGGACTTGCATTCCTCTACCAGGAGATTTTGCGTCAGGCGAGCATGCTTTCGTTCAACGACACTTTTTATGCACTTTCCATCGCGACGGCCATTCTCATTCCGCTTACTTTATTACTGAGAAAGGGGCGCTCCGGGGGGGCTTCATCTGGAGCAGGCATTCACTGACCTGGGCGCGGATTGTTTGTCTGAACAGATTGGAGGAAAACAATTGCAGATCGTACCCGCAAGCGAGATTGCAAACAGGATTGTCGCGCTGCAAGCTCTACTCAGGGCAAATAGAGTCGATGCCGCAGTAATACGGCAAAATGCCGATCTATTCTACTTCACAGGCACGGTTCAGGATTCTCATCTCATTGTGCCCTCCTCAGGGAACCCGGTCTTCCTTGTACGGCGAAGCCTTGCGCGTGCTGAGGCGGAATCGCCTCTGCGTCCCATAATCCAGATGAAGAACCTGGTTGAAGTGCGCGAAGCCACCTTTGAAGCATGCGGGACCAGCGAACCCAAAACAATCGGTTTCGAGCTGGACGTACTCCCGGCCAACGCATTTTTCACCTACGACGAAAAGATCTTTCCCAAACAGCAGATCGTTGACATAAGCGGCCCCATACGTCAGGTACGTACGATAAAATCATCCTGGGAAATCCGGATAATGCGGGATGCGGCCGCCATATCGAAACTTGTAGCTGAATCGGTCCCGCATCTTCTCACCCCGGGAATGACCGAACTCGAACTGTGCGCCGAGTTGGAGGCTGTCTCACGCAAGGCCGGCAATTCAGGAATGACTCGCTTAAGGGCCTTTAACATGGAGATGGTTTTCGGACATATTCTCTCGGGACCCAATGCCGCAGTCCCTTCCTATACTGATGGGCCTACGGGAGGTCCGGGCATTTCGCCGGCATTCGGACAAGGCGCCGGAGACAGAAAAATAATCGCTGGTGAAATTGTGAGCGTCGATACGATGATTATGTGGAACGGGTATGCAAACGACCAAACCAGGAATTTCTGCATCGGCCCGCCTCCCCCCAGACTCGCCAGCGCTTACGAATTCGTTCAGTCGGTGCATGCCCGCTTCAGGAATCTGGCGCGCCCGGGCGCCGTCACGGGCGAACTCTATGAAACCGTATGGCGGTGGGCTCGAGAAGCTGGATGGGCCACGTGGTTCATGGGCTGCTCAGATCCAAAGATTACCTTTGTCGCACACGGCATAGGCGTTGAGGTAGACGAATTTCCTTTTATCGCCCAGGGGCAGAAATTGGCGCTTCAGCAAGGGATGGTTTTCGCATTCGAACCCAAAGTCATCATTCCGGACGAAGGAATGGCCGGATTCGAAAATACCTACCTTGTCACAAGTGATGGCATTGAATCTCTGAATACAGCCACCGAAGAACTGGTGATAATCTGAGCGGAGGGTGAAATGAACGAGGATCTGGACCGTAATCTGGATTTATGGAAAAGCCAACTCGAAAAAGCGTGGCGCAGAATTCCCAAACCCTTTCGCAGCGAACGGGCCGTTCACAGAACGCTTCAATGCCATCTATACAGAATGCTGCAGGAACTCGGCTGCAGTACTGTGGCCGACTACATGCCTCCGCGAATCGCTGACCGGCCCGTTGACATTATAGCCGTGAACGAGGATAACGAAATAGCTTACGCCCTATGCCTGGACACTCTGGTTACCCTGGCGGCGGTCAAAAGCCTCAGCAGTTTCGCAGCATTGAACAAAATTATCTTCACAACGGGTATGCTTGAGAAGAAAGTAAAGGAAAGCAGGTTTTTTCTCAATGAAGAGATAAAGCACATTCATCTGAAACCGTTTGACCATTAAGGATTAATTCTTTAAATCAGACGACAAGTACTGTATAAAGGCTTGCCCATAATGTGAAATTGATTCCAGTTCGCGAAGGTTGTGCGATGACCAAAAAGGCCGTTCTTCAAAGCCGTTCTTTACTGGTGCTGCTTTGTTTTTTTATCATCATGTTGCACTTTGAAGCTTCTCAAGCCGCCGAACCAAGGGTCTTCAGTCTGGATCAACTTATCGAAATGGCACTGGAGACCAGCCCTGAGTTAAAAATGGCCGAGCAGGACATACTGGCGGCCAAGAGCGAATATAAAGAGGCGAAGGGCGGCCAGCGGCCACAGCTTGATCTTATAGCAACAGGCGGTCCGGCCGAAAACGCTCAATTCCCCACGGTCGTATTGACTGGTAAAAACACCGGCATTCTTCTTTCGCATGATGAAGGATGGGGGCATGTCGGTGTTTTCGGAAGGCTCGATTTTGTTATCACACAGCCCCTCTATACCTTCGGGAAGATATCAAACCGCAAAGATGCCGCCGCATTAGGGGTCGAAGCTCACACAGCGGCCAGGGAAGAGCGGCGAAACAAGATCGTTCTTAACGTCAAGGAGCTTTACTACGCTTATCTAATAGCCTTACAGGGCAAGAACGCCGCAAGGGATGCCGACGCGTATATAGATGACGCCGGCAGACGCATCAAACGGTTAATTGAACTGAAAGCAAAAAATGTTGACCCCAGCGATCTTTACCGGATGGACGCTTTTGCAGCCGAGGTTAAGGCTTTTGCCGCCAAGGCCGAGTCAGGGTCTCGGACCGCCTACACCGCTCTAAAAACAGCAGTCGGATTGCCCGAACACGCAGAATGGAGGATCAAAGAGACCGAACTGCCCAAAAATCCGGCGAACCTTGAACCTGAAGAGGAATACATCCAGCGTGCCCTCACAAGTAGACCTGAGCTCCTGGAAGTGAAAAAAGGGGTTGAAGCTAAGGGAAAACTGACTGACGCCGCCAAAGCCGACCTGTATCCCTCCATTTTTGCCGCCGCTCAAGGATCGTTTGCCGGCGCGCCCGACCGTGAAAAGTTCGATAACACATACATTGCCGATGCATTCAATCATTCTTACGCCGGAGTGTTTGCCGGGGCTCAATGGCACCTGGATTTCGGTATCGGAAATGGAAAGCTCGACAAAGCCAGGGCCGAGTATCAGAAGATGCGCAATACTCAGGAATTCGCCGAAAAAAATATCCCCGTCGAGGTGGTAAAATATTACCAGGACGCTGTTGAAGCCAGCAAATCCTTCACGGCTTATGAGCAGGCAGCCGTTGGTTCACGCAGGTGGATTGTTACGGCTTTTTCCAATTTCGATCTGGGAATCGGCACAGCCCGAGATATGTTCGATGCCATAGACCGTTATGGAAAAAACCAGGGTGAATATCTCCGCTCGTTGTACAATTACCACGTATCGCTTGCGCGTTTAGATTACGCGATAGGTAAAAGAACCGATATGCCTTGAAAGACCCCCCAGGGGGGCGCATATTTGATTTTTATATGAAAATTGTTGCAGGTTTCCGCCCAGGACAAGAATGAATCTGCTCAGGAGATTTACGAAAGACCTCGTGGCTTGGGTCCTTCCCAGGCCACGTTTTATTCTGGTGGCCGCATTGCTGAGCGCAATCGCCTCGCTCTGGCTTGCGGCTGTCCGGCTTGAAGTGCGAACCGCCCAGCTTGAGCTCATCTCCCCCATACATCCCCTTATAGCCAAATCGGAGATGTTGGACGAATTCAATTTCCACGGCAAAACCACCTTCGCGCTCGTCGTTCGAGGCCCTACACAGGACAGGGCCATCGAATTCATGAACGCCATAGTTTCAAAAATCCACGCGGACCCCGAACATTTTCAAGACGTATTTTACAGAATAAATCCGGATGAGTTCAAGAAATGGCTACTGTATTACCTCAATAAACCCGAACTCGTCAGTATCAGGGACACACTCGAAAAGAACTCCGTGCTCGTCCACAAGATGGCCGATAACCCCGACCTGCTCAATTTTTTCAAACTGGTAAACCAGGATATGGCCTCCAGGATGGTCGGCGAGTTTTTTACCGGCTTTCTCGACGAGGAGGTGACCCCGGAAGGCCCCGGTAAAGACAACAAGCCGTTGGATCTCGAATTTCTCATAAAGGTCCTCGATGGGTTTTCACGATATCTTTCCGGCACACAAAAGTATGTTTCCCCCTGGTCCTCATTTTTCAAAAGCGGGGCGTGGGCTCTCGAAAAGGAGGGCTACCTTTGGGAAGGCAAAAAGAAGTTGCTGATAGCTGAGGTGATGCCCAGCAAAGTTTCCGGACAGGTTAGCAAGACTCTGGGATCGCTTAGCCAACTTCGAAATTATATACATGAACTCAAGACATCCGGCTTCAGTGACTGTGAAGCCGGGGTCACCGGGCAGGAAGCGCTTAACAACGATGAAATGCTGACGGCAATGGCGGATATGACCAATGCGACCTGGCTATCGATGCTGGGAGTCATGCTGGTAATGGTCTTGTTTCTGCGAGGGTTTCGCCATCCGTTGATAATCACCCTGTCTCTTGCCGTGGGTCTGTGCTGGACATTCGGCTGGACGGCGGTTTTCATAGGTCATTTGAATATCCTTTCGATCATCTTTGCGCCGATGCTCTGCGGTCTGGGAGTTGATTACGCGATCCACTGGTTTGCCAGATTTGAGGAGGAAAGAGATCTCTATGACGGGAGTCGTTCCGCTGTTATCAAAAGGGTCATGGATAAGTCAGGCCCAGGGATAATGCTGGCGGGTCTGAGCACCGCATTTTCTTTCCTTCCATTTATTCTTACCGGCTTTCGGGGACTGATGGAACTCGGTATGATAACCGGGGTTGGAATTCTTTTCATCGTGTTGGCCGACTTCACGGTACTGCCCGCACTAAGTCACTATCTGGCCGCCCAAAAGCCTCTTTCCGGACCATCTGCCGTTAATGGAAATAACAGGTATCTTCTGCGGCTCGGCCCGTGGGGCGTACGAACAATCCTCGCCGCAGCTCTGGTCCTCAGCATAGCGGGTTCGATCGGCGCTTCCCGCGTGAAGTTCGATCTTAATCCTCTGCGCCTCCAGCCCAAGAACTCGGAATCGGTCTATTGGGAAAAAGTCCTGGTCGAGAATTCCGACCGCTCGATAATTTCGGCGGCGGTCCTCACCGACTCGCCTGAAGAAGTAGAAACCGTGTCCGCAAAATTCAGAGCGTTGCCCACCGTTATAGATGTGGACGACGTCTTCTCACTGCTTCCCGAGAACCAGGAAGAAAAAATACCGGTTTTGAGGTCTATTGCTCTCCTGGTTCCCGAGCTGAAACCGTCTGTTGCACTCTTGGCCACGGAGCACGGCCCCGACAATCCCGATGGGATAGCAGAGGCGAGCGACGGTTCATCCTATAAGGCCGGGTTGATCGAGGTCCTTCAGAGGATCAGGTTCAAGATGCAGGCTGAACAGGCTGAGAAGTGGGGAGCCTCCAAGCCCCTGGTAGGACAAATGGTTAACGTCAAGGAATCGATAGACGGGATCGTCCAATCTCTTGGCAATGCACCCACAGTGCTCGACAGCCTTTTAGAATACCGCCGGCATTTTAACAAAGACGTCGTGGAGCAGTGGACCCTGATCAAAGAATGCTCTTGCGGTTCTACGATGAGTATTCGGGACATTCCATCGCAACTGAGGGACCAGTTTTTTCAGGGAGGCAAATATCTTATCAGGATTTATCCCAGGGAGTCGATCTTTGAGGAAGGAGCATTGACGCGCTTTGTTAACGACCTGCAGTCGGTGAACCCTGACGTCTTGGGCGACCCCATTAATCTGTATGTTTTTGCCTCGGCTTTCAAGAAAGCGTCAATCAACGCTTCCATTTACGCACTGGCCGCCATCGCGCTGCTTCTTACATTTACATTCCGAAGTTTGCGGCTTATGCTTATAGCCATTATCCCACTCGTGGTAGGGACGATCTGGACAGTGGGCATAATGGGAGCAGCACACTTCGATTTCAATCTTGCAAACAGCATTTTCATGCCGCTCGTGGTCGGGGCCGGCGTAGAATATGGGGTGATCATTCTTTATAGATGGAAAGAGGGCCCGACCGTGTGTGGACGCCTTCCTTTCAGTACGGGCAAAGGGGTCATCCTGGCAGCCTTGACCACTACTATTGGCTTTGGCACGTTGATGATATCGAACCATAGGGGCATTTTCAGCCTGGGTTTTGTGGCGTGGGCTGGAAGCCTCTGTGTCCTTTTCGCTGCGCTGTTCATCATGCCCGCAATTCTGTGTTTTATGAAGGAGCCGGCCCCGGTTGCCGACAAGGAGGCTATAAATGCCCGGCGTTAGGGTATGGAATTTTCTTTTCGCATTCTTTTTGGTCGTCATCGGGACCGCCGCGCCTCTGAGAGCGCAATCGGGTGCTGCCGACCAGGTGCGCTCGGTGCTCGAAAAAGCCATGGACATCCAGACTAAGCCCGAACTCCAGGGGCCTGAACACCGCAAAGAGAGGGCTGCACAGATTCGGAAACTGATTGCTGAAAATTTCCTGTCCGGGGAAATGGCCAGGGAATCGTTGGCGGGCTATTGGGAGAAGCTTTCAGCAAAGCAGCGCGAGCAGTACCAGGCGCTTTTCACAGCTATTTTCACGGATTCATATTCCAGGCGCGTTTTGGATTTCCTCAAAAGGGAGACAATTGAATACCCTGGTGAAACTCCCGAAGGCATATACACAAAAGTGAGCACTATAATAATGCGAACAAACGAGCACATTCCGGTCGACTATATACTGGAGCGCAAAGAAAAGAAGTGGATGATCAGAGATGTGATAATTGATGGAGTAGGTACAGTCGAAACCTATCGTAATGGTTTCGGCGCATTCTTAAGGAATAATGCTTTCGATGCTCTTATTCAGAGGATGGCAACTCAGAAAAGGGCCGGAGAGGAACTTTGATCACTCAAAAGCCACACCCTGCGCCTTCCTGTCACATGCTGGATCACAGGATGAGCAAGCCATCAAGAATCACCTCCAGGCAGGTGCGCCCTGCCGGGCGCACAAATAAAAAGGGCCGGCTTTGGGCCGGCCCTTTCGTTTTGCCGAACGTCCCCAGCCGGATTTGAACCGGCGTCGCCGGCGTGAAAGGCCGGTGTCCTGGACCGGACTAGACGATGGGGACATTGAAAAACCGGGGCCTATCTAACGGAGCCTCCGGGCCATGTCAACAGGATTATGGGCCGTACCTGCCGGCAGACGCCCCGGAGGGCTTGAGCTCCGAAGCGCTACTTCTAGCACTCAAGCAGGTTGCTGTCAAGCTGCAGCACGCACAGCCGCCGCGCACAGTGTGGTAAGCTGTAGCAAGCAAATGAAATTCCACTCCGAAAAGCAGGCGAAATGTCTGATTCTGGCATTCCGGATGCGCTTAAACCCGCAAAATAAAAAAAAGCCCGAGACCTCTCAGGCTTCAAAACACTCCGATATGATGGGCCGTGCAAGATTCGAACTTGCGACTCTCTGCTTAAAAGGCAGATACTCTACCTCCTGAGTTAACGGCCCCCACTTCTTTGTTCAGAGTGCTCTTAGTAGCATTCTTCCTCGTTTCGTGTCAACATAAAGAGTTTGTCCAGGGCTACTCGATTCAGGTCAGGGGTGGGGAGCGCCCCATGATTTATCGGCTCCTGCCGTTAATTGCCGCTGAGGTCTCTGCCAACTTTCGGTCTTTGTTCCAGCCGCAGCAACAGCAGTCCCTGCAGTCATTAATCGGACCTTGACAATTCATGGGGTCGTATTAATAGCGTTGGAATCACATGGACATGGCTTCTAAGTAATTCGAACGCCCTGGAACTCTGATGCCAACCGTCACTTTGGGAGAAAGCAAAATGAAAAAGATCGCTCTGGGACCGCAGACCCTGATTTATCCGATGCCGGCCTTTCTAATAGGCGCCACTGTAAGCGAAAAACCCAACTTCATGACTGCCGCCTGGAGCGGGATAGCGGCCAGCACGCCTCCCATGATCACGCTGGCCCTTCAGCATCACCGCTACACCCTGAAAGGAATAAGGGAAAATGGTGTATTCTCCGTGAACGTGCCAAGCGCGGCACTGGTCAGGGAAACGGACTATTGCGGCCTGATTTCGGGGACCACAAAGGCGGACAAGGTGAAAGACTGCAATTTCACTATATTCTATGGGAAACTGAGAAACGCTCCCCTGATCGAACAGTGCCCGGTCAACCTGGAATGCAAGGTTGTCCATATTCTCACCCTTGGCTCGCATACCCTCGTGATCGGTCAGATCGAGGAGGTCCACGTATCCGAAGATTGCATGACGGATGGCGAGCCCGATCCGGCAAAAATCGATCCGCTCATGTACGTAACAGGCGCGAACAAAGCCTACTTCAGGATCGGTGAAAAAATCGGACCTGCCTTCAAAATCGGAATGGAGCTCAAGAAATCGAAGCGCTGATTACAGGCCAAAATGTAATAAGACATTTCCGGCGAGCCGGCCATGCTTTCCAGCCCTGCCATATATTTGCCGGAATGTAATTTTTGTAATATGCGCAATAGATCAAAAAAGAGTGTTTTGTTGTCTTGCGATTCCGGAGGTGTGCAATATAATCTGATCAGCTTGACATTGTCGAACTGGGAGATCGTGAACTAATGCCGAAAGGCGGCGTGCTGCAAAGTAATCGATTCACGGAGATGACCGGGTGCTCGGGCGGGGCAGGCGGAACAGGTTGAGTCGATTCCAAGAATGCCGGCGAGACACAAGTCCCTCCCGGCCCCGGTCTGAGAGATTACCACTCCAGAGTTCATTTGCTCGTTTTACTGGGTCTCTTTCTGCAGAATTACGACTTCGATCTGGCCCTCCAGGGCCTTTTTGAATTTCGTGGCATCGTCCTCCGAGCCGACTATTGCGCCATAGTGCATCGGGATGGCGATCTTCGGGTTGATCGCCTTTGCCGCCTGTACAGCTTCATCAGCGGTCATGACATAAGTTCCTGATACGGGCAGAAACGCGATATCCACGTCAAGCTGCTTCATCTCAGGAATAAAATCGGTGTCGCCCGCGTGATAATAGCGGACACCATCCAGTTTGAAGACAAAAGAGAGCATACCTGCGGCTTTGGGATGGAAGTCTTTGTTGGTGTTGTAGGCCGGCCCGACTTCGATCTCAACGCCTTTGACGCTCAACGTTGCGCCGGGGGCCACCACCTTTATTTCGCCCTTGAGTTTCTTGGCCGAAGCCGCATCGGTTACTATTACGGAATCCTTTTTCTGGATTTTGGCCACGTCTTCGGGTGAGTTGTGATCGAAATGATCATGGCTGATCATGATAAGGTCAGCGGGCTTTGTGACCGAAATCTGGAAGGGATCCACCTGCACCACCGTACTGCCGTCTATGCGGATCGCATCATGGCCAAGCCAGTGTATTTTTTTCACCGCTTCCTTCAGGTCCATGCTTTCCTCCTTTTGCACTTTTGTGTAGTCACTTGCGCAACCTTGGACTCAAACCGGGCAAAGACTCTGCTTATAATATAGGAGTTCTGTCCCGGAATCCAGAGGGAGGATTGCTCGCTGGGCATGCAAATTTTTCAGGCAAAGGCGCGATAAGGCCTCCCGCTCCCGCCCCGTCTCGCGGGTGGGTGGGTGGGCTGTCGAGAATGAGCGGTCGGCCTCCGCGCTACGCGCTCGCATGTCGCTACGGGAGGCCGGGCAAGCCCACTTCACAAAGTGAAGTTGCGCGAAGCCCTGCGAAGCGAGACCTTTACACCATTGCAACTTCACTTTCTGATGCGCTTAACATCTGGCTTGCCTTCAAACGCACCACGTTTAATGTCTGTGCGTTCTGCATGGCTGCGCGCACGGTCGCCGCTCTTATCATGTCAGGCGCATTTTTTTCAGGTA